>Ga0081540_1004591_pt1 | contig 10453 bp, 6 predicted proteins | sample TabmetS2T1R1_FD_71024 | JGI IMG/M metagenome (GOLD analysis project Ga0081540, IMG submission 71024) | Tabebuia heterophylla rhizosphere microbial communities from the University of Puerto Rico - S2T1R1 | ecosystem: Host-associated > Plants > Roots > Rhizosphere ... | reverse complement strand
TGCGGCAATGCTGCCCCGACGATACGGATCATCAACGACCATAAAGGAACCGCCATGACCGAATTCGATCCCGCCATGCACCGCGTGGTGCCCGAGCAGCGCTGGTTCGAGGATTTTGTCATTGGCGAGCGTTTTGTGCTGCCGGGTCGCACGCAGACCACGGCGATCTTCGCGGCGTTCCAGGCCGCGAGCGGCGACACCCACCCGATCCATTACGACGTCGAATATTGCCGCGCCCGCGGCATGCCGCATCTGCTGGCGCACGGCTTTCAGACACTGGTGCACACCGCGCCCGGCGCGGGGCTGTTTCCATTCGTCACGGAGGAGTCGCTGGTCGGCTTCCTTGAACAGTCCAGCAAATTCCTCAAGCCCGTCTATGCCGACGACACCATCTATCCCGCGCTTGAAGTGATCGAGCTCGTGCCCGGCCGCACCACCGGCGTAGTGACGCTGCGCTCCACCGTGCACAACCAGCGCCGCGAGCTGGTGCTGGAGGGGACGCAGAAGTTCTTGATCAGGAAGCGGCCGACACTTCCAAATCAGCGCTCGTAGAGTGAATTCAACTCGATCCCGATGAGGCGATCGCACGGCCGAGCTGAAGCGCTTGCGCTTGGTGTAGATCGGTAGGGCAGAAAACCTGCCCAATTGTGAAATGGATCATAGGGTTGCTCCCCTATTGATCGCATTGTCGCGCCGTCGGACCACGGCGACCTCCGGGCACCACGGTCGCGACGGATTTTGTTTATGGTGCCAAACAACAAAGGCGCACAATTGCGATCTGCCCCATTGCCGCATCCACCGAACAGGATGAGCCATGGCGGAAGCTCAGGCGGTAAACAGGTCAAGTCGATTTTAATGACGTTTGCTTGAATACAAGAAAGGCGCAGCGGCGGGTGCGCGGAGCCAGGTGTTCGAATTGCTCGGGAAGCAGGCGTCCCATTTCAGGGCGCCATGGCTGGAGAAGGGAAGGCACTTCAAATCAGCCCGTTCGAAGCCGGGACAGTGTCCGGAGGACTTCGAGTTGAGCCACGATTCGTTACAAGTTGTCGCAAGCTTGGCCACAATCGATTGCACGGATTTCCCATCGGTGGCAGTCTTGCCCGAGGCGTTGAAAACCGGGTGGGGTATGGCACTTCCGGAGTCCGTCAAGTCTCCGACAAATGGTTCGTCGAATGGTTCAGCCTCACGTGATCGTGGCAGAAACTTGGGCAGACCGACGAGGCGTCTGGCCGCAGTCGCCTTTCTGGACATTGTTGGCTACACGATCCTGATGTCCAGCGACGAGAGTCGCACCCATGTCCGCTGGATGAAGATCCTCGACGAGGTCATCCGTCCGCGCACCACCCAATATGGCGGCAGGATCGTCAAGTTCGCCGGAGACGGGCTGCTTGCGGAATTCTCAAGTGCGCTCGATGCGGTCGAATGGGCGCAGGATATCCAGGCCACCGTCCCGTCCGTGCAGACCGACCATAATGAGTTGAATCCGTCGATCTCGCTGCGGATCGCGATAAACCTGGGCGACATCATCGCCACCGACCTCGACATCTACGGCGACGGTGTGAACGTCGCGGCGCGGCTGCAAGAGCATGCCGAGCCGGGCGGAGTGCTGATCTCCGAATCCGTCCACGATGTCGTGCGCGGCACGGTCGGCAAGCTGGCACGCGATATCGGCTACCTGCAACTGAAGAATCTGGACAAGTCGGTCAGGGCCTATGCGCTCACAATCGACGCGCCAAAAATCGTCGTTCCCACGCGCCGCCACCGTGAGGCGCTGCCCTCGATAGCCGTTTTGCCATTGCAAAACCTCGGCGGCGATCCGGCTGACGACTATTTTGCCGACGGCATCGTTGAAGACATCGTCCTGTCGCTGGCGGGACTTCGCGAACTCTTCGTCATCTCCCGCGCATCCACCATCAGGTACAGAGGCCCTTCTCCCCCTGATCCCCGGGAGGTCGGCCGCGTTCTCGGAGCCCGCTACATTGCGTTCGGAAGCGTTCGGCGATCCGAACGGTCAGTTCGCGTGTCGATCGAGACATGCGACTCCCAGACACAGCAAACCGTATGGGGCGAAACAGTGGAAGTTGCGCCCGGCGAGTTGTTCGATCTCCAGGACAACGTCGTTCAGAAGATCGTTGCCGGGATAGCGCCCAATGTGCGCAAGACCGAGCTTCGCAATGCTCTGAGAAAGCGGCCCGACAGTTTCACCTCCTACGATTATGCTCTCAAGGCAATGCAGATCATCAACAGCCTCGACCGGCAAACATTCCTGCGCGCGCGCGATTTCCTGGACGCGGCAATCGCCGAGGATCCGCACTTCGCCATGCCCGTTGCTTGGGCGGCGCGGTGGCATAGCCTCTATGTAGGTCAGGGCTGGTCGGCCAACCCGAGCGCCGACTCCGTCAGGGCGATCGAGCTCGCCGCAAGGGCGATCGAGCTGGACAATGAGAACGCGCTTGCGCTCGCTACCTTCGGTCACCTGAAGTCATTTCTGTTTCATGAATATGATGGCGCGCTCATCTACTTTGATCGGGCGCTTGCCGCCTGCCCAAATCATTCGTTGGCCTGGGTGTTGTCCAGTGCGACGCTAAGCTACATTGGCGAGGCCCAGCAGGCGATCAGCCGTGCGGAGCACGCCTTGCGGCTCTCGCCCTTCGACCAGAGCCTTTTCACCCACTACATGTTCCTCAATCTGGCTTACTATGCAAAGGGCGAGTACGAGCAAGCCGTGAAGTGGGGCCAGATGTCCGCCAGCGAGAACGGCCTCTATACGGCCAATCACAGGATCCTGATGGCGGGTCTCGCTGCCCTGGGGCGGCTCGATGAAGCGCGCGAAGTCGCCGCCGCCATGTTGAAGATCGAGCCGGAGTTCGGGCTGCGAACCTACGAACGAACCCGGCAGCCTTTCCGGAATCAGCAAATCAAAGAACGTTACATGAAGCATTTGAGAATGGCTGGTCTTCCAGAATGACGCGAGGAAGCCGCCGCTATTACAGGAGGCTGACATGAAAGCATTTGGATTCGCCGACGGTGCAGACGGTGCAGATGGCGCCGACGGCGCAGATGGCGCCGATGGCGCAGATGGCGCCGATGGCGCAGGCGGTGGTGCAGTAGCACGTGGGAGCTCGCCGGTCGTTCGTCCGATTGGCGTTTCGCCGCGTCTCACGAAGATAACAGGCGAGGATTGGTTCAGGGGCAACAAATGGCCGCCCGCCGATCTGAAGGTGCCATTCACAAACGCGGCGAGCACGGCTTTCCCCAATGCGGCGTGGAGCCCGTTTCATCTTTCGATCGTCGCGCTCGGCGAATTCGTCAAGAAGGCGGGCTGGGATACCGTCGACCTTCAGGCGGCCGTGCCGATTCCGACCGGTACATACCTGCAAAACGAACTGGATGAGCTGCTGGAGCTGGTGGACTATCGCCCGGGCGTGCTTGCGGAAGCCGTCGCGCAGCGCAACAGCTTCACGGCCTATTGGTGCGGGCTGCTGATGATGAACAAGTATTCGCATCCGGCGACCTATCGGCTGCTCCAGATCGCGCTTCGCGTCGGCCAGTTTCTGGCCATGCACTACAAATACAATCCGGGCGCGGGCACCGGCGCTGTGCTGCCGGCGCGGCCGCGCCCGTCGCAGATTTCACCCGCGCTGTTGCCCCCGATCACGGTGCCCGGCCACGCCTCCTACCCAAGCGGACACGCGACGGAGGCCTATATGGTGGCGGGGATCCTAAAGCGGGTCATGCCACAGGCTGCGAGAACGCCAACCGACTCCACCGATCTCGACAGCACGCCGCTGCGCCGTCTCGCCGAAAGGATTGCGCGCAACCGGGAAGTTCTCGGCCTGCATTATCCTTCCGACAGCAAGGCAGGCAAATTCCTTGCCGACCAGACCGAGAGCATTCTGGCAAGTTGCGCGACCGTCAACACCCTGATCGGCATCGCGCCGAACGAATGGACTTGATTCTTGTTGCTGCGCCGGTCTCCCGCATTCGGCTGATTGCGGGATGCGCCGGCAAATGACCAGGAGCCGTTCACATGATTCGACAGCTGATTGTGGCTCGCGCAGACGATTTTCTCTTCCTTGAATCGAAGAGAAAGGAGGACCCCGAGCAGCTATTCATCCAGGTAGCCCAGAAGTTGAGCGAACTGTTGGGCGGCTTCAACAAGCTGGAAGTTCTCGGCGTGCCATCGTTGGACTGGGAAGTCCAGCTTACGCAGGAAGTGCCGGAGAAGCAGAAGCTGCCTTCCCCGGACCTGATTGTCATCTCCGTGCAAGTCAACGACTTGCAGTCACTCGGCGAATTCCGCAAGGCCGTCGAAGATGCCAACGACAACAGAAGCGACACGCCGCCGTTTCCCGGCGTGGGCGCCGATCTTTCGCTCGCGGAGTCGGAATATTTCTGTCCGACGAATGTCGATCAGATCCTGTTCGGCGACCGAAGTGGCGCGGCAGAGCTCACGCGATCAGCGGTGCTGAAACTGCGGGGACTGACAGGAAAAGGCGTCAACATCGTCGTGATCGACGAGGGTTTCGATGCGGCGATGGTTCGCCATTTCGGCGGCGGGCTGATCTACAACCCGTTGACGCAACCGCTTACGGTGCCCCCGGGCAGCACGAAGCGTGGCCATGGCTTGATGTTGGTGCGAAACATCCTCGATGCTGCGCCGGACGCAACGTTTTATGACGTGCCGCTGATCCCGCCCAGGATCAGCAACGTGACGGGCTTCATCGCTGGTGCGCTGGGGGCCTTCACGCAGCTCTGGTTGATGATCCACTTTCTGCGGCGATTCGGCATCCCGCCATGGAACGGGCCATGGATCCTCGTCAACGCCTGGGCGATCTTCAATCGCGCCACGGAACAACCGCCTGGCGACTACACGGAGAATCCGCATCACCCGCTCAACCGGATCATTGACAGGATGGTGGACGACCCGATGGACTTCGTTTTCGCAGCTGGCAACTGCGGGCAATTCTGTCCCGACCGGCGCTGCGGCAAGCGCGACGTCGGGCCGGGCACCAGCATTTACGGCGCGAATTCCCACGCGCGGGTGTTGACCACGGGAGCCGTGCGGACCGATGCGCGTTGGGCGGGCAGTTCGTCGGAGGGGCCGGGTCAAATTCGGCTCTTCCGGGAGAAGCCTGATCTGTGCGCCCCGAGCTTTTTCCGTGAGATCGGCGACGCCTCGCTTGGAAATCTGAGCCGGCCGTTTGTCGGCGACACCGGCACACCTTACGTCGCCAGCACGGGCACGTCGGCTGCCTGTGGGCTCACCGCAGGTATCGTTGCCGCGATCCGCAGCGGCTGGGACCAGCGGGCCGTTACGCCCGACAGGCTGAGACATCTGCTGAACAAGCACGCGCGGAAGACGGAAGGCAACGCGTGGAACGAACGTCTCGGCAACGGCATCATCGACGTGGAAGCTACTCTGTCGGCCTTGCCGTAAGGGGCCATCCTGAGCGGCGCGAAAACGCGGCCCGAAAGTTATGCCTTTTCGCGCATTTCAACGCCTTGCAGGGTTGCCGCGCCCGCAGCCCTGTCCTACCTAACTCCCATGAAATTCCTTGACGAGGCAAAGGTCTATGTCCGCTCCGGTGACGGCGGCAATGGCTGCGTGGCGTTCCGGCGCGAAAAATTCATCGAGTTCGGTGGGCCGTCGGGCGGCAATGGCGGGCGCGGCGGCGATGTCGTGATCGAGGCCGTCGACGGGCTGAACACGCTGATCGACTACCGCTACCAGCAGCACTTCAAGGCGCAGAAGGGCACCAATGGCATGGGCAAGGACCGCCATGGCGCCAATGGCAAGCCGATCGTGCTGAAGGTGCCCGTCGGCACGCAGGTGTTCGACGAGGACCGCGAGACGCTGATCCACGATTTCACCAAGCTCGGCGAAAAATTCACCCTCGCCGAGGGCGGTAATGGCGGCTTTGGCAATGCGCATTTCAAGTCGTCGACCAACCGCGCGCCGCGCAACGCCAATCCCGGCGCGCCCGGCGAGGAGCGCTGGATCTGGCTACGGCTGAAGCTGATTGCCGATGCCGGCCTCGTCGGCCTGCCCAATGCGGGCAAGTCGACGTTCCTTTCCGTGGTCAGCGCGGCAAAGCCGAAGATCGCGGACTATCCCTTCACCACGCTGCATCCGCAGCTCGGCGTCGTGAACGCCGACGGGCGCGAATTCGTGCTGGCCGATATTCCAGGCCTGATCGAGGGCGCGCATGAAGGCGCGGGCCTCGGCGATCGCTTCCTCGGCCATGTCGAGCGCTGCCGGGTGCTATTGCACCTGGTGGATGCGACGACCGAGCATGCCGGCAAGGCCTACAAGACCGTGCGCACCGAGCTCGAGGCCTATGAAGGACATCTGGCGGACAAGATCGAGATCGTCGCGCTGAACAAGATCGACGCGGTGACGCCGGAGCAATTGAAGAAGCAGAAGGAGCGGCTGAAGCGCGCCGCGAAGAAGACCCCGCTGCTGCTTTCCGCCGCAACCGGCCAGGGCGTGAAAGAGGCGCTGCACGCGCTTGCCGAGGTGATCGGCGAGGCGCCGGTCTCCGGCAAGGCCAAGGGCGCGGCCGAGATGGAGCCGTGGACGGCGTAGACCGGTCGTCGCACCGACCCGCTCACGGCCAAGTTCGACGCTATCCGATATTCATGGCTTCAAGCGAGACACGAGCTTTCCACCGAACTGACCTCACTTACCAATGTAGGTCTGCAGCTTGTCCATTACGCTGGCGGTATACCGTTTGTTGAGTTCTCGTGTGTGTTCGCAGAACGTGGTCAACTGCGCAATGAACGCTGCTTTGATCGCTTCGTCGGGCGCACCCACCAGAACTTTGCTGACAGAAGCGTAAAGGTTTTTCTTCTCGACATCCCATGAGGCATATACTTGTTCTATGCCGTCGACGCCGAGCAGAGAAACAACCATTCCCGGGTTGCCCAGATTGCTGTCGTCCGCAAGCTGCAGCAGCATACTCAAGGCATTCTGCATCGTTGAAACCGTCGACGGAAAGTCAGCTAATTGAGTCGCCCGCATGAGATTGGGTGAAAACGGGCTGGTTGGCTCCAGGAACATGAAACGGTAGCCAAGGCTGACTTGCAATGCTTTGAGCAGCGCAGTCGTCAGCGGGTCGCCATAATCCTTTGGCCTGAGAAGAGGGATAACGTAGACTTGGTATTCGCGAACACCGCTGTAAAGCGTTGCCAGGCGAGCGATGAATATGCGAAACGCTTTCTTTCCATCGAAAGACAATATGGTGTTGTTCTCAACGAATTCGCTCGTGCTGGAGGAAGCCAGGAGCGAGCTGAATGCCTCGTTCCACGAGTACGAGATGCCGTCAGCGGTAGGAAGTTTGAGAAAATCGCGCCAATCGAAGGTGTCGTTCTCCTGGTGAAGCCCAAATGAGTCATAGCAGGGGCCTTGCGTCTGAACGATTGCATTTTCCAAAATGTCCTGCCCAGGCCGAGTGCCCGGTTGCACGCTTATTATGAGTTTGCTCTTCGGGATAGAGAAGTTCATTTCGCGCTTGCTGAGATCGGAGAAGAGCAACCCGCAGAGTTCCCGTGCCAGCGTATTGAAGAATTCCACGCGATCCTGGCTCTCACTGTGTGTGGTACCTGATCCCGGCAGAGCCTCGTTGACGAGGTCCTGAACATCGTTGAGGAACTTGACGACGCCTTTGGTCGCCGTGTCACTTCCGTCGGGTGAAAGGTTCTCAATCTCGGAGGCCGTCCGGCTGGCATCGAACCTCACGGAGTGCAGGGATTTGGGATCGATGTCGATGCCTTGAAAGTCGTTCACGGTTGACGGTGTCTTGTCGAGCACGGCGAAGGGAATCATTCGCCGGGGCAGCGTCGGTGCGACGGCCATCTTCGGCTTGAACCGCATCGACGTCCTGAAGCATCCGATCTCATATCCCGTAAACGAATGTCCTGGCTTGAGTCGGCCCGTCGCAATAGCGATCATGATGTCGGTGGCTTCGATGGAGTCGTCGATCAACTGCCGCCAGTTGAGACCAACGGGAAACTCGCTCATCATCGTGATATCGAATTTGTCGTAGAAGCCCTTTCGAATCATGCCGGCGATAGCGTCGGCAATTATCTGATCCTCACTCGCATAGCTAAGGAAAATATTGATAGTCGGTGCGGCCGAGTATGGCATGTTGAACTCCCGCCACGATTACGGCTTTGCAATTACTCAATGAAAAGTTGTCGCACTTTTGCGGCACCGCGTCTAGGGCTGCTCTTAAAGGCAAATTGAAATGATCCTCGGCCGCCCGGTAGAATTGCGACATTGCGGCAGCGCCGCGTACCAAAATCGCTGAAGTCCGAAAGCCATGCCACGCGCGAAAAACATACTCTGGATCATGTGCGACCAGCTTCGCCATGATTATCTCGGCTGTACCGGCCATCCGACGCTGCAGACGCCGAACATCGATGCCATGGCGAGACGCGGCGTGCGCTTCTCCAAGGCTTACGTGCAGTCGCCGATCTGCGGCCCGTCGCGAATGTGTTTCTACACCGGCCGCTACATGCGTTCGCATGGCTCGCACTGGAACGGCTGGCCGCTGCGCGTCGGCGAGCCGACGCTCGGCGACCACCTGAAAAAGATCGGCGTGCGCAATGTGCTGGTCGGCAAGACCCACATGGCGCCCGACCTCGAAGGGCTGAAGATGCTCGGCATCGCCCCGGATTCCATCATCGGCGTGCATGTCAGCGAATGCGGCTTTGAGCCCTATGAGCGCGACGACGGGCTGCATCCGACGCAGCGGCCACGGCCGCGCTACGATTCCTGGCTGCGCGAGCAGGGATATGATGCGGAGAATCCCTGGGAGCATTGGGCCAATTCCGGCGCTGACGCCAATGGCGAATTGCACAACGGCTGGCTCCTGGTGCACGCCGACAAGGCCGCGCGCATTCCGGAAGAATTGTCCGAGACGCCCTATATGACGCGTCGCGCGATGGATTTCATCACGGAGGCCGAAGACGATGGCCGGCCGTGGTGCCTGCATCTCTCCTACATCAAGCCGCACTGGCCTTATATCGCGCCCGAGCCCTATGCTGGCATGTACGGCGCAAAGGACGTATTGCCGGCAATCCGCTCGGAGAAGGAGCGCCAGGAGGCGCATCCGGTGTTCGCCGCCTACATGGACATGCGCTACTCCCGCAACATGTCGCGCGACGAGGCGCGTGAGAAGGTGATCCCGGCCTATATGGGGCTGATCACCCAGATCGACGACCAGATGGGCGTGCTGATGCGCTTCCTCGAAGAGCGCGACCTGCTCGACAACACCATGATCGTGTTCACCAGTGATCACGGCGATTATCTCGGCGATCACTGGATGGGCGAGAAGGATCTTTTCCACGATCAGTCGGCAAAAATTCCACTGATCATTATCGATCCGTCGAAGGAGGCGGACGTGACGCGCGGCACCGTGTGCGACGCGCTGGTGGAAAGCATCGACCTGGCGCCGACCTTCATCGAATATCTTGGCGGCACGCCGCCCGACCACATTCTGGAGGGCCGTTCGCTGCTGCCGCTGTTGCGTGGCGAGCAGCCGGCATGGCGAAAAGTGCTGTTCTCCGAATACGACTATTCCATGCAGGACGTGCGGCTGAAGCTGAATCAGCCGATCGAGCAGTGCCGTCTGTTCATGGTTTTTGACGGCCGCTGGAAATACATCCAGGCCTCCGGCTTCCGTCCGATGCTCTATGATCTCGAGAGCGATCCCAACGAGTTCGCCGACCGCGGCGAGGACCCGGCCTGCGCCGAGACAATCGCGCGCCTGCAATCGGCGCTGTTCGACTGGGCGCTGCATCCGAAAATGCACATCACCACATCAAATGCGAAGATTGCGGCCTATGCCGACAACCAGCTGCAGGTCAAAGGCGGCATTTTGATCGGTGTCTGGGACGAGGCGGAGCTTGCCGCGATCCGGGCGCGGATCACGGCGCAATCGGCATGAGCATGCGCTTCCTCGCCACCTTGTTGCTCGTGATCGCGGCCGCCCTCCCCGCCGCCGCCCAGGTCGCGCCTACCGAGGCGGAATTGCGCGCCTATGGCGGCTTGCATGCCGCTGCCGCCCGCGGCGACGTGGCCGAGATCGAGAGGCGCGTCGCCGCGGGTGAAGACAAGGAAGCGGTCGACAGGCGCCAGCGCACGCCGCTGCATGTCGCGGTCTACTGGAAGCAGCACGATGCCGCCCGCGCCCTGCTCCGGCTCGGCGCCGATCCGAACAAGCTCGAGATCGACCGCTATGACATCATCACCATCGCCTCCGTCGCCAACGACGTGCCGATGCTCAAGCTCGCGCTTGAAGGCGGCGGCAATCCCAAGGCGATCACCAGCCGTTATGACGGCACGGCCCTGATCGCGGCGGCGCATCTCGGCCATGTCGAAGTCGTGCGGATGCTGATAGCAGCCGGGGCGCCGCTGGATCACGTCAATAATCTGAAGTGGACAGCG
>Ga0081540_1004590_pt1 | contig 10457 bp, 8 predicted proteins | sample TabmetS2T1R1_FD_71024 | JGI IMG/M metagenome (GOLD analysis project Ga0081540, IMG submission 71024) | Tabebuia heterophylla rhizosphere microbial communities from the University of Puerto Rico - S2T1R1 | ecosystem: Host-associated > Plants > Roots > Rhizosphere ... | reverse complement strand
GCTCGCCGCGCGCCCGCCCCACGACTTGCCGGCATAGAGCCCGCGCGTCAGCTGATGGCGGTCGGCAAATTCACCGAGCCAGCGCAGATCGAGCGCGAGCCAGCCGCCCGCGAGCGCGAGGCACAGCGCGACGCCGAGCCAGCGCACGCCGCGCGCGAGCACGAGCGCTGCCATGACGAGGCTCGCCGTGAGGCCGATGGCGAGCAGCAGCACCGGCGTCGGCTTGTGCGGCCACGGCGCGTCGGGTCCGAGCGCGCTCACCGACATCAGCGCCCACGGCCGGTACGCGGACCAGTCCGTGCCGAGCGCGCCGAGACTGCCGCGCCACGACGGCGACCAGAGCTCCGCATCGACGAGCGAGAACGGACGGAACGCGATGTCGGCCGGCACGAGCTGGGCGGTCGGAAACTCCGCAAAGCCGATCTCGATGATGCGGCCTCGCCAGTCGGCGACGTCGGAGAGATCGAAATAGCCCGGATGCGCGGCGGCCGGCGGCAGCGTGACGGTGTGCACGTCGTCCGGCTCGTCGGCGCGGCGGAACACGAACGAGAGCTCGAGCGTGCGCGGAAAATCCTGCCAGCGATAGCGCAGCACCGGAAACGACGACGCCTCGATCGGATGCGCGAGCGCGATCGATTGCAGCGCCATGTGCGCCTCGCCGACCGCATTGATGCCGAGGCGCTGGTCGTTCTCGATGCCTGCGCCCATGACGACGTGAAAATCGCTGCCGGCGAAACGCATGCGCTCGGCCGGCTGGAACGCGGCGCCGATCGGCACTTCGGCGACCCAGCCGAGCAATCCGACCCACAGGCCAACGAGCAAAAGAAGCAACACGAATACGCGCGCGCGGTGCGAGAGCGTGGGACGTCGGATCTTCGCATCGCCGACCAATACATCACTCGCGTGCGCCCCGCCCGATGGAGCCGCAACGCGGCTGTCGAGCAGGAACGGCGAGCTGACGTGTCGGCGGATCATGCAGGGGCTCCTCGGCCTCCGACCCCAATGGCCGGCCGTGCGCGCAGGTCAACGCCCCCCGAGGACGGACGCGAAAAAGAGTAATCCCCTCCCAAGTAAACGCAACTGCCGCGGCAAAGCGGACATGCGGGTTGCGCCTTGGGCTTGCGCTCCGAGTGGATTACGCGCCGTTTGCTACGCGCGCGTTACGGACGAACGGATCAGCTCGCCTGACGGCGCTGCAGCTTCGCTTCGTCGGAGCGCGCGAACTCGAGCTCGCTGAGGTACGTCGGCTCGACGCCGGTGACGTATTCGCCCGAGAAGCACGACGTATCGAAGTGCTTGAGATCCTCGTTGCCGTCCTGCACGGCCCAGACGAGATCGTCGAGATCCTGATAGACGAGCCAGTCCGCGCCGAGGATCGTCTGCACCTCCTCGGTCGTGCGGCCGTGCGCGACGAGCTCGGCCGCGGCCGGCATGTCGATGCCGTAGATGTTCGGAAAGCGCACCGGCGGCGCCGCCGAGGCGAAATAGACTTTCTTCGCGCCGGCCTCGCGCGCCATCTGGATGATCTGCTTCGACGTCGTGCCGCGCACGATCGAATCGTCGACGAGCAGCACGTTCTTCTTGCGGAACTCGAGCCCGATCGGATTCAACTTGCGGCGCACCGATTTCACGCGCTCGCTCTGGCCCGGCATGATGAACGTGCGGCCGATGTAGCGGTTCTTGACGAAGCCCTCCCGCACCGGCACGCCGAGCGCTTCGGCGATCGGGCCCGCGGCCGTGCGCGAGGTGTCGGGAATCGGGATCACGGCGTCGATGTCGTGATCGGGCATGAGGCGCAGGATCTTCTCGCCGAGCTTCTCGCCCATGCGAAGACGCGCCTTGTAGACCGAGACGTCCTCGATCATCGAATCGGGCCGCGCGAGATAGACGTACTCGAAGATGCACGGCGCGTGCACGGCCGGTTCGGCGCACTGGCGCGCATGGAACTTGCCGTCGAGCGTCAGCAGCACGGCCTCGCCGGGCGCGACGTCGCGCACGAGCTTGAAGCCGAGGATGTCGAGCGCGACCGACTCGGATGCGACGGCGTATTCCTTGCCGGCGCCGGTCTCGCGCTCGCCGAGCACGAGCGGCCGGATGCCGTGCGGATCGCGGAACGCGAGCACGCCGTAGTCGAGCAGCAGCGAAACGACCGCGTAGCCGCCCACGCAGCGCGCGTGCGTGCCGGCGACGGCCTTGAAGATCTGGTCGGGCGAGAGCGAGCGGCGGTCCTGGATCTGCAATTCGTGCGCGAGCACGTTGAGCAGGACCTCGGTGTCCGAATCGGTGTTGACGTGCCGGCGATCGCCTTCGACGACTTCGCGGCGGAGCGCATCCGTGTTGATCAGGTTGCCGTTGTGGCAAAGCGCGATGCCGTACGGCGAATTGACGTACAGCGGCTGCGCTTCGGACGAGCCTTCGGCGCCGGCGGTCGGATAGCGGCAGTGGCCGATGCCGACGTTGCCGCGCAGCGCGAGCATCGCCTCGCGCGTGAACACGTCGCGCACGAGGCCCGGACCCTTGTGCAGGCGCAGGCGGTTGCCGTCGACCGTCGCGATGCCCGCCGCGTCCTGGCCGCGGTGCTGCAGCACGGTCAGCGCGTCGTACAGCGCGGACGCGACCTCCGATTTACCGACGATGCCGATGATTCCGCACATGGGGCAGTTGGCCTACGCTGACGACGGTTTGGACGACGGCGCCGGTTTCGCCGGCGGCGGCAATGCCGGTGCGGGAAAATTCCCGACCGGCTCCAGGTATTTGGCGACCTCGCTCGGCAATCGCTCGCCGAGCCAGCGCGCGCCGATCTCGAAATTCGGCAGGAGGCGCGACTCATTCCACCACGGATCGCGCCGAAATGGCGTGAAGCCGAGCAGCAGCACGACAAGCGTGACCAGCGCGAAACCGCGCACGAGGCCGAACACCATGCCGAGCAACCGATCGCTGCCGGAGAGCCCGCTGCCTTCGACCAGCTTGCGCATCAGGAAGGCGACGATCGCACCGGCGATCAGCACCGTGACGAAGCAGACGACATAGGCCAGCAGCACGCGCACCGACGGCGTGGATATGCTGGCGGAAAAATGTTCCGCAAGGGGCGGACCGAACATCCAGGCCACCCAGAACGCCAGCACCCAGCACAGGAGCGCCAGCACCTCGCCGATGAAGCCCCGCCAGAGGCCCATCAGGACGGAAAGGCCCAGCACGGCGAGGATGGTGTAGTCGGCCCAGTTCAAGGGGGAGCCGGGATTCGGGATTCGGGATTCGAGAGTCGGGAAAGCGATGATTCCGAGGCTCGGCACGTCTTGCTTTGCCGAATCCCGAATCCCGAATCTCGAATCCCGGCTCTTCTCACTGTTGCGTCACCACCATCCCATCCATCTTCAGCTTGTCCTTGATCCGTCCCTTCAACTTGTCCGCGTTGCCGCGATCGGTCTCGGGTCCCGCACGCACGCGCCAAAGCGTGCCGCCCTCGGTCTCCGCCTTGTCGACGAAGGCGACGAAGCCCGCGTTCTTGAGCTTGTCGCGCACCTTGTTGGCCTCGTCGACGGTCTTGAAGGCGCCGAGCTGCACGGCCCAGCCGCCCGCGCGGTTCGGCGCGAGCGCGGTCGGCGGCGCGTCGGCCTTGGCATCGTCGGCGAGCTGGACGACGCTGCCCGGCACGTCCGGCTTGACCTGCTTGATGCGAAGCCGCGCAGCTTCGGCGGCCGCACGATCCTCGTACGGACCGACGCGCACGCGCTCGGCCGCCTTGCCCTGATACTCGCTCGCCTCGGCGAACGCCGGAAATCCGCCCTGCTTCAGCGCGGCGACGAGATCGTTCGCGTTCTTCGTTGCGGCATAGACGCCGAGATGGACGTAGAAACGTCCGTTCGCTGCGCGGCCGGGGCTCTTGTCGGCCGCCGTCGGTTTCGGCGGCTCGGTCTTCGGTGGTGCGGCTTCGGCTTTCGGCGTTTCGGGGGACGGCGTCGCCTCGGTCGGGGGCGGCACGGTCGGCTGCGGAATCTCGGCAGGACGCGGCGGCGTCTCGACGGTCGGCAGCGGCGTGTTGCTCGCGACGGTATCCGTCGGCGGCTTCGCGGCGTTCTGCGTCGCGTCGACCGGCAGCACGCGATTCTGGAATTCGCGATCGGGCGCCGGCGGGATCGCCAGGTTCGTCGTCTCCGACGTCTGCTGCGGGGCGGGGCCGGACAGGAGCATCGGCACGAAGATCACGGCAAGCGCGATCAGCACGATCGCACCGAGCAGGCGTTGTTTCAGCGACAGGTCCATAAGCGGCGCCCGGTAGAACCGGCGCGATTATACCCGGCCGTCACGCTTTATCGGCGGTTGACCGGCAGCACGACTGCGCGTTTGCGCGAAGCGCAACGCGGGCGCCGCGACGAAGAACGATCCGAAAGCGACGATGCGATCGCCTGCCCTTGCGCTCGCGACGGCCGCGGCGACCGCGGGCTCGACGTCGTCGTGGGTGTCCGCGATCTCGACGTCGGCGCACGACGCCCGAACTTTCTCGGCCAGCGTCGAACCGTCGAGCCCGCGCGGCGATTCGTGCGCGAGACCGGCGAGGTGCCACGCGTCGATGCGGTCCGCGAGCGGCGCGACGATGCCCGCCACGTCCTTGTCCGCGAGTGCGCCGAACACGGCGAGCGTGCGGCCCGCGACGGCGTTGAGGCGCAGCCACTCGGCGAGCACGCGCGCGGCCTGCGGGTTGTGCGCGACGTCGACGACGAGCTCCGGCGCGCCGGCGAAACGCTGCAGCCGCGCTTCGACGCGCGCCAGCGCGACGCCGCGCGCGATCGCGGCGGGATTCCAGCCGAGTCGTGCGCGCAGCGCGAACAGCGCCGCGATCGCCGCCGCCGCGTTCGCGTGCTGGCACGGCGCTTCGAGCGCCGGCGGCGGCAGCACGACTTCGACGCCGTCGCCGCGCCACAGCCAGTCGTCGCGGCGAACCTCGATGTGGAAATCGCGCTCGGCGATGCAGAGCGCGGCGCCGATCCGCGCCGCTTCGTCGACGAGGCTTCGCGGCGGCGCCTTCTCCCCGACGATCGCCGGCCGCGCGCTGCGCAGGATCCCGGCCTTCTCGCGGCCGATGCTGTCGCGGTCGTTGCCGAGCCAGTCCTGATGATCGAAGTCGACGGTCGTCACGATGGCGACGTCGGCATCGACGATGTTCACGGCGTCGAGGCGTCCGCCGAGGCCGACTTCGAGCAGCGCGACATCGAGCCCGGCGACGGCGAACAGCAGCAGCGCGGCGAGCGTGCCGTATTCGAAATAGGTCAGCGCGATCTCGCCGCGCGCGGCTTCGATGCGCTCGAACGCATCGATCAGCGCGGCATCGTCGACTTCGCGTCCGTCGATGCGCACGCGCTCGTTGTAGCGGACGAGATGCGGCGAGGTGTACGCACCGACGCGGCGGCCGTCGGCACGCAGCATCGCTTCGAGGAACGCGACCGTCGAGCCCTTGCCGTTGGTGCCGCCGACCGTGACGACGATCGGCGCCGGCGACGGCGCGCCGAGGCGCAGCCACACCTCGCGCACGCGCTCGAGGCCGAGCGCAATCGCGCGCGGATGCACGCGTTGCTGGTGATCGAGCCAGGCTGGCAGATCCATGCGTGCTTAAGACCGAAGATCAGAAGATGAACCACGAAGAACACGAAGGGCACGAAGGAAAGCGCAAAGTCTGCTTCGTGTTCTTCGTGTACTTCGTGGTTCAATCTTTCAGCGTTACCGCATCAGAATCCGTCGCGGCTTCATCGGCAGCTTGCCGCGCCAGTACTGGATCAGCACGAAACCGAACGCCATGCCGCCGAGATGCGCGAAATGCGCGACGCCGGCCTGCGTGCCGGTGATGCCGAGGAAGAGCTCGAGCGCGCCGTAGCCGATCACGAACAGCCACGCCGGCATCGGGATCGGCGGAAACAGCAGCAGGATGCGTGCGTGCGGATACATCATGCCGTACGCGAGCAGGAGGCCGAACACGCCGCCCGACGCACCGAGCGTCGGGTAGTAGCCGCCGGTCATGTAGGCTTGTACCGCGAGCTGCGCAACGGCCGCGCCGATCACGCAGACGAAGTAATAGAGCGCGAACGGCCGCGAGCCGAACAAGCGCTCGATCGGGCCGCCGAACATCCAGAGCGCAAGCATGTTGAACGCGATGTGCGTCAGTCCGCCGTGCAGGAAGCCGTAGGTCACGAGCTGCCACGGCTCGAAGCCGACGTCGGCATAAGGCGACGGCCCGAGCGGCCACAGCGCGAAGTGCGCGATCAGGAGATCGCCGGTCAGCATCTGCAGGAGATAGACCGCGACGTTCGCGATCAGGAGCGCGCGCGTGACGGGAGGCAGGTCGAAAGGCATTCGGGGTTCTCGATCGGGGCCGCGATTGTGGCCTACGCGCGGCATCCGCGCGAGTCGAGTGCAAGATTCCGTCGCCGGAGCCGCGATTCAAGCGGCGGCGAGACGTCAGTCGGACGGCGGGTCGAACGTGTCGAAGCCGTCGACGAAGATGCGGTCGATGACCGTGACCGAGCCGCGCATGCCGCTCGTCGTGTTGCCGTGCTGGTCGCAGTAATAGCCGATCGTGCCGAGCTGGTTGAAGCGCACGACGACGCTCCACGGCAGCTCGCTCGGCGCGTTGTTCGTCGAGCAGTTGAGCGAGCAGATGAAGCGGTTGTCGTCGGCGTGCACGTTGTGCAGGCCGCCGGCGTTCTCGAAGCGGATCGCGTCGCCCTGATGGAGCGTGATCGAGGCCGGCGTGAACGTCATGTCCGGATTCGCCGTGACGACGTAGACCGTCGCCTGCGCGGACGAGGCCAGCGCGGCGCAGGCCAGCGCCGCGAGGCGGATACGCGAACGTCGCGTCAAGTCATGAATCCGAGATCGCTCGACGGGAAGCGGCCGAGGTTCGGGAAGATGTCGTTGAGGCTGCCGCCGTCGACGCCGAACCAGGTCGCAAGCGTCGCCGCGTACTGATCGACCGCCTGCTTCGGGATGATCTGACCGTAGCCGGTGTCGTCCGGGTTGCTGCCCGGATTGTCGTCGTCGTACGGAGCGAGCGAAGGCATCGCGCCGTAGATGCGCTGGCCGTGCACCGCGCCGCCGACGACGAAGTGATGGCCGCCCCAGCCGTGGTCGGTGCCGTCACCGTTGACCGCGAGCGAACGGCCGAAATCCGACGCGGTGAACGCCGTGACGCTGTTCGCGATGCCGAGCTCGACCGTCGCGTTGTAGAACGCGCTCATGCCCTGCGAGAGCTGCGTCAGGTTGTCGTTCTGGTCGGTGAGCTGCGTGCCGTGCGTGTCGTAGTTGCCGACCGCGACGAAGTAGATCTGGCGCGCCATGCCGAGCGCGGCGCGCACCTTGATCAGCATCGCGACCGCAGCGAGCTGGTTGCCGAGGTCGTTGTCCGGGAACGGCGTCGTGAGCGTGACGCCATTGAGCGCCGTGTTGATCAGCGTCGAGTTCGCGATCGTGCGCGTCGCGGCATCCGCGTAGGCGCGCTCGAGCACGTGCGTCTGCGTGCCGCTCGCGATCAATGCGTTGTACGCGGCGGTGTCGTTGGCGACGACGTTCGGATCGTCCCAGTCGATCAGCCACGATTCGGGGCCGTCGCCGAGGTAGTTCATCGTCGTCACGCTGAACGGGCCGCAGTCGGGATCGCCGCTTGCGGCGCACGACGCGCCCCACGAATCGACCGAGAACTGGCTGACGATGCCGCCCCGCTGGAAGCGGTTCTGGCCCGAGAGCGTGATGCTCATCGGCACCGCGCCCTGGTTCGTAGAGTGCAGGAGGTCGGCGATGCGGCCGCCCCAGCCGTTCGCGTTCGGATCGTCCGGTCGCGAGGTCTGCCACTGGTTGGTCTGGTCGTCGTGCGAGAAGAGCTGCGCCGGCGTCGGCACGGTCTCGTCCTGGAACTGCTGCTGCGTGATCGGATAGAGCAGGCTGCCGACGTTCGCGACGACGGCCGCCTTGCCCGAATTGAACAGCGTCGCCATCTCGGTCATCGCCGGATGCAGGCCGTAGTTCGACGGCCCGCCGCCCGCGACCGGCGTCAGCGCGTGCAGCCCGCTCGTGATCGCAAGATCGGTGCGCGAAGCGAGATAGTTCGTCAGGTCCGCGCCGCTCATCGGCACGACCGTGTTGAAGCTGTCGTTGCCGCCGTAGAGGAAGACGCAGACCAGCGCCTTGTAGTCGGAGAAGCCCGACGGGCGCTGTGCCGCGGCGGCCGCGCCGATCAGCTTCAGGCTGCCGAGCGCCGAGTAGAGGCTGGCGCCGCCGAGCGCGGCACAGATGCTTTTGCGCAGGAATTCGCGACGGTTCACGTGCATGGCCGCGGCCTCACTTCTGGATCGAATATTCGGGGGAATTCATGATCAGGTACAACGCGTGCTGCACGCGGCGGCGTCCGAGCTCGCTGCCGTAATCGTCGACGCTCATCTGCTGCAGGCGCGTGATCAGGACATTGCGCATGAACGGCGACATCTGCCCCGACATCAGGAGCGCGTTGTACTGGTCGATCAGCGCCGCGGGAGCGCTCGCCGCGAGCGCGGCGTCGCGATCCTCGTTCATCTGCAGCGTCGCCGGATCGTCGCTCGCCCAGCAGGCGTCGCTGCCGGTGTAGTTGCAGAACACCTCGTGGAACAGGAAATTCGGCGTCGCGACGATCATGGTGTCGGTCAGGATCTGGAACTCGGGGCTCGCGAGCCCGCGATCCTCGACTTCGCCCGGTTGCTCGAAGTCGGGCTTGAAGAAGTTGAACACCGTCGGCGAGCGCAGCGGCGCCTGGCCGATCTGCTCCTCGATCGGCGGCCACGGCCGCAGCGAGCCGACGCGTCCGCCGGTCGAGCGCGCTTCCATCGCGCGCCAGAGCTGCGTGATCTTGAGCAACGGTTCGCGCAGCTTGCCGAACGTGTCCGGTCGCTGCCACGGTCCGTAGCGCGCTTCGCTGTCGAGCAGGACCGCGCGCACGACCGCGCGCAGGTCGCCGCGCACGCCGGAGCCGTTGTTGTTGAACGTCTGCGCGACGCGCTGGATGTAGCCCGGCGACGGATTGCTGGTGACGAGCCGCTCGATCAGCCGGCGCGCGACGAACGGACCGACGTTCGGATGGTTGAAGATGTTGTCGAGCGCCTCGGTGAGCTCGGCCTGCGCGTCGCCGCCGTGCGCGAGCACGCCGCCCGGCAACGCGACGCCGGGATAGACGAGGAGCTGCTTGTCCGACGTCGAGTCGTGGTAGTGCTCGACCGGCTGCATCGCGAGCTGCCACGGCGGATCGTTGTAGTTGCTCGGGCCGCACCAGAAATACGTGCCCCAGCCCTCCTCCTCGTTGTACATGCAGCAGGTGTAGGTGTCCTCGCCGCAGCCGGTGTTGTTCCAGTCCCAGCCGGTGAACACCGCGGCGAAGCCGCGCACCGTCGTCTGGTCGTAGGTCGGTACCGGCTGCCCGCCGACGAGCACGTTCGAGCCGTCGAGGTTGAGCTGGTTCAGGCCGACCGAGAAAAGCTGCATCACCTCGCGCGCGTAGTTCTCGTCCGGATGGATGTTGTTGTCGGGATCGGCCTTCTGGTTCTGGATCATGCTGAGGAAGATGCCCATCGCCGGGTGCTTGGTGACGTCCTCGAGCAACGTGCGATAGTTGCCGAACGCGTCGCCGGCGAGCATGTCGTAGAAGCTCGTCAGCGCCCACGGCTGGTACGCCAGCGTGCCGTTCGAGTTCGAGACGACGAAGATCTCGGAGAGCGCGAACGCGATGCGCTGGCGAAGCTGGTCCGTCGGCGCGTTGCCGGGATAGCCCGAGCGGCTCGGATCGGGCGTGCCGACCGAGTTGATCGTCCAGATCTCCAGACGCGTGTCGTCCGAGAGGTATTCGTCGGGGAACTGCGCGAGCACCCAGTCGATGTACTGCGTCTGCGTCGACGCAGACGCTGCGAACTGCTCGTTGAGCCAGGCCGTGTAGCCGGCGCTGCGCAGGTGCGCAATCGAGTCGGCCGTCGGACCGAACGTCGCCTGCGCCAGGAACCTCGCGGCGTCGGCATCGTTGACCGGACCGTTCGCGATGCCGTCGAACGAATCGCGGAAGCCTCCGTCGGGCCAATGGCTCAGCGTCTGCGCGCCCGCACCCCCGGACACGGCGATGAGCGCCGCCAGACCGAGACGCCCCAAGCAACCCTTGCTCATGACTGCCCCCAACGGACCCTGCCGTCCGCACCTGATCGCGCCGGACTCTAGCGCGTCCGAAGCGAACGCGGCATGACGTATGCCGCATTCGCGAGCAGGTTTTTCAACGTTTCAGGCGTTTCGCGCGCGGCCTGGGCCCGCCGGGTCGTCCCGGCGGCGGAGCCCACAGCGCCGCGTCGAGATTGCGGTCCCAGCCGTGCGCCTCGAGGTCGACCCGGCCGCGCACGACGAGAATGCCCTCGCCGGCCAGCCGTCGCACCTGCTCCCGAAAGCTGCGGCTGCCCCGCGCAAAC
>Ga0081540_1004589_pt1 | contig 10457 bp, 8 predicted proteins | sample TabmetS2T1R1_FD_71024 | JGI IMG/M metagenome (GOLD analysis project Ga0081540, IMG submission 71024) | Tabebuia heterophylla rhizosphere microbial communities from the University of Puerto Rico - S2T1R1 | ecosystem: Host-associated > Plants > Roots > Rhizosphere ... | reverse complement strand
ATCGCGAAGTCATCACCAGCCGCCGTTGCTGCTGCAAGCAATTGCCCGCAAAACCAAGCACGCCGGCCGGACTACACTGTCAGTGAGCAGCACGCATGGTGAGCAGCAGACGGCGCGGCGGGCCTATCTGCGCATCGCCCGGTTCTTTGCCACCTTGCGCGCAAAAGCGGAGCAGTTGGATGCAGTGCAGCGCTGGTATCGCATCCTCAGCGAGGCGCTGCGAAAATATCTGCGCGGCCGGCAACTAATCCCGCCAGCACGCCTCCAGCCAGGTTGACCCCGCCAGCTATGGTTGCAAACCGGCACGCAATTTGCCGGCGCGCCTGGTGGCAACTGCCGAAGTTAGGATGATCGGCCTCTAACACAGCGTGCGTTCCGTGTAACGATATGTCAAAATGTGATAGAGGATCGCAGGCCGAGAACCAAGGCGTTGGGGATCGATCGCGATGTGGGCGCGGGCGGCGGCAGTGCGATGTTGCCGCCGGGTTGAAACACCAGCTGCAAATCCGGCTGGAGAAACCACCATGGCGCGATTTGTGCCTGGTAAGTGATTTCGAGGACAGCCTCGTGGCTCCGCGTCGTGCCGGCAGCTCCCGCAAACAAAATCTGTTCCCGGTCCAAACGGCGGGCAGCATTGCCGATCCGGCCATAGCTCGCCGCGACACCCAGTATGTCGAGATCACGACCCGCGAAGAGACCCTTGTAGCTCAGGCCAGCATCCACCTCGAGGCTGATAAGATTGCGATTGGGCGGCGCATTGCCGACACGAATGAAGCCGGCGAGACCCTGCGTTGCTGTATCGGATCGCCTCCACAACATCTTGTCCAGAATTGCATAGAAGCCGAAATTGCCATTGTGGGTGGCCCCGATACCGTTGCTGGTTGGGTCTGCCAACGAGCGCCCCAACGTATCGCGGCGCAGATCAGGGAAGTCCGCCGTGTGGTACCAGGCGCCGAGCTTGATGTCGCTCTGCCCAAGCGAAGAACTCGACACGGCGTCGAATGCATATGCTGCTTCCGCAAACAACAAGGTGCCGCCCACACCGATCAGGAAATTGGTGTTGCTGGGGTTACGAACCTGCGGGTCTCCTGGCCCCGGTGGTGCAGGATTTCCGTTAAAGGCCGCAGCGGACAAGGTCAAGCCGGTTGTCGGCGCAGCCCTCACCCGCACGCCCGGCACCGCGAAGGGATAGCATGGCCCGCCGCTGGGAATGTCGAACCCCAGGAGGTCTGGACAACCAAACGTTTCATTTATGAAGATCGCTGAGTATTGACTGATGTAAAATTCGTCATCAAGGGCAATTTGGCCGATCCGGATTGAAGCTTGACGTTCGAGGAACTCCTGCTGCAGCCACAGATCATGAAGGCGCGTCGAGGGCAGCGCCTCGATGCTGCTGACCGTAAACAGGTTACCAATAGCGTTCCTCGTCAAACCCCGCCCGCTGATCCAATATCCATCGACGTAGAAACTTGCCCCCGGCCAATTCGCGATTTTTTCCAGGTTAAGCTTGAGCGAGAGTGTGAGCAGGCCGTCGTAAATCGTTAACTGTCTCAGGCCGCCCGTCGGATTGGATAGCGTCTCCGCAACGTAATTCCCACCGAGGTCGACACCTGCTTCTTGCCACGGCTTGCGGACTCCGCCCCAGCCGCCGGTCAGGGTCTCTCGCTCGAAAAGCCCTTCTTGTGCTGCAGCCGGTTGGCTGGCGGCCCAAAGTGCGGCGGCACCGACGATCATCAGCGCTGATAAGCCGGCCCGCACCAAATACTAGAGCTCGCTACGCCGGAAAACCTGCCTCTTGGCAGAGCTGAAGGACCACTCGCCTGGCAACGCGCACGGCTATCGTGGTCCGTAGACTGGGCGCCGACCGCTTTCGATGGCGCGAAGAGCACCCTGAGATCCCAGAAGATTCTGCGTGATGCCAACCACGGCGGCAGCAAACTCGGGATCATTAGGGCCATCTGGTGTGACCGCCTGCCTTTCGACGAGGGTTTGATATTCGCCGTTCAGATATAGCCGGGCCTCGATCGTGATTGGCCGGTGCGCGGCGAAGTTGCTCGCGGCAGTTCGTGGGCGCCCAAAACTGCGCACCTCCCCGCCGGCATACGGATTGAGTTTGAACTTCCACTCTACGCGGTCCGGCGCGGTATCCTTAATGGGCGCCGGCTCGAAGCGCCAATCCGGCAGGCGAGATTCTGCCATGTGCAAAGCCAAGAAGCGCTGCAGGTCTGCACGCGGAAACCCCGGTAATCCATCGGGCACTTCTACGTGCAGGGTTTGCGCCGCTGTCGCGATCCCCGCTGCAAACAACGTAACCACGGCCGCCAGAAGCAAACGCGCGAGCAAACCAATCCGTGCCGAGCGCACTCCGCAGAACAGCTTGCTGGAACCGGGCCTATCCATACCTCCGAATATTAAAGCCAAGCGGCCCTCCGGAAGCAATAAAAGAGCGTTCCGCAAATTCCCAGCATCAGCACTAATGCGAAAGGATAACCCAAGGACCACTCCAGTTCCGGCATGTATTTAAAATTCATGCCATAGATCCCGGCGATTGCGGTCGGCACCGCGAGGATCGCGGCCCAGCTGGCGAGTTTCTTGACGATGTCATTTTGCCGTGCCGCAGAGAGAAGCAGGCTGGCTTCGAACGCAGCCGTCAGCCGTTCGCGAAGGTCGACGATCGCTTCGTTCACCAGCAGCACATGATCGTTGACATCGCGGAGATACGGTTTGATCGCCGAGCTTCTTGCTGGAAAATCATGCCGCCGCAGCTGGTTGCAAATCTCGATCATCGGCGAAACGGCGTGGCGCATATTCAGAAGGCCGGCGCGAAGGCGGTAGATGCGCTCGATCTTTTCACGCGCCGGCATCGCCGAGAACAGGTCGCCCTCGATCGCTTCGAGTTCTTCCGTGATCCGGTCAATGATCGGGAAATAATTGTCGCCGACAAAGTCGAGGATCGCGTACATGATCGCGCTCTCCCCCAGACGCAGCAGCTCCGGGTTGCGCTCGCAGCGCTGCCGCACTTCGGCATAGGAGGCCGATGCTCCGTGGCGGATCGACACAACGAAGCCCTTGCCTATGATCAAATGCGTCTCGCCGTATCGGATCTCCTCGCCCACGAGCTGGGCGGTTCGCAACGCGATGAAAAGCACGTTGTCATAGATATCCAGTTTGGCGCGCTGATGCGCTTGATTGGCGTCCTCGATGATCAATTCATGGAGGCCCAGCTGTAATTGGATCGTGGCAAGCAATGCCTCCTCGGGCTCGTGGAGACCGAGCCAGACAATCCCCTCGTCGCGGCCGGCGAACTTGCCGATTTCGTCCACAGCGACGTCCCGCATCCGTCGGCCGTTGGAATAGAGAGCGCAAGCGACAACGCCTCGGCGCGACGTGTCGGCGGGTTGCGTGACGGCGAGGTCGAGCATGTCAGTCAAAGATTCTCAACCTGTGGCCATGTGCCCCGTGGCCGTGCCCATGTCCATGGAGTGCGCTGCCGCGGCCCGAGAGACTCGGATTGACCATGAAATACACATGCGCGCTTTGCGGTTTGGCACCGGGAAGGAGACGCTGCCACGAGCCGTCGGAACGCAGGATCCAGCTCTGCGCATCGTCATGCAGGTTCGCCTCCATGATCTGGTCGAGGATCTGCTGGTGCACGGTCGGGTTCTCGATCGGAACCAGTGTTTCCACCCGGCCGTCGAGGTTGCGCGGCATCCAATCGGCCGACGAGATAAACACCGCGGCATGCGGCGAAGGCAGAGAATGCCCGGCGCCAAAGCAAACGATCCGCCCGTGTTCGAGAAAACGGCCGACGATGCTCTTGACCTTGATGTTCTCGGACAATCCGGCGACGCCCGGCCTCAGCGAGCACATGCCGCGTGTGATGAGCGAGATCGACACCCCCGCCTGCGAGGCGCGATAGAGCGCATCGATCATACCGGTGTCGACAAGCGCATTCAGCTTCGCCCAAATCGTCGCCGGCCGACCCGCTTCGGCATGCGCGATCTCGGCCTCGATCAGTTCCATCAGCCTGGCTCTGATGCCATCGGGCGAGATCGCCAGCTTCTCGAGATGGGCCGGGCGGGCGTACCCCGTGATGAAGTTGAATACGCGAGCCGCGTCGCGGCATAGCGCTGGATCGCAGGTAAAGTACGACAGGTCCGTGTAAATCTTGGCTGTCACCGGGTGATAATTGCCGGTCCCGAAGTGAACATAAGAGCGCAACGCATCGCCTTCGCGGCGGGCGACAAGCGAAACCTTCGCATGCGTCTTCAGATCGACAAAGCCAAATATTACCTGCGCGCCGGCCTGCTCCAACCGACGGGCCCAGCGGATGTTGCGTTCCTCGTCGAACCGCGCCTTCAGCTCAACCAGTGCCGTGACGGATTTTCCCGACTCGGCGGCGTCGACGAGCGCAGCGACGATCGGCGAGTCCTCCGAGGTCCGGTACAGCGTCTGCTTGATCGCAATAACGTTCGGATCATCCGCCGCCTGCCGCAGGAACTGCACGACAACGTCAAAAGACTCATAAGGATGATGGACGACGATATCCTTCGCGCGGATCGCAGCGAAACAATCTCCGCCATAATCCTTTATCCGTTCGGGAAACCGGGCTGTGAACGGTGAAAAAAGCAGGTCCGGCCGGTCTGAGGTGATCAGCTGGCGAACATCCGAGAGCGCGACCATTCCATCAACGACGACGACGTCCTGCGCCTGGGTATCGGTTTCCTGAACCACAAAGTCGCGCAGCCGCTCAGGGGTGCCGGCCGAAAAAATCATACGGATGATTTGACCGCGGCGCCGCCGCTTCAGCGCCGACTCGAACATCACGACCAGGTCTTGAGCTTTCTCCTCGATCTCGATGTCGCTGTCACGCAGTGCGCGGAACAGGCCATGGCCGAGCGGCGTCATGCCAGGAAACAGGTCCGCCAACCCGACCGCGAGCAACACCTCCTCGACCAGGGTGAACCGCCCCTTTTCGCCCGGCAGCCGAATAAAGCGCTCGACGCGCTCGGGGACGAGCACCAGCGCGTTGATCTGCGATCCGTCCTCCCGGCGCAATTCCACGACCATAGCCAGGGCACGATTGGGTATGAACGGGAACGGATGCGCCGGGTCGATCGCGATCGGCGTCAGCACCGGGAGCAGCCGGTCGACAAACAGCTGGCTCAACCAAGCCCGGTCGTCATCCGTCAATGCTTTATGGTCGAGGATGGAAATGGCTTCGGCGCGCAAGCGCTGCTGCAGATCGGCCCAGCATTGCTGTTGTCGATGAACCAAGCCTCCAGCGACTTCCGCGATTGCCGTCAGCTGCTGCTCCGAAGTCAACTCGTCGTCACTCTTTACCGGAACACCGCTCGCCGCCAGTTCTTTGAGCCCAGCTACTCGCACCATGTAGAATTCATCGAGGTTGCTGTCGGAGATCGACAGGAACCGCACCCGCTCGAGCAGCGGATGGCTTGAATTGCTCGCCTCCTCGAGGACTCGTTCATTGAAAGCGAGCCAGGACAGCTCACGATTGATATACCGTTGCGACGGACGCAGCGGCACGGCCGCCGTCGCTTCATCCGGCGATAGCCGGTCGATCGCCAATTCTGACATCCGTACCCCTCTTGTCGCAGTACGACGCGGATTGGACCTCGATCTGGCGCTCCCGCCGGCGCGGGTGACCATCCCCTAATAGGCCGGGATCATTTCATCGGCAACCCGAGACACTCCGGGCACGCTTTCTGCAAGCGCCAACAGCGCCTTGCGTTCCGCGTCGGAGCCGACGAGGCCCCACAAATGCACGACCCGGTTGCCGACGGTGACATTGCGGCTGCCGAAATCGGTCCATGGTTGCTGCTGCAGCCGAGACAGCAGCTCGAGCCTGATCCGGCGATCGGTCTCGTCGTGCTGGTCGACGCGATCGACGACCGAAGCCAGCGCCTGAATCAGGTTGGAACGGCTGACGATGCCGACGAGCTTGCCGTCCTTGACGACCGGAACCCGCTTGATCCTCTTGCGTTCAAGCAGGGCGGCGATCTCGGAGAGCGACGTGTCTTCGGCAACCGAGATGATGCCGCTCGCCATGACTTCGCCGACCTTCTTGCCGTGCGACTTGGCGAAGTCGGCGGCGAGGGTGCTTGCCCCGGTCAACGCCTCCTGCCACCACGGCCGGCGCTTCTCAGTGCCGATCTCGACGCGATGGATGAGATCGGCTTCGCTGAGCATGCCAACCAGGTTTCCCGCGTCGTCGAGAACGGGGAGAGCACTGACGTCGTGCTCCGCCAAGAGCTTGATTGCATCGGCAACATCGGTGTCGGGACGGACCGTCACGACATCGCGAACCATCACATCAACGGCGCGCATGTCCGCCCCCGCCCGATTCAGATTATGTTGACGAACAGCAGGTAGAGCCCCGCCGACAGCATCATCGCCATCGGCAAGGTCAAAATCCACGCCATAGCGATGTTGCGGATCGTCGATAGTTGAAGGCCCGACCCGTTGGCCGCCATGGTTCCCGCAACACCCGACGACAGGACATGGGTGGTCGACACCGGCAGTCCGTACATGTCGGCCGCGGCGATCGTCCCCGCCGCGACAAGCTCCGCAGCCGCACCCTGGCCGTAGGTCAAATGCGTCTTGCCGATCTTCTCCCCGACCGTGATGACGATCCGCTTCCAGCCGACCATCGTGCCAAGGCCGAGCGCGATCGCAACCGATACCTTGACCCAGGTCGGAATGAATTTCGTCGAGGCGTCGAGCGACTGCTTGTAAGCGTTCAGCGTCGCCACCTCTTCCTTCGATAGATCGTTGTCCTTATCCTTCATCAGACTACGGAGCGCTTCGTCAGCGAGGTACATGTCGTTGCGGGTGTTGCCGACGGCTTCGGCCGGGATATTCGTAAGCGAGCCATATTGCTTCACCTGCTTGTCGATGTCGCTGATCAGCACGGCGAGCGATGGGTAGGTTCCTTCGTTGATTTTGTGGTGCGCGACATACTCCATCACGGCAGGGCGCGGATCGCCCAGAATGTTATACCCGGCGGCTTTCTCTTGGACGATCTTAGAGGCGGCCGCGGAATTAGCCGAGAACTGGGAGAGATAGCTATCGGGCAAGGCGCGGTTCAGGGCGTAGGCGGTCGGGACAGTGCCGATCAGGATCAACATGATCAGCCCCATGCCCTTTTGTCCATCGTTGGAACCATGAGCAAAGCTGACCGCCGTGCAGGTAAAGATCAGTAGCCCTCGTATCCACCATGCCGGTGGCTGATCGGTCTCCGGCGAGCGGTACAATTCGGGTTGCCGTATCAGGACTTTCATGACGAGCAGTAGCAACGCGGCGGCGAAAAAGCCGACGAGCGGCGAGAGCAGCAGCGCCCGTCCGACATTGCCGGCCTGCGCCCAATCGACGCCCGAGGTTCCATCCTGGCCATGCATCAAGGCATTGGCGATGCCGACCCCGATAATCGATCCGATCAATGTGTGCGAGCTCGATGCCGGGAGGCCGAGATACCAGGTACCGAGGTTCCAGATGATCGCAGCAATCAGCAGCGCGAACACCATCGCAAATCCGGCCGATTTTCCGACCTGCAGGATCAGCTCCACCGGCAACAGCGAGATGATGCCGAACGCGACAGCGCCGCTCGACAGCAGAACCCCGAGAAAGTTGAAAGAGCCCGACCATACGACCGCGATCTGCGCCGGCAGCGAGTGGGTATAGATAACGGTCGCCACCGCATTGGCCGTGTCGTGGAAGCCATTGACGAACTCGAAACCGAGCGCGATCAGCAGCGCGACAAAAAGCATCAGGAACGGCAGAAAAGTCGTCGTTCTTGTGCCGCTGGCGTCGACATCCGCATAGAGGCTGTAGGCCACGTACAGCAGGCCGCCCGCGAGCAGCAGCAGGAAGATGATCGCGGAGCGCGGATCGAGCGCATGGTCGAGCTTCGGTCGAACGCCAGTGGTACCGGTGTCCAGTCGTGCTTGTAACGCGACATCAGCCATGTGTTCCGCCCCCAAAAGCTCGACAAGCGTCGCGAGTATGGCCGGTTAATTTGACAGATACATTACAGAGACATAGGCAATCGGACTTGACCGCCGCGGTACCCATGCTACCTATTCGGCGCATGAGGGCTTTCCTCATCGCGTTGATCGTCGCTTGCCTCGGGGCTTTCGCAGGGCCTGCTCCGGCAACGGCCGAGGAACAATCGAAATGCGCCGCTGCGCCGCACCTCCTGTGGGGTGACGGCGAACACGACGACACAGCGGCGCTGAACGCCTGGTTTCGCGGCGAGACCGTAGTCTGGGCACAGTCACACGAGCCGGTCGGCGCCGAGATCGCCGACCGCACCTTCCTGCTGAGCTCCACAGTTTATCTTTCCGGCGGTACCGGGCTGCGGCTCGAGCGTTTCCGAATGATCTGGCCTTGGCGCCAGGAAATCGTTTCGGGCGGCACGATTGTGACCGGTAACGACCCCGACCAGGAGCCCCGCACCGAAGGCATCACGATGGTTGGCGCCGACCCCGACGAGGGTGTTCCCTACAAAACTCCTGACCCTGAGCCGCGGGAGCACGGCATTCCTAAGCACTGCCTTACTTCGTAGCCGTGCAATGGCCGCCGTCCCTTTAATCAGGAGGGATGCCGGAACCGGGTGACTAGGCCAGCCGAGCCCTTCACATGGTCCTTGAGGGCGGTGGCCAATTCCTCACGCGTGAGCCCCGGCTGCAGCGCCTTCGGGTCGAGGTCAGTGGCGACCAGCGTGAAGGTGTAATGGTGCCAGTCGGTGTTTGGCGGCGTGCCTGGCCCGAAATAAACTCCGACTCCCATCAGGTTCTTGCCGCCGACGAATTTGTCGGAGGGCTTGCTCAGTTCGCCCTCGGCAAACCCCTTCACATCGGCTGGGATCCCGTAGATCACCATGTGCGATACGCCGGCTGGGGCGCGCCCTTCCGGATCGAACAGCAGCAGGGCGAAGCTCTTGGTGCCATCGGGCACGTTCGACCAAGCGAGCGGAGGCGAAATATTCTCACCCACGCAATTCGGGGTCCTTTGCTTGTCGCTGCACGCGTTTTTTGTGGCCAGGACGCCGTTGTCCTGAACCGCCGACGAGGACAAGGTCAACACGTCCGCGGCCCGCGCCACAGATACGGCCGCAAGACACGGGACGAGGAACCCACTTGCCGTCAAAAAGGCTGCGATACTGCGTTTCATGACGTTTCCGCCCCGGTTTCTCGACAATCAGATAGCAGCTGACATTACTCCGCCGCCAGTGTCGCGGTGAACGGCGCCGATACCTCGGCGCGTTCCGGACGGGCAATGGGCTGCGGCCACCAGCGGTCTTCCCATCCGCTGAACAGGCCCTTCAGCTTTGGCAATACCCGATCGGCGAACAGCTTGGTGTTGTACGCTGCCAGATCCTTGCCCATGTTGCCGAACTGCATAAGCAGCATCAGGTGGCCGACATTGAGGTCGGTCGCCAGCTCGGTGAGCTGCTCGACGACCTCCTCGGGCGAGCCGATGACGACGTAGCCGCGCTCGACGATGTCCTCCATCTGCGTCGTAGCCCGAGCCGCCTGACGGGCTTGCAGGCTGGCGGCGCGGCCGATCTGGCCGACGATACCGGCGCGCTGGGTCGCCTCGGTGATGTAGCCGGGCGGCATCGCCCAGCGCGGGTCGACGCGCAGACAGCGGCCATAGAAATACTCGGCCGGCTCTCGGTAGAGCCGCATCGCCTCCTCCCGGCTTTCGGCAACCCCGACTGATTGCAGGAACCCGGCGCGATACGGGTTCCGCTCCTTGCCGAGCCGGTCCATTTCCTCCCAAAAGCCGTGCATTGTGGCGCGGCCGTCCTTGTAGCCGAAATAGGAGAGGTAGGCGTAGACGTAGTCCATCTCGGCGCACCATTGCCAGGTCTCGACCGAGCCGCCGCCCGGGATCCAGATCGGCGGGTGCGGCTTCTGCACCGGCCGCGGCCAGATGTTGACATAGCGCTGCTGGTTGAAACGGCCGTTGAATGCAAACGTGTCGCGCTCGGTCCAGGCCCGCAGCACCAGATCATGCGCCTCGTAATAGCGCTCGCGCAGCATGCTCGGGTTCTGGCCATAGGCAAAACAGGTGTCCATCGGCGTGCCGACCGGAAAGCCGGCGATCAGCCGCCCGCCCGAGATGCAGTCGATCATCGCAAATTCTTCGGCGACCCGGGTCGGCGGGTTGTAGAGCGCCAAGGAGTTGCCCATCACGCACAAGGCCGTGTCGGTCGTGCGCCGCGCCAGCGCCGAGGCGATCAGATTGGGCGACGGCATCAGACCATAGCCGTTGGAATGGTGCTCGTTGACGCAGACCGCGTCAAAGCCGCATTCGGCGGCGAATTCGAGCTCGTCCATAAAGTCGTTGTACATGTGATGGGCGCGCCGCGGATCGAACAGCGAGGAGTGGATGTCGGCCCACACCGAAGGATGCTTCTCCCGGAAATCCTC
>Ga0081540_1004588_pt1 | contig 10458 bp, 11 predicted proteins | sample TabmetS2T1R1_FD_71024 | JGI IMG/M metagenome (GOLD analysis project Ga0081540, IMG submission 71024) | Tabebuia heterophylla rhizosphere microbial communities from the University of Puerto Rico - S2T1R1 | ecosystem: Host-associated > Plants > Roots > Rhizosphere ... | reverse complement strand
ACTTTGCCGTCAGCACTGGCTTCGACGCCTGTTTGCTTGCCGTTTTTCTCAATTACGGCTTCGAAGTTACTGCCTTCTTTTTCCACACGAACAATTTTGCCACCAGCAGCCTCATCATTGAATGTCTTCTGCACTGCTGCAGGGACCTCGGAGATGCTGATAACCTGTTCGTCCTCGTCTTCGTCGGCGAATAGCGCAGCCGAGACGCCGAGCGTCAGGGCCGTCGCTACTGCTATTGCTGGAACGATGTGTTTTTTCATTTGTTTTCTGTTTTCCTATTAGTTAAGAGGCGCATGAACGCCTCGGTTTTTGTGTTTCGTGCGAAGAGCCGCATTCACTCGAATGCAGATTCGGCAGCGAAATTGTAAAAGGCTTCTCGATTGAAGCGGTCATTGTTTGTCTCCGAAAATGAAGTCATCAAAAAGGGTGACGCTGTCGGCTTTCGTCCAAACGCCGACGCCGCCTGCTTCCTTAAAGGTCTCGTCCTCGACTTCGAACAGCTTTTCGCCGTTAAAGAACACAGTGAAAAGTTTGCCGGAAAATTCGACGCGTAGCGTGCTCCACTTGTGGCTCGGAACCTTCGCGTCCACTCCGTAGCCGAACATTCGGCCCTTCACTTGAAGCGACGAGCGGTTGCCCTCTACCGTTTTGTAAAGCACCACATTGCCTTCCAATGCGTTCGCGCGCACCACGTAATAGTTATTTGCGTCCTTGACCCGCCAAATGATCCCGCCCGCCTGATCTTCGTGGCCGCTAACCGGATTAATTTTCACCTCGACAAAGCCGTCCTTGATGGCGGCATCCATCTTTGCGGCCCACGCGAAGGTGGCTTCCCCCGATTGCCGCAAAACATTTGGCTTGCTGGACGCGGATTGCTCCGGAATTACTTCCCATTTCGCGCGGCCCTGGCCGGTGATGCCGCTCTGCCACCCTTGCGGCAGCTGAGTTGATTGATCGAACGTCTCGCGGCTTTCTCCGGCGAGGACGCAGTTCGACATCGCGAGCGCGAAGTAGAGCAAACGAATTGGTTTCACGTCTTAAATAGACAAGGGGTCGGCCGCGATCCCACTTAAGAAATCCTGAAGTTTCCTTCAGGTTTGTAAAGCAGGGGGCCGACCAGGGCCGAGGACGGGATCAACCCCCTACATTCCGTTGGCACTATGGCCAAAGGTCTGTCTTTGCTCCCCACTGAGTGAATTCCGGTGAATCGCTCAGATTGGGTTGTAGATCATCCGTCTTCGCTGTTGCGGGACCGCCGTTTCGCATGTATGCGGCAGTCGGACCACCTGGCTGCATGTATGCGGCAGTCGTGACGACCGACCGGTTTTCGGTTGTCGGTTCGACTGCGCAACCTGCGAATACCAGCGTCAACAGGGCAACGACTGTAAGGTTAGCCGTTCTTGGATTTAGCATTACTGGGGCGATGTATTTCATATGTTTTTGTATTCTCTTGTTAGGTTGAGAGGCGCGCGAACGCCTCGGGTTTGTGTTTCGCGCGATGAGCCGCATTCACTCGAATGCGGATTCTTAGCGAAATCATGAAAATTGGTGCGGTTTTAACGATCATTGTTTGCCTCCGAAAAAGAAGTCATCAAAAGAGTAACGCTGCCGGCGTCCTTAAAGATCTCGTCCTCGACTTCGACGCGGCGCTGGCCGGTGATGCCGCTCTGCCAGCCTTGCGGCAGCTGAGTTGATTGATCGAACATTTCTCGGCTTTCTGCAGCGAGGACGCAGTTCGACATCGCGAGCGCGAAGTAGAGCGAACGAATTGGTTTCATGTCCAAATAGACAAGTCGCCGGCCGCAACCCTCACTTAAGAAATCCTGAAATTTCCTTCAGGTTCTCGCTGCACTGCGATCAACCGGGAGTTCGATCCGAAACACGCTGCCGCGATTCAACTCGCTCTCGACGACAATGCGGCCGCCATTCCGTTCTATCGCTCGCTTCGTAATGGCGAGACCGAGACCGACCCCGCCGCTTCCCGAGCGTGATCGCGCTTTGTCGACACGGAAGAAAGGCTCGAAGATTTTTTCGTGATATTCGGGCGCAATGCCGTGACCGCTGTCGCTTACGGAAATCTCGATCTTACTCCGGCCCCGCACTGCCGTAAGTGAGATCTTCGAGTTAGAAGGGCTGTGCTGAATAGCGTTGTGCACAAGATTCACCAAAGCCTGGCGCAACAATGTGCGATCGGCCTGCACGGAAAGATTGTGATCGCTGTTAACGGCAAGGGTTTGTCCTCTTTCGGCAGCGAGCACTTCGAACTGATCGCGAATTTCCTCGAGCAACGCGGGAATGTTCACTTCTTCGCGCGTGGCTACTGCTTTTGTCGCATCCATCCGAGCAAGTGTGAGCAACGCATCAACGAGATCGGTTAGACGTTGTGCTTCCTCGAGCATGCTGCCGATTGTTTCGCGGAGCGTCGCGGGATTGTTGCCATCGCGCAGCGCCACTTCGCCGACGGCGCGCAGCGCGGTCAGGGGCGACCGCAGCTCGTGCGATGCGTCCGCGGTAAAACGCTGCAACTCAGCAAACGACGCTTCGAGCCGCGTGAGTGTCTCGTTGAACACGGTGGCGAGACTGCCGAGTTCGTCGTTCGGATTGGGATTTGGCAAACGTTTCGAGAGCGACTCCGATGTGATCCGACGAGCTTCCCGCGCCATGGCGTTTAGCGGTTTGAGTGAACGCGTGGCGACGAGGTAGCCGCCGACGGCCGCAAGCGCCACCGCGAGTGGAAAAGCGAGCAGAGACACTTCGACGATTTCGCTGAGGGTGCGGCGTGTTTCAGTTTCGTCGCGAAAAACACGAATGATGACACTCCGGCCATGCACTCGGCCGGGCCGTTCCATCATGCGGACAAAAAGCTCGCGTTCTAATTCGACCGTCGCGAACTTTAGTGTCGAGCCATGCGGCGCCGGTGGCGCATCCTTGATGTTGGCTTCCGCAACGGGCCAATGTCGCAAAAGCAACTCTCCGTTCTCCGACCAAACCTCGAACCATGCTGACATGCGAGCGAAGCCCTCCTCGCCATGCGATCCGCGCACCGCCCAATGCGCGCGGCCTTCAGTATCTATGTCGAGCTGGGGCTCGATCAGATCGAAGTCGATTCGTAACTGTCGATCAATCTCTGTTCCGAGGCGATGCTCGATTACCTCATAGACGAACCACGCAAACGCGAACAGGACCAACGCCGTCGCCGCCGCATACCACAATGCCAGGCGAAAACGCACCGAACGCCGTAGCCACCATTCTTTCATGCGTTCGCCTCCGCGCGCAAAACGAAACCAACGCCGCGCACGGTCTGGATCAGCTTCACGGACTCGCCGCCGTCCAACTTGCGGCGCAAATGCGCGAGGTGCACATCGATCACATTGTCGAGCGGCGTCGCGCGGTTCGGCTCGCGCCACACTTCACGTGCGATCATCTGGCGCGTTACCGTTTGGTCGTGGTGCTGCGCAAGAAATGTGAGGAGATCGAATTCGCGCGGTGTCAACGCAATCTCGCGCGCCCCACGTGCCACCCGCCGCGTCTGCATATCGAGCGTGAGATCAGCGACCTGCTGCCGCAGCGGGTTTCCGGAATCGACGCGGCGCAGGAGAGCACGAATCCGCGCGAGCAGCTCAGCGAACGCAAAAGGTTTTACCAAATAATCATCCGCGCCGGCGTTGAGCCCTAGTACGCGATCCTCAACCGCATCGCGAGCAGTGAGCAACAGTACGGGGGTTTTGGAACCGCCTGCGCGAAGCGTCCTCAGCACCTCGATCCCGTCGCGGGCCGGCAGCATCCAATCGAGGATGACCACGCCAAAACTTTCGCGGCTAAGCAGAAAAAAACCTTCTTCTCCAGTCTTCGCCGTCACAGTCTCAAAGCCTTCGCCGCGCAATCCGCTGGCCAGGGCGCGGGCGGTCTTCGCATCGTCCTCAATCAATAAGACTCTCACTTCACAAGAACGTAAGATCGTTGCCTCGTCGCGCCAAGATCGACATTCTGAAGAAAACTTCAGGAGCGCGCGATGTGCCGTGTTCGTTATGTTAGCTCAGCATGATGATCGAGTGCGCGAAAGTATATCCTGGGCGTGGCAGTTTCTGCGCTCCTGTCATCAGCGTTTTTCTGAATCGAGAACGGAGGGAGAATCGAACAGGATAGGACCCTGAAATGGATGAGGTGAATCAAATTGAGGTAGGGGACGGGGGCGACAAGATACCTGCATGGCGCGAGGTGTTTCTCTATTTTTTGTTACTTGGTTTCATCAACATCGGTGGGCCGGTGGCGCAGATCACGATGATGTTCAATCACATGGTCGAAAAACGTCAGTGGTTAACCAAGGATCGCTTCGTCAAGATCATGGCTTTCTGTCACATGCTTCCGGGGCCGGAAGCGCTGCAGTTGGCCATCTACGTCGGTTACCTCAAACGGAAGTGGTGGGGCGGAATACTCGCAGGCCTCACCTTCATCGTGCCAGGCGCAGCGGTAATGATCGTCTTGAGCTGGCTCTATGTTAAATATGGCAGCCTGCCACAAGTCACGAATGCGCTCTACGTTCTCAAGCCCGCCGTCCTCGGCATCATCGGGGCCGGAATTATCAAACTTGGCAGCGCAGCGATTCGCAATTTCTGGCTGGCCGCGCTGCTGGTGGGTGCATTTGTTGGAATGCGATTCGCCGGCATCAATTTCTTGTTGATCCTCCTGATTGCCGGCGTTCTGAATTTATTCATCGAGCAAGGTTTACCGCTTCTGAGAAAGAGCGCGTCACCGTTGCCAGCGGCGATCGGTGCAATCGCGTTCGTGTTTCCATTTAACGATTCGCGTTTGTTTCAGATTGCCTGGCTATTTCTCAAAACGGGGCTGCTGAGTTTTGGTGGCGCGTATGCTTCGTTGGTTTTTGTCCAGCGCGGGGCGGTTGCGCATTATCACTGGCTTTCCGACGGGCAACTGCTCGATGGCGTGGCCTTAAGTGTGGCAACACCCGGGCCATTTATGTTGTTCACGACGTTTGCCGGTTATCTTGCGAGCGGAATTGCGGGCGCAATCCTTGCCACATTTTTTGTTTTCCTACCGTCGTTCGTGTTCGTTATCGGCGGTGTGCATTACGTCGAAAAAGTTCGCGACAACAAGTCGATCCAAGCCTTTCTAGCCGGAGTCAGCGCTGCCGTCGTTGGCGTGATAGCTGTCGTATCTCTCGATTTAATCCCACCAGCGCTTGTTGACTGGCCCACCATCATCATAGCCGTCGTTGCTTTTGGCTTGATTGCTTTCCTGAAGCGCGACGTTGCTTTGGTAGCAATTGGCGCGATGGCGGGCGGGATAATTTATTCAGTTGCTCGTGTGCTACATTAAAAATACTTGGTCCCAGCATATGAAGACTATCATCAGAACCTCCGCCCTCACCGTTTTCGCCGTTGCGTTTTTGGTTGCAGGGCGAAGCGCCGCCGCTCTCATCCCGGCAGAATCGGATGCACTTAATGGAAATGCGCCGCAATTTTCATTACAAACAATCCAAGGCGATCAAGTCGTTTCGACAAATTTCGCCGGCCGTCCGGTGTTGCTAAATTTCTTCGCCAGTTGGTGCCCGCCTTGTCGAGAGGAAATCGGCGACCTGCTCAAAATCTACAGCAAGTATCGCGATCGCGGTCTGGTTATCATCGGAGCGGCCACGGATGCGAAATTGATCCCCGATACGTCGGCAGAACAGGAAAAGAACGATGTGGCCACGCTCGTGAAGCGCTTGGCAATCTCCTATCCAGTCGGGATTGCGACCGACCAGATGGCGCGCGACTACGGTTTCAAAGGAATCCCTACTACGATCTTTATCGGCGCAGATGGAAAAATCGCGCACACGTTCTATGGCTATCATAGTTCGCAAAAGCTTGAGGAATGGGTGCAGCGCCTGATCGGCACGGCGAACTCCCGCAGTTAAGGTGATTCGCAAATTGCTGGAGCCATTCTCGCAGATTTGGACGAACCCCGCACATCAACTCCATCCGCAGATTGTTCACTTTCCGATCGTATTTTTAGTAATAGAGGCAATCGCGTTGATTGTTTTTGCGTTTAGAAAGCAGCCGCAGATCGCCTTGCTTTCCCTGATCTTTTTGCATTGTGCATTTTGGACGATGCTGTTGGCGATCGTTAGCGGGCTAAATGATGTCGGGCTCGATCTTGGCGCTGGCAATCGCATGATATTAGGATTTCGCGATCGCTGGGAGAACGCCTTTCGCGCACAGAGTTCAGTCACGATCCACGTCTGGCTTGCATTAACGCTTGTCGCGATCACTCTGACACGGCTGGTTTGGCGCTCACTCGGGCGCGACAGGGCGCTCGCTGGCGTCTGCGGCGTTGCATTCGGCCTGCTTACCCTGCTGAACTTTTGGGTGCTTCTCGCCGCGACGTATGTCGGTGCATCAATTACGCACAAATGACTTACTCATACCGGAGCGCTTCGATTGGGTCCAAGCGCGAAGCTTTCCAGGCAGGATAGTAACCAAAAATAATTCCAACCGTAACGGCGACGGCGACGGAAGCGATGATCGCCGGAATCGAAGGCAATGTCGGCCAGTGCAGAAGCGCACTGACCGCGAGCGATACTCCGCGACCAAGCAAAATTCCCACAGCGCCACCAGCGACGCACAGAGCGATTGCTTCAAGCAGAAATTGTCGCAACACGTCTCGCGCCCGCGCGCCCATAGCCATGCGAATGCCAATCTCCCGCGTCCTCTCAGTTACCGAGACCAGCATGATGTTCATGATGCCTACGCCACCGACCACCAGCGAGATTAGCGCTACCGCTAGCAATAGATTCGTCATGATCCCCGTCGCGGCGGTGAATGTCTGTGAGATCTCTGTGAGATCGCGAATCCGAAAATCATCAGGTTCACCTGGCCGAATGTGGTGACGCTGCCGCAAAAGTGCGGTGACCTGTCGAATGGCAAGCGGAATGTTATCGCGCGAACCGGCCGCGACCCAAATGTCGTCGAGATCGAAAAAACGGGTCAGCTGAGGCGTATTCGCAACCTGAGCAGCCGATTGCACGGGGTAAAGAGAGACTTGCTCATTCGGATAGGTCTGCATGTTGGTATTCACCACACTTGGAGTTGGCGAAGTGGAAGGCTGTGTCGCCTGCCGCATTCCTGTGACTCGAAATTTTATCGTCGTTAGTGGCGCGGCTATGAAATCATCCTGGTCCCAACCCATTACGTTTGCGCCCTTACGACTAAGGATGCCGACCACTTTCAAGCCAACACTCCCGAAACGGATCTCTTTGCCGATTGCCGATTCGTCCTCGAATAAGCGTTGCGCAATCGTTTGCCCGATCACGCAAACGGACGCGACCGTCCGTACATCCTGTGAAGTGATGTTATCGCCCTCTGCGATCGACCAGTTCCTCACCGTAAAATAATCAGGAGTGACCCCGAGAATACGATTGGGGCGCCAATTCCGGTTCCCGTAAACGACGTGGCCCCAGCAATCCACGCTCGGCGCGACTGCCTGAAGTGCCGAACATTCCTTTCGAATCGCCTCGGCATCATCCGGTGTTAGCGTTACGCGGCCGCCGCCCCCAGAGCTCACACCGCCAATCGTGACGTCTGCCGGATCGATTTGAATCACGCTCGCACCGAGACTGGCAATTGTTTGCTCGATTGAACGAGCTGATCCGCGACCGATCTCCATCATGGCGATCACCGCGGCGATGCCGATAATGATTCCAAGACACGTCAGCACGGATCGCATCACGTTGCGCCGAAGTGCAGTCAGGGCCGTCCGAAAAATGCGCCAATCGGGTCTCGATTTCCCGTTCGGCGCTTCGACGCAGGGTCGCTCGATCAGCTCGCCGCTTGGGTTAAATATCGGTTGCGCCGTTTTCCCTGGTCGTTCTTCATCCACAATCGTGCCGTCCATGATCCGAATGATTCGATGTGCGTGGCGTGCGACCTTGTCGTCGTGCGTGACGAGGAGAATCGTCAGGCCTTCCTCCTGATTCAGTCGTTGAAGCAGCCGCAGCACATCTTCGCTCGTATGGGAGTCGAGATTTCCAGTCGGTTCGTCCGCGAGCAGAACTCGCGGTCGATTGATTAGCGAGCGTGCGATTGCCACGCGCTGCTGTTGACCGCCGGATAGTTCGGCAGGTTCGTGCTCCATTCTGTCTGCGAGACCCACAAGCCGCAACATTTCGGTGGCGTATCTGGCGCAGGCAGGACCGGATGGATGTTCCGGCGAGTAATCCAGTGGCATCCGCACGTTATCCAGGGCGTTTGCTCGCGGCAGCAGATTGAAATTCTGAAAGACGAATCCAATCTTCGTATTCCGGATTCGAGCGCGCTCATCCGCGGATACAGACGAAATTTCCCGGCCATCGAACCAGTATCGGCCCGACGTCGGTCGATCCAGGCAGCCGAGAATGTTCAGTAACGTGCTTTTACCAGAACCGCTCGCTCCGACTAGCGCTACCAATTCACCTTTTTCAATTTTAATCGATACACCCTGAAGGACGGGAATTTCCAAATCTCCGCGGCGATAACTCTTAAAGATATTTTCGAGCCGAATGATCTCCATGCTCGATTCAACGCTTGATCGTTTTCGGCAGGAACGGGCTTTTCGCTTCGGCCTGACCGGCGGACGCGTTTTCACCGGTCACTACCAGTTGTCCCTCTCGCAAATCGGCAGCTGAGACAACCGTGTTCGCTCCATCCGATGGCCCGATCTTTACTTGCAGCGGCCTGACATATCGGCCCGCCTTTAACCAAATTGTGCCTTCACCGTTGTGTTTTTTCTCCGACGGATCGCTCGCAGGCTCACCCGTCGGCGCGCTAGCGCGATATGCGGGCGCGACTTCCGCAAGCGATCCTGGCATCCAGCGCAACGCCGCGTTTGGAACAAGTAACGCATTCGATTCGTTAGCCAAAATGAAATGCACGTTGGCTGTGAGATATGGCAGAAGGATTTGATCGGGATTTTCGGTGTCCACCTCAACGGTGTAGGTCACCACGTTTTGCGTCATCGCCGCATTGAGCCGTACTTTGCCGACAGCGCCGCGAAATTCACGTCCGGGAAAAGCATCACATGTGAACGTGGCGGGTGTTCCCGGTTTGATGCGGCCGACGTCGGCCTCGTTCACCGCGACCCAGATTTGCAGTTTGGTCAAATCCTTCGCTATCAGGAACAGACTCGGCGCATTGAGACTCGCAACTACTGTCTGTCCGATGTTTACCCGCCGATCGATGATGACGCCATTTACCGGGGAGCGAATTGTGCAGAAATCCAGATTCCGTTGTGCTTTGTCTACGGCCGCCTGCGATTGCAGCGTGGTCGCCTTCGCCTGTGCGACAGCTGCGTCGGCAACGCCGATGTTCGCCTTAGCAACATTGTAGTTCGATTGTGCCGTATCGTAGTCGGAGCGCGACGCTACCTTCGTCTGGCTCAAGGTCTGCATGCGTTTCCATTCCGATTCCGCCAACGCAAACTTTGCCTTTGTTTGATCAAGATTCGCTTGTGCACTTAGTTCGCCGGCCTTCTCCCGCTCCAGCTGGCCCTTCGCGACAGCGAGATCGGCCGCGTAAATAGAGTCATCGATTTTCGCAAGCACATCACCAGCAGCAACCATCGACCGATAATCGATCGGCTTGCCCGATTTATCGGTCCCAAAAGAACTGATCTGCCCCGCGACTTGGGCTCCTACGTCTATCACTTCCACAGGCTCGATCGTCCCTGCGGCCGTGATGCTCGCCGTGACATTGCCGCGTTTCACGATCGCCGTCACGAAGGATGAACTCTGGCCTCCGCGCGTCTGCCACCAGATCGCAACCGCTAAAACGACAATGCCAATCCCAAGAAGAAGGAATCGCTGCTCCTTCGGCTTCATTCGGCCGAACGCTTGGTCAATGCCGCTCAGCTGTTTACCGAATTGCTCGAGGCGTTGTAAAATCCTACTTCTATATGCGACGATGTCGGCCATGGAACGACCGGGCGATCAGCCGTAAACAGTAGTAACTTGTGCGACGCGCGTCAAACCACAGCAACCCTTAGAAGCGAAGGCGGCGAAGACGATGTCAAAGACAATCCATCTTCGCCGCGCTTCCACCCCAGATCGCGTTTAGGACAAACGCGATTCCACCCAAAGGTTTAGTATTTCTCGCCTTTTTCCTTATGCTCTTTGGCTTCGTTGTGCTTGCTCAGCAGCTTGCCATTGGCATCTATTTCGAGACCAATTTGTTTGCCGTTCTTCTCGACGACGGCTTCAAAGTTGGCGCCTTCCTTTTCCCAACGGACAATGGTTCCGCCGTGGGCTTGTGTCTGGGCGGTCGACTGCACCGCGGCAGGAACTTCAGAACTGTTAATCGTTTGCTCTTCGTGTTCTTTTTCTTTCGCTTGTGCGGCAACACCGAACGCGAGGCCGGCGCTTACCACAGCTGCCGTGAATAGATGTTTCGTTTTCATCATTGATAGTTTTTGACCATTAACTTTTCA
>Ga0081540_1004587_pt1 | contig 10460 bp, 11 predicted proteins | sample TabmetS2T1R1_FD_71024 | JGI IMG/M metagenome (GOLD analysis project Ga0081540, IMG submission 71024) | Tabebuia heterophylla rhizosphere microbial communities from the University of Puerto Rico - S2T1R1 | ecosystem: Host-associated > Plants > Roots > Rhizosphere ... | reverse complement strand
TAGCGTATGGCCCTGCATTCCAAGACCGGCAAGCATGGATTTCCGTCAGCTCAGGACATTCAGTTGCGTAGCCGAACTCGGCAGCCTGAGCAAAGCCTCCGATAAGCTGCGGATCGCGCAACCCGCGCTGAGCCGCCAGATCAAGCTTTTGGAGCACGAATTGCGTGCGGAACTGTTCACCCGCAGCGGTAGGGGAATGGTGCTGACCGAAGCTGGCCGCCTGCTGCTGGCGCGCACCTCCGGCATTGTGCGGCAGATCGACCAGATCCGCGACGACATCCAGTCCGCCGCCGGGGCGCCGTCCGGGCGCGTCGTGTTGGGGCTGGTTCCCACCGTGAGCTGCGTGCTGTCGGCGCGGCTGGCGCGGCGCACGGTCGAAGCCTTTCCCGGCATCTCGCTCTGCATCGTCGAGAGCTACAGCGGCCATTTGATCGAATGGCTGCACCGCGGCGAGATGGATCTCGCGATCATCTATGGCCCCTCGGCCGATCTGCATCTGGCGATCCAGGGTCTCGGGCGCGACCGGATCGTCGCCGTGGGACCGCGCGGCTCGGGGCTGGCGAAGAAGAAGCAGGTCGGCATGGATTGGCTGCTGCGCCAGCGCCTGGTGCTTCCAAGTCATTCGCACGGCCTGCGCGCGCTGATCGAGCGCGCCGCCGCGCAACGCAAGCTGAAGCTCAATGTGCAGCTGGAAGCGGATTCCTTCCGCGTGCTGACCAGCCTGGTCGAAGAGGGGCTCGGCTATTCGTTGCTGCCGCCGTCCTCGGTGCGCGGCGAAATCGATGCGAAGCGACTGGAGGCGGCTGCGATCTCCGGGCAGGCGCCGATGCGCGAGCTTGTCATTGCCTCGCCGATCGATCATCCCGACTCGACCGCCACCTCCGTCATCACCGAACTCTTGCGCAGCGAGACTGCGGCCTGCCGCAGCGAAGGCCTGTGGGACATCAAGTTCTCCTGACGCTGCGCTCACGACACGGCTAGGCCAAGGTGCTGGCGGAAGCGGTTCTTCAGGAACACGCCGTCGCGCGGCGGCAACGCCCGGTCGACATGGTCGGTCGAAATGCGGATGAGCGCGAGTTTTGGTCCGCCCCCGAGACGATGGACATCATTGCGGAACGCCGCGATGCCCTGCATGTCGGTGATCGCGGCTACCGAGGCAATGCCTGCGCCGCGCGCGATCTCGTCGAGTTTTGCGCCCAGACCCGAGTGGCTGCGCTGCATGCCGGTCTCGCCGAAGTGCCCGTTGTCGAGCACAGCGAGGGAAAGGTTTTGCGGTTTTCGCGCGGCGATGGTGAGCAGGCTGCCGATGCCCATCAGCTGCTCGCCGTCGCCGGTGATGACTAGCACGGGCCGTTTCGGCTGCGCCTGTGCCAGTCCAAGGCCCATCATGGCCGTCCCGCCCATCGCGCCCCACAGATAGAAGTTGCCGTCATGGTCGCCGGCGTCGAATACGTCATAGGAGGATGAGCCGAGGCCGGTGACGACAAGCAGATCGCCGCGGTCGGCGAGCAGCGCCTTCACGGCCTCGCGGCGATCGAGCTGGGAATTTCGGGTCATCACTTGACCTCCGTCCACTTCTTGCGGCCGAGCATGCGCTGCGAAATGAGTATCGCGATCGGCTGATCGCTCTCGAAGGCGAGCGAGCAGGCGGCCGACACCACTTCCTCCGCATCCTCCGGCTGCTCGAGCCGGAACACGGTGACGCCCATGATCTCGAACGCCTGCGCGGTGGCCTTGCCCATCGGAATCTGCCACGGGTTGAATTCGGCCCATTCGCCGCGCATGGTCACCAGCGTCAGGAACGGGAAGCGGCAGCTTGCCAGCAGCGACAGCATGTTGACGCAGTTGCCGACGCCGCTGGACTGCATCAGCAGAGCCGCGCGGTCGCCGCCGAGCCAGGCGCCGGCGGAGAGCGCCACGCCTTCCTCCTCGGTGGTGAGCACCGTGGTCGCAATCGCCGGATCGGCATGCGAAAGCTCGATCAGCCGGGAATGGCCGGCATCCGGCACATAGGAAATTTGCGCGACGCCGTGGCGCTTCAGCGTGCGGTAAATCGCGTTCGGCCAGTCCGTCTGGACGGCGGCGGTGGGGGCAGCGATGTTCATATGAGGCCTCGGTCGTGACACGCCTGTCGCGCGTCATCTCGGCCCAAGGTTTAGCCCGGAAGCAAAGCCGGCTCTCTTCTCATCTCGCTCCAGCCGCTATACCGGAATTGTATAGGCACCGCCTCAGAGGAAACCGGGCGGCATGTCCATTGCGCGCATGGTGGCGGTGGCGAAGGCGCAAATTCGCTCCGCGCCCGCCTTTTTCGAGGCCACCTCGACCTTGACGACGGCGATGGTGGAGCCGGCCTGGATGGTTTCGGCTCGCGCGATGATCTCCTCGCCGTCGGCGGGCGCGAGAAAGTTGACCTTGATCTCGATCGTGACGGCGAGCTTTCCATCCGGCATTGAGGAGGTGGCGCAGGCGCCCGCGGCATGGTCGGCCAGGCCCGCAACGACGCCGCCGTGGAAATGGCCGAAGAACTGAGTCAGGTCCGGCCTTTTCGCCAGCGCCATCGTCACCTTGCCTGGCTCGGCCGCCACCAGGTGCATGCCCGCCGATTTCGGGAAGCCAAGCAGGTCCATGATGCGCTCGAGCTGCGCGATACGGTCGGCTCCGCTCATGAGATCTTCCCTTATGCGGGGATCCGGACCGGCAGCTGTTCGATACCGCGCACGAAGGAGGAGTAGACCCGCTTCGGCTCGCCGACCACCTCGATCTTTTCGAAGCGCTTGAGCATCTCTTGCCAGACGATACGAAGCTGCAGCTCGGCAAGGCGCATGCCGACGCAACGGTGGATGCCGAAGCCGAAGGAGAGGTGCGTGCGCGGGCGGGCGCGGTCGATCAGGAATTCCTCGGGCCGCTCGATCGCTTCCTCGTCGCGGTTGCCCGAGACGTACCACATCACCACGCGCTCGCCCTTCTTGATCGTCTTGCCGCCGAGCTCGGTGTCCTGCAGCGCCGTGCGCCGCATGTGCGCCAGCGGGGTCTGCCAGCGGATCACCTCCGGCACCATGGTCTCGATCAGATCGGGGTTCTCGCGCAGCTTCTTGTACTGGTCCGGATGCTCGTTCAGCGCCAGCACCGAGCCGCTCATGGTGTTGCGGGTGGTGTCGTTGCCGCCGACGATGAGCAGGATGATGTTGCCCATCAGATTGTCGGGATCCATGTGCCGCGTGGCGTCGCTATGCGCCATCATCGACAGCAGATCGTTGCGCGGCGGCGAGTTGACGCGGTCGTTCCAGAGATTGGCGAAATAGGCGCGGCACTCGTCCATCTCGCGGCGGCGCTCTTCCGGTGAGGACACGATGCCGCTCTTGGGCAGCGCGGTCGACACGTCGGACCACCGCGTCAGCTTGCGCCGCTCCTCGAACGGGAAATCGAACAGCGTTGCCAGCATCTGCGTGGTGAGCTCGATCGAGACGCGCTCGACGAAGTTGAAGGTCTCGTTGCGCGGCAGATCGTCCAGCACCTTGATGCTGCGCGCGCGGATCAGCTTGGCCAGTTCATCCAGGTGCGTCGGTGTGAACATCGGCGACACCGTCTTGCGCTGCGCCGAATGCTTTGGCTGGTCCATCGCGATGAAGCTCGGCCAGTCATAGCCGACCGGGGCGTCGCGGATGTTGATGCCGCCGAGCGCCGCATCCGACGAGAACAGGTGATGACTGGTGTCGACCGTCATGATGTCGTTGTACTTGACGACGGACCAGTACGGTTCGATCGGCGCGTTGGTGCAGTAATGCACCGGCTCTTCCTTGCGCAGCCGCTCGAACCACGGCCACAGCGTATCGTCCTGGAACAGTTTTGGCGCGCCGGGGTGAAAATCCCTGAGCGGCGTCGACCAGGCTTCCTCCCGCGCGCGGGCGAGGCGCTCGGCCTTGTCGGAGCGGACGGCGGTGTGGACGTTCATCGTGTTCGTTCCCAAACTGATTTGCCGGCATTTTACACGCAAGCGCGGTGCAAATCCCGGCTTTATTGTCTATGCGGCAATGCGTACCGGCAGGGTCTCGTAGCCCTTGATGAAGCTGGAATAGACCCGTTTCGGCTCCTCGACCACGTCGATCCTGTCGAAGCGCTTGAAGATCTCTTCCCAGATGATCTTGAGCTGCAGTTCCGCAAGCCGCATGCCGATGCAGCGGTGGATGCCGAAGCCGAACGAGATATGCGTGCGCGGCCGCGCCCGATCAATGATGAACTCGTAGGGCTTCTCGATCACTTCCTCGTCGCGGTTGCCCGAGACGTACCACATCACGACCTTGTCACCCTTCTTGATCTGCTTGCCGCCGAGTTCGATGTCGGACAGCGCGGTGCGGCGCATATGGGCGAGCGGCGTCTGCCAGCGGATTACTTCGGGAACGAATGTGTCCAGCAGCGCCGGGTTCTCGCGCAGCTTCTTGTACTGGTCGGGATGCTTGTGCAGGGCATAGAGGCTGCCCGACATGGTGTTGCGCGTGGTGTCGTTGCCGCCGACGATCAGCAGAATCAGATTCCCCAGGAAGTTCTTCGGGTCCATGTCGCGGGTGGCTTCGTTATGCGCCATCATCGACAACAGGTCATTGCGCGGCGGGCCGCTGACGCGCTCCTTCCAGAGCCTTGCGAAATAGTTCGCGCACTCCATCAGTTCGGCCAGCCGCTCGTCGTCGGTGGCGACGAGGCCGTCCGGGCCGGGGATGGTGGTCGCCACGTCCGACCAGCGCGTCAGCTTGCGGCGGTCCTCCCAGGGAAAGTCGAACAGCACCGCCAGCATCTGCGTGGTCAGCTCGATCGAAACCGTCTCGACGAAATCGAACACTTCGCCAACAGGCAGATTGTCGAGGCAGCTCGCCGAGCGCTTGCGGATATTGGTGGCGAGCTCGTCGAGATTGTTCGGCGTGAACATTGGCGCCACGGTCTTGCGCTGCGCGGAATGGCGCGGCTGGTCCATGGCGATGAAGCTTTCGCGGCGCAGGTCCGGCGGCACGTCGCGGATGGTGATGCCGCCGAGCGCGGAGGCGGAAGAGAACACGCCGTGATTGGTGTCGACCGCCATGATGTCGTTGTACTTGGTCACCGACCAGTACGGGCCGAACATCGAGTCCTTGCAGTAGTGGACCGGCTCTTCCTTGCGCAGCCGGTCGAAATACGGCCAGTGCGTATCCGACCGGAACAGCTCGGGATCGCCCGGGTCGAACTGCTCCAGCGGCATCGACCAGGCTTTTTCGCGTGCGGCGCGCAGTGAATCGTCACTCGCTTGTTCGATGGTTCCGTGCATGCGGCTTCTCCCGATGATGATTTCGCCGGTGCATGGCCGGCGACGCAATGTTTTACCCTATTACACCCCTTGCAGCGGCCAGGGGCAAGGGAGGAGTTTTACGGCAGGATGATACGGTACCGTATCATTTTCCCGTGACAACGGCGTCACTCCGGGCTAAAGGCTTGTTCAACAAAGCAAGTATGCCGGAGGACGTCAGATGATCGCCAACGCGCCCAAAATGTTCAATTTCGACCTCGGCGAGACCGCGGACGCGATCCGCGAGACCGTGCACGACTTTTCCTTTAACGAGATCGCCCCGCGCGCCGCCGAAATCGACCGCTCCAACCAGTTTCCGCGCGATCTGTGGCCGAAGATCGGCGCGCTCGGCCTGCACGGCATCACCGTGGAGGAAGAATATGGCGGCGCTGGCCTCGGCTATCTCGAGCATTGCCTCGCCGTGGAGGAGATGTCGCGCGCCTCCGCCGCCGTCGGGCTTTCCTACGGCGCGCATTCCAACCTCTGCGTCAACCAGATCCGCCGCAACGGCAGCGAAGCGCAGAAGCGCAAATACCTGCCGAAGCTGATCTCCGGCGATCATGTCGGCTCGCTCGCGATGTCCGAGCCCGGCGCCGGCTCCGACGTGGTCTCGATGAAGACCCGCGCCGACAAGAAGGGCGACCGCTTCGTGCTCAACGGCAACAAGATGTGGATCACCAACGGCCCGGTTGCCGACACCCTGGTGGTCTACGCCAAGACCGACCCGAACGGTGGCCCGCGCGGCATCACCGCCTTCATCATCGAGAAAGGCATGAAAGGCTTTTCAACCGCGCAGAAGCTCGACAAGCTCGGCATGCGCGGCTCCGACACCTGCGAGCTGGTGTTCGAGGATTGTGAGGTGCCGGAAGAGAACGTGCTCAGCGAGGTCGGCAAGGGCGTTAACGTGCTGATGAGCGGCCTCGACTATGAGCGCGCGGTGCTCGCGGCGGGTCCGATCGGCATCATGCAGGCCTGCATGGACGTGGTGCTGCCTTACGTGCATGAGCGCAAGCAGTTCGGCCAGCCGATCGGCGCGTTTCAGCTGGTGCAGGGCAAGCTCGCCGACATGTACACCACGATGAACGCCTCGCGCGCCTATGTGTACGCCGTCGCAAAAGCCTGCGACCGCGGCGAGACCACGCGCGAGGACGCGGCCGGCGCGATCCTGTATGCCGCGGAAAAGGCCACGCAGTGCGCGCTGGATGCGATCCAGTTGCTCGGCGGCAACGGCTACATCAACGAATACCCGACCGGCCGCCTGCTGCGCGATGCCAAGCTCTACGAGATCGGCGCCGGCACGTCCGAAATCCGCCGCATGCTGATCGGCCGCGAGCTGTTCGACAAGACGGCTTAGATCATCGCGGCATCGACATGCCGTTAGTTTCGCTGGTTCGGTTGTATCGCACGACAATGCTCTTTGCGTGCATTATTGCCAAGCAGCAACCTCGACTGTAAGGTTCCGGTCACTGGAGCCGGTCGCAACAGGGCTCCCCACGGAGGCCTGGAGCGATGCGCATCATTGTTGCGATGACGGGAGCGACGGGCGCGGTCTATGGCGTGCGCTTGCTCGCTGCGCTACGCGAGCTTGATGTCGAGACTCATCTCGTTGTGAGCCAATGGGCTGAGGTGACGCTGATCAAGGAGACCGGATACTCGGCGCGCGATCTTGCCGACCACGCATCCTGCGTGCACTCCCGCGACAATCTCGGCGCGCCGATCGCCAGCGGATCATTTCGCCACGATGGCATGATCATCGCGCCCTGCAGCATGAAGACACTTGCTGCAATCCGGCATGGCTTCTCTGGCGAGCTGATCGCACGCGCGGCCGATGTCACGCTGAAGGAGCGGCGCCGCCTGGTGCTGCTGGCACGGGAAACGCCACTTACCGATATTCATCTCGAGAACATGCTGGGTCTCAGCCGCATGGGAGCAATCATCGCTCCGCCGGTCCCGGCTTTCTACAGCAATCCCGGCAGCATCGATGATCTCGTCGATCACACGGTTGGCCGCGTGCTGGATCTGTTTGGCCTCGATTATTCAAAGCTCAGGCGCTGGAACGGCTTGCGACAAACCGAGGAAGCGCCTGCGCAAGCCCAGGAAGCGCGCCTCATTTCCGGCAGGAGAATGAAATGAAGGAAGCCGATCATAAGTACAACGCGCCCGCGACGAGTACCGAAATGCCTGCCGCATTGGCGCGTTATCTCGACGGCACGGACCTCGTGAACAAGACGCAGGCGCTGCGGCTGACGACGGTCGACGCCGAGGGATGGCCGCACGCCGCCCTGCTCAGCGCCGGCGATGCGCTGGTCATGCCGTCGGGCCGCATCCGCTTTTTCCTGTTTCCGCAGTCGGGCATGACGGCGAATCTGGAGCGGGAAGGGCGCCTGACCATCACGCTTTCGATCGACAAGGGCATGTGTGAGGTGAGATTGCGCTGCCGCCGGCTCGCGCACAAACCGGCGGATGTCCCGCTCGCTCTCTTTGAGGCTGAGGTGCAATCCGTGCGCAATCATGTCGCGCCTTATGCTGACGTGACCGGCGGCGTTACATTCTTCCTGCACGATCCGGAAGCGGTGCTGCCGCGCTGGCAAAGGCAGATCGCCGCCCTGCGCGCGGCTTGACTCCGGCGATGGAATGGGAGGCGACATGCGCGCTTACAAGGATCTTCGCGAATTTCTCACCGTGCTCGAAGGCGAACATCAGCTGCTTCGCATTACCGACCAGGTGCTCCCCGAGCCCGATATGGCGGCGGCCGCCTGCGCGCTGACGCAGATCGGGGAAGAAAGCCCGGCCATCTATTTCGACAACATCAAGGGCTTTGTCAGCGCCCGCGTCGCGATGAACGTGCACGGTTCCTGGTCCAACCATGCCCTTGCGCTTGGCATGGACAAGGACGCCGCGATGAAGGACCAGTTCTTCGAGTTCGTCCGGCGCTTCGAGCTCTTTCCGGGCCAGCTCGAGCACGTCGAGACAGCGCCCTGGCAAGAGGTCGTTGTCGACAAGGATGTCAACCTCTACGAAATTCTGCCGTTGTTTCGCCTGAACCGCGGCGATGGCGGCTATTTCATCGACAAGCCCTGTGTCGTCAGCCGCGATCCTGATGACTGGAACAACGACGATGTCGAAAACGTCGGCGTCTATCGCCTGCAGGTCAAGGGACGCAATCGCCTGGGCATCCAGACCGTGCCGCAGCACGACATCGCCGTTCACATGAGGCATGCGGAGGAGCGTGGCGAAGACCTGCCCATCGCGATCGCACTGGGAAACGAGCCGATCATCACGCTGATGGGCGCCACGCCGCTTCTCTACACCCAGCTTGAATACAAGATGGCCGCCGTGATGCAGGGAGCGCCGTATCGTGTGGTGAAGACGGCCAAGGGTCTCGACGTGCCCTGGGGATCCGAATACGTGCTGGAGGGCCGCATACTGTATGGCGTGCGCGAGCCCGAAGGACCGTTTGGCGAGTTTCCCGGCTACTATTCCGGTTGCCACAAATATCCCGTCATCGAGATCGATCGGGTGTCGCACCGCAAGGATCCGGTTTACGACGCGGTCTATGTGGGGCGGCCATGGACCGAAATCGACTATTTGCAGGCGATGACGACGAGCGCGCCGATCTTCTTGCAGCTCAAGCAGACCTTTCCCGAAATCGTTGCGGTCAACGCCCTCTATACCCACGGTCTGGTGGTCGTGGTTTCGACGAAAATCCGCTACGGCGGCTTTGCCAAATATGTCGGTTTGCGGGTGCTGACCACCACACACGGGCTCGGCTACGCCAAGATCGTCATCGTGGTCGACGAGGACGTCGATCCCTTCGACCTGAAGCAGGTGATGTGGGCGATGTCGGTCAAGGTGAATCCGGCGGGCGATATCGTAACCATTCCCAACCTGGCGGAAAACCTGTTGGACCCGGCCTGTAGTCCGGGCGGCATCGTCACCAAGATGATCATCGATGCGACGACCCCGGTCGCACCGGACAAGCGTGGTGACTATGGCGAAGAACTGGACAAGCCGCAGGGCACCGATCAGTGGCGCCTGAAGCTCGCCGGGCTGTTGAAGGAGATGCACAAATGACGTCGCCCGCCGCTGCCAAGCCGGCTGCCTGTCCGCGATGCCGCTCGACGACGATCGGCGTCCTTGCTCATTCTCCCGTGGCCGGAGTCTGGACGGTGTTCGGCTGTTCAACGTGCCTCTACGCCTGGCGGTCGACCGAGCCGGAGGAAAACACCAATCCGGACAAATATCCTGCGCCGTTCCGCCTGCGGGTCGAGGATATTGCGAATTTTGCGACAATCCCTCCGGTTCCGCCGCGTCGGTCGTCGTGACTTGTTATCCCTGCCTGACGTCTCTGAAACCGCCATCACACTTCCGGCGACTAATCCGTGCTCTAATCTGCCCGTGATTCCGCCTGGAGCCATCCCGTGAACCAGTTCGCCCGGCCGCCGATCGTGCCTCCGCCGCCGCAACCCGTGCCGCCGCAGCCGGTTCCGCCGCCGCTGCCGGCGAAGCTCGATTTCACGGGCAACCGCAGCGGCTTCCTGGAGCTGGTCACGCGCGGCGCCGGGCTCGAGCTGGTCACGCTCGGCTTCTACCGATTCTGGCTCGTCACCGACATCCGCAGGCATCTGTGGTCCAACACCGTGATCGACGGCGATGCCGCCGAATATACCGGCCGCGGCCGTGAGCTCCTGATCGGCTTCCTGATTGCGCTTGCGATCCTGATGCCGATTTATCTCGGCTATTTCCTCATCAGCATCGAGGCCGAGCACCTTCAGGCGATGGCCAGCATCCCGCTTTTTCTGTCCTTCTACGTGTTCGGGCAATTCGCGATCTATCGCGCGCGGCGCTACCGGCTGACCCGCACGGTGTGGCGCGGCGTACGGTTCTGGATGGACGGTTCCGGCTGGCTCTATGCCTTGCACGCCTCGCTGTGGGCGCTGCTTGCGATCGCAACGCTTGGCATCGCATTGCCATGGCGGGCCGCGGCGCTCGAGCGTTACAAGCTGGACCATTCCTGGTACGGCGAGCTGCAGGGCCGCTTCGAGGGCAGGGGCTGGGAATTGTTCAGGCGGATCTGGTGGCTCTGGCTCGTGAGCCCGCTGGCCATCCTGATATTCCCGATTCCATTTTTCTTCGCCTACTACAAGGC
>Ga0081540_1004586_pt1 | contig 10462 bp, 10 predicted proteins | sample TabmetS2T1R1_FD_71024 | JGI IMG/M metagenome (GOLD analysis project Ga0081540, IMG submission 71024) | Tabebuia heterophylla rhizosphere microbial communities from the University of Puerto Rico - S2T1R1 | ecosystem: Host-associated > Plants > Roots > Rhizosphere ... | reverse complement strand
GCCGGCTACTTCGCCGGCCCGCGGGTCGGCGCGTCCGTCTACAACACGTTCCACTCGACGGTCGGCCCGATCGCTCTCGCCGCGACCGGAGTCCTCGCCAACACGGACTGGTGTGTCCAGCTCGCGCTGATCTGGCTCGGGCACATCGGCTTCGATCGGCTGCTCGGATACGGGCTCAAGTACCCGACGGCGTTCAAGGACACGCACCTCAGTCGCGTGTAGCAGGGCGGAACCCCGAAGGACTGAGCGGTGTAGAGGTGGCAGCCACTTCGAAAGGAGCTCGCCACATGAAACGCCTTCTCTTCCTGACCGCCGTCGCGGCCCTCGCGCTCCCCGCAACGGCGCTCGCCAAGGGCCCGTCCGAAGCGCGGATCACCGGGCCGGGGCTCAGCAAGACGATCGTGATCGCCGGGGTCGAGTCGGAGGGCACGCCGATCATGAATCTCGCCGAGGCGGCGGGGTTCTTCCCTGGCGCCTTCGGCCAGTCGCCCAGCCCGATGAGCCCCGCGCCGCCGAAGAGCAGCCTGGGCCCGAAGTACTCGATCGACTACGTCGTCCCGGCCGGAGACTCCAAGAGCGACAAGATCCACCAGGATCTCTACCCGTACGCGAAGACGGGCGCCTGGACGTACACGCCGGAAGGCCAGCCGATCTTCGACATGACGACACAGGGCGGCTGGTTCCAGGACACGAGGCTCAAGGGAATCCTCGTCGCTCACGGGCTGCCGAAGTCGCCGCCCGCGGCGCCGGCGAGCTCGAAGAGCTCCAGCTCTGCCGGATTCTTCTCGACCGGGAAGATCGGAGCCTTCGTCCTCGTCTTGTTCGGAATCGGGGCAGCGGCGGTGTTCACGAGACGCCACATCCGGGGCACCGCCACCTAGCTTCGACTTCTAGGATCCGGCGCGTGACGACGGACGCGCCGGATCCTCTTGATCTCCACCACGAAGGTGCCGAGCGTGTGATCGGCGTCTACCTCGTGGAGACCGAGGACGGGCTGGCGCTGCAGGACTGCGGGCCCTCGACGGACATCACGGCGCTGAAGACGCAGCTGGCCGAGCGTGGGCTCGTACTGACCGACGTCCGGCACCTGCTGCTCTCGCACATCCATCTCGACCACGCGGGCGCCGCAGGCGTGCTCGTCCGCGAGCATCAGGACCTGCAGGTGCATGTCTCGGCGATCGGGGCGCCGCACCTCCTCGACCCGTCGCGACTCGAGTCGAGCGCCCGCCGGCTGTACGGGGAGGACTTCGACCGGCTCTGGGGCGAGCTCGCGCCCGTTCCGGAGGAGAACGTTCACGTCGTCGGCTCGTCCGTGCTCGGGCTCGAGTGCTTCCCGTCGCCCGGCCATGCGGGACATCACGTCTGCTACGTCGACGGCGCGGGGACGATCTACACGGGCGACGCCGCGGGTGTCCGGATCCTGCCGGAGCGCCCCGTCTGGCCGGTCTCTCCGCCGCCCGAGATCGACCTCGAAGCCTGGGAGCGCACCATCGACGAGCTCGAGGCGCGCGCACCGGAACGGCTCGCGCTCATCCACTTCGGCGTCGTCGACCAGCCGCGTGACCACCTGCGCAGGCTCCGGCGCCAGCTCCGGATCTGGAGCCAGCGCGTCCGGCAGGGCCTGAGCGAGGAAGCGTTCGTCGAGGCCGTACGCGAGGACCTCGAAGAGGAGGCCGGCGACGCGCCGTACTACGAGCGCGCCGCGCCACTCTGGCAGTCGTACCGCGGCCTCAGGCGTTACTGGGACAAAGCCGCGGTATAGGCGTTCACGTAGTCGCGAACCATCCGCTCCGGCGCGAAACGCTCCTCGACGTACGCGCGGCACTCCATCGGGTCGAGCTCGTCCGCGCGCTCCAGCGCCTCGGCCATCTCGCGCGTGTTCTCGACGATGATCCCGCTCCGCCCGTCGTCGATCACCTCCGGCACCGCGCCGTGGCGGGTCGCGATCACCGGCGTCCCGCAGGCCATCGACTCGATCATGACGAGCCCGAACGGCTCCTCCCACTCGATCGGGAAGAGCGTCGTCCGCGCGTCCTGAAGCAGCTCGACCTTCTCGCCGTGGGTGACCTCGCCGAGATACTCGATCGTGCTCGAGAGGTGCGGCTCGACGTACTCGGCGAAGTACTGACGCTCCTTCGGCTCGCGGTTCTTGCCGGCCATCTTCAGCGGCAGGCCGAGCTCCATCGCGACCGCGATCGCACGGTGCGCGCCCTTGTCCGGGCTGAACCGGCCCAGGAAGAGCAGGTAGTCGCCGCGGTGCGGCTTGGTGGGATAGAGATCGAGGTCGATCGCGTTCGGAATCGTCGCCGCCCAGGGCAGGTCGGGCATCGGGCGCCGCTGGTTCTCGGAGATCGAGATCAGCCGCACGCCCGGCGAGACCTCGGCGATCGCCCCGTACGCATCCTGCGCCTCGTGGGTGTCGAGCGGCCCGTGGACCGTGTGCAACACGGGAGTCTGGAGCAGCCCGCCGAGCGCGGCGGCCGGAATCCCCGAGTGGTCGTTGATCACATCGAACTCGTCGGCGCGGGTGTAGCACGCGAGCGCGTGGCGCATCTCCGGCAGCGTCCGGCCGATCAGCTCGCTGGGCGCCTCCTCGAAGATGTACGAGAGGGTCGCCGAGGTCAGCGAGTCGCCCGACGCGAAGAGCGTCACCTCGTGACCAGCCTCGACGAGCCCGTCCGCGAGCAGCGAGACGACGAGCTCGATCCCGCCGTAGCCGGTCGGCGGTACCGCGAACCAGACCGGCGACAGAACGGCGATACGGAGCTTGTCATTCATGCGGCTCGACCCGAACGATGCCATCCTCGACCCGCACGTCCCAACTCTTGTCGAACGCGCGGATCCCGCTGAGGCGCAAGGCCCCCGCCCACGACGGCAGCTCGAGCGGGAGCACGGACCGCAGCTGGTGGTTTCTACGGTCCGGTCGGAGCCCGAGCAGGATCTGCAGCAGCAGCACCGGCGCGCCGGCCGCCCACGCTTGCGGCCGCGCCGCGGTCGGGTACGCGATCGGGAACGGCGTCTCCGCACGCGGCAGGCCCGCGAACACCTCCGGCAGTTGGTACTCGAAGTGGCCCGCGGCGTTCAGCATCCGGCGGATGATCCGTTGCGCCTCGGGCCAGCGCGAGTAGTTCGCAAAGCCCCACGCGATGAGCGAGTTGTCATGGGGCCAGACGGTGCCGTTGTGGTACGAGAGGGGGTTGAAGCCCCCGTCCGCGGCCGACATCGTCCGCACGCCCCAGCCGGACCAGAGGTGCGGCCCCATGAGGCGGTCGACGACCGCGTCGACCTTCGCCGGCGGGACGATCCCGCTCCAGAGCAGGTGGCCGATGTTCGAGCAGAGCGAGTCCACCTGCTTCTTGTCGCCGTCGAGCGCGAGGACGTAGAACCCGCCGCGCTCGCCGTTCCAGAACGCCTCGTCGAACCGCTCGCGCAGCTCGTCCGCCTCCCGGTCGAGGCGCTCGGCCAGCTCCCGCTCGCGCCAGACCTCCCGCGCGAGCTCGGCCAGGCGGCGCTTCGCGTCGTAGACGTAGCCCTGCGCCTCCACCGGAGCGATCGGCGGCTCCGCGAGCGACCCGTCCGACTAGCGCTGCGAGTCCCACGAATCCTTCCACGACTGGTTGCCGAGGCCGGTCTCGCTGCGCCGCCGGTACTCGATGAAGCCGTCGCCGTCGAGGTCGCCGTGCTCGTCGATCCAGGCCAGCGCCCGCAGCGCCGGGTCCTTGAAGCGGCGCACGAGGGCCGCGTCGTCGGTCCAGCGCCAGACCTCGGAGAGGAGGATCAGGTACAGCGGCGTCGCGTCGACCGTCCCGTAGTAGCGCTCGAACCAGTTCCGCGCCGCCTTTCCGCGGCGCAGCTCGTGGACGATCTTCCCCGGCTCGGCGTCGATCGACGGGTCGTCCTCGACCGCCTGCAGGTCGGCCAGCACCTCGAGCGCGCTCCACGCGAGCTCGGGACCGAAGAGCAGCGTCTGGAGGCACGTGATGATCGTGTCCCGGCCGAAGACGGTCATGAACCACGGCATCCCGGCCGCCGGGAGGTTCCCGAACCCGCCGGCGCCGTGCAGCCGGAGCGAGGCCAGGTCAGCGACGGAGCGTGGGAACACGTGGTCGAGGTCGTCCCAGGACGCCCGGAGCCGGGGCACGCGCAGGTTCCAGGCAGCGAGCGAGGCCTCGATCCGGTCGCGCTCCTCGCCGAAGCGCTGCTGCGCGACGTGCGGGCCGACCTCGCCGCCGTCGAGCGACGGCACGACGTCGAAGCCCAGCTCCCACGACCCGCGCGGCTCGAGCTCCAGCCAGAAGCGCACCTTGTCCTGCTCGACGAGCCCGCGCTGCGTGAGGATGATCTGCGTGCGCGCAAAGCCGCCGTCGTCGACGAGCACGAACTGGTTCTCGCCCTCCTCGTAGACGGCCTCGACCTCGGGCGGCAGCCCCTGCGCCTTCTCCGGATCGCCGAGCGCGAAGTCGTAGTTCTTGACCGCGAAGATGTCCGCGAAGTCGTTCCCGAACGCGATCGCGAGCTCCATCGAGACCGGCTTCCTGGTCTGGTTCTGGACGATGAAGCGGTCCTGCATGCCTTCGCCGACGAAGCGGTGGCGCGCGATCGAGACCGAGTCCTGCCGCAGCCCCTCGGCCGGTGGGTTCCGCAGGAAATAGGCGGCCGAGTAGTACTCGGCCTTGCCGGCGGAGAGCAGCAGCGGCCGCGCGCCGTTGATCGTCAGCTCGAGCCTGGACAGAAAGCGCGTGTCGAACGCGTACAACCCGCTCGTCGTGAACGAGAAGTCCCCGTTCTCGTCACTGATGCAGAAGTTCGATCCCTCGAGGATCGTGATCGCCATCAGTGGCGATGGATCCTGACTGCGGTGGACTGGTCGATCGTCTTCACGACGAGCTCGTCGATGTTGACGTGGGCCGGGCGCGTGACCGCGAACAGGACGCAGTCGGCGATGTCTTCGGGCTGGAGCGCGTCGACGTCCTCGTAGACCTTCCGCGCACGCTCCTCGTCGCCCCGGAAGCGGACCATCGAGAAGTTCGACTCCACGAGGCCCGGGTCGACCGTCGTCAGGTGGACCGGGCGGCCGAGCAGGTCCTGGCGGAGCGCATACGTGAAGCCGCGCACGGCGAACTTCGATGTGATGTAGACGGCCGCGTTCTCGTACGGCTCACGGCCGGCCACGGAGCCGAGGTTGACGATGTGACCGCCGTCGCTGATGTGCGGCAGGCAGAGGCGCGTCATGCGCAGCAGCCCGGAGACGTTCGTCTCGATCACCGTCTCCTCGTCCTCGTCGGTCGACTCCCAGAACGGGTCGCGCCCGAGGCCGAGGCCCGCGTTGTTGACGAGGATGTCGATGCCTCCGAGATCGGCCACGGCGCGCTCGACGAACCGCTCGGCGCTTGCCCGGTCGGTCACGTCGAGGTCGAACGCGTAGAAGCCGTCCCGGTCCGGGAGCAGCTCGACGCGGCGGGCGCCGACGGCCACCCGCGCACCTGCCTCGGCGAGTGCATGCGCAGTGGCCGCCCCGATCCCGCTCGAGGCACCGGTGACGACAGCCGTCCTGTCCTCGAGTGAGGCCACGAGGGGCGAACCTTAACGGCGGAGAGGCCTACTGGAACAGGCCGAGGCGGAGCGCCGTCGCGACCGCGTGCGTGCGCGTTCGCGCGTTGAGCCGCTCGCAGGCCTTGCGCACGTGGGTGCGGACGGTCTCGGGGCTGATCGAGAGCCGGTTTCCGATCTCCTCGTGGGAGAGCCCGTCGGCGATGTGGGACAGCACTTCGGCCTCGCGCGGCGTCAGCGCCGGCTTGCTCGCCGCTCCGTTGAGCATGACCGGGGCCAGCGCAGGATCGATGTAGCGCTGTCCCGCGCAGATCGTCTGGAGCGCCCGCGCGAGGTCGGCGAGCGGTGCGTCTTTGAGGATCAGCGCCTGGGCTCCGGCGTCGAATACGGCGCCGACGATGCTCCGGTCGGTGTCCGCCGTGTAGACCGCGATCAGGGTGTCGGGTGCGGCCCTGCGGATCTGCTCGAGGAGCTCGACGCCTGCGAGGTGCGGCATCCGGTAGTCGACGAGCGCGACGTCGGGCTGCAGCTCCTTCACGTCGGCGACCGCGGCCACGCCGTCGCGGGCACGGCTCACGATCTCGAAGCCGTTGCTCTCGAGGAAGTCGGAGACGGCTGCGACGAGCGCGGGATGGTCGTCGGCGACGAGGCAGCGGTACGCGCGGCTCACTGCGCGGCCTCCCCGAGGCGCCTACGCCGATTGCGGCGAGCCGCCGGTCCGGGGAAGCGCAGGACCTCGGCGCTCGGGGGCGAGTCGGCGATCTCGAGCCCGTCGTGCGCGAAGCTCACGGCGCCCGACTCGATGAGCCTGAGGGCGTGGTCGACGATCGCGGGATCCCACTGCGAGCCGCGGCCCTGCTCGAGCTCGTCGACGATCTCACTCTTCGGCAGTGCACCGCGGTAGACGCGGCTCGCCGACATGGCGTCGACCGCGTCGGCGACGGCCATGATCCGCGCTCCGAGCGGGATCGCGTCGGCCTTCAGACCGTCCGGGTAGCCGAGCCCGTCCCAGCGCTCGTGGTGGTGGCGGACGATCGGCCGCACCGTCGCGAGCAGCTCGAGCGGCTCCAGCAGGTGATCGCCGATCTCGGTGTGCGCGCGCATGAGCAGACGTTCCTCGGCCGTGAGCGCCGACGGCTTGAGCAGGACGCTGTCCGGGATTCCGATCTTGCCGACGTCGTGCAGCATCGCGCCGAGGCGGATCGTCTCGATCTGCTTCTCACCGAGGCCGACCTCTGCGGCGAGTCGCATTGCGAGCCGCGTCAGGCGCTCGGCGTGCCCGCGCATGCCCTCCTCGCGAGCCTCGATCGCTCCTGCGAGCGCGCTCGTCAGCGTCGGCGTCAGCAGCCGCTCGCGCAGGTCCCGTTCGCTCCTGCCGGCCCGGTCCAGCGCTTTCGCCAGCGCCAGCTCGAGCTCGGTGTGCGTGAACGGTTTCGCAACGAAGCCGTCCGCGCCGCGGGCGAGCGCCTCGCTCAGGTCGTCGCGCGTCGTCGCGCCCGTGACGAGCACGATCGGCAGGTTCGGCCGGCGGATGCGCATCGTCTCGAGCAGCTCGAAACCCGAGCCGTCGGGCATGAAGACGTCGGTGACGACGAGGCGGATGCTCTCGTCCGAGAAGAGCTCCAGCGCCTCGGCGGCCGTCGAGGCGCAGACGACCTCGTAGCCCGAGCCGGAGAGCATCGCCTCGATTACCTCGCGGACGACCGCCTCGTCGTCGATGACGAGAACCCTCGTCACGATTCCTCCCCGGCGAGTGGGAGCTTGAGGACGAATGTCGTCCCGCCGCCGACCGATGAGACGGCGCTCAGCTCGCCGCCGTGCGCTCGGGTGATCTCGAGGCTCGCCGCGAAGGCCACACCGGTGACTCCATGCGCGGCTCCCGTGACGCTGGCAACCGCCCAGTCGCCCTCGCGCACGAGCCGAACCGTCGCGGTGCCGCCCGCCTGCTGCGCCTTGACCAGCAGGCTCAGCACGACCTGGCCGATTTTGCCGTGGCTGCCCTGAATGTAGAGCGGTTCGCGGCAGAAATCCTCTCCCAGCTCGAAGCTTTTGTCGGCGGCCGTGCAGCGGACGAGCTCGACCGCGTCCTCGACGATGCGGTGCAGCGAGAGCGTCGCGACCTCGTCCTGCTCGGCGCGCGCGAACTTGAGCAGCGCGTTGGTGATCCGTTTGATCTCGAGCCCGCTCTGCCGGACGAGGAGCAGCCGGTCGTGCTCGGACGATCCCGGCTCGAGGTCGGCGAGCAGGATCTCGACGAGGCCGAGCATCCCGAACAGCGGGTTGTTGACCTCGTGCGCGAGCCCCCGGACGAGCTCTCCGAGCGAGCTGAGCCTCGCTGCTTCGAGGAGGGCTTCTCGTTCGGGGGTGGCTGGATCCGCGCCGAGGGACGGCGAAGCGGCTGCGGCTGGCTGCATTGGTTCAGATATCGGAAGAAAACGGCTTCGCCTGTAGCCTTCCGACCCGTTCAGCGGCTGGTCAGGACGGCGTGGATCTCACGCGTGAGCTTGGCGACCTGCTCGGTGAGGTCCTTGTCCTCACGCGTCAGCTGCGTGTTGGACTCGAGGAGGCCGGTCAGCTTGTCCGTCTCGGTCTTGATCGCAGCGACCCGACGCTCCTCGTAGCGAATCTGTTCCTCGTGGTGCCGCTCGGCCTGTTCTTCCATGACCTTGTCGCGGTCGGCCTGGCGCGTCTGGGCGAGCAGGATCAACGGCGCAGCGTAGGCGGCCTGGAGCGAGAAGGCGAGGTTGAGCAGGATGAACGGGTACGGATCCCAGCGGCCTGCGAAGGCGAACGCGTTGAGGACGATCCACGCGATGACGACGATCGTCTGCCCGACGATGTACTGCGGCGTGCCGAAGAGGCGGGCGATGCGCTCTGCGATGCGGCCGAACGTGTCGGCGCCGAACGCACCGCGATGTTCCTGCACCGCCACCTCAGCCGAAGCGTAGGACCGCGGGCGGACGCTCGAGTCTCGGCACGCCCGCTTGGGCCGGACGGAGAGTGACTTGTAAGACGGGCGAAAGAATTCTCCTACTACGCTCGGGCCGATCGCGCGGCTCGTCACCGAAGGGAGAGGGAAGATGAAGATGCGCGGCCTGTCGTTTCTGTCGGTGCTCGCTCTCACGGCGGCCGGGGCGCTTCTCTTGGCGCAGTCTGTCGACGCAAAAAGGCCTCCCCCTCCGCCGCCTCCTCCTCCGCCAGCGCCGAGTTGGAACACCTACGTCAAGAATTACGCCTACGTCCACGAAGGTGCCAGATACGGCGTAACCCCTGAGGAGGTGCAGGCGACCTCCGACGGCGGCTCTGTCGCTCTTTCACTGGTCGATCGCGCCAGTGGCGGAAGCTGGGTCGTCAAGCTCGACCCGTTCGGCACTCCGCAGTGGCAACGGGAGGTCGGCTGCTTCAACCTTCCACCCGGCAGCTACGCCCTCGGCGTCTCCTTCGACCAGACGTCAAACGGCGGCTACGTGCTCGGCGGCGGCACGAGGGGCTGCGGGAACGCGACGATCTGTCCCTATCTGGGGGGACTCCAGTGCGGACTGGTCGAGAAGCTCGACGCGACCGGCGGGCTCGTCTGGGCACGCGTCTACTCCTCGCCCGCGACGAGCACCACCGCTCTCAATCGGATCGTGCAGACGAACGACGGGGGCTACGTCGCGGTGGGCAGCGTCGAGAACTCGGGCCAGAACACCGGCGTCTTGAGCGCGCTCGTGCTCAAGCTCGACAGCCAGGGGAACGTGCAGTGGCGGAGGACGCTGGCCCAGCCGGGAGGGCCGACAGACGCTCTCCTGAACGATGTGAAACAGATCGCCGACGGAGGCTACATCGCCACCGGGCAGTTCTCGGCCACCTCCGCTTGCCAATACGGACACGGCTGCGGGGACGGCGTGCTCGTGGTCAAGCTTGGCGCCGGCGGCGGCGTCGTCTGGCAACGTGGGTTCAACAGCTTCGACGCCAACGGAGATCCGTCGGCGTCCGAGCACGCGCTCTCGATCGTCCAGACGTCAGAGGGCGGCTTCCTTGTCGGAGGCAACTGGCGCAATACGACAGGCCCCGGAACGTGCTGTCGCGGCGCCCTCCTGCTCAAGCTCGATGCGAACGGGAACAGCCAATGGCAACGGGCATACAGCGGCGGGGTCTACTGCTTCTTCAACGGCTACTCGTACCAGTGCTACGCGATCGGCGCCGACGTCTACGCGGTGCGGCAAACGTCGGACGGGGGCTTCCTCCTGGCGGGGTCGGGCGACCTGAAACTGTACGACAGCGTGCCGCTCGTGCCGTGGCTGGGGAAGGTCGACGCCGCGGGCAACCTCATCTGGCAGCGCTTCTACTACCGAGCCCACCCGGCGACGGGAAGACCACTGAGTGAGTATTTCCCCTCGTCCGAACTGGCGAATGCCGGCGGCTACTTCGGACTTGGCTGGACGGAGAATCCGTCGAGCGGCCTCGGGGAGCTTTTCGGCGTGAAGACGGACAGCGCCGGGCTGGTGGGAACGTGTAGCGAAGTCCGACCCGCGACTCCTCTGAGCGCGATCGATCCGATGCTCGCGACGGTCAGACTCGGGCTGCCCGTCCAAACATCGATCGGCGAGCAGGGCGACTCGCCGAGCACGACACGCTCCACGTCGATCACCAGCACGCCGGGACAGTGCTAGCCGCCCACGATCAAGGCGCGGAGCCGTCGACGGAGAAGTCACGTTCGACCTGGTCGACGAGGTCGAGATGGAGCTCGAGGTAGCGACGCAGGAAGTCGATGACGACCAGGAGGTACTTGCTCCGGTGCTCGAGGGTGCCCGCGGTCGCCTCCGCGTCGTCGAGTCACTGCATCAGATCGTGACCTCACGCTCGCGCATGAGTTTGCACCCGGCTGTGAAGCCGGGCAAGTGGTGCGCCGAGGCACTCGTGCTCCCCG
>Ga0081540_1004585_pt1 | contig 10467 bp, 11 predicted proteins | sample TabmetS2T1R1_FD_71024 | JGI IMG/M metagenome (GOLD analysis project Ga0081540, IMG submission 71024) | Tabebuia heterophylla rhizosphere microbial communities from the University of Puerto Rico - S2T1R1 | ecosystem: Host-associated > Plants > Roots > Rhizosphere ... | reverse complement strand
TGCCGCAGCCAAAACCGGCTTGAGAGGCGGTCTGTTTGCGCTGCAAATGGGAGCGCCTCGGTCGCGGACGGACTTCTTCAACGGAATCGGCCCCTAGCGGACATTCGCTTGAGCACCGTCGATGTCTGCTTTGAGGGCACTGCGGTTACACGCCCCAAGCGGGCGTCAGGCCGACGCGCCCTTGGCTTTAGGCCGGCGAAGGTGCTCATCGAGCCGCGGCATGATCTCGACGAAATTGCAGGGGCGCGTGCGGTAGTCGAGCTGGGCGGCGAGGATGCCGTCCCATGCGTCGCGGCAGGCGCCCGGCGATCCCGGCAGGCAGAAGATGAAGGTCGCGCCCGCGACGCCGGCGGTGGCGCGGCTCTGCACGGTCGAGGTGCCGATCTTGGCGTGGCTCAGCATGTGGAAGGCGATCGAAAAACCATCCATGCGCTTTTCGAACAGCGGTTCGATCGCCTCCGGCGTGACGTCGCGGCCGGTGAAACCGGTGCCGCCGGTGGTGATGATGGCGTCGATGGCGGGATCGGCGATCCAGCGCTTGATGACGGCGCGGATGGCGTCGACGTCATCGACAGTGATTTCGCGCGCGGCAAGGTGATGACCGGCCGTCGTCAGCCGGTCGCTCAGCGTGGTGCCCGACTTGTCATCGGCCAGCGAACGTGTGTCCGAGACCGTCAACACCGCGATGTTGAGCGGGACGAATTGTTTTGACTCGTCGATGGAGGACATGACTTCCTCTTTGCCTCATCCCCGGCCTTGAGCCGTAGGGCTATCGTAGATGGTGTTCACGGGGCTCATCGGCTGGCTCGCTTCGTCTCTCCCGCTTGCGGAGCTCTCTCCATGTAGAGAATCCCGATGCGGAAGCACCCCCACCCCAACCCTCCCCCGCAAGCGGGAGAGGGAGTGCAGTGCCGATGTCGCCAGAGTATAGACGTGGATGGCCGGGACATCTGCGCGAAGACGCGCTTCGCGCTTTTGCCCGGCCATGACGGCAAAATAATTCCTGGATTCAACTCACAACGCCCCGGCGGCGAACGTGTTGCACGCCTGCACCGTGCCCTGCTTGTAGCCGGTCATGAACCATTGCTTGCGCTGCGCCGCGGAGCCGTGGGTGAAGCTGTCCGGCACCACCCTGCCCGTCGCCTTCCGCTGCAGCGTGTCGTCGCCGATCGCGGTTGCCGTGGTCAGCGCGGCGTCGATGTCGCCGGGCTCGATGAAGCCCGGACGCTTCTTCTCCTCTCGGTTGACCCAGACGCCGGACAGGCAGTCCGCCTGCAGTTCGACCCTGACCTGAAGCGCGTTGGCATCCGCCTTGCTGTCGGCCTGCTGCTGCGCCCGCTGCACGCGCGGCAGGATGCCGAGCAGGTTCTGGATGTGATGCCCCGCCTCATGCGCGATAATATACGCCGTCGTGAAGTTGCAGGCCGATCCCGAGCAGCCGCGAAACCGCGTCTCGACCTCGCGGAAGAAATTGGTGTCGAGGAAGATCTGCTTGTCCGGCGGGCAGTAGAACGGCCCCATCGCCGACTGCGCCATGCCGCAGCGGCCGCCATTGGTGGCGTTGCGGAACAGCACTATGCGCGGGCCGGTGTAGGACCGCCCGTCGGCCTGGAAGATCTCGCTCCAGCGATCGTCGATCTCGCCGAGGATGCCCGATATCATGCTGCCGATTTCGTCCTTCGGCGCGCCGGTCTGGGCCGGCCCCGAGCGCCGGTCGGTCTGGTAGCTCGGCGCCTGGTTGCCGCCGGTGAAGATTTCGGCACCGCCGATCAGGATGCGCGGATCGATGCCGAAGGCATAGCCGACAAGGCCGAGAATGATAATGGTGCCGATGCCGAGCCCGCCGCCGCCCATCGGCAGGCCGAAGCCGCCGCCGCCACCCATTCCGCCGCCGCCACCGTCGTCGCGACGGTCATCGATGTCGTCGCTGCGGCGGAAATCATCGTAACGCATGGCGGTATTTCCTCATCCCGGCTGTTGGCTCGAAAAACCTAACGCGGCAATCACGTAAAATTTCCATTCCGTTAATCAATAGCCTGCCCGGCAAATATTGCCTAGTGCGCGAGCTGCCGCAATCTCTGACTGCAATCAGCCTGGTGTTCTCATCGCAGCCCTCGCGACAGTTCGCTTTGGCAATTCTCTTTTCAGTTCTCTTTTTAATTCTCTTCGCAGTTCTCTCGGCAATCTCTCGACAGTCGTTTTGGCAGTTCCCCTGACCAATTCTCTTGGCAATCTCTCCCAGCAAACTGTCGCGACAACAACCTTGGTTAAGTCGATTTTTACTTTGCGCGGTCAATGTATCGCCAGTCGGTTGTTTTAGTCCCGCGTCGCCGACAGCGTCGCCTGAGTCAGAGTAATTGAGTCATGGTAGTGTCGCGTCGCGGGGCGTCTGCAAGGGCGCCCCGCACTAAATTTGAGTCTGACTCCAGCGTTCGTATCGTCGTCGGCGATTGCGTCGCCGAGATGTCGAAGCTTCAGGCCGGTTCGGTCGATCTGGTGTTCGCAGATCCGCCGTATAACCTGCAGCTCAAGGGCGATCTGAAGCGCCCCGACGAATCCCACGTCGATGCCGTCAACAACGACTGGGACAAGTTTTCATCCTTCGCCGCCTACGACGATTTCACCCGCGCCTGGCTGCTCGCCTGCCGCCGGATCATGAAGCCGTCGGCGACGCTGTGGGTGATCGGCTCCTATCACAATATTTTCCGCGTCGGCGCGATCATGCAGGACCTCGGCTTCTGGGTCCTCAACGACATCGTCTGGCGCAAGACCAATCCGATGCCGAATTTCCGCGGCCGCCGCTTCACCAATGCGCATGAGACCATGATCTGGGCGGCGCGCGACGAAAAGGCCAAGGGCTATACGTTCAACTATGAGGCCCTGAAGGCCGCCAATGAGGACGTGCAAGCCCGCTCCGACTGGCTGATCCCGCTCTGCACCGGCGAGGAACGCCTCAAGGGCGCCGACGGCAAGAAAGTGCATCCGACCCAGAAGCCGGAAGGGCTGCTGGCGCGCGTGCTGCTGTCGTCGTCGAAGCCGGGCGATCTCGTGATCGATCCCTTCAACGGAACCGGCACGACAGGCGCTGTGGCAAAACGTCTCGGCCGCCGTTACATCGGCTTCGAGCGCGAGCAGACTTATGCGGCTGCGGCGGAAGCGCGCATCGCGGCCGTCGAACCGCTGCCCGAGGCGACGCTGGCGCCGTTCATGACCGCGCGCGACGCGCCGCGCGTGGCGTTCTCCGAACTGATCGAGCGCGGCATGATCCCGCCCGGCACCAAACTGGTCGATTCGAAAAAACGTCACGGCGCGCTGGTCCGCGCCGACGGCGCCATCATGCTCGGCGACAAGGTCGGCTCGATCCACCGCATCGGCGCGGTGGCGCAGGGCTCCGGCGCCTGCAACGGCTGGACCTTCTGGCATGTCGAAACCAAGAACGGGCTGCGGCTGATCGACGAGCTGCGCGCCGAAATCCGCTCCGAGATGGCGGCCGGCTAAGCACGCTCCATCATCGGGCATTCACGAACGCGTGCTTGCGCCGGGATTAGCCAAAGCACGACAGCGTGCGCATGGGTTCCGGCAGCGGCGGCCGTTGGCGCGAAATGCAGCTTGCCCACGCCGTGCGCAGCGATCCCGACCCACTGGCATGGCAGCCGTGTGATGCGCGCAGCTAGCTATGCGCCTTCTCGCCCTCATTTTCAGGTATACTCATCGCATTCATTATTCCCATACGGGACCACTTCCATGCGCACGCGAGGCTCCGAGTCCTTCATTGTGCTGCCGCTGCTGCCGATCTTCCTGCTCGGCCTGTTTCCGATGTTGCTGTTGAGCCTGATGGGCCCTGCCGGCCTCGTCATCCTCGGCATCCTGGTCGCCTGCGCTGGGTTGACCGACATCCTCGACGCCAGCGGCACCTTCAGCGAACAGATCATCGTCAACGGCTATGCGCGCGGCACCGAACGCACGATCCAGCGGACCAATCTGCGATCGGAAATCCACTTCGCCGTCACGATGATTGTCGCGGGCGCAGGGCTGGCCGCTGCCGGGCTATACGGCTTTTTCTACCTCGGCTGATCGGATGGCGGCGCGCCGGCTGCTGACGTCCGGCGGTAATCGTCGAGTTCCTGCGGCGAGATTTTTCCGTTCTGGTCGGTATCGACTTTGCCGAAGAGGGCTCCGCCCGCGGCCTCGTAGTCCTGCAGGGTGATTTCGCCCTTCGTACGGGATTCGAGCGTCAGCACCCGACGCGCCCGCTCGGGCTCTCCGGGTGAACCAAGATTTCGCCGCATCTCAGGGTACGTAAACTTGCCCGCTTCAATGACGCTGACCTTGCCGTCCTTGTCCGTGTCCAGCGCCATGCTCGATCGAACGTTGTCGTCGATCTCCTTCTGAGGTGCTCTCGCTGCCGTTCTCAGATAGTACCCCATGGCCCGGCGGATTTCTTCTTCGGTCACCGCGCCGTCGCCATCGAGATCGTTGCGCATCACGAACTGCAAAGCGAAGGTGCGCAGTATGACGCCCTCCATCACGGCATGCAGGTCGATATCACGTTGGGTAATTTTGCCGTCGAGGTCGGCATCGAGCTGGCGGAAATCGTGGCTCAGCCGCACGAAATAGCTCTCCAGCGTCGCTCCGACAAAGGGCAGCAACAAGGGGGAGACCGGAGCCGGGAAAGCCGGCGGCGGCGCACTCGGTTGCGCCGTGGCCTGCTGGGCCGGAGCAGGACCTGGCGCGTTCAATGCTGCCATCAACAAGCCGGCAGCGACGCTCCGGACACCCGGGGCTGGCCGTGTCTGAGATTGCATAAGCCCTCCAAGTTTGTCGCGCCAGCATGACGGCGAAAGTAACGCCCGAGAATGACAATCATCGCATAGCCAGCTTGCGCTGGCGCGCCCCGAAATGACAATGCTCACGAACTCGCCGCTTGCGCTCCTTCCAAAAATTTGAGCATGGACATGTCACCGGCGGCGAGCCCGCCGCGTGCCGCAACAAGCTTTCCCGGCAAGAAGCCACAGGGGAGAATTCCAAAATGCTCAAATTCTACTTCAACGGATCACCCAACCCGACCAAGGTCGCGCTCTTCCTCGAGGAAGCCGGCATCGCCTACCAGCCGGTCGCCATCGACACCCGCACCGGCGCGCAGTTCACGCCGGAATATCTCGCCATCAATCCGAACGCCAAGGTGCCCGCGATCGACGATGACGGCGTCGTCGTGTTCGACAGCAACGCCATTCTGCTCTATCTGGCGGAAAAGACCGGCAAGTTCCTGCCCGAGAACACGCCGCAAAATCGCGCGCAGATGCTGTCCTGGCTGATGTTCGTGGCCACCGGCGTCGGCCCCTACTCGGGACAGGCGGTGCACTTCAAGCATTTCGCGCCAAAGGACCAGAACCACGACTATTCCCACAACCGCTATCAGTTCGAGGCGCAGCGCCACTACGCCGTCCTCAACGATCATCTCGCCGGCCGCAAATATATGGTGGGCGACACCTACACCATCGTCGACATGGCGCTGTGGGGCTGGACGCGGATGGCCGCGTTCGTGATGGGCGAGGAAGCTGCCGCCAAATATCCCAACGTCAAGCGGCTGGTCGACGAGATCTCCGCGCGGCCCGCCGCGGCCAAGGCGATTGCACTGAAGGATAACTTCAAGTTCAAGGCCGAATTGGACGAAGAAGCGCGCGACAACATGTTCAGGCACATGAAGGTGAAGGTCGCCTGATTCTTCACCCGCCCCTTGAGGGGGCGGGTCGGCGCGCGCAACGCCCGCGGCGGGGCGGGGTGACTGTCTCTCAACACGAACGGTGTCGGATGTGGACATACCGTCACCCCACCTCGGTTCGCATTTCATGCGAACCGATCCGCGAGCGAGCTTCGCTCGTCTCGGACCCCTCCAGGGGAGGATGGGCAGTTTGCGCGTTGATAGAGGGGGCACGCCGCACGCGCTTCTCCGCCACCCTACGAGATCTTCGTCCGTGTCTACTACTTACGCCGCCGCCACCTTTCGCTCTGCCGGGAACGGCCCGAGCACGCGCTCGACCAGCGCGGAGTCGCAATATTCCTTGATCTGCTTGATCTTGCCGTCCTCGATGCGCCAGACCATGCAATAGTGATTGTCGTAGCGGACGCCCGCCTTAGTGACGTTGTCGCCGCGGGATTCGACCACGACATAATCGCCTTCCGCGATGAAGTTGAACGCCAGCGTGCGCGGCCGCACCGCAAAGAACGAGCGGAAATGGCCCATCAGGCCGTTGTTGATGGCATCGCGCCCCTTGAACTCGTGTGACCAGGAATACTGGCCGGTGACGATCCAGGTGGCGTCCTCAGCCAGGTTGTCGACGAATGTGGTGCCGCTGCGGTTGGCGGAATCCGCATAGATTTGCTGCACGAGTTTCTTGTTTGCTGCTGCGCTCATGGCGGCCTCTCCTGTTGATCTGCGCTGCAGAACATCGCGCGCGGCCGGCCATTCTTCCAATCGATAGTGGATATGATATATATTCACTTCATGAATTTGAATTCGCTTGACCTCAATCTCTTGGTCGCCCTCGACGCGCTGCTGAAGGAAACCAGCGTCAGCCGCGCCGCGATGCGGATCGGGCTGTCGCAGCCGGCGGCGAGCCACGCCTTGCAGCGGCTGCGGGATCTGATCGGCGATCCGCTATTGGTGCGCACCGGACCGCGCATGGAGCTGACGCCACGGGCGCAGGCGCTGCGCGCGCCGCTGGCTCAGGCGCTCGACCAGGTGCGCGCGCTGTTCCTATCAGACGAATTCGACGCCGCGCGAAGCGAGCGTCAGTTCCGCCTGATGATGCCGGATCTCGCCGTCGAGCTGTTGATGCCGCCGCTGATGGAGAAGATCACGAAGACCGCCCCCAACGTCCGGATCGACGTGGTGCCGTGGCGGGGGCCGGCGATCTTCACGGCGGAGTTCGCCCGCACCATCGACATGGTGATCTCGATCGGCAACGCCTTCAAGGGATTTCACCGCCAGCTGCTCTACACCGACAGCGATGCGCTGGCCGTGCGGCGCGGCCATCCCGCCGGCGCAAGGCTGAAGCGGCGCGATGTCTTTCTCGATGCGCGGCATGTCGCCGTGATCATCCGCGGCGCCAGCGACGATCTCATCGACATCTGGCTGCGGCCCAAGGGCATCGAGCGGAACATCGCGCTGGTGGTGCCCGGCTATATCGAGGCGCTGCATGTTGCCGCGCGCACCGACCTCGTCGCCTTCGTGCCGCGCCGCCTGATCGGCGCGCTGTCGAAACAATTGTCGCTCGCGACGGTCACGCCGCCGCTCGATCCCGGAATCGACGAACAGTTCATGTTCTATCCGACCCGCGCCCAGATGGACCCCGGCTCGATCTGGCTGCGCAACATCATGCTCGGCATCGGCTGCGAGATGGAGCGCGATCGGAAGAAGACTTAGTAGCAACCCTTAGACCCTCATGGTGAGGAGGCGCTTTAGCGCCGTCTCCGGACGATGCTTCGCATCGCTCGGAGAACCATGTGGCCCGCTGGTGCCATTCATCCTTCGAGACGCACGCTAACGCGTGCTCCTCAGGATGAGGTCTGACAGGGCGACCTCACGCCTTCTCGTCGGCCAGCACCGTCGCTACCGCCGGCCGCTCCGACACCCGCTTGCGGTGCGCCGCCACCTTCGGCAGGACCGAGAGATCGACGCCGTCGCCTTCGAGCCAGAGACCCAGCGTAAAGAGATAAGCATCGCAGACAGTGTATTGTTCGCCCATTACCCACGGCCCCTTCAGCATCTCGCGCTCGATCAGCGCAAAGCTTGCGGCCATGGTTTCCGGTACCTTGCGCTTCATGTCGGCGAACGAGGTTTCCTCGCTCGCCCAGCGATAGCCGCGCATCTTGTGCGCATGATTGGTATGCACCGTCGCGCAGAGATAGCTGTTGAAGGATTGCGCCTGCGCGAAGACGTAAGGGTCTTCCGGCAACAGTTTTGCTTGCGGAGCACTCTGGGCGACGAAAGTGAGGATGGCCGGGTTTTCGGTCAGGACACCGCGATCCGTCACCAGCGCCGGCACCCGCCCCTTCGGATTGATCGCCAAATAGGCCGGGCTGGTCTGCTGGCTGTTCTTGAAGTCGACGCGCTCCGCCGTGTAGGGGATTCCCGATTCCTCCAAAGCGATGTGCGAAGCCAGCGCGCAGCTACCGGGCGAGTAATAAAGCTTGAGCATTTCACGTCCTCATGGGGAAAGCCGGACGTTAACGGCATGCCCTAGCGCCGTCCACCCCCGGTGGGTGGTGCAGCCTTTCGCGGTTCAACCCGCCCGCGGCTGCAGCTTGCCCTCGATATAGACGCTGACGATCGTATCATCAGAGGGATAGTGCTCCGGCGCCACTGCCGTGAGCTGGGCCTGAATGCACTTCCACGCACCGTGCTCGAACAGATAGGTGTCGGTGTACATGGTCATCCCGGTGACTTCATTGCCGTCGCGGCGGCGGGTGTGCTTGTTGGTGGAGCGCACCAGCGCAACGTCGCCGACCACCGTGATCAGCTCATCGCGGACATCCCAATAGATGATGACATCAGGATCGAACGCGGTCTCCCAGTATTTCAAGTAGGTCGCGCGGTCCCAGCGCTGGCCCGTGGGCCAGATATTGATGAAGCAGGGATGCAGAATGGCGTCGTGCGAGGCGACGTCGCTGGTCACGAAATTACGGATGAAGCGGGCGTTTAGCGCGCGCAGCTCATTCATCGTCTCGGCCGATTGATGATCACGCAGGGCATGTTGCATCTTTATCTCCTGTGGCCTTGTCAAAGCGCCATCTGGCGCGCCTTCTCGGCGGTGGCGTCATCAGCCGGAAAGAAGCATTCGATCTTGATCTGTTGCAGCGCCGCATCCGTCGGCATCGCCAGCGTCGTGAACGTGGAAAAGAGCGCCAGGCGATAGTCGCCCTTGGCGAGCTGCATCGTCATGACCGGTGAGGGCGCTACCGAATGCCGCGGCACTCGCCAGTCGGCCGACAGCCCGGGATAGGCCATGATTTCATCGAGCAGCTGCGCCGCAGCCCGGCTGCCCTGTGCGACATCGCGATGCAATATCTGGATCAACTGGCGGGCGAACTCGTCCCAGTTCAGGATGAACTGCCGCAAGCCGCCTGGATGAAAAACGGCATGCATGGCATTGCCGGCAAGGGCATTTTCCATCCGGTATGAATCGAAAAACGGCTTGAACAGTCGCGCCGACGCCTGATTGCGGATACGAACATCCCAGTGGCCGTCGATCACGATTGCCGGATACGGCTCCTGCTGCCGGAGAATGAAATCCAGCGCCTGCCGCACCGGCTGCAGGTTTTCGGCCGCCAGCCCCTTGTCGCCATAGGGCGGCACGAAGCCGGCGGCGACATGCAGGGCATTGCGTTCCTCGAGCGGCAGATCGAGCGCGCTGCCGAGCAGCTGCACCATCTCGCGGCTCGGCTGCGAGCGGCCGGTTTCCAGGAAGCACAGATGCCGGGCGGAAACATTTGCGTCGGCGGCCAGTTCGATCTGGGTCAGCCGGCGAACGCCGCGCCAATGCTTCAGCAGGCGGCTGAAATGTCCCGCCGGGATTTCGTGCGCGTTGGTGTCCGGAACAACCATGCCGGCAATCTAGACCATCGCATCAGAACGGCAATTACCTCGGATGTAAGTGGCCGCCCCTTCGCAGTTGCCCCCTGCCCTCGCCCATGCGAAGACGCGGGAAGCAACAGGGGCGTACCATGACTGTTCTCATTGCAGGCGGCGGTATCGGCGGGCTGACGCTGGCGCTCAGCCTGCACCAGATCGGCGTTCCGGCACGAGTCTTCGAGAGCGTGCCCGAACTGCGGCCGCTTGGCGTCGGCATCAACGTGCTGCCGCATGCGGTGCGCGAACTGATCGAGCTCGGCCTGCACGATGTGCTCGATGCAGCCGCCGTGCGCACCAGCGAACTCGCGTATTTCTCCAAACACGGCAAGCCGATCTGGAGCGAGCCGCGCGGCATCGAGGCCGGTTACAAGTGGCCGCAATTCTCGATCCATCGCGGCACGCTGCAGCAGATCCTGCTCGACGCCGCGATCGAGCGGCTGGGCAAGGAAAACATCCTGACCAGCCACCACCTCTCCGGCTGGAGCGAGACCGACAACGGCGTCCGCGCGGAGTTCATCGACAAGGCGACCGGTAAACCGCAAGGCAGTCATGAGGGCGTGCTGCTGATCGCCGCCGACGGTATCCATTCGGCGGTGCGCGAAAAACTCTATCCCGGCGAAGGCCCGCCGATCTGGAACGGGCGCATCCTGTGGCGCGGCATCACCGACAGCGACGCCTTCCTGTCCGGCCGCACCATGATCATGGCCGGCCACGAGATCCTGAAGTTCGTCTGCTATCCGATTTCCAAACAGGCCGACAGTGCCGGCAAGTTCAGGATCAACTGGGTGGCCGAGCGGCACATGCCGCCGACCTATCAGTGGCGGCGCGAGGAC
>Ga0081540_1004584_pt1 | contig 10467 bp, 11 predicted proteins | sample TabmetS2T1R1_FD_71024 | JGI IMG/M metagenome (GOLD analysis project Ga0081540, IMG submission 71024) | Tabebuia heterophylla rhizosphere microbial communities from the University of Puerto Rico - S2T1R1 | ecosystem: Host-associated > Plants > Roots > Rhizosphere ... | reverse complement strand
AGACGCGTCGACAGGCTGCGCGAGTTCTGGCAGGAAATCACTCCCCCTGCCATGGGATTCGACGCCGACGTCGACGGCCTCTTTGGACGAGGCGAGGCTGCGCGCGCGCTCGCCAATCAGGTGAGCGCGGCCATGGTTGCCTGCGGCGGAACGCCGGGCTTCTTCAGTCCGCGACTCCCCAATCCGTTGTTTCATCCGCCCGGCACGATCGAGGCGACGAGCTACTATGACACGCGGCCGCTGAGAGCCACGCTCGAGCGCTTCGTCGACTTCGACCGCGTAAACTCCGACAATTGTGACACGCGTCTCAGCCTCGGCGCAGTGAATGTGCGCAGCGGCAACCTGGTCTATTTCGACCCTGCGACACAGGTGATCGGACCCGAGCATGTGATGGCCAGCGGCGCGCTGCCGCCCGGCTTCCCAGCCGTCGAGATCGAGGGCGAGCACTATTGGGATGGCGGCCTCGTCTCGAACACGCCGCTCCAGTGGCTTGTGACGAACACGCGCGTGACGGGCCAGCGGATGCCCGACGCGCTCGTGTTTCAGGTCGATCTCTGGAGCGCACGCGGCGAGTTCCCGCGCAACCTCGCGGAAGTCGCGACCCGTCAGAAGGAGATCCAATACTCGAGCCGCACCCGCGCCTTCACGAATTTCATCAAGCTGCTGCACAAGGTGGAACACTCCGTCGCGACGCTCCTGGACCAGTTGCCGGACGAGTTCAAGCAAAGCGAGGAAGCCAAGTTCCTGGCCTCGCGCTCGCAACGCCACGCCTACAACCTCGTGCACCTCATCTACCGACCGAGAGGCTACGAAGGCGACTCGAAAGACTATGAGTTCTCCCGGGTGTCCATGGTGGAGCATTGGCGTTCCGGCTACCACGACACCATCCGCACGCTGCGCCATCCCGAGGTGCTCGAGCGCGCCGGCAATGGCGAGGAACTCACCATCTTCGACTTTGCCGGTGATCGCGATTGAGCCGCGGGCCGTGAGACGCGGCGAGCCTTCGACACGCCTATATCAGGAGCTTCAGCGATGAGAGAAAACGACGTTCGCGAGCGAGCGTTTGCGATGCCATTGACGAGCCCGGCCTTTCCGCCGGGGCCCTATCGCTTCATCAATCGCGAGTATCTGATCATCACCTACCGCACCGATCCGGAGAAGCTGCGCGCGCTGGTGCCGGAGCCGCTCGTGTCGGACGGCGACATAGTCAAATACGAGTTCATCCGCATGCCGGATTCGACCGGCTTCGGCGACTACACCGAGACGGGCCAGGTCATTCCGGTCACGTTCCGCGGCCGCCAGGGCGGCTATTCGCACTGCATGTTCCTCAACGACGAGGGGCCGATCGCCGGCGGCCGCGAGCTCTGGGGCTTCCCCAAGAAGCTCGCCGATCCTACGCTACACATCGAGATCGACACGCTTGTCGGCACGCTCGACTACGGCCCGGTGCGCATCGCCACTGGGTCAATGGGCTACAAGCACAAGACTTCGGATTTGGCGACGGTGAAGGCATCGCTCGCGGCGCCGAACTTCCTCCTCAAGATCATTCCGCATGTCGACGGCACACCGCGCATCTGCGAGCTCGTCGAGTACTATCTCGAGGACATTACTGTCAAAGGCGCCTGGACCGGCCCGGCCGCGCTCGACCTCCACGCGCATGCGCTGGCACCGGTGGCCGAACTGCCAGTGCTCGAGGTCTTGTCGGGCGTCCACATTATCGCCGATCTGACCCTCGGCCTGGGCAAGGTCGTGCACGACTACTTGCGCTGAAAGGAGACGGCTGGCTCATGCTGTGACGCCATGTCCGTTCTGCGCCAGTCTGAACCGATAACAAATGTCCAGCACGTCGCTGGACTGAACTCGGGAGTCATCACATGAAGATCGTCGTCATCGGCGGCACCGGCCTGATCGGCTCGAAGACTGTCGCCATTCTGCGCCAGGGCGGCCATGAGGTCGTCGCCGCTTCGCCCAATACCGGCGTCAACACCATCACCGGCGAGGGGCTCAAAGAGGCCCTGGCCGGCGCGCAGGTGGTGGTCGACCTCGCCAACGCGCCCTCTTGGGAAGACAAGGCGGTGCTGGAATTTTTCGAGACTTCCGGGCGCAACCTTCTTGCGGCGGAGACCGCAGCCGGCGTCCGGCACCATGTCGCGCTATCCATCGTCGGAACCGACCGGAGCGACAATGGCTATTTCCGCGCCAAGGTCGCCCAGGAGAAACTGATCCCGGCCTCCGGCATCCCCTACACCATCATCCGCTCGACCCAGTTCATGGAATTCCTCGGCGGCATCGCCGCTTCAAGTGCGGATGGAAATGTGGTCAGGCTTTCGCCCGGCCTGTTCCAGCCCATCGCGTCGGACGACGTTGCTGCCAACGTCGCCGAGGTGGCGCTCGCGGCGCCGCGAAACGGCATCGTCGAGATTGCCGGCCCGGAACGAGCGCCGTTCAACGAAATCGTTGTCCGCTATCTCAAGGCGCTCGGCGATCCGCGTGAGGTCGTGCGCGACCCCGAGGCCCGATACTTCGGCGGCCGGGTCGAGGAGAAATCGCTGGTGCCGTTGGGCGAGGCGCGCCTCGGCCGCATCGGTCTTGACGAATGGCTCCGCCGCTCACAGGCAAAAGCCTGATCCCCGCATCCGCCAACCGAAGGTCCTAAAGCGGGCGGGCCCGTGGGCTCGCATGAGAGAGGGAGAGAATGACGGCAGAAGGACCGAGGCGGGCGGCAGGATGAGCGGCGGCGAGCGCCGCCGGATCGAGGCAGAGGAAACAGGAGGGTCGGATGGATTTTCGCGATCGCCACGTGGTGGTAACCGGCGGCACCGGCGCCCTGGGGCGCGCGGTGGTGGGCGCATTGCTGGCGGCGGGCGCCCATTGCCATGTGCCCTATCGGCAGGAGCGGGAGAAGGAAGGCCTTCCCAGCGGGGCGCTGAGCCTGATCCCCGTGCCGAGCCTGGCGGATGAGGCGGCGGTGGCGAAGCTCTATGGCGGGCTCCCGGCGCTCTGGGCCTCGATCCATATCGCCGGCGGCTTCGCCTTCGCCCCGCTGACCGATACCAGCGGGGAGCTGCTGCGTCGGCTGATCGACGACAATCTCGTGAGCTGCTTCCTCTGCTGCCGCGAAGCGGTGGCGGCGATGCGCCGGGGGAAGGCCGGCGGGCGTATCGTCAACGTGGCGGCGCGCCAGGCCCTGGAGCCGCGCACCGGGGCGAATATAAGCGCCTCTACCGCCGCCAAGGCCGGCGTCGCCGCGCTCACCGCAGCGCTGGGCGAGGAGCTGGCGGGAGAGGGAATCCTGGTGAACGCGGTGGCGCCCTCGATCATGGATACCCCCACCAACCGACGCGACATGCCCAAGGCCAATTTCGATGCCTGGCCCAAGGTGGAGGAGGTGGCGACGACGATCCTCTTCCTCGCCTCGCCCGAGAACAAGGTGAGCCGGGGCGGCGTGGTCCCGGTCTTCGGGGCTACCTCCCAATCGGCGGCGACGTAGTCGCCCCGGACCACGTTTCGAAGGTTCACGCCCCTAGAATATCCCAAGCGAGGGAGGCGATGCGGATCAAGCGTGAGGACTATGACAAGACAAGCCTCGCGTCCGATCAACCGGCAGTGACCGCAAACGTTCGCGGGTGCGAAGGTCGCCTGGCTCGTTGACAGCAAAAAACGACAAAACACGCCGGTCCCAGGAAAGACGCGGAGGCAAAATTCAGCATTAGCTCGCGCCAACCACCACAAGAGGTACAACATGCCGATCAGCGCTACACCGACACCCGGTTCCACCCTTCTGAATCCGACGAACCATGCCCTGATCCTGATCGACTTCCAGTCGCAGATGTCGTTCGCGACCAAGTCGATCGACGCGGTAAATCTCCGCACCAACGCGGCACTGGTCTCGTACGCTGCCGCCGGCTTCAAGGTGCCGACGATACTCACCACCGTTGCGGAGAAGAGCTTTTCCGGTCCGATGTTCGGTGAGATCACCGAGGCCTTTCCAGGCCAGAAGCTGATCGATCGGACCTCCATGAACACCTGGGAGGACGCCAACGTGATCAAGGAGGTGAACCGGATCGGCAAGGACCGGCTGGTATTCGCGGGATTGTGGACCTCGGTCTGCATCGTCGGCCCGACGCTGTCGGCGCTTGATCAGGGCTACGAGGTCTATGCCATTGCGGATGCCTGCGGCGATGTCTCCACCGAAGCGCACGAGCGCGCCATGGAGCGCATGATCCAGGCCGGCGTCCGTCCGATGACCTCGCTGCAATATCTGCTGGAATTGCAGCGCGACTGGGCGCGCACCGAGACTTACGAGATGACAACTGGAATCGCCAAGAAGCTTGGCGGCGCCTATGGCCTCGGCATCATCTATGCCAAGTCCATGTTCGGCGCGTCCGAGGGACACTGATGCACTCCTGCGCCGGGAGGAACGGCAATCATGAAGATCTATCTGTTGTCGCTCGGTGCCGGAATACTCGTCGGGGTGATCTACAGCCTGCTCAACGTGCGCTCGCCCGCGCCACCCCTGGTCGCTTTGGTGGGTCTGCTCGGCATTCTCGCCGGTGAGCAGATCGTCCCGGTCGCCAGGCAGATCGTAAATGGTCAGGGCCTTGCCGCCGCATGGCGGCAGGCCAAATGCGCGCCTCACATGTTCGGCCTGCTGCCTGGGCGGCATGCCGACGAGGTCAGGACAACCACTGATGGCGCGGAGAAGGCATCATGAAGGCTCCGGATACGATCTTTCATCGCGGTCTTTTCACCACGCTTGACCGTTCCAACCCCACAGCGAGCGCCGTCGCCATAACGGACGGCGTCTTCACGGCTGTCGGCCACGATAGCGACGTGATGAAGCTGGCTGGACCGTCGACCAAAATTATCGACCTGAAAGGACGGCGGGTGCTGCCGGGGCTGATCGACAATCACCTCCACATCATCCGAGGCGGGCTCAACTTCAACATGGAATTGCGCTGGGACGGCGTCTGGTCGCTCGCCGACGCGATGGCCATGTTGAAGAAGCAGGTCGCGACCACACCGCCGCCGCAATGGGTGAGGGTCGTTGGCGGATTCACCGAGCATCAGTTCGCAGAAAAGCGGTTGCCGACGATCGACGAGCTGAACACCGCCGCTCCCGACACACCCGTCTTCATCCTGCATCTCTACGACCGCGCCATGCTCAATGCCGCCGCGCTGCGCGCCGTCGGCTACACCAGGGAGACGCCCGAGCCGCCTGGCGGCGAGATCGTGCGTGATGCGCGGGGCAATCCAACCGGGCTGCTGCTGGCAAAGCCAAACGCCAACATCCTTTATGCGACGCTGGCCAAGGGGCCCAAGCTGCCGTTCGACTATCAGGTCAATTCGACCCGTCACTTCATGCGCGAGCTGAATCGCCTCGGAGTGACCGGCGCCATCGACGCCGGCGGCGGTTTCCAGAACTATCCCGATGACTATGCCGTCATCCAGAAGCTCTCCGACGAGGGACAACTCACGATCCGTCTTGCCTACAACCTGTTCACGCAGAAGCCGAAGGGCGAGAAGGAAGACTTCCTGAACTGGAGCAGGACCTCGAAATACCAGCAGGGCACGGACTATTTCCGCCACAACGGTGCCGGCGAGATGCTGGTGTTCTCCGCCGCCGATTTCGAGGATTTCCGGGTCGCCCGTCCGGACATGCCGCCCGAGATGGAAGGCGAACTCGAGGCCGTCGTCCGCATCCTCGTCCAGAACAAGTGGCCATGGCGGCTGCACGCCACCTATGACGAGACGATCTCGCGCGCGCTCGACGTGTTCGAGAAGGTCAATCAGGACATGCCATTGCAGGGCCTGCACTGGTTCTTCGATCACGCCGAAACTATCTCCGATCAATCCATCGATCGCATCGCTGCACTTGGTGGCGGTGTCGCCGTGCAGCACCGCATGGCCTATCAGGGCGAGTATTTCGTCGAGCGCTATGGCTTCGGCGCTGCAGAGGCGACACCCCCGGTGAAGAAGATCCTCGACAAGGGCGTCAAGCTATCCGCAGGCACGGATGCGACGAGGGTCGCCTCCTACAATCCCTGGGTCTCACTGGCCTGGCTCGTCACCGGTATGACCGTGGGCGGCCTGCGGCTCTATCCGCAGCGCAATTGTCTCGATCGCGAGACTGCGCTCCGGATGTGGACGGAGAACGTCACCTGGTTCTCCAACGAGGAGGGCAAGAAAGGACGTACTCAGGTCGGCCAGTTCGCGGACCTGATCGTTCCCGACCGTGACTTTTTCTCCTGTGCCGAAAGCGAGATCGCCGACACGACGAGCGACCTGACTGTGGTCGGCGGGCGCATCGTCTATGGCGCGGGAGACTTCAAGGCGCTCGACGCCAGCGTGCCGCCGCCGGCGATGCCGGATTGGTCGCCGGTGCGCAATTTCGGCGGATATGGCAACTGGGTCGGATCGGACGGCAAGGCACAGGCCGTGAGAACCCACGCCATGCAGATGTGCGGCTGCGTCAGCGCCTGTGGCGTGCACGGCCATGATCATGCCCGCGCCTGGTCCGGCAGGCTTCCCATCTCGGATCTCAAGAGCTTCTGGGGTGCGCTTGGTTGCGCCTGCTGGGCAGTGTGAAATGACCGCAACAGCAGACACACCGCGCTGGATATCGGCCATTCTCGCATGGCCGGGATTGCTGGCAATTGCGAGGGTGGCGCTGGTCTCGGCCTTCCTCATAGGCGGAATCCAGAAGCTCGCCGATTTCCCCGCGGCCGTCGCCGAGCAGGCGCATTTTGGCTTGCAGCCGGCTTGGCTGTGGGCCGTGGCCGCCATCGTCGTTGAACTCGGCGGCTCCGTGGTGGTGATTATCGGACGCTGGGTCTGGCTGGGAGCGGGGAGCCTTGGCGTGCTGACCGCGATCTCCATGCTCGTCGCCAATAATTTCTGGGCGCTGGCCGGTCATGATCGCTTCATGGCCACCAACGCCTTCTTCGAGCACCTTGGCCTGATCGCAGGCCTGGTACTCATCTCCATACTGTCCCAGCGCCAAGAGCGCACGCACCCTGGCAACGAGGAAATCGAATGATTGGCAACCGTCCTCTGATCAAGTTCCTGCTGCTCGCGTCCTTGCTCGGTGGCGCATGTGCGGCAGTCGCAAAGGATGTCGCGCACCAGTCGGCTCCGCAGGTTGGCGTCGGCGCGCAATATGACACCACCCACGTCTACGTGGCGCCTGAAGATGTCGACAGGTTCGTGGCAAGCTTTCTTGCGACCTTTGGCGGCCAGAGCACCAAGCAAGTGGTTGCCACGGTAACGCCTACACCCAGCAGCACAACGTCGCAGCTTCTGCAAACGCCGGTCGGCACCGTCTCCCTGTTCGGATTCAAGACGCCGATCCCTTATCCCTTTGGTGCGGAGCGCACCGGCTATCTTGTTACCGACCTCGACGAGGCGATCAAGCTCGCCAAGGCGTCAGGAGCGGATGTGGTCGTGGCTACCTTCCCGGATCCGATTGGACGCGACGCCGTGATCCAATGGCCGGGCGGGGTCAACATGCAGCTCTACTGGCACACGACCAAGCCGTCCTACGCAGCGTTCGAGACCATCCCCGAGAACCGGGTGTACGTCTCCTCCGAGCGGGCCGACGCGTTCACCCGCGGCTTCCTCCGTTTCTCGCGTGGCAAGGTCGTATCGGACGACGCGAAAGCTCCGGGTGTCGAGATCGGCCGTCCCAAGGACACTTATCGTCGCATCCGCATCGAATCCGTTTTCGGCAAGATGACCGTGTTCGTCACGGACGGTCACCTGCCTTACCCGTACGGGCGCGAGCTCACCGGTTACGAGGTGACCAATCTCAAGGACACGTTGGCGAAGGCGACGGGGGCGGGCGCCAAAATTCTAGTCGAATCGTTCACTTCGGATCGCAGGGATTCGGCGATGGTGCTGTTCCCCGGCGGCTACGTCGCTGAGATTCATGCTTCCGCCGGGTAGCTTCCCGTTTGCGGCGTTGGTCCAGACGGCGTAGCTTCGTCAGGCCGGAGCAGGGGACCGAGCATGTTGTTGCCGGAATTACAGTGGGGACGGGGTCTCTTGGCGGCGGTTCTCGCGGTGCCGCTTCTACCGGCCTGGTGTCTGCCGGCTCATGCCGATGAGAGCACCACGCGTCCGGAGATCAAGACCAATCGCTGGCAGGAAGACTGGTCGGCACTGGCCAATCCGGCGCTCCGCACCGAGCATTTCGATGCGATCAAGTATATCCCGGTGATGCCAGGTGATCCGAAGACCTATTTGTCCCTCGGCATGACGCTGCGGGAGCGCTTCGAAAGCGTCAATGCCTCGGCTTTCGGCGTGGGTGGCAGCAAGAGCGACAACTACCTGATCCAGCGCCTGCAATTCCATCTCGACTTCCGCTTCGCCGAGCATTGGCAGCTGTTCCTCCAGGCTGAGGACGATCGTGCCTTCGGAAAGAACGTCGTAACGAACGTCGACCAGGATCCGCTCGACGTCCGGCTCGCCTTCCTCGCCTATGTCAACGCCACACAGGCAGGGACCTTCAAGGCGCGTGTGGGGCGGCAGGATTTTGATTTCGACCTGCAGCGTTTCGTTTCCTCTCGGGACGGTCCGAACGTGCGGCAATCCTTTGATGCCGTGTGGGGCGACTGGGAAAGCGGACCATGGCGCTTCATCGGCTTCTTGAGCCAGCCCGTGCAATATTTCCTGGATCACCCGCTGGACGACACGTCGAACAGCCATTTCCGGTTCCACACGCTGCGCGTCGAACGGCAGGTGCTCGGCACCAACGAATTGTCCGCTTACTATTCGTTCTACCAGAAAGACAGCGTCCGATACCTTGACGCCAGCGGCGACGAAAAACGCAACGTGTTCGACGGTCGCTTCGCGGGAAAGCTCAATCAGGTCGATTGGGATCTGGAGGCGATGGGACAGACCGGCGTAGTCGGCGGCAAGAATATCCGCGCCTGGGCAACCGGAGCGCGTACCGGCTACACATTCGCTCAATTCGCCTGGCAACCCCGCCTGGGAATCCAGATGGATGCTGCCTCGGGCGATCACCATCCTGGCGACAATGTGCTCGAAACCTTCAATCCGCTGTTTCCGAACGGCTATTATTTCACGCTGGCGGGCTTCACCGGCTACGTGAATCTCTTCCATGTTAAACCGTCCCTTACGGTGAAGCCGGTGTCGAACCTGTCGATGATGGGCGCGCTCGGTTTCCAGTGGCGCGAGACTACGGCCGACGCGATTTACGTGCAGCCCAATATTCCCGTTGCCCGTACGGCCGGAAAGGGCAGTGCCTGGACGGGGGCCTATGCGCAGCTTCGCATGGACTACCGATTCGATGCCCATCTGACGGGGGCGATCGAGGCCGTCCACTACAAGATCGGAGATACGCTCCGTCAGGCCGGCGGCCATGACAGCGACTACCTTGGCCTTGAATTGAAGTATTCGCTCTAATGGCGGCCGACGACCAAAACCGGCTCTTGCTGCCGCTACTCCTAAGCTTTGTGGCAGGCTATGTGGATACGGCCGGATTTCTCTCTCTGCAGGGTCTGTTCACTGCTCACGTCACTGGCAATTTCGTCACTTTCGGAGCGTCGTTGGCGTTGGGCACGTCGGGAGCGCTCGCGAAACTTCTGGCCCTACCGGTGTTTTGCGCGGTTGTCGTTGCAGTGCGGCTTGTTGGCACGCTGTTGTCAAAGCACTGGCGTCCGGTCTTTGAAATCCTGCTCGGTCTCAAGGTTCTTCTGCTGATGGCCGGCGCCGCGCTCGCGATCTGGTTGGGTCCTTTCCACGACGGGGATAGCCGGCAAGCCGTACTGACGGGAATGGTATTCGTTGCCGCCATGGCGATTCAGAACGCTGTTCACCGAGTGTACCTCGGCAGCGCGCCGCCATCGACGCTGATGACTGGCACGACGACGCAGATCATGATCGATGTGGCCGATATCATTGTGCGGGGGAGCATCGGAAGCCAGCCGGGTGCTCGATCAGGCAGAATGGCTTTGAACGTCCTTATATTCGCCATTGGATGCGGTGCGGCTGCCATTCTCTTCATGCGGTTCCAAATGTGGTGTTTTGTGCTGCCCCCAATTGTAGGGGCGATCTCGCTTGCCGTTCGCGCAAGCGAGCGGAACTATGGGCCTGAGCACCCTTGATGCATCTGGCGTCAAAGCGCTTCTTCGTTTCGACAGGCCACAGCACAGGTCATTGAGCCGGAAGGGCAGGTCCGCGCATGGCCCTTGGCGGACACAGCTCAAGTCGCGGCCGATGTCGGCTTTTGGCCGTAGCAGACCTTCGAGATGGCGAGTTCAACGTCCGCTTCTCTAATCGGCCGTTTGAGGTCAAGCACTTTCAGACTATCCGCCACTGCAATGTCGATGTCGCTCACGGGTTCGCGCTTCTCTTCGGAATCGGCACCAGGGCCCTTCCATCATGGGATTCGAGGACGAGGTAGAACAATCTTTCAGGCGACCTTGTCGTCAGGTTCAAGCGGAC
>Ga0081540_1004583_pt1 | contig 10468 bp, 9 predicted proteins | sample TabmetS2T1R1_FD_71024 | JGI IMG/M metagenome (GOLD analysis project Ga0081540, IMG submission 71024) | Tabebuia heterophylla rhizosphere microbial communities from the University of Puerto Rico - S2T1R1 | ecosystem: Host-associated > Plants > Roots > Rhizosphere ... | reverse complement strand
CGGATCTTGTGCAGCCACAGACGCGCTCTTTTTAGCTGTCAAATTCGCAAGGGAAAAACCGTCGCCACGAAGCGGCGCCTAGCGATCCAAGCCCTTGGAATTCAAGCGGGACTTCGATTTTCGACCGGCAAAAGATTTGCCGGGATCGTTAAAATCGCGGCTTTGCTAGCATGGCAAGCGCGCAGGTGCAACATGACGGGCCCGTGATCGAAAGCCTTGTCGCAGCGCGATTTCCACGTCGCAGAAGAACACGTTTGGCGCGTGACCAAACCGCGCAACGCCGTCTCTGATCGAGTCCCGCAATCGGCGATTTTATTTGGGCCCAGCTGCGCGGTCCCGGCCTTCCGAACGGCGAGATTTGGCTAGGACGAAATTGTTCCGAAGCGTTTGGCCTTGCGCAATACTTCCGCAAGTCTTTGCGGTGCAGCAAAATACTTATTTGTACAGTATAGGTAAGTATCTATTAGGTTAAAATTTTATTAAGTTAAGGATTACGGAATATTCCATAGTTGTACCTGTAAGTAACAAGATGTTTCAGCCAGAGATAATCTGCCTTTTCTGCCCAATTCACGCCTCATTGTGAAAGGAAACGCCCCCATCGCGACTGGGACAGGGGGTCCACTTGCCGAAAATGTGGCAATACTATCAAGGGACTATAATTATGCTGAAGACCAAGATGGCACCGGGAGTAACCCGGTCGCTCTCGGCGACCGCGCTCGTCGCCGCGACTATTGTGGTCGGGGGCCTTTCTGAAGCCTCGGCAAAATCAAAGAAGCACTACCATCACCGTGCCAGCCACAGCTGGCGGGATGCCAATGCGTCCGCGCCGTCGGGTTCCGGCAGCTTCGCGGGCGTCGCCTCTTTCTACGGCAACGAGTCCGGCAGCAAGACCGCCTCGGGCCAGCGCTTCAACGAGAACGATCTGACGGCGGCCCACCGCTCGCTGCCGTTCGGCACCAAACTGCGCGTCACCCACCGGGGCCGCAGCGTCGTCGTCACCGTCAACGACCGTGGTCCCTTCATCAAGGGACGCGTCCTCGACCTCTCCAAGGGCGCCGCCCGTGCGGTCGGCCTGACGTCTTCCGGCGTCGGCCACGTCACCGCCGAGGTCATGTAAACCCAGCGGACGCCATCGGCTCCGTTTGCGCTCCTAAACAACTTGTAAGCGTTGCGTAGCGTAAAGCCGCAGGGAATGCTGCGTGCTCATGAAAGCCTGCCGTCGCCAATGACGGCAGGCTTTTTTCGTTGGGGAACCCTCCTTGGGGCTCACAAGAAGCTCTGTGGATCGACGTCGACCTCGAGCTTGAGGTTGCCCTTGGTCTTTGGTCCCGCCGCGAGCCACTCGCGCAAGTATTCCGACAGGTCGACATTGCGCAGCGACTTCACCAGCAGGCGAAAGCGATAGCGGCCCTTGATGACGGCGAGCGGCGCCTCCGCCGGGCCTAACACCTGGACGCGCTCGTCGAGCGGCGCCACGGCGGCCAGCTTGCGCGCAAAGCTCTCCGCAGTCGGGCGGTCGCCGGCAGATATGATCAGGCTCGCCAGCCGCCCGAATGGCGGATAGCCGGTGCGCTCGCGCGCGTCGATTTCGCTGGCATAGAACGCCTCGCGGTCACTCGCGATCAACGCCTTCATCACGGGATGTTCGGGCTGGTGCGTTTGCAAATACCCGACGCCGCGGCCCTGCTCGCGGCCAGCGCGGCCGATCACCTGGTTGAGCAGCTGGAACGTCCGCTCGGCGGCGCGCGGATCGCCATTGCTCAGGCCAAGATCGGCATCGACCACGCCCACGAGATTGAGCCGCGGAAAATTGTGGCCCTTGGCCACCAGCTGGGTGCCGATGATGATGTCGACGCACCCTTCCGCGATCTCGTTGAGCTCGCTGCGCATGGTCTCGATCGAGGTGATGAGATCGCTCGACAGCACCATGGTGCGGGCATCCGGAAACAGGCTGGCTGCTTCCTCCTGCAGCCGCTCCACGCCGGGGCCGATCGCGGCAAGGGATTCTTCCGCGGCGCAGTTCGGACAGACATGCGGGCGCGGCATCGAGAAGCCGCAATGATGGCAGACGAGGCGCTGGCGAAAGCGGTGATCGACCAGCCAGGCGTCGCAGATGGTGCAGGCGAAGCGATGCCCGCAGGCGCGGCACAGCGTCAGCGGTGCATAGCCGCGGCGGTTGAGGAACAACAGCGCCTGCTCGCGCCGCTCCACGGCGATCCTGATCTCTTCGGCAAGCCGCGGCGAGACGAAGCGGCCGCGCGGTGGCGGCTCGCGGCGCAGATCGATCGCCTCGATATGCGGCAGGTGCTGGCCGCCGAAGCGCGCCGGCAGCGCGACGCGCTGGTAGCGGCCCTTGCGCGCGTTCACCTCGCTTTCGACCGAAGGCGTAGCTGACGCCAGCACGATCGGGATCTTTGCGATATGCGCGCGCACCACGGCCATGTCGCGGGCATGGTAATGCGCGCCGTCATCCTGCTTGTAGGCCTGATCGTGCTCTTCATCGACCACGATGAGGCCGAGATCGGCATAGGGCATGAACAGTGCCGAGCGCGCGCCGACCACGACCGGCGCCTTGCCTTCGGAGATCGCCGCCCAGTTGCGCGCGCGGGTGCGCGGTGTCAGCTCGGAATGCCACTCGATCGGCCGCACGCCAAAGCGCTGCGAGAAACGATCGAGGAACTGGCCGGTGAGCGCTATCTCCGGCATCAGGATCAGCGTTTGCTTGCCGCGCCGGATCGTCTCCGCGATCGCCTCGAAATAGACCTCGGTCTTGCCGGAGCCGGTGACACCGTCGAGCAGCGCCACATGAAAGCTGCCATTGGCGGCGAGCGTGCGCAGCATGTCGACGGCGTTGCGCTGGTCACGCGTGAATTTGGGCCTGGCATAGTCGGGATCAGGCGCCGGAGGCGGCGGTGGCGGCGGCATCACCTCCACGTTAAGGGTGCCCTCATCGACGAGGCCGTCGACCACGCCGGTGGAAACACCGGCCTCGCGCGCGGCCTCCGACTTGCCATGCAGCAGCCCGTCGGACAGCACGTCGATCACCCGCCGCCGCGCCGGCGTCATGCGCCGCGGCGGCTCACCGACAAGGCGCACGCCCAGGCGCGCGCGCTCGGGACCGAGATTCTCGCCCATCCGCAGGCTCATGCGCACCACCATGCCGCGGGCCGACAGCGTGTAATTGGCAACCCAATCGACGAGCGCGCGCAACTCGCCCTTGAGCGGCGGCACGTCGAGCTTTTCGCCGACATCCTTCAGGCGGTTATGCAGCCGCGGATCGGGCTTTGCGTTCTGCGCCCAGACCACGCCGATTACCTCGCGCGGGCCGAGCGGCACCGCGACGACATCGCCGGCCGCCAGTTCCATGCCGCGGGGCACGCGGTAAGAATAGGTCTGGTTCAGCGCGACCGGCACCAGCACGTCGACGACATCGGTCAAAACGGCAGGAGCGCTGGTGCGGGTGGGATGGTCCATCGGGAAAAGGCGCCGCCTTAGCGAAGGGTAAACGAAGAGGATGCGATATAATCAGGAGAATCACGGCGTCGATACCCCCAGATATTCCGCAAACAGGTCTCGCGCAAATTGACGAAAACCGGTCCAGCCATTGATGAGCTTGCGCTCGCATGCGCCGATGCCAGCATCGCGCGCGAGATCGTGCAGTGGCAGAAGCATCTCGGCGCCGAGCGGCGGCTGTCGCCGAAGACGCTGGAGGCCTATGCCCGCGACATCAGGCAGTTTCTGGCTTTCCTGGCCGAGCACCGCGGCAAGCAGGTGACGCTGAAAAATTTTGCCGCGATCGAGGCCAGCGACGTGCGCGCCTTCATGGCGATGCGCCGCGCCGACGAGATCGCCGGGCGATCGCTGATGCGCACGCTTGCGGGCCTGCGATCGTTCGGCCGATTCCTCGAGCGTGAAGGCAAGGGCAAGGTCGGGGCGCTGTCCGCCATCCGCGCGCCGAAGGTCGGCAAGACCTTGCCAAAGCCGATCCAGATGACGGCGGCCAAGCGCCTCACTGAAGCCGACGAGCGCGCCGGGGAAGAACGCGACCCCTGGATCCTGGCGCGGGATGCCGCCGTGATGGCGCTGCTCTATGGCTCGGGCCTGCGCATCTTCGAGGCGCTGGGCCTCAAGCGGCGCGACGTGCCGAAGCCCGGCGAGGGCGACGTGCTGGTCGTCACCGGCAAGGGCAACAAGACACGCATGGTGCCGGTGCTGCAGAACGTGCTGCAACTGATCGAGGACTATGCCGCGATGTGTCCCTATTCGCTGTCGCCGGCGGGGCCGATGTTCGTCGGCGCGCGCGGCGGCCCATTGAGCCCGCGCATCATTCAGCTTGCGATGGAGCGGCTGCGCGGCGCGCTCGGCCTTCCCGACAGCGCGACGCCGCACGCGCTGCGGCATTCGTTTGCCACGCATCTGTTGTCGCGCGGCGGCGATCTGCGCGCCATCCAGGAGTTGCTCGGCCACGCCTCGCTCTCGACGACGCAGATCTATACCGGCATCGACGCCGAACGGCTGCTGGAAGTCTATCGCAGCGCCCATCCGCGCCGCTGACATACCCTCGTCATACGGTTGACAGCGAAGTCTCTTTGCGTTGACCCGTTTTCTTCACGCGAACCGGCGTCCACTTCGCTTGAAAACGCTATGGCACCCCTTGCGCGCGCCACATTGTTCGGTCAATCGTTCCGCCGACGCTTCACCTGGAGGGGATAATGAGCGCACACGAAAGCATGGAGCATGCGGAGCACGCCGAGCACGCTTCGGGCTCCAACCGGAAGATCGCGCTGCTGATTGCCGTCATTGCGCTCTGCCTTGCGCTGTCGGAAATGCTCGGCAAGGGCGCGCAGACCGAATCGATCGCCCGGAACGTCGAAGCGTCAAACCTCTGGGCCTTCTTTCAGGCCAAGAGCATTCGCCGCACCCAGATCCAGACCGCGGCCGAACAGGGCAAGCTGACGCTCGGCACCACCACCGATGAGGCCGCCAAGGCCGCACTGACCAAGCAGATCGACACCTGGGAAAAGACTGCCGCGCGCTACCGCTCCGAGCCGGAAACCGGCGAGGGAACGGAGCAGCTCGCCAAGCGCGCCAAGGATGCCGAACATGCGCGTGATGAGGCGACACACAAGTACCATCACTACGAATATGCATCCGCGATGTTCCAGATCGCCATCGTGCTGGCGTCGGCAACGATCATCACCGGCATGGTCTGGCTGGCCTGGGTATCAGGCCTGCTGATGCTCATGGGAATCGGGATGACCTGGGCCGGCCTGTTCTGGCCGCACGTGCTGCACGCACTGCATCTGCACTAGGCGGCGATCTCCTCCGGGGGAGTATCCGACTCAATCGCCAGCCAATCGAATTGGAGCCGTCTCGTTCCTGACTGAAATCATTGACAGGAGGAGTTCATGCCAATCGTTCGACGGGTTCTGCTCTACGTTTTGTTTGGATTGTATTCGCTCGCGGCCCATGGCGAGACGATTGCGCCGGATTGGATCGGCGACCTGCGCCAGGGCGGATACGTGATCGTGTTTCGCCATGGCGCGACCTATCCGGATCAGGCCGACACCGACCCGCTCAATCCGAAGAACGTCGCGCAGCAGCGCCAGCTCAATGACGAGGGTCGCGCGCTGGCCAAGGCCATCGGCGAGGCCATGCGCAAGCTGAAAATTCCCGTCGGAGCGGTGCTGACCAGCCAGTTTCAGCGCGCGGTCGACACCGGCACCCTGCTGGGATTTGGCGACGTCACATCAACCGTCGATATCAGCGAAGGTGGCCTCGTGGTCTCGCCAAACGAGAACAACCGGCGCGCCCAGGCGCTACGGAAACTTGCCGGAACGGCGCCGCCCGCCGGCACCAATGTCGTGATCGTCTCGCACAAGCCAAACATCATGGACGCGTTCGGCAGGGACTGGCTCGACATCCGCGAGGGCGAGGCGTCGCTGTTCAAGCCGGACGGCAAAGGCGGCTACAGGCTGGTTACCCGCTTTCCGGCCGATCGGTGGGGCAAGATGGCGCAGGAGGCGAACTAGGCTTTCAAAACATGGCTTAGCGCGCCTCGTGCACGCTGCGGCGGAAGCGGGCGATCAGCCGCAGCGTCCGCGCCGACCAGCCGTCGCCGTCGCCATGGAGCAGTTCGCGGATGCGCTGCTTGATCGGCTCGACCAGGGATTTGGCCTTTGCGCGTATCATCAGGATGAACTCGTAGAGCCGTTCGAACCAGCGCATCTCCAAGAGCTTCTCGCGCGTCACGTCGAAGATGAAAGCGGTGACGCCGAGGCCGGCGAATTTCGCGAAGACGAGAACGGAGACGGCCGTCAGCCAGTATTCATGCGCGAGCAGCCACAACCCGACCAGCTTGAGCGGAAACAGCGGAATGAGGGGGACCGCGAAGACGATCAGCGTCATCGCGGGCGACAGGGAATCGACGCGGTCGGAAAGCCACTGCTTGAACTGCCGCAGCGGAATCCAGGCGACGATCCTGGCAACGATGGGCTCGAGGTGATCCCACAGCCATGCCTCGATCAGGAAGATGATCGCAAGCAGAACCCAGAACGGCTGTAAGAGGCGACGCAGCATCGAAGTCATCCCGTCGGTTCAGGTTACCCCAAACCGGTCCCGGGGTCACATATGGATCGCGCGTTTGCCGACCGCAAGCGCAGCTTCCTTGATAGCTTCGGAACGGGTCGGATGGGCGTGGCAGGTGCGCGCCAGATCCTCGGCCGAACCGCCGAATTCCATCAAAACGCATGCTTCATGAATCATTTCGCCGGCTTCGCGCCCGATAATGTGCACGCCGAGCACACGATCGGTCTTCGCATCTGCGAGAATCTTCACGAAACCTTCCGTGGTCTGGTTGACCTTGGAGCGGCCATTGGCGGTGAAGGGGAATTTTCCACTGGTGTAGGCGATACCAGCCTGTTTCAGCTCCTCCTCGGTTTTGCCGACGGAAGAAACCTCGGGCGTGGTATACACAACACCTGGGATCACATCGTAATTCACGTGGCCGGCTTGTCCCGCGATGATCTCCGCGCAAGCCACGCCCTCATCCTCGGCCTTGTGTGCCAGCATCGGCCCGGCGACCACGTCGCCGATGGCGTAGATGCCTTTCACATTGGTCGAGAAGTGCGGATCGATCTGCACGCGGCCGCGATTGTCGACCGCAACGCCGGCTTCCTTCAGCCCGAGCCCATCGGTGTAGGGCACGCGGCCGATGCAAACCAGCACGACGTCGGCTTCGATCGATTCCGCAGCGCCGCCGGCCGCCGGCTCAACGCTCGCCTTCAGCGTCTTGCCTGAGGTGTCGACCGCGGTGACCTTGGCGCCGAGCTTGAACTTGAAGCCCTGCTTTTCCAGGATACGCTGGAATTGCTTTGCCACCTCGCCGTCCATGCCCGGCAGGATACGGTCGAGAAATTCGACCACCGTGACTTCAGAGCCAAGACGGTGCCACACCGAGCCGAGCTCGAGCCCGATCACGCCAGCACCGACGATCAGCAGCTTGCCCGGCACCTTCTCCAGCGACAGCGCACCAGTCGACGACACGATGCGCTTCTCGTCGATGTCGATGCCCTTCAGCCGCGCGATATCGGAGCCGGTGGCGATCACGATGTTCTTGGTCTCGACCGTCTGCGCCTTGCCGTCGGCACCAGTGACCGCGACCTTGCCTGCGCCAAGGATTTTTCCCTTGCCCATCAGGACGTCGATCTTGTTCTTCTTCATCAGGAACTCGACGCCCTTGACGTTGCCGTCGATGCCCTGCTGCTTGAAATTCATCATCGAGAGCAGATCGAGCTTCGGCGCCGAGACGCTGACGCCCATCTTGGCAAAGGAGTGCGCTGCCTCCTCAAACATTTCGGAAGCGTGCAGCAGCGCCTTCGAGGGCATGCAGCCGACATTGAGGCAGGTGCCGCCGAGGGTCGGGTCTTTCTCGACCACCGCGACCTTCATGCCGAGCTGCGCGGCGCGCACCGCGCAGACGTAACCGCCGGGGCCGGTGCCGATGACGACGAGATCGTAAGCCATGATGGAAGTCCTGTAGCTAAGTTTTGTGACGGGTGTTAGCGCCCGCCCGAGACGTCGAGAGTGGCTGCTGTGACGTAGGAGGCTTCGTCCGAGATCAGCCAGACGATGGCATTGGCGATTTCTTCGGCCTGACCCACGCGCTTCATCGGCACCATGTGCGCCAGCCGGTGCGCGCGATCGGGCTCGCCGCCCGCGGCGTGGATTTCGGTGTCGATCAGTCCGGGCCTTATGCCGGCGACGCGGATGCCTTCGCCCGCAACCTCATAGCCAAGGCCTGTCGTGAAGGAATCGATCGCGCCCTTGGAAGCGGCGTAGTCGACATAGGTATTCGGCGCGCCGAGTCTCGCCGCGACGGAAGAGAGGTTGACGATGACGCCACCCTTGCCGCCGTGTCTGGTCGACATGCGTTTCACCGCCTCGCGCGCACACAGGATACTGCCGGTGACGTTGATCGCCATCATCTCCTGGATGCGCTCGGCCGACATCTCGTCGACGCGCACGCCGCTCTTGCCGACAATGCCGGCATTGTTGACGAGCGCACCGAGCGTGCCGAATTCATCGGCCGCCTTGAACAGCGCAAGGATGTCCTTTTCATGCGCGACGTCGCACTTCACCGCGATCGCCTTGCCGTTCTTGCCTTCGATCTGCGCCACGACCTCGTCGGCTGCCGCCTTGTTGGTGGCGTAGCCGACCACGATGCGATAGCCGCGCGCCGCGGCGGCAAGCGCAGCGGCGCGCCCGATGCCGCGGCTGCCACCGGTGATGACAACAACCTTGTCCGTCACATCAGCCCCCGTCGCGTCAGAGATCGAGCACCAGCCGGGCCGGATCTTCCAGGCTTTCCTTGACGCGGACGAGGAATGTCACGGCTTCCTTGCCGTCGATGACGCGGTGATCGTAGGACAGCGCCAGATACATCATCGGGCGCACCTCGATCTTGCCGCCGACCACCATCGGCCGCTCCTGGATCTTGTGCATGCCGAGGATGCCCGACTGCGGCGCGTTGAGGATCGGCGTCGACATCAGCGAGCCGTAGATGCCGCCATTGGTGATGGTAAAGGTGCCGCCCTGCATCTCGTCGATCTTGAGCTGGCCGTCGCGGGCGCGGCGGCCAAAATCGGCGATCCCCTTCTCGATGTCGGAGATCGACTTATGGTCGCAGTCGCGGACCACGGGCACGACCAGGCCCTTGTCGGTGCCGACGGCAATGCCGATGTGGTAGTAGTTCTTGAAGATCAGGTCAGAGCCGTCGATCTCGGCGTTGACGGCGGGGATGTCCTTCAGTCCCTGCACCACGGCCTTGGTGAAGAAGCCCATGAAGCCGAGCTTGGTGCCGTGCTTCTTCTCGAACACATCCTTGTATTGCGCGCGCATCGCCATGACGTTGGTCATGTCGACCTCGTTGAAGGTCGTCAGCATCGCCGCGGTGTTCTGCACGTCCTTCAGGCGCCGCGCGATGGTCTGGCGCAGCCGCGTCATCTTCACGCGCTCCTCGCGCGCGGCATCGTCGGCGGGCGATGGCGCACGCACCTGCACGGAAGCGGCGGGCTGATTGACCGGCGTCGGCGCGGAGGCGGCCTTTTCGATCGCGGCCAGCATGTCGCCCTTGGTGACGCGGCCGTCCTTGCCGGAGCCCGGCACGGTGGAAGCATCAACGCCGCTCTCGGCGGAGAGTTTGCGGACCGACGGCGCGAGCGGCGCATCTGCAGGCGGCGCCTTGGCGGCCGGAGCGGGCGCGGCCGCAGCGGCCGGGGCCGGCGCGGCGGCGGCCTTGGCCGCGGCCGGAGCGGCGGCCGCCTTGGCGGCCCCGGCACCGTCATTGATCTGTCCGAGCAGCGCGCCAACGGCGACGGTCTCGCCGTCCTTGGCGATGATCTCGCCGAGCACGCCGGCCGACGGCGCGGGCACCTCGATCGTGACCTTGTCGGTCTCGAGTTCGACCAGCGGCTCGTCCACCGCCACGGCCTCGCCGGCCTTCTTGAACCAGCGGCCGATGGTGGCCTCGGTAACGGACTCGCCGAGCGTCGGAACGCGAATTTCAGTCATGGTCTTTCCTCAATACCCTTGAGCGATTAATTGGCCGCGCCGGATGTGTCGCGCGCCCGGCGCCGGCTTCAGTTGGAAATGCCCCGCTCTCGCAGGGCATGATGGCTAGTTCAGAGCCTCGTCGAGCAGCGCCTTGAGCTGCGCCACATGCTTGGACATCAAGCCGGTGGCGGTCGCGGCCGATGCGGCGCGGCCGGCGTAACGCGGCCGGCGATTCGGCGCCTGGATCTGGTTCAGCACCCACTCCAGATATGGCTCGATGAAGTGCCAGGCGCCCATGTTGCGCGGCTCTTCCTGGCACCAGACGATCTCGGCGCCCTTGAAGCGGGAGAGCTCCTGCACCAGCGCCTTCAGCGGCACCGGGTAAAGCTGCTCGACACGCAGCAAATAGATGTCG
>Ga0081540_1004582_pt1 | contig 10469 bp, 9 predicted proteins | sample TabmetS2T1R1_FD_71024 | JGI IMG/M metagenome (GOLD analysis project Ga0081540, IMG submission 71024) | Tabebuia heterophylla rhizosphere microbial communities from the University of Puerto Rico - S2T1R1 | ecosystem: Host-associated > Plants > Roots > Rhizosphere ... | reverse complement strand
GATTGGATTGAACCGGCAAGCGGTCAAGAATTCATGTTTGGTCGCATTTTCTGGCGGAAAACCGGCATCCACTTTTCCGGAAAATGCTCTACGTGGCCATGACGACGAAGCGCCGCGCTCACCCGCGGCGCTTTTTTCGTTCGACCATTCGCGGCGACAATTGGTCACGCGCGGCCGGACGGATTAAAATCCAGCCATGACCCTGACCGCCGATCAGGCCTCGCCGGCTCCCGCGCCGACCGATACGGTCCCGCCGCGCGAACCCCCGACCTGGGTCGGTCTGGCGGCGCTGGCAGGCGCCACCGATCAGCTTTTGCTCAAGCGCGGCGACGTGCTGGTGCGCCAGGGCGAGCCATCCGACACCCTCTATTTCGTGCTTTCGGGCCGCTTCACCGTGCATTTGGACGGCGACGACACGCCGATCAGCGAAATCGGCCAAGGCCGTTCCATCGGAGAGATCGGCTTCTTCGCTAGGCTTCCCCGCACCGCGACCGTGGTGGCAAAGCGCGACTCGCGCGTTCTCGCCATCACGCGCGAGCGCTTCCACGCCATCGGCGAGGCGTCGCCGGAGATCCGCGATGCCGTCATCCTCTCGCTGGCCTCCCGCGTGTCGGAAAGCAACCGCCACCCGGTCCCGGCGCCGGCCCCGGTGCGCACGCTTGCCGTGATGGCGGCCGGCGCCAGCGCGCCCTCGCCGCGGTTTCTCGACGGGCTGCGCGGCGTGTTCACGTCGGCGAGCCGCGCCATCTTCCTCACTCCGGAGGTGATCGCGGCGAAATTTCCCGGCTGCGCGCTCGACGATGCGGACGTCTCCAACTGGCTCAACGGGCTGGAGAGCGACGCCGATTTCGTCGTCTACCTGGCGGACGAGAACCTCACCGACTGGACCCGGAAGTGCGTCCGCCAGGCCGATGCGGTGCTGCTGGTCGGCGAGATGCGGGCCGCCGCGACCCTCAATCCATGCGAGCGGTTCGCCCTGTCGATCCACCCGCGCTCGGCGCGGCGTCTCGTCCTGCTGCACGAGGCGCGCACCCAGGCGGCGTCGGGCACGGCGGCCTGGCTGGAGCCGCGCGACGTGTTCATGCACCACCATGTGGCGCTGCAGGATACGGCCGACATTGCCCGCCTGTTCCGCTTCGTTGCCGGTCGCGCAGTCGGCTTCGTGGCGGCCGGCGGCGGGGCGCTGGGAAGCGCGCATCTCGGCGTCTACAAGGCGTTCTGCGAAGCCGGCGCCGATTTCGACATTCTCGGTGGCACCAGCGTGGGCGCCGCCATGATGGCCGCCTTCGCCTGCGGGGCAGACGCCGAGCGAGTGGACCAGGGCACCCGCAACATCTTCGTCACCAGCCGGGCGTTCCGCCGCCTGACGCTTCCCCGCTACGGGCTGATCGACCACAAAGTGTTCGACCGCGCGCTCCGCGCCGAGTACGGCGACACGACAATTGAAGACCTGTGGCGGCCGTTCTTCGCGGTGTCGAGCAATCTCACCGAGCACAAGCCGCAGATCCACCGCAGCGGCCCGGTGTGGCAGGCGGTGCGCGCCTCGGGCGCGATCCCCGGCGTGCTGCCGCCGTTCTTCACCCGCGACGGCGACATGCTGGTCGATGGGGCGGTCATGGACAACGCCCCGCTGGCGCCGATGCGCGCGCTGAAATCCGGTCCCAACGTCATCGCGTTGCTCGGCCCCGACAATGCGATGCGCTACCCGGTCGATTACGACGCGATCCCCGGGCCACTCGAGCTGGCCGCGATGATGCTCAATCCATTTTCGCGCCAGCGCCTGCCGCAAGCCCCCAACGTGCTGCAGGTCATCATGCTGAGCATGGCGGCGAACCGGCCGTCGGATCTACGGCTGGGCAAGACCGACGTCGCCATCCAGCCGGAGATTCCCGACGACTGCCGGTTCACCAGCTGGGAGCGCCACAACGAGATTTTCCTTCACGCTCACCGCGGCGCGGCGGCGTGGATCGAAGCGCGGCTGGGCGAGCAGGACGCGGGCGTGCTGGCGGTGATCGGCCGCGCCTAGCCCGGAGAATTCCATTGGCATTGTGGCGGAGCGCAACGTAGGCTTCGCGCCGACGCGACAGGGAGCAACAAATGGCCAAGTACACGTGGGATCATGTCCATCTGCGCAGCCCGAACCCGGAGGCCACCGCGCAGTGGTTCGAGCGCATGCTCGGCGCGGAAATCCTGCGCAGCATGCAGGAAGGCAAGCCGCGGATCGACCTGAAGCTCGGCGGCGCCAACATCTTCATCGCGCCGGTAGCGGCGGGCGACGGCGTCAACCCGGCGCCGACCACGCCGTATCAGGGGCTCGATCACTTCGGCCTGAGCGTGAGCGGGATCGATGCCATCGCGGCCGAGCTCAAGGCCAAGGGCGTCGAGTTCACGCGCGAACCGACGACGGTCCGCCCGGGCGTGCGGATATGCTTCATCCGCGGGCCGGAAGGCGTGTCGATCGAGCTGCTCGACCGCAATCATTCCTGACACGTCATAGGGCGGGTTAGGCGCGCAGCGCCGTAACCCACCACGCAGCCGCCTCACGCGAAGAGGGGTGGGTTACGCTCGCAAGAGCTCGCCAACCCACCCTACGGGCCATTCTACGGCGCCTGACGGGGTGCACCGCGCTGGTGATCGGCAGTCCTGGCCGGTAAATTCCTTCCCGCAACCAATCGCCTCTTCCTTCGTTACCCTGAGCACCAGTGGTGAGTGGAGAACATGCAGTTACCGAAACTCGTCTTGGCGGTGGCGGCTCTGCTGGTCGGCGCGCTGACGCTCCCGGCCCGGGCGGGCGAGCGCGTCGACCTGCTTCTCGCGCTGACGGCGGACGTGTCGCGCAGCATGGACGACGAGGAGTTCCAGCTGCAACGCTCCGGTTATGTCGAGGCGCTGTCCAATCCGCGCGTGATCGACGCCATCCGCTCCGGCCCCAATGGCCGCATCGCGGTCATGTTCATCGAATGGTCGAGTTTTCCGTCGCAAAAGATCGTGGGCGACTGGACCACCATCGGCGATGCGGCGACGGCGCGACAATTCGCCGATGTCCTGGCGAAGGCCCCGCGCTCGTTCTCCGGCAAGACCTCGATCAGCGGCGCAATCGACTTCGCGATGGCGCAATTCGATCGCGCGCCCTACGAGTCCCATGAAGGGCTCCGCCGCACCATCGACGTGTCCGGCGACGGCTTCAACAACAGCGGCCGCGAGGTGACGCATGCGCGCGACGACGCGGTTGCCCGCGGCGCGACCATCAACGGGCTCGTTATCCTCAAGGAACCGGAGACGCCGTTGGTGCTGGAGCACGCCCAGCCACCCGCCATCGTCGACTACTATCGCGACCGGGTGATCGGCGGTCCCGGCGCCTTCGTGATGGTGGCGGAGGACATCGAGTCCTTCGGCCGCGCCCTGACCAGCAAGCTGATCGCCGAAATCGCGCAAGCGCATCAGCCGCGGCACGCCGGTTTGCGCGAATCTAGAGCGAGATGACTTTTCTTCGAATCGCCATCTCGGCTCTACCCTATTGCTGGAGCATGATCTTTTCCGAAAACCGTATCCACTTTTCGGGATCATGCGCTAAGGCAGCACCGGCGGGCGGCTCAATGCTTGGGCGATGATCTGTTGGACCGGTGCCGTCGTTGCGGAGTCGGGTCCATCGGAATCGTTCGCGGTGCTGCGACCGGCACCGGCGCCAACCGTACCTCTCCCGCAGCCGCAGCCCCGATCACGATGACTTCGATGAATTCGAAGCTGCCGTCATCGCTGTCGGTGTCCGCATCGGTGTCGGCATCCGCCATCACGATATCCGCCGTCACGATGAAGTCATAGCCGTCCAACAGGCGCCGAACGACCCGCGGCAGCGGTCCCTGGTAGGTCCCGCTGATGCGGCGGTCGAGGCCCGCAACGCCCCGGTAGCGCAGGCCGAAGCTGGCGTTGAGCGCCGCCAGGACCTCCTGGACCGGCGCGTCGTGCGCTTCGAGCCGGATGGCCTCCGGCGGCCCGGTGACGCGGACGTCGGCGCGAACGAACTGGGCATGAAGCGAGCCGGCGAGGAGAACCGCAGCGCCCAGGACGCGCCCGCGGATTCGCCGGAGCGTGGATGTGTGCGTGCTTCCATGTGCTGCGCGCATGTCGTCTTGTCCACTAGAGCGAGATGACTTTTCTTCGAATCGTCATCTCGCTCTGCCTTATTGTTGGAGCATGATCCCTCGGGTCGAGCCCGAGGGCATGCTTTTCCGAAAAACGGTCGAGGCGTCGAAGCGGGTTGGCGTGGGCTCGCGCCTTGCCAACCCGCCCGCAAGCACGACACGACCCGTTACAGCGAGCGCAGGAAGTTCAGCAGGTCCTGTGTGTCTCCATCGGTGAGCGCGTCGAAGTTGTCGATGACCTTGTTCGCTTCTGATGCCCGGAAGACCGTATTGGCGGCGCTCCGGTGCGCCCGGATCGCCACGATGAGATCGTCCGTGCGGCCGTCGTGCAGGAAGAAGATGCGCTGGCCGAGACCCCACAGCGGCGCGGTCCTGAACTCGTCGCCGCGCGCTCCGCCTTGCGACACGCGATCCGCCAGCCCCGGGCCCATGTTGTGGAGCGCCACGTCGGAGAACAGATTCGCGGTCTTGTTCTTCAATGCGGCCACCGTGGCGACATCGGACGTCTTCAGGCTCGGCGTGTGGCACAACGCGCATCCAACGCTCGAGAACTTGTCGCGACCCCGGCTGATCGAGGCTCCCGAGACGAACTTCCCTTCCTTCGTGGTGAACGAGGTGGTCACCGGTGTCGGCTGATTCAGGAAGCGCTGAAAATTGGCGAAATTCTCGATCGCCGTGATCAGGGCCGGGAAGCCCGCGGTGGTGTCGAACAGTTGCGTGTCGTTCGGCACGGTCGCGAACTGGCAGGTCGGATTCTCGTCACGTTCGACTTGGAACAGCTCGTTGGTTATGCCCATCTCGACGTTATAGGCTTCGCCGGAGAAGAGCAGCAGCGACTGGTTCTGCGCCTTCCAGCCGAACCTCGAGACCCTGCCGTCGTTGCCGTTGCGGTTCAGACGCCCCGAGATGCCCAGCTGCGACTTCTGGAAGCTGTTCGAGGCGACGTTGGCGACGAGCGTGCCGTCCTCGATCGATTCGATGAGCCCGGCGCCAAACACCGGCGTCGGAATCCGGAAGATGATGTTCTTGTTCAAGACCTGCTTCTCGAAATCCTCCTGCTTGGCGGTGCAGGTGCTCGCATTTCCCGTGCTATCCACGCGGCCGCTGATCACGAACAGCGCGTGCACGCCGCCATCGGGCGACCCGTCGGGATTTTCGACGAAGCGCGCCTCCCGCACCGGGCCGTCGGGCCTGATGAACGACGGCACCACGTTTTTCGCGCCGAACGCGGTTGCGACAGCGACTTGCGGATTGATCGCCGGCGAGGTGCCGCCGGTCGCCGGCTGGGCATGACAGCCGCCGCAGCCATCGAGGTTGAAGCGTGGTCCGAGACCGTCGCCGACCCCTTCTGCCTCCAAGAAATCGTCCTTGCCGGCATCGAAGAACGCGAACTGGCCCGCGGTCAGGCCCGGAAGGGGACCACCGGCGCCCGGCGCACCACCACGAACACCCGGGTCGCGGGGTCCGTTGAAGGTCTGGGTCAAAGCCGACCCCGACAATAGAGTCGAAGCAGCCAATACTGCGATGCCGCTCAGCATCCAGGCATGCATGAAGCGTGGCCGTACCATGTCGCCCTCCTCGTTGAATCGTCCACCCTTCCGGCTGCACGTTATCCGCGCAGTCGGGCAATATTCGGCGCATGCGAGCGCTCGCGGAATCCCGAGCGATCGCGAAGTTGGAATTGCAGGCAGAGGGGTCGTGCGCGAAGATCATACCATCCGCACAGACGGCCTCAACTGAAAAGGGAGTGGCGCGGATGCGAATTGGTAATGACTCATGACGGCAGCTATGCACGATGCGACGTCGCTCTTTGCATGTGTTCGCACGTGACTTCGCTCGTTGAACATAACCGGGTGGAATGCGTTGATGTTTTCGCAGCGCTGTCGTCGCAAAGGACTCCGAGATGCTGTGGAATAGTTGCGTGAAGAACTTCGTCTCGACGATTTTGCGGCCTCGCGATTCCGCGGCAACGTGCGATCGACGACACAACCTATGAGAGTGCGCACACGTTTGGCGCGCATCGCTCGCTAACCCACTCTACGGCTTACCGTATATGGTTTACTGTATACGTTTAGTGTAGACGGTTTACTGTAGCGCTCACGCCGGGCTACGAACCGTTACACTCCAATCCGTACTGGCGGCGGAATTCCGCGGCCTGCTCGGGAGGCTCGCGCATGAGGAGGGCGCAGGCAGTAAAATTCCCGTACTTCTTGCGCTTCAGGACATCAAATACATCCAGTCGACGATATTCGGGCGAGTGAAATCATGGGTTGCGGACACGTTTCACCGTCCGAGGCTCGTTGTTGATCCGGCCCGAAAAACGAATCGCCCCTTCTGAGCGAATGGAGCGATCCAGAAAAAATTCCACACAATCGCCTTGTGACGCCGATCTTGACGGCGAAACCGCGGAGGATTTGGCGGCGGCGCTTTCGGCACTTCCAGAAACTCGTCGGGACGTTCGCGCGCCTTGCGAAACGCCCGCGCCATCTCCGGATCGTCGGCCGGCACGGAGAAAATCTCATCCTTGCGCGCGCGTTCATTGACGGATTGCGCCGACGACGTAGCCGGCGACATGGCGATAAGAAATCACAGCAACGGGAGCACGACAGGCCGCATGGATCACCTGCGAGATTCGCAGGCCGCAATATACGCGACTCACATGCCGAGATAGAATTTGCGGATGAGGTCGTTGTTATTGAGCTCGTCGACGGACTTGCCTTCGAAGGCGATCTTGCCGTGCACGATCACGTAGCCTGAATCGGCGATGCGCAACGCCTGGGTGAAGTTCTGCTCAGCCATGAGCACGGTGAGTTGGTAGCGTTCCTTCAATTCCTTGATGGCGTCGATGGTGCGGCTCACCATGATCGGGCCCAGGCCCACCGACGGCTCGTCAACGAGCAGGATGCGCGGCGCCGACATCAGGGCGCGGCCGAGCGCCAGCATCTGCTGCTCGCCGCCGCTCATGCTGCCGGCGAGCTGCTTGCGCCGCTCGGCCAGTCGCGGAAAGATTTCGAAGCAGAAATCCAGGTTGCGGCCGATCTGCTGACGCGCGGTGGCGCGGAAGGCGCCGAGCAGGAGATTTTCCTCGACGGTGAGGCGTGGGAACAGCCGCCGCCCTTCCGGCACCAGCGCGATGCCGAGGTCGACGATCTCCTCGGTGGTCAGCCCGACGAGGTCGTGCGACTTGCCGTCGATGACTGCGACGATGCGGCCAGCCTTCGGCTGCACCATACCCATGATGCACTTGATCAGGGTGCTCTTGCCGTTGCCGTTGGTGCCGAGGAGGACGACCGTCTTGCCGGCGTCGATGGTCAGCGACACGTCCTCGAGGACGCGTACCTGACCGTACGCCGCATCGATGCGCTCGACGGTGATACTATTGTCCAAGATACGCCCTCACCACGTCGGGATCCTGAATGACGTCCTGCGGCACGCCGTCGGCGATCTTGTGGCCGGAGACGAGCACGATCAGGCGCTGCGAGAAGCTCATCACGGCGGTCATGATGTGCTCGATCAGGACGATGGTCACGCCACGCTCGTTGAGCCGGATCAGCAGCGAGACGATGTCGGACACTTCGGAATGCGACAGGCCGGCCATGGCCTCGTCGGCCATCAGGAGCTTGGGTTCGGCCGCCATGGCGCGCGCCAGCTCGAGCTTGCGCATCTCGACCTGGGTGAGGTCGCGCGGCCACTTGCGCGCCTTGTCCTGCAGGCCGACCAGGGTGAGGAGCTCGGTGCAGCGCTCCTGCAGCTCGGAAGGCGACAGGCGCGACTTGCTGCGCGCGTCGACCGTGTAGATCAGCGGGATGCGCAGGTTGTCCATCACGGTCATGCTGGTGAACGGACGCGGCAGCTGAAAGCTGCGCGCCATGCCGAGCCACGTGCGCTCGTGGGTCTTGAGCCCGTTCACGTCGGCGCCGTCGAAGCGCACCGTGCCGACCTCGTTGTGCAGGGTGCCGCAGATGCAGTTCACGAGCGTGCTCTTGCCCGACCCGTTCGGCCCGATGAGGCCGACCCGCTCACCCTGGTTGACGCTCAGGCCGACGTTTTCCAGCGCGAGAAAGCCGCCGAAGCGCTTGGTCAGGTTGTCGACCTCGAGCAGCGGGGCAGCCATTACGCGTCCTTCTTGCGAAACCAGCCCTCGACCAGTCCGACCAAGCCGTTGGGCGCGATGATGACGAAGGCGATCAGGATCAGGCCGACGATCAGCAGGTTGACGGCCGACGAGATGGTGACGGTGGCGATCTGCTGGATGGTGCCGAGCAGGATCGCCCCGACCACGGGGCCGATCCAGGTGGTCGTACCCCCGACCAGCGGCATGGCGATGGAATTGACGGCGTAGCTCAGATTGAAGCCGGACGCAGGATCGAGGTAGGTGATGTAGTAGGGGTACGGCGCACCGGCCATGCCCATGAAGGCCCCGGACAGCGTGGTGGCGATCAGCTTCAGTCGCAGCGTCGGCACACCCGATGCCTCCGCCGCAAGCTCGTCGTCACGGATGGTGGCGAAGCCGAAGCCGAGCCGCGAGACTTCGATGGCGCGCGCCGTGGCCACCGCCAGTACGACGAGGATCAGCATGATCAGGAACAGGTATTCGATGTAATTCAGTTGATAGATGCCGAACAGCGAGGCGGCGGCGGGCCGCAGGATATAGGCGCCGCGCGAGCCGCCGACGTAATCCCAGTTGGTGATGAGCGTCTGCACCACCACCGCCAGCGCCAGCGTGGCGATGGCGAAGAAGGCACCCCGCAGGCGGAGCGTGAGATAGCCCGTGCCGAGCCCGACCAGGCCGGAGATCACGCCGCCGATCACGATGAGCACCGGAATCGGCAGCGGAAAGGTCTTGTGGATGGCGACCGTCGTGTAGGCGCCGATGGCGAAGAAGGCCGCCGAGCCGAAGTTCACGTAACCGGTATAGCCGCCGAGGATATTCCATGCCGTTGCCAGCACGATGTACTGCAGCACCACGTAGCCGGCGAAGAAGAAGTATTCGGATTGAATGAAGCGCGAGAGGCCGAACACCACGGCGCCGACCGCGAGCGCGCACAGCAGGAATGTGGACGAACGCACGGTCTAGCGCCCCAGGATGCCGGACGGGCGGAACGCCAGGGTGAGAAGTAGGAAGCCGAACGCCACTGCCGGTGCCCAGGAGGGGCCGTAGAAGGTGGAGGTTAGGCTTTCGACCACGCCGAGCAGCATGGCGCCGATGAACGTGCCGGTGAGGCTGCCGAGGCCGCCGAGCACGCAGATGGCGAACACGCGGCCGATATATTCGCGCCCGACCGAGGGCTCGACCGGTTGGATGATGATGAGCAGCGCGCCGGCCAGGGCGGCGGTGGCGATGGAGATGCCGAAGGCGATGCGCTTGATGCGGATGGGGTCGGCCGCCATCAGGCGCAGCGCCAGCTGGTCCTGGGCGACGGCATTGATTGCGCGGCCCGTGAAGGTGCGCGCGAAGAAAAACTGCAGGCCGAGGAGCAGCAGGATCGACACGACGCATGGCACGAGCATGCGCAGCGGCAGATCGACGAAGCCGAAGCGCCACGTCGGACCGATATAAGTGGGGGCCTCGACGTTGCGGTAGTCGACCCCGAACACCAGGATCAGCGTGACTTCGGTGACGAACAAGAGGCCGAAGAAGAAAGCAAGGCTGCGCAGCGCTTCCTGTCCGCGCCGTTCGAACGACAGATAGTAGATCTGGTAGATCGCCGCTCCCAGTATGTAGAAGGCCGGGAACATGATGATGCTGACCAGGATCGGATCGATCCCCATGCGCACATTGACGATGTAGGCGATGTACGACCCGAGGATGATGAAGGCCGGGTGCGCGATGTTGACGATGTCCAGAATGCCGAACGAGATGGACACACCGATGGTCACGGCGGCGTAGAAGCCGCCCAGCAGCAGCCCCGCGATCACGGCATTGATGAAGAGTTCGTAAGGAAAGTCCATCGGTCCCCGCCCCGGCGATTTGTTCTAATTGGCCGGCAGTTTGCAAGAGATGGCGGCCCGTGGCTAGCCCCAGTCCGGACGAACCCACGACTTGCGACGACGTGACCGTATGAAATTGGGGCTGGTCGGGGATTTGGCAGTTCCCGACCGATTGCGCAGCCAACCCTCCGATTGTCATCCCGGCCGAGCGCCGCAGGCGCGAGAGCCGGGACCCATGTACCCCTGCCTCGCCCGATATCTGATACCGGGGTACATGGTCCCGGATCGGCTCCCTCGCCGCTTCCCCCCCCCTCCCCCTCCGGGGTGACAGATCGCACCGTTGTGTCCTGCCCCCCGCCCCACCCCCCCCCCCCCGCCGGCGCGGCCCGCCGCCGG
>Ga0081540_1004581_pt1 | contig 10470 bp, 13 predicted proteins | sample TabmetS2T1R1_FD_71024 | JGI IMG/M metagenome (GOLD analysis project Ga0081540, IMG submission 71024) | Tabebuia heterophylla rhizosphere microbial communities from the University of Puerto Rico - S2T1R1 | ecosystem: Host-associated > Plants > Roots > Rhizosphere ... | reverse complement strand
GAAGGCGGACGAAGTTCTTCCGCCTCCTGACGAGCCGACCGATACTTCCCGCCAGCAGATGCCGCCTTTGCCAAGGCTCCTCGACTCCATGCCAAGGAACAACGCCTAGTCACCGGTTGGGATTCTCAACGGGTCTTCGGACATCGGCGCTGTAATCAAAGCGTCACAAATCTGCGGCAGGGTTAGCTAGCCGGCATTTCAGCAGCCGACCGGGGAAATACCAATGCCGCCGAGCGCATATACTCCGCTCTGGCCGGCGTTGCGTCAAAACAAAGGAAATAAACTCCACTCGTCAAAGGACGATGATAAATGATTGATCAACAGTTGGCTCGCTTGCGTTCGCATCGCAGTAATATTCAACGGTATCGCAACTTATTGCAAACCAGCCTGACAGAGCTTGAGCGCCAGTTTGTCGAAAAGCGCCTGACCGAAGAGCGATCAAATCTAGAGAGTTTGGCCGCCTCCCTCCGCCAATGACTTTCGCGGGTGAAAAGGCGGCCCGCTCGTGGCATCCATCGTGATGAGAACGGCTGAGGGCGCTCCCCGATTTCTAACGGAATGGAGCGCCTGCAACCCGAGCTTTAATGGCCCACTTTGTCAGGCGCCTCCCTTGCCCTGCCCCTCCGTTTGCCGTTGGATAGGTGCTCTAAGCGAAGGAAAATCTGCCAAACGTCGCAGGGATTCAGATCAAAGCCTCGCGGGTCCGACCCATGCCGGCTGACCAGTTCGCGAATTGGAAAGGCCAATCAAAGCCTATCGTCGTCGATATCGAAACCATCGCCCACGGCCACGGCGAAATGTACTCGTACATTTGTGCGAGCAGCCCGTCCGGCCAGCCATTTGTCCAGCGTATTAGGGGTCCCTAGCTCCAATCGAAACGTGTGAATGGTCGCTATCCTTCTTGGCGAAACAGCACCGGTCCAACTGAATTCTACCAAAGCCGGCGTTTGATGGACCGCCGAAGTCGCAAGGGTACGTACCGACGACTTCTGCTCTACCCCTATAAACAGACATCGTTGCCGTGCGTCGGCATGTCTCAAATGTGCCAAACGCGGAAGTATTAGCCTCGCTTGGGGAACAGCTTGTCGCGGATGTAACGAGAGGTCGGTGTTAAACGGTTGCCGCGCGGGCGCGGTTTATGCCACGTCGCCTTGTCTATTTCCTGCTTGTCACCGATGACGAGACGACCGGAGGCTTTACTAGCGATGAATATAGCATCGCTCATCTTGCGTCCTGATCTGGGGTTCTTTGCCTTGACTGCTTTCCAGAGTTTCAAGCGCCCCAGTTTGAGCTTTGGAAGCTCCTCCCGGATTTCCCTGCGCAGGCAATCTTTTTCCGTTTCCCGGCCACGCCTGCGGCCACCCGGAAACATCCATAACCGGTCGCGCCTCCTTCTAACCAACAAAATCCGCCCGCGCTTTGCCGCAATGAGTTTTGACGACTTCGCCATTACTATTCCGCATCGCCTAACAACAAACTCATCTGTGCGGTTTTATATGATGTTCCTTGACGAAAAAATAAAGGTGTCTGTTTTGCCGAGCAGAGGCTCCACAAGAGGCAATCACCAGCAGCCTGATGTCCGAGGTGAGTCAATCGCGTCGTTTTGGTCGCGAGCCGATCAATTTCGGTCCACCCCGGAGTCTGTCGGCATGTCTCAAACGTGCCGGTTGCAAAAGGTCGAAAGTTGCAGGGCTCGCTCGATGAACGCTTCAGGAGCCTTGTAGTGCATCGCCGGCATTTCCGTTGACCTGGCGCGGGGAGCAAAATTAACGCCCGGCTGCGGACCGCGAGCCGGCGCTTGCCTCGAGCCGGCCCGCCGACAATGGCCGCATTAGTGCCGCTGGTAGCAATGGACATCAAGCGCGTGCGGTGCCCTGATCAAGAGTGCGTTGATCGGAGGGGGAAATCGGCGTGACGATGGATAGATGCAAGTCGCCGTCGATGCGGCGATAGATGTGCGTGACGCGGATGGTCATCGAGGTGGGAGCATTAGCTATCGAGCAGCGCGTCTCAAGGGTGCCGGACTGGAATCCACCGGTCAACCCCGCGTCCGCGCCAACCTGCATGATCGAACGCGAGAACATGGAGGAGTAACCGGTAGCAGTACCTGGTGCGATTCAATCCCGCATCACCGCCCCCGGCCCTCGCCCGAGCTGCCCTGACTGCCCTCCCCCCTGCGCCTGCGACTGGCGTCGCAGCACGCTGTCCGTCATAGCGATGTGGTCTTTGAGCGGATGCGGAAGTCACGCCACCGAGCGACACTACGGGGCAACTAGCGCCGTCGCGCCGCGAGGCCCTTCCACGCCGAGAACGCCTTGAGCGCTTCCAGCCTATGAGCCGAGGCGCACTTAATGGGATGGCTCCCACGCCGGCTCGTCCGCCATCGTTTGTTAACCGGTTGGCAGTAGATTCGACTAATCGCGGGTCTGGTAACGCGTACCGCGATCGGACTGACGCTCTGCTCGCGTTCGTCGATTTTTGTTTCGATGATTTGATTAGATGGAACACCGCAAGGCAAATCGTGTCGTATTTGAGCGCGGGTTCGCCGCGAACATGATGGCGATCGATGGTACGTGGCAGCGTCCGTGCACAATGCAGGATGTTTCGGAGACGGGCGCTAAACTGACCGTTGGCGGCTCTATCGAAGGTCTCCCCCTGAAGGAATTTTTCCTTGTGCTTTCGACCATGGGGAAAGCATATCGGCGTTGCCAACTGGCTTGGGTCAACGGCGATCAGGTTGGCGTCAGTTTCATCAAAGCGGTTGATGTAAAGAAGAAGTCGCAGCACCCCGTGCCTTAAGCGAGGTAGAAGAAGCAGTTGGCCCACGCTTCGTAGACGGACCTGGTATAGGCTCAACATGGCAGGCTTTGAACAAAAAGGCCGTTCCTTGCCGGAATTTGAACGCCAAAAACCGCCGTGCGAGATTTTGCGTCTGGTTCACCACCGTAGCGCTGGGTACGCACTACCCATGCCTTTCCACGTTCATGCCTACGTTGACGATCAATTGCTCGAGGCTCCTGCAAAGACGGCGAAGGCGGCGTTCGCAAAGGCGATCGAATGGCGTATCGTAGGAAGGCTGACGGACGTCTCGATCAGCGATAGCACAAGAAGCTATTCGATCGCCGAGTTTGCATCGGCAATGGCACTGGCTGAAATAGCAAACACCGCGGCTGCTGATGGCCAAAGCTGACATCAGCCAAATCGCGGGCACGCCGACTAGGCCTGATTTATTTGGAATTCTGCCGCACGAGCTAGGGGTATTTGCATATGCCAGCTTATGGGTGGTTGCTGGCTTCGGCGCAAATGAATGCTAGCAATTCATGTATTGAGCGAGACGGCCCTGAACGACAACTCGGAAATCAGTTAAATCTTCTCAGAGCGCATGGAGTTGTGACGGAGGTTCAAGTTCGAGCCTGCGGATTCCTTGCGCGAGTGATAGGCATCCAGAACCGTCCTGGACGTCTCGATGTCCAACCGGGCGAATTCCGCTTTCTTTGCGTCAAGATCTTTCGTCGTAATGCGATAATCGGGAGCGCCAAGGAACAACAACGCCATGGTGGTAACCCAGGACAGGTCGAGGGCTTTCGCCAGGATGAGCAAGGCCTCCTTATCGGGGGCAAGCATCGCCCGCTCCACCACGTCGGCCGGCAGCGTGCACAACAACGATAGTGCGACGATGGCTTCATCGAGTTTGCGGGCCTGAGCGTACTCTAGGATCTGGGATTCTCCCAGCTCACCTAGTCGGTGTCGCGCACCGACGGTCTTTTTGGCGTCAAAGTAACTCTTTGACGCGGGGCCAAACATCGCATGGAGCGATCCAGCAACATCGGCGACGGCATTGCCCGCCTCAGGCCGCTCAACTTGAAGTTTCTTTCGTGCATCGTCGGACGCCTTCGCGATCAACTGCTGGAACAGGTGTCTTGGGATATCCCGTCGCCGTCCCAGATGCTCGGCCAGGATGGAGTCATTCTCGGAACGCTTGATCAATTGCAAAAAGCCCGAATCCGAGAAACGTGCGCCGGTGTTGACGGCGACCGAATTCGCGACCGTTCGGTCGCCTCGCGTTACGAGTACATCGGTGACCGGCTCGTCGATCGATTTCCGCCGCGAGATTGCGAAGAGATGTTGCTGACTTTTGCAGCGAGCGTTCGCTACCAGGACGTGGTTGTCGAGCCGCTCGGAATAGCGAAGGATGGGGCCGGCGACATCGATAGAATCGTCGAATGCGAGCTTGTTGACCATGTGGATCGGGGCCTTATCGTTTCGGGCCAACCGCCTGGCGAGCTGGGATCGGGCCGCCAGTTCGATCTCCTCCGACAGGCGTCCGATCACTTCCCCAAAGATCCAGATCTCGCTTTCGGTGTACCGGCCCATGAGCAGCATGTCGGTCGCATGCCACAAAGCCTTCAAACGGCTTTCAGGCGTTCCCTTGGAGATGGCGTCATCTAATTCCTGAAGGATCGACATCAGCTTAGGTTCAGAAGGATCCCTGATCTGAGCCCTCATTTAGCCAGATAAGTGCTTCTCGAAGCTCGAGGCAAATGAGCCGCTCTTCTGGAGCAGGCGAGTAGTCGTCATCCGAGAGATAGAGAATGAAGCCGCTGCCATTTCGGAACAGGATCTCACGGGCAGTGCCCGCTTCAAGCGATAGACTGTCAATAAAGCGAACAATCCGCGAAGAGACGAGCTGCAAACTATTCTCCTCAGAAAGCGCCGCGAACGGCCTGACTCTGTTCATTTCAACGGTGGGAGACGTCTTTTCCCCGGCCAAGCTGATGCTAAGGAAAGTCCCACCGAACCAGGCCCAGTGAGGGAAACTCCGAGCCATCGACGCCCCCGTCGGCAACATTCGACTACTGCGTTCCAACGTTTCGACTGCTGACGAACCAATGTTGGCCGTGAGTAACGTGGCGCTCTTACGCGTCATAGCGGCGCCGATCCTGCTTTGAAACTTTTTGTTTCTCCGCAAAAACTCTGTCACCCAATCGGTTTCACCTGCGGGTCCAAAAATCGCTATCGGAAATTGGCAAGGAAAATCTGGTTAGGATTTCGCTAGGCCTTCAATCCAGTCCAGGGTCCGAAGGACGTCGGGATAGCCTCTAAAGTCATCCTCGCCGGAGGGAACACCAAAAATGTGGCGACTGTTCTCGTCTCTGATGGCGCGCCTGACACGCTTTGCGAAAAGAGAGAGCTGATCGTTCGAAGGTTGTTCGTTCACCTTGCCAGATCGCCTCTCAATGCGCGATCGGCGTTCGCGAGCCAGCTGCGCTTCCGCTTCTGATCGAGTGTCCGTCCCGGATCGCCTTTCAATTCCTATTCTGTTGTCCGCATCAGACTTAGCTCCGTCGTCCGCCATGAACATATCCCGCCAAGGGCTTGAGTATGAATTAGGTATTACTTATTGAGCCTGGACACTGCCAGCAGCTTCTGGGCTTGCGCAAAGCAGGCGCCGGCGAATAGCGTCCTCAACGAGCGCTAGAGTTCGTTTTGCCTCGCGCGCTTCTGCCTCCGCTACCTGCGCACGAATTTCCGCGGCTGCCGCCCGGTCCTCCGCCGCTGTGACACGTCGTTCGACATCTGACAGGGCTCTGGAAGCGTCGAAGAGTTTACAGTCCGCATCAACGACAACTTTTCGCAACGAATTCTCCGCAGATTCCGTCCGCTGCTCAGCCAACCTCAGGTGTTCCGCTGCGCTCTTGCACATTGCTTGAGCCCGAGATTCGATTTCTCGGGCGCGATCTTCAATGCTGCGGAAAATGTCAGCGGCCTGATACACCAATTCGAGAGCGTCCGCGCCTGGCACCGGGGGGCGAACAAAACTCAATACGTTTTCATCGCTGCGAACGGCAGACCTTCCTCGACGAGTCATGAGAGGGGCCTCTGGTGGTGCATCGATACACTATGAACAGTTATGGTAAAAAGATGATTAAGTTCCTCATGCTCGAACGAGAGCGCGGGCGTCGCGTGGTACGATTAGGGTTGAAAAGGTCTTAGCCAGCCATAGCCCAAGCTTCGAGCTCCGCCGGACTGCGCCCATTTATCGGCGAGAAGTGATTGCTCTTATCAACGCCTATAAAGCGCAATCGGCCATTGACCTTCGCCGTAGGCGAAATCGGCGCCACCTTCGCTGGCGCCACTAAGACGGTCGTTACCGCGTCATCCGTTGTCGTGATCTTGCTTTCAGCCGATTGAGTCGGCGGGCCTCCCTCGCCGCCGCCCCGAGCAGGACATCACACAACCTCCTAAACGTTGTTGGCGATGTGCTGCGCGATCTGATCGAGTTCCCGCATCACGATCTCAAGATGGTCGATGCGGGCGGCATGCTCAGCCTGCGCCTTGCAGAGCGCGCCGGGCGGCGCGGTCTGGTAGTCGCGACCGTTCGGCCCGGCCTGTCGGAGCTTCTCGATGGCAATGATGAGGGCGCTCATCACGTCGATTTGCTGCTTGAGCAATTCTTTGGGCGTGGTGCCGTTGGGGTTGATGTGGGGCGTCTGGATCATCTTAGCTCCCCTAGATACGCGGTGATTAAAAACAATCACAGGTCGTGAAGGGAAACGATCCCGACGAACGGCTAAGATTCGGCAACTACAGCGAGACCGATGCTCAAAACGCGCCGCGATAATGTGGGGCAATGACCTGTACCAGTACCTGACGCGATTTAATCCCGCATCACCGCGCCCGGGGGTCTACCCGCCGTCGGCGCCCAACCGCGGGTACATGTCGGCAGCTCTGTAAATGGGTCGCGTCACACAGTCAGTGCCGTTCGGCGTCTCGACGCGAACGATCAGCAGTAGCTGAGTTTCTGCGCCGATCGGCTGCAGAGGTATCCGAATTGCTCTGACTGCGTTGGTCTGCCACGATGAGCGAGGGGCCCGAAGCACGTTGGACGGGAGAGCGATATGACAATCTACATTTCGCAAGGGCGCTATACTGCGACGGCGATCCGCGCAATGACGGCGAAGCCGGAAAACCGTTCCGAAGCGATCGCCGAGATGCTCGCCGCCGCCGGCGGTCGTCTAATCGGTTGGTACCTCACGCTGGGACGGTACGATTGGCTGATAATAGCCGAGGCACCCGATGAGCGTACCCTAGTTTCGGCTGTACTTGCCGCAGCAGCTGGCGGAAGCCTGTCAGACATAACTACGACCGTGGCACTCTCGGCCGAGGATACAGTGAAGGCTTTCGGCCAGGCGGGTGAGCTTTCTAAGAGGTTCAGATCGGCCGGAGCCGACTATTACGGGGTACCGGTCGAGTTGGCTCAAAACCTGTAAAACGCAAAAAGCCGACAGCAGCGACGATGGAATACCGCCACCTGCATTCGCTGCTGTCTAGGCAGGAGCAAAATCAACGCACAGGCGGCCCGCTCTGACCCGCGCGTGACGGTTTCTATTAAAGCGGGGCCTGCCACCGCAGAGACTGAAGCCGAGCCGATCATAGGCCTGCGCTTCATTCTAGTTTGGAAGATTTAGATCGAACTTGTGCCATTACAGCTTTCAGATTCCGAAACACAGGCTTTCAAAAGCCGGGCACCCCATGAAATTCGGCTAAGCCAGGGTCAGTTCAAGCACTCAGGACCACGCGGCCGAGGTCGAGGCACTGAAGGTCGCGGGCTATGAGCGGATCGACAGCGAGATGGCTTCGGGCAAGTCGACCGATGGAAGGCTTGAGGTTGCCCAGCTGATGAAGGCCCTCACGGTTATGCCGCTACGTTCGTTCAGCTAGACCGCTTGGTGCGATTCGAACCGCCCGGAAAGCCACCGGTTCGAAATCCTAACCTGACGGGAGGCTTTCCTTTCGCTACACGCGGGTCAAGCAAATCGTGAACATGAAGTATTATAGTACCGCATCGGCTCGCTAATGTGCGGGTTCGTTCCCGCGAACTAGGATCGAAGCCTTTCGACGCGCGCCTATGTTTGGCGGAGGACGCGCGACCCAAAAGCCGCACCTTTGGCGGCGCCGCCTGCTCGCCCGAAGAGGTGTCCTAGTGGCGACGACTGCCAAGACTTTGAGGATAGGTCGTTCACCGTCGCGCACTTCGACCACAATGCGCCCTCTGAGTGGCGGCACGTCAATTCCTTAACTGCTTGACCGACGGTCTCGAGTACTTCCTTCGCGCGATGGTGGCGCTCAGCAGTTCTTCGCCAGCGTCGTCGATATAGATGCGACCAGCATCGTAAAAATCAAAATAGAACTTTGTTATGGCTCTGAGCCGATCCCGTTCGAAAAGCAATTGTCTGCCGTCAGCAGCCCATGGCTCCCCGCGATTGCGTGCCTCCACGTTTCCCCGTCGCCATGGGCAGCTATCATGAATCACCGGACCGTCGGCAGTTCGCTCGTATATTCGGCAGCATTTCGCAACCGCTCATGCCCGGCATGTTGATGTTTGCAAGGATCAGGCTGAGCAAAGCATCAGCGATGACCTTGAGGCGCTACGTTGATTTAAAAATACTCCATTATCGGTTCGGCCCGGAAGATCATCCGCATCCAATTCGAAACCAGGGACAGGGTTTTTTGGAGAACCATCGCGATTTTTGTTGCCTGAATTTGGAGAAAGTATTAAGTTTACTGTACACCCTGCTGCGTATTGCGTGCAGGCTGATTTTTGGTTGAGAAAAAGTGTCGGTATGGCATCGGCAAATGACCGCTCATGAACAGTCAAACGGACGAGTGGCGACAAGCGCTCAAACAAGCGGCTGGCACTTGTGGACCGTGATCATTCCGCGACGATCGATCTCGGGAAAGCTCGTTTCCGGACGAGTCTGGCGACGACGCCATGGCGCGAAGTGGGCTTACAAAAAATTTGTCGAATACACGGATCGGGACATCACGGGATCGGGTGCGGGGCGCGAAGCGCCAATCCGGTGACTTCACATGGAACAAGCACAATGAAGCCGACCGACTACGACATGGTCAAACTGGCGTTGAGCAGTGTTGATCTAGTGATCCTCCGCTCGCTCGTCCAGCAAGCGATGAAACAAAGGCCAGACGACGAATGCCAACGGCTGGACTTATTGACTCGCGCCCGCGACCTGCTGGCCGAATTCTACCTCATCCAGAGTAATGGAAATGATCGTGAGCTTGGCAAGTCGCGAACGCGGACTGGCGTTAACCCATAGGCGAATCCTCTGCGCGCCTATGGCGCTTGCGCCAATCACCTCTCCCGCATTACGCCTCGCAGACGGTCTTTGAGCGGGCGGACTAAATAGTCAAGAACCGTTCGCTCGCCGGTGGGGAAAATCACGTCCGCAGGCATTCCAGCTGACAAACGATCCTTCACTAGCGACGGTATGTCGTCCACGACAACTTGAGCAAGGAAATACGGTTGTTTGGTCTGTTCGTCTACCATGCGATCGCGAGAGACACTCTCTACCTTCCCGACAATGATCGGAAGGATGCGCGTTTGAAATGATGAGAACCTGACTTCCGCCGGCATACCAGGCCGGAGGTTTTCCGTATCCTGTGGTTGGACGTGCGCCTGCACAATGAGGGCGTCGTGCTCCGGGACCACGTCGACCATAGGCTCACCCGCTTTGACTACTCCGCCAACGGTAAAGACCCGCAGATTCTGTGCAACGCCTGTGCTGGGAGACAATATGTCCACTCGAGACAGGACGTCCTGCGCGACCCTTACTTTTTCACGAAGATCATTGACCTTCTGTCGCGTTTCGAGCATCGAGTTGGCAATATCCTCCTGGAACTTTTGGCGAAGTTGCCGGATCTGCAGTCGTGCTTCTTCGATACCGTTCCGGGCTTTTGATTCATCCGCAGTCGAGCGTCCAATCGAGCCTTCCAGGCGGCTCCTTTCGCGCTCGAGCGCCATCAACCGACTTTTCTGGGTTAGCTGCTTTTCAAACAGGTGACGGACATCAACCAATTCTTCATTTACAAACTTAAGCTGATTGGCCGTCCCGCTTCGCTCCTGCTTCAGACCTTCGATCTCCGATCGATATTGATCGATCTTGGAGTCAAGTATTTGGACCTGACCTTTGAGAGAGCCTCTCCTCTCCAGAAGCTGAGCCGCTTGGTCGGCAATCGCCCGCTGGGCGTTTGGTTCGTCGGCGCGATCAAGCAGTTCCTCGGGAAATGCTATTTGGTCCTGGCCATCCCGTTCAGCGATCAAACGCGCTTCCTGGGCGATCGCTGAATCCAGCTGGTTTCGCTGGAGCTCATACCCCGCCTTAGGCTGCGTAAGGTCCAGTCGGAACAAGACTTCTCCAGCTTGCACGTGTTGTCCCTCGCGAACGCGGATTTCGCGAACGATACCACCCTCCAGATGTTGGACGGTCTTGCGATTGGTTTCCGCGGACACAACTCCCGTGGCGGTGACCGCACTATCCAGCCGAGCAAAGGCAGACCATCCACCCAGAACGACAAAAGTGCCGACTATGACGACGTAGCCGGCTATGGCTGGAACTCTCCAGTCCGGAACGGAGTTCTTCTGCATTGTAGCACCTATCGGACGGCTGTTGC
>Ga0081540_1004580_pt1 | contig 10471 bp, 10 predicted proteins | sample TabmetS2T1R1_FD_71024 | JGI IMG/M metagenome (GOLD analysis project Ga0081540, IMG submission 71024) | Tabebuia heterophylla rhizosphere microbial communities from the University of Puerto Rico - S2T1R1 | ecosystem: Host-associated > Plants > Roots > Rhizosphere ... | reverse complement strand
CGAGAAGATCGCGGACGCGGCCGCGACCTCGCATCGGACGCTCAATCGTGCATTTCACGTTGTGCTCGATGAGACGCCGTATTCCTACGTCCAGAAGCTCCGGCTGAATCGAATCCGTCACGAGCTTGTCACGGACGCTGAAGCCGCTTGCACGATAACCATGGCGGCCCATCGTTGGAATATTGCGGAAATGGGCCGCTTTGCGGCCTGGTATCGCGATCTGTTCGGCGAACTGCCATCACAAACCTTGATGCGGCATCAGCAACGCCATCCCCTGCATGCGACTGAACCCCGCGAGGGGGATCGCACTTTGGCAGTATCCGCATAGTCTTTTGGCAGCATCCGCATAGCCGGCGTTCTGGCGCGGCTGTAGCCTCCCATCATCGCAAGACCTTCAACCAGGGCAGACGGTCGCTCTGGCGGATCGCTGACCGACAGCTCCGTGCAGTTGCCCGGGTCTTGCGACAACGAAAGCCGGGCAAACGGCAGCGAGCAACTCGCAACCAAGGATTCAAGGAGGAAGCCATGACGATCAGAAACTCAATCCGTGCGTCCGAATTGTCCGCCTCGGCGCTGACATCGATTGTGGCTGGAACCCTTGTCATTGCAGCCATCACCGCCTCGCCAGCTTTCGCTCAGGAGGCACCGCCCCTGGTCAAGCAACTCAACAACGGCAACTGGCTGCCGCAGAGCGAAGCCGAGGCGCTGCGCGACGAGCTGTTCTACCAGCGCGCCATTCACGCCTACATGACCATGCTGCCCGCGCTGAACGTCATCGGCATGCGCGATGGTTCGGAGACAACCTTTGGCAAAGGCTACAACGTCCTGCCGATCTGGAAGGATCGGATGGACTCACGCACCTGGGTGCCGACACCCAATGCCGACGTCATCTACTCCATGAGCTATCTTGACTTGAAGGAAACCGGGCCGCTGGTCGTCGCCGCGCCGCCGAACGTGATCGGCATGTTCACCGATTTCTTCCAGCGCACCATCACGGACGTTGGAGCGGTCGGGCCGGACGGTGCGAAGGGCGGGCTCTATCTCCTGCTGCCGCCGGATTACGACGGCGAAATTCCGAAGGGCTATTTCGCGTTCAAGTCGAAGACCAACAACGTCTTCCTGTTCTTCCGCACGGTCATGGCGAAGGGCGAGAACGGGCCTGACCCGAAACCGGCCGTGGCGCTGGCCGAGCAGACCCGGATCTATCCGCTGTGGGCGGCGGAGAAGGACGTCAAGCCGATGCAGTTTCCGAACGGCAGCGGCAAACGCATCAACATGATGTATCCGGTCGACAATGTGTTCTGGACCAAGCTCAAGGCGTTCGTCGACTACGAGCCGGTTTCGGCCATCGATCCCGAACTGCGGGGCGTGCTGGCGTCGATCGGCATGGTCAAGGGCCAGCCGTTCAATCCGACCGCGAAGCAGCAGGAACTGCTGAAAAAGGCGGTCGAAACCGCGCCGAAGATGATCTTGGCGACGCGACAGCTGGGCCGGCCGGATGGACGCAATCTCTACTACAAGGACAGGCAGTATGAAAATGCCTGGGGCGGCGGCACGTCCGAATGGCTCCAGGACAGCTATCTCGATGTCAACCAGCGGGCCGCCTACTTCCAGTTCGCCTATTCGTCGGCTCCTGCCATGATCATGCGGACGCTAGGAGCCGGGTCCAAGTATCCATTTGCGATTCGGGATGCGAAGGGCGAGTTCCTGAACGGCTCGAACACCTACAAGCTTCGCCTGCCGCCTAATCCGCCGGCCGCGCTGTTCTGGGCCGTCACCGCCTACAACATCACCGATGGGACAATGGTGGAAGCGCCGCAACTGGTGCCGTCGATCAACGGCTTCAACAAGGTCGCTACCAACAGCGACGGTTCGGTCGATCTGTGGTTCGGCCCGACGAAGCCAGCGAACGCGCCGGAATCAAACTTCATCCAGACCGTCAGCGGACGAAACTTCCTGGTGGCATTGCGCCTCTACGGCACCGGAGTCTCCTTCTTTGACCAGACCTGGAAGCCGGACGACGTCGTGAAGGTGAATTGAAGATCGCGAGCCGGCCCATCTGCCGGGCCGGCCTCTTTCACAACACGCAGCAAGAGAGAAGCGCCATGAAAACGACACTCGTCAACCAACCGAATATCAACCGCCGTGACGCGATGAAGGGCGGCGTCAGTGTGGCATCGCTCGTCGCGATGGGCACCGGAGCAGCCGTTACCGCCGCAGCGACCACCGCAGCGGTTGTTGCCGCGACCGCGCCCGCGTTGGCGCAGGAAGCAATGGACACCCGGATTGGCAAGCTCACCTTCGAGAGCGGCTACCCGTCGAAGGAAACTGTGCAGAAGCTCTATGACGAGATGGACTTCCAGCGGGCGTGCCAGGCGTACATCTGGGGCATCCCGGCCGTCGGGCTCATCGAATGGCAGTTGGCGCAACGAGACGTCTTCAAGGCGAAGAACGGCGAGATGCTCTCGTTTATCTCATTCAAGGAGAAGCTCGGCATCCTCACCCCGAACTTCACGACGCCCTACATCATCGCGATGATCGACATGGAGGAGAGCGGCCCGATCGTGGTGGAGCTGCCGGCCGGCTTGATGGCCGGGATGATCATGGATGTGTGGCAGCGCGTTCTGGCGGACCTCGGCGTCGTCGGCCCCGACCAGGGCAAGGGCGGCAAGTACCTGATCCTTCCGCCCGGCCACAAGCCGGTTGCGCCCCAGGGCTATCATGTCGTGCAGTCGCCGAGCCGCGCGGCGTTCATCGGCCTCAGGCTCCTGGACGCCGATAGGGAGAAGGCGATCCGGGAGCTGATTCCCGGCATCAAGACCTACAAGTGGTCCGAGAGCGGAACCGGCGATGTAATGCCGGTCCGCCGCGCCGGCGATGAGAAATGGAGCCAGATGCCGCCGCGTGGCATGGCCTATTGGGAGCGCATCAACACGCTCGTGCAAACTGAACCGGTGTTGGAGCGGGATCGCTTGATCCTGGCACAGCTCCGGTTCCTCGGCATCGAGAAGGGCAAGCCGTTCAGTCCGGACGCGCGGCAGAAGAAAATTCTCGAAGAAGCGGCCGTCGTGGGCGAAGCCATGGCCAAGGCCAACACATCCGACAAGCGCGTCGAGCCCGCCTTCTGGCCCGGCACCCAATGGAAGCACGCGCTCGTCGTCTCGGTGGATCAGCGCAAGCCCGGTTTCGACCAGCTTGATGAGCGCGCCGCCTGGTTCTACGAGGCGATCGCCGTCTCGAAGGGTATGCTGACCGAGACCCCCGGTGTCGGGCAGCGCTACATCGCGGCCTACAAGGATCGCGACGGCAATTGGCTTTCCGGTGGCAATACCTATCGGCTGCGCGTCCCTGCGAATCCACCGGCCAAGCAGTTCTGGTCCGTCACCGCCTATGACGAAGGTACGCGGCAGATGGTCGTCACCGAGCAAGGGCGGCCGGATCTTTCCTCGCGCAAGGAAGACCTTGTGAAGAACAACGACGGCTCGGTCGACGTCTACTTTGGCCCCAAGGCGCCCGCCGGCAAGGAAGCGAACTGGGTGCAAACCGAGCCGGGCAAGGGCTGGTTCACCTACTTCCGCTTCTACGCGCCGACTGAAGCGTTCTTCGACAAGTCGTGGGCCGCGCCTGACTTCGAGAAGATGAACTGATCCGAAATGCCCAAGGCCACTCGATCACATTTGATCGAGTGGCGCCTTCCTCGCCATCGGTAGGAGCTGCCCGCATTCAGAAACAGTTCAGGAAGAGGCGTTGAAGGGCATGCGAGACGAGGAAACTTGGGAATATCAATGCTGGTTGATTGCCATCGAGGCAGCTGCGAGTTGGCACGATCCATCTGAAGGCGACTTCGGAAACACCAGCGACCTTAGACCACTGGCGGCGCTCTTTCGCGCTGGCGTGCCCGTTCCTCAGAAGCTGCGCGCGCCGCTGGCGGACTTGCTTGAGCGTCATCGGCTTAAAGCTATTGGCGCTCGCGATCATCCCCGTGATTCATAACGGCACCGCCATTCATCAACGCCTATGTCGGCTTGTGGCCCTAGCCGGACCTCCCCCGATGTCCGCCGTTGCGCCGGTGTTGGGAGAATAGCGGACATTGACTGACGTGATCAGCCCGACCCAACTTTATGAATACACGGCCTGGTGCCCTTCGAAATCCGAAGTTCGTTTCGGAGGGTGTCGATTTCAACCAGGGCCTCAGCCTGGCCGAGGCACTGCACCGATGCCACATGATCGACGATTGTGATCTCGCCTGGATTGAGGAACCGATCCTCTACGACAACATCGACGGTCACGCGCAGCTGGCGGCGGAATTGAAGACGCCGCTGCAGATCGGGGAGAATTTTTACGGCCCGCGCGAGATGCACAAGGCGCTGCAGAGGAAGGCGTGCGATCTGGTGATGCCGGACTTCATGCGCATAGGCGGTGTGACTGGCTGGATGCGGGCAGCGGCGATCGCCGGCGCGGCGGGGATCCCGGTATCAACTCACCTCTACCCGGAGGTCGCCGCTCACATGATGCGCGTCACCGAGACAGCGCACTGGCTGGAATGGCAGGATTGGGCGGATCCCATTCTGTTGCGGCCCTATCGTGTCAAGGATGGCTGCCTGGAGATCCCGGACGTTCCGGGTGTGGGTCTCGCGTGGAACGAGGACGCAGTCAAAGCGCATCTTGCGTAGGATGGGTTGAGCGCCAGCGAAACCCATCATCGGCCTCCCTCCGATGGGTTTCGCTTCGCTCAACCCATCCTACAGCGATGGACCTCACCCCAACCACCCGCTCGCCGCCGGCGCGCCGAACGTCACCTTGCGCGGCTCGGTCGTCGCGAACCGCCGCATCATCACCGCGGTGCGCGTCGCGTCCATCAGGTCGTCGTTCTTCTTCACGATCAGCCCGTTCTTGCGGTGATAGCCGCGCTTCTCGGCGAACCACTCGACGAGATTCGAGAACACCTTGAAGCGGCTGGTCTTCATGCGGTCAAGGATCTCGGTCACGCCGGCCTCGACGCCGTTGCCGCCCTCCTCGTGGGTGGCGTGCTCGGCCAGCATGTTGAGGCCCTGCTGTGCGTAGAGCGTCGCCAGCGGCGCGGCCGAGCCCTTGTCGTGCGCGAGCCCGTCATGCGGCCACGCGCACGGGATCCACGCGCCCCATTCCCTCACCGCGGCGGCGTGCACGATCGGCGTCTGGTGCTGCTCGCGATGCGCCGCGACCACGTAGATGACGTCGGCGTCCCTGTTCCAGGCGAGATCGACCGCGGCGAACGGATGCTCGTAGCCGAAGTCGAGCCCGATGATGCGCGGCCAGTCGCGCGGCAGCGCGAACGGTGCGCAGGCGATCGCCTCGTCGAGCAGCGGATAAACCAGGCCGGAGCCGAGCACGGGCAGGCCGCGCGTGCGCGCCTCGCGCTCGTGCGCGGGATACGAGGCGATGATCGCCGCGCGCTGCGCCGGCGTGTAGTGCGCGACCTGGTCGATGTCGATGCGGATGTGGGATTTGGGCATGGCGTGTACTTGAGTTTGAGCTGCTGAACGCGAGCATCGTTAAGTCGACGTCGCGCCACGCGCACAGCGCGCTCCCTCCTCGCTTGCACGGCCCGCAAGCGGGGAGGGTTGGCAGGGTGGGCTGGATGTCGGGCCCGTCTTGTCTCGGCGGACGGCGCCTGCTACTTTAGCTTGTATTATGTTCTGTCCACCACATTATCGTGTGGCTCCGATCGTCCTGAACAGGCTCGAAATCAGGAGGACTCACCATGGCGCGCGCTCGCACTCGGTCGCGTAAAGCTGCTGCTTCGAACCGGCCGCTCAAGCCTCTGTGCCGGAATCTGCCACGGCCGGTTCGCCCGCTGCCTCCCGCTGTGATGGCCGACCCGCGCCGGGCCGCAGCCATCCTGTCGACGAATTCGAAGTGGGTGAACGGAACGGTCCTGCATTATTGCTTCTTCGCAGCGGGCCATTTCTCCGTACCCAAGAAACAGGCGGATGCGGTTCGGGGCGCGTTCGCCAAATGGAAGGCGATTGGAGTAGGCCTCGAGTTTGTGGAGGTCAGTCAGCTCAGTGAGGCGGAGGTCCGTATCGGCTACTCGACGGCGGATGGCAGCTCTGCCTCAGCGGTTGGCCGCGATGTGTTGAATGTTCCGCTGGACGAGCCGACGACGGTGTACGGATGGGACCTCACCACGTCCTATGGCAGCGGTACCGCGCTCCACGAGCTCGGACACGTTTTCGGCATGGAGCACGAGCATCAGAATCCGTTTGCCGGGATCAAGTGGCACGAGCAGGCGGTATACGACTCGCTCGCCAAGCCTCCCAACAGCTGGGACCACGACACGACGTTTCACAACATCCTGGAGAAGCTCACTCCGCAACAGGTGCAGGGCTCGGCGTGGGATCCGGACTCGATCATGGAATACGAGTTCGAGCCGGGTCTGATCGACGAACCCGAGCAATACGATGTCCACGGCCTCACGCCGCCGGGAACGCTCTCGGCGGCGGACCGTCAGTGGGCCCTCAAGTGGTATCCGCCTTTGCAAGCTTCGCTGATGACGCTGCAGCCGTTCCAGCCTGCTGTCCTCGATCTCGCTGCCGGTCAGCAAGCCGATTTCTCGATCAAGCCGATGGCATCCCGCAAGTACAAGATCGAGACAAAAGGTGCGTCGGACACGCTCCTCGTTCTGTTCGAGGATATCAACGGCGTGCCGCGATACCTGTCCGGCGATGACGACAGCGGTGAAGACCGAAACGCAAGCATCACCTACAAGCTTTTCCAGGGCCGGAATTACATCGTGCGACTTCGTCTCTATCACCCGGGCATGTCGGGCAAGACGTCGCTGATGTACTCGTAGCGTTGCTCAAGATGAAAGCTGGCGCGGCGGCGTGCCCCGCGCAGCGTTGGCGAACGCGCGGGGCCAAGGCCGTCCGCGCGTCGAGGCAAGCGCCCGCGACACCACCGTGCGTTCCGGCCTGGTCATCGCCGCGGCGACGCCCGCGCGGACCGCGCGATCAGCTGCGGCAGTTCGCGGCCGAGCACCTGATGCTGGGCCTCGCGCTCCAGCGGCCGCCGTACCTGTTGCAGGTGCCGGCCGGACAATAGCCGCCGTTCAATCCCGCGCGCGTGCCGCCGGTGATGGTTCTGGACTGCGCCGAGGCCTCGTCCACGGCCAAGCCGACGACACCTGCCAATGCCAATCCGAGCAGGATCAGGAGCGTTTTCATGGGTCCTCCCGACGCAAAGTCATGCGGTATTGTTCAAGGAGATTTGCGTCCATGACGTTACGACACATCGGTCGCCAAGTCTATTGGGTCGCCAAGTCTATTGGGTCGCCAAGTCTATTGGGTCGCCAAGTCTATTGGGTCGCCAAGTCTATTGGATCGCAGGATGGGTTGAGGGTCCCGACCTGCGGCCCCTGGGTCCCGGCTCTTCGCGCGCCTGACGGCGCGCTTCGGCCGGGACACGAGTCCGAGCCTCGTGTCGCGGCCGAGCCATAAGGGCGTTACGCCCGTCTTTCAAAAGGGCGTTCACGCCCGTCTTCCAAAAAGCGCGTTCACGCCCGTCTTCGACGGGCTATGGGGCTATGGGGCTATGGCGAAACCCATCAGGTGAGTGGCCGCATGCGAGTCAGCCGATGGGTCTTGCTTTCGCCCGACCCATCCTACGACGGTGTTACCGCCCGCTGCGCTGTCGCAGCTCGTGCGCCTTGACGATGTCCGCCTCGCCGCCGGCGCGGTCGCCGAACTGCTGCTTCATCTCGCCGCTTCCCTGAAGCGCATCGGCGAATGTCGGATCGAGCTCGACCGCCTTGCCGAAGTCGGCGAGCGCGCGCTCGTAGGAGGCCCGGTCGAACGTCTCGCCGCCCTGCTTGAGCGTGCCGAGGATGTCGCGCGGCAACGCCGCCGGCCCGGTTGGACGCTCGGCCTGTTTGTCATTCGCCTTCTGGCGATATGCCATGGCGCGGTTGTAGAACGCGACCGCGTAGTCGGGAGCGCGGTCGATCGCGCGGGTGTAATCCTCGATGGCGCGGTCGAGCTCGCCGATGTGCTTGTAGGTCGCGCCACGAAAGTTGTAGGCGCTGGCGTCGTTCGGATCGACCTCGATCGCTTTGCTGAAGTCGGCGAGCGCGCGCTCGATGTCGAACAGCGCGTAGTGGAGCTTGCCGCGATCATTGTAGCCGTTCGGCGACTTCGGATCGAGCTGGATCGCCATTGTGAAGTCGGCCATCGCCGCCTTCACCTCGCCCTTCAGCCCCAGCACGACGCCGCGGGTGCTGTACGCGCCGGCATATCTCGGATCGAGGCCGACCGCCTTGTTGAGATCGGTGATCGCGCGGTCGAGCTGACCCTTCAGGCGATACACGTCGCCGCGGCTGACATAGGCGCGGGTGAGCTTCGGATCGAGCGCGATCGCCTTGGTGAGGTCGGCGACGGCCCGATCGTGGTCGCCCTTGTCGCCGAACACCGTGCCGCGGTTGTACCAGGCTTCGATGTAGCTCGCGTCGAGCTCGATCGCCTTGTCGAGGTCGGCGAGCGCGCGATCGAGCTCGCCTTTCATCTTGTAGACGATGCTGCGGTTGTTGTAGGCCGCCGCGAGCTTCGGCGCGAGCTCGATCGCCTTGGTGTGGTCGGCGAGGGCTCGGTCGAGCTGGCCCTTGGCGCGCAGCATGAGACCGCGGTTGGTGTAGGCGCCGGCATGGGTCGGGTCGAGCTCGATCGCTTTCTCGAAGTCGTTGAGCGCGCGGTCGGGGTCGCCCTGCTTCCTGTAAAGGAGGCCACGCGCGTTGTAGGCGCGCGACTGGTTCGGGCTCTGCCGGATCACTTCACTGCAGGCGGCGATCGCCGCGTCGCCGTCGCGGTTGAAACAATCCTGCTGCGCGTCGGCGCGCGCGGACGAGCTTGCGGTGAGCAGCGCGAGGATCAGCAACGAGGCGGTGCGGGTGATCATGTCTGGCCTCCGGGTGAACGGATGCTACAGGCACTGCGCACTCCCTTCCCGCAAGCGGACAAGGGGACGCAGGAGCCGCGACGCTGTGCACGTGGCGTGGCATTGCCTCAGCCCGCCGCGCTCCGCGCCGGGACACGAGTCACTGCCTCGTGTCCCGGCCGGAGCGAGCGTTAGCCAGCGGAGAGCCGGGACCCAGTTGACCAAGGCGTGAACTCAGCTGCCGTCGCCGCATTCGTCGTAGAACGACTTGAGGAGCGCCGTCATGCCCTGCAGCGGCGTCATGGTGATCCACACGATGCCGCCGGTCGCGTTGGTGCGCGACAGGCCCTCCATGTACACGTCCTCCGGCGGCTCCTCGTCGAACCACACGAAGTCGAGCGTCGCGCCCTGCCATTTGGCGCGGCCCTGGTCGTAGCTCTTGATGCCGAGCGTCGAGAGGCCGTCCGGCACATGGACCGGCGCCGCGTCGGTGCCGACATTGCGATGGTGCTGCACGGTGACGTGGTCGAGCAGGTCCGGCACGCTGCCCGACGCGCGCTTCCAGCCGATCAACTGGTCGCCGGGAATCATGCCGGTGCCGAACTCGCTCTCGGTCTCCGGCGGACCGACGAGGAGTTTCTGTGCCGCCTCGCGCACGGCGAGAAAGCCGTCGGAGCCGACCCAGGCGCGCACCGGCTTGAGGAAGCGCCTGCCCGGCCACCACGTCGGATAGAGCCCGGTCAGGTGCATCGCCGCTTCGCACGCGCCGCAGGTGGTCTTGCCGCACTGGTTGCCGGCGGTCAGGAGCCGCTCGCGGCACGTCGCGCCGGCGGCGTGAAACAGCAGCTGCCGCTCGTAGGGCGCATAGCGAAACAATTTCGTGCGCGCGAAGGTGAGCGTATGGCTTGCTGCGCGGCGGAGGATGGTCGGCGTGTCGCTCATCGATGTGCTCCGGTTCGTTGGCTCACGAAGGATTGTGCGAGGGCGGCATCGCCGTCGCGTGGAGTTGATCCCGCAATCAATCGAACGAATGACGTCACGCGCGACCGCTGTGGCATGGTCCCGGCCATCGCAACCTCAAGGAGCAATCCCATGAAACGTTTTGTCATCGAGCGCGACCTGCCGGGCGTCGGCGCGTTCACCCGCGCGCAGCTCGCGTCGGCCGCCGTTAAATCCAACGCAGCGCTGGCGAAGCTCGGCGGCACGGTGCAGTGGGTTCACTCCTACGTCGCCGGCGACAAGACGTTCTGCGTCTATCTCGCCGACAGCGAGGACGCCGTGCACGAGCACGCCCGCATCAGCGGCTTCCCGGCGAGCAAGGTGACCGAGGTGGTCACGGTGTTCGATCCGACCGCCGCGACGGCGGCGGCGTGATTGGGTGCGCTGCGCTTCTGGCCATCATGCAGTGCCTCTCGTTGTGATCTCGTGAGGCGGGCACTGACTCTCGCTCCCTCCCCCCTTGTGGGGGGGGGTTGGGGAGGGGGGGGGCAATTCGCGCATGCGCCTGTGGCGAGCGGCCCCCCCCCCCCCCCCCCCCCCCCCCCCCCCCCGCCCGCGCCGCCCG
>Ga0081540_1002923_pt2 | contig 10471 bp, 10 predicted proteins | sample TabmetS2T1R1_FD_71024 | JGI IMG/M metagenome (GOLD analysis project Ga0081540, IMG submission 71024) | Tabebuia heterophylla rhizosphere microbial communities from the University of Puerto Rico - S2T1R1 | ecosystem: Host-associated > Plants > Roots > Rhizosphere ... | reverse complement strand
CCATCAACCCTGCTTCCAGCTTCGCATGGACTTCGCGGTCCGCCTTCAGCGCCTCCTGCGGATCGGCAGCGTGCTTGTCATGCGCGGCAGGATCGAACTTTTTCGCCGGTTTTTCAGCCATTGAATCCCTCCATTTGCCGGGATAACGCGAGCCTCCGCCGCACGGTTCCCTCCCCCGCAACCGGCGGTGTATTGGGAACTCCCTCGAGCCGAGAACGAGGCACTTCGATGACCGCCGAACTTCAGCAATTTGCGAGCGACAATTATGCGGGAATTTGCCCGAAGGCCTGGGCAGCGAGGGCAAATGCCAATCGCGGCCACGTTCCTGCCTATGGCGAGGACCAATGGACGCAGGCCGCGGCGGACGCCTTTCGCGCGTTGTTCGAGAAAGACGATGCCGAGGTGTTCTTTGCCTTCAACGGCACCGCGGCCAATTCGCTGGCGCTGGCATCACTCTGCCAGTCCTATCATAGCGCGATCTGCTCCTCCTCCGCGCAAGTCGAGACCGACGAATGCGGCGCGTCGGCGTTTTTCTCCGGAGATTATGCCGATCCGGCGCGGGTCGATGCGCTCGCCAGGAACGTTCGCGCGGTCAGCGCGGCAAGCTAGAGGTTGGCCAAAGCCGCAGCAAGCGTGTATCAGGACAGCCGAAGATAGCCCCGGGTAAGCAGTGACAAAGCCAATCATCGAAGTTTTGGCCGGCCAGCGGCAGGCAGTGCCGCCGCTCTGGATGATGCGGCAGGCCGGCCGCTATCTGCCGGAATATCGCGCGCTGCGCGAAAAGGCCGGCAGCTTTCTCAACCTCTGCTTCACGCCGGAATATGCCGCCGAGGTGACGCTGCAGCCGATCCGCCGCTTTGATTTCGATGCCGCGATCATCTTCTCCGACATCCTCGTCATCCCCTACGCGCTCGGCCGCTCCGTGCGGTTCGAGGCCGGCGAAGGGCCGCGGCTCGATCCGCTGGACACGCCCGATGAGGTCGCAACGCTCGCGGCAAGAGCTAACTTCGGCAAGCTCGAGCCAGTCTATGAGGCGTTGCGCCGTGTGCGCGCCGAACTCGATGCAAAAACCTCGTTGATCGGCTTTTGCGGCGCGCCGTGGACGGTCGCGACCTACATGGTCGCAGGCCAAGGCACGCCGGACCAGGCGCCGGCGCGGATGATGGCGTACCGGCACCCGGAGGCGTTCGCTGAAATCATCGACGTGCTGGTCGAGAATTCGATTCACTATCTCGTCGGGCAGTTGAAGGCCGGCGCTGACGCGCTGCAGATCTTCGACACCTGGGCCGGCGTGCTGCCGCCACGCGAATTCGAGCACTGGTCGGCCACGCCGACGCGGCGCATTGTGGAAGGCGTACGCAAGCAGGTACCGGATGCAAAGATCATCGGCTTTCCCCGCGGCGCGGCCGGGCAGTTGCCCGCCTATGTGGAGGCCACCGGCGTCAACGCCGTCAGCATCGACTGGACCGCCGATCCCTCACTGATCCGCGAGCGCGTGCAAACCAAGGTCGCAGTCCAAGGCAATCTCGATCCGCTGGTGCTGATCGCGGGTGGTGCGGCGCTCGATCGCGCGGTGGACGATGTGCTGGTGAATTACGGCAAGGGCCGGCTGATCTTCAATCTCGGCCATGGCATCCAGCCGGAAACACCGATCGCGCATGTCGAGCAGATGGTGAAGCGCGTGCGCGAATATAAAGGCTAGCGAGGGCAGAAGTCGTCGTTCGTCACAACCAACCAAATGGTGGTCTCGGGGATAGCTACCCCTCGGCTGCGAATGCGTAGCCGCTGCCATCTTTGGCAAATGTGCCGGCGTTCGGCATCAACCAGTGCGTTCCTGAAATTGTAAGTTTGTCTGCGACCGCGCGGTCGAAGATCTTCTTGCGTGTTTCGGCCGCCATTTGCGGATCCTGATCGATGGCAAGCTGCCACTCAGGGTTTGTCTGGATGTGGGGCGAGAGATTGACCACGTCGGCGCTGATCAGGAACTGTCTACCGCCTGAGGCAATGAGATGCGTGACCATCCCTGGGCTGTGGCCGGGTGCCTGAACAACGTTTACACCCGGCAATAGCTCAGGCTCTCCCTCAAAAGGCCTGACGTTTTTCCACGTCGCCACGGTAGCCTGAATACGCTGGGCGAGGCCTTTGCGCGTTGGGCCAAGGTCGATCGACTCGACTCCCGGGCGCGTCCACCATCTCAACTCGGCTGCGGGCAGCACGATCTCGGCATCCGGGAAGACCTGCGCATTTGTCTCATTGTTCATGAGGCCATAGATGTGGTCGCCGTGAAGATGAGAGATGAGAATTGTCTTGATCGCCTTGGGGTCAACGCCTGCTGCTGCCATGCTCTCGAATAGCCGGCCATTCCCCTGACCGTAAATTGGGTGACCGCCAGTGCCGGAGTCGATCAGGACCACTTGATCACGCAGCTTGAGCGCCATCACGATAAACCGGATGGGCGTCTGATTGTCGGGAAAGCCTGCAGCGCGCAACGCGACCTTGACTTGCTCGATTCCGACATTCCTGACCATGCCTTCCCGCAACGGAACGTCACGCATGCCATCAATCAGGGAGAAGACTTCAATGTCGCCGACCTTGTATTTGCGGAAGGGTTGCGTGTCGGACTGTTGAGCGCCAGCCGCACCAACAAATGTGATCGGTCGGTCGATTCCAAATGCGGCGTAAGCACCGGTTGCGCCTAGTATCAGGTCGCGACGCGAGATTTCGAACATTGTTCGACGCTCCCCGCTTTTTGAGTGAAAGAATGATAGAATGATAGAACGTACCAGTGGATAGAGTATTGGACAACGTCGGGTTTGGGTCATTGCCGACGTTCACGGTCGGTCGGGCGATGTTTGCTCTACCCCAGCGAGCGGACAATTCCGGATCAGGAGTGCACAACTACACCGGCCGGCTGCGCTCGATGATGTCGGCGGCACCCTTGGCCAAGAGCTCAAGCCCGACCGCACGGCCGAGTTCGCGCGGGCGATCGGCGGGACCGGAGCGTGATGCCTCGATGATGCGTTGGCCGGCGTGATCGAGCACCGAGGCGGCAAGCGACATTTCGGTGCCCTTGATGTCGGCGTGGCCCGCGATCGGCGAATTGCAGTGGCCGTTGAGCACCCACAGCACCTCGCGTTCGGCGGCAGCGCAAGCGTGCGAAGCGGGATCATCAATCAGCGAAAGCGTCTGCCGCGTCTGAAAGTCCCGCGCACTGCATTCGACCGCGACGATGCCCTGCCCGACCGCCGGCAGCATTTCCCGCACCGAAAATTCATGGGCAATGCGGCTCGCAAGACCGACACGCTCGAGCCCGGAGCGCGCCATGATCAGCGCATCGGCCGGTCCCACCGCGCCGCCATCGGGCAGCCGCTGCAGATCGGCATTGTCGAGCTTGCGCACGCGCGTGTCGGCGGCGCCGCGATAGTGGATGATCTCGGCCTCCGGAAACAGGCTTCGCGCATAGGCCGCGCGCCGCACCGCGTTGGTGCCGATCTTGAAACCTTTGCCGCGCGCGCGCCTGAAATCGTCGAGCGAAAGCCCGGGCCGCAGCACCAGCGCATCGCCGGGTGGATCGCGCGAAAGCGTCGCGCCGATCACAAGGCCAGGCGTATCCTCATTGCCGGGCATGTCTTTCAGCGAATGCATCGCGGCCTGCAATTCGCCGGCCAGCACCGCGGCGCGGATCTGTGCGACGAACGCGCCCCCCTTGCCGCCATGTGGCAGCAATTTGCCGGTCTGGTCGATATCGCCTGTCGTTTCGAACTTGACGATCTCGACGGCAATTCCGGGCGAGGCGCGAACGAGCTGCCGCGCGATTTCCTCGGTCTGGACGAGCGCCATAGCACTCTTGCGCGTGCCGATCCGGATGGCTGTCACGAACTTTCCTTCGATGCCCAGAGAATGCGCCTCAGCGCGCATCCTCCAGGATCATATCAGAAGCCTTTTCGGCGATCATGATGGTCGGTGCATTGGTATTGCCCGACATCAAGTCCGGCATCACCGAGGCATCGACCACGCGCAGGCTCTCGACGCCGCGCACCTTGAGGCGTTGGTCGACCACGGCGAGCGGATCGTTTCCCATGCGGCAGGTCGAGGTCGGGTGATAAACGGTCGAGCCGGTCTGGCGGCAGAAGGCGAGGATGTCATCGTCGCTGACGACCTTGGCGCCGGGATAGACTTCTTCCGTGACATAGGCCTTTAGCGCCGGCTTCGCCAAGATGCCGCGGAGAACCTTGATGCCGTCAATGAAGGCGCGGCGATCGGTTTCGGTCGCGAGATAATTGATGCGGATTTCCGGCGGCTGCGCCGGATCGGCGCTCTTGATGCGCAGCGTGCCGCGGCTTTCCGGGCGCAGCTGGCACACCGAAGCAGTGAAGCCGGAGAACGGATGCAGTTTCTCGCCCATCTTGTCGGTCGAAAACGGAATGAAATGGATCTGGATGTCGGGCGAGGCAAGCCGCGGGCTGGTCTTGAAGAATGCGCCCGACGTGCCGGCGGCAATCGTCAGCGGGCCCCTGCGCAGCGCCGCCCATTGCATGCCGGCGAGCACCCGGCGCAGGGGATGGTTGACGACATCGTTGAGCGTGATGCGCTGCGGGCAGCGCATTACGATGCGCACCTGCAGATGGTCCTGCAAATCGTTTCCGACGCCGGGCGCGTCAAGCAAGACATCGATGCCGTGGCCCTTCAGGAGATCAGCGGGGCCGACGCCGGAGAGCTGCAACAGCTGCGGCGAATTATAGGCGCCGCTCGACACCAGAATTTCGCGGCGGGCACGCGCGGTGTGCAGCTGGCCGCGCTGCCTGTACTCCAAGGCACGCGCTCGGCGGCCTTCGAACAGGATGCGCTGCGCCAGCGCGTCGGTCTCGATGTGAAGATTGCCGCGGTTTCGCGCGGGACGAAGATATGAAAAGGCGCTGCTGGCGCGGCGGCCGCGGCGCGTCGTGGACTGGAAGAAGCCAGCGCCTTCCTGCTTGGCGCCATTGAAATCCGGATTGAAGGGCAGCCCCGCCTCGACGGCCGCCTTCACAAAGGCTTCCGACAGCGGATCCTGATGGCGCCAGTCCGACACCGGCAGCGGTCCGCCGGTGCCGTGATATTGATCCTCGCCGCGCTGCTGGTTCTCCGCTTTCTTGAAATAAGGCAGCACGTCCGCATAACCCCAGCCGGCATTGCCGCGCTGGCGCCAGCGGTCGTAATCCTCGTGCTGGCCGCGCACATATAACAGACCGTTGATCGAGCTCGAGCCGCCCAGCACCTTGCCGCGCGGCTGGAACACCTGGCGGTTATTCAGCCCGGGCTCCGGCTCGGTCTGATACATCCAGTTGACGGATTTTTCCTTGAACAGTTTGCCGTAGCCGACGGGAACATGGATCCAGATATTGCGGTCCCTGGGGCCAGCTTCCAGCAGCAGCACCGAATGCTTGCCGTCGGCCGAAAGGCGATTGGCGAGCACGCAGCCGGCGGAGCCGGCGCCGACGATCACATAATCGAATTCGGGAGTGTCGGAGGACGCGTTTTTTTGTTGTGTCATGCGGAAGATGACTACCGTATAGGGCTTAAATTGCAAGCATCGGCGTTTGCGACCGTGTGCGTGCAATGCAGCGGACACTGCCTGTATATCTTGAGCGGAGAATCCATGCCCATGCCCACCCACGTCCTGCCGACCACCGTCGTCGGCAGCTATCCGCAGCCGGACTGGCTGGTCGATCGCGCCATGCTTTCGAAATCGGTGCCGCGCACCCGCATGCATGAGATGTGGCGGCTGCCGGCCGAACATCTGGAGCAGGCACAGGATGACGCGACGATCGTCGCGATCCGCGACATGGAGCGCGCCGGCATCGATATCGTCACCGACGGCGAAATCCGCCGTGAGAGCTATTCGAACCGACTAGCCACTGCGCTCGACGGTATCGATGCCGACAATCCCGCGATCATCACCTCGCGCACGGGCATTCGGACCCCGGTGCCGCGCGTAGTCGGAAAAGTCCGCCGCAGCCGGCCGGTCGAGCTGCGCGACATGCAGTTCTTGCGAGAGAATACCGACCATGCCGCCAAGATCACCCTGCCCGGCCCCTTCACCATGAGCCAGCAGGCCAGGAACGAATTCTACAAGGACGACGAAGAGCTCGCGATGGCTTTCGCAGAAGCCGTCAACGCCGAGGCGCTCGACTTGCAGAAGGCCGGCGCCGACGTGATCCAGCTCGATGAACCCTGGGTGCGCAACAATCCGGCATTGGCAAAACGCTATGCAGTGAAAGCGATCAACCGCGCGCTGCGAGGCATCACCGTGCCGACGGTAGTTCATCTGTGCTTCGGCTATGCCGCCGTGGTGCCGGGCTCTTCCAAGCCGGCCGGTTACTCCTTCCTTGCCGAGCTCGACGACACCACAGCCGAGCAAATCTCGATCGAGGCGGCGCAGCCAAAGCTCGATCTCGGCGTGTTGAAGGATCTCTCGTCCAAGAAGATCATGCTGGGCGTGCTCGATCTCGGCAATCCCGAGGTCGAACCGGCCGCTGTCGTCGCTGACCGCATTCGCAACGGATTGAAACATGTGCCGCCGGAGCGGCTGGTGGTCGCGCCCGATTGCGGCATGAAATACATGCCGCGCCAAATCGCGTTCGGAAAGCTGAAGGCGATGAGCGAGGCTGCCGCAGCGGTGCGCAAGGAAATCAGCTAGCGATCACGGCCGCAGCGTCGGATTCGTGTTCGGCGTCAGCGGCAGCTCGGCTTCGGACTCCTCTAGCAGCTTGTCGCCGTGGACGTGCAGCGGCGTACCGATCCAGAGGGGATCGGCGAGATGGTCGCGCTTCGGATTGGTCGTGTTGGGATGCACGAGGATGGAAAGGCCTCCGCTGTTGAGCATCAGCCACGGCACCAGTTCGGCAAAAATCTCCTTGGCAAAGGCGACCTGGTACATCGCCTGGTCGTGCGGCCCGACCTTGACGTCATGCCAGCGTCCGAGCGTGACGGAGAAGCGTTCGCCCATCCAGTTGCGCAACTGCTCGGCTGCCGCGCGCGTCGTCGCCGGGTCGTAGTAGACATGGGCGTGGTAGCTTGCGATTTCCCTGATCGGGCGCGGGCCCGCTATGTCGGTCATTCTCTGCATCCTCTGACAATCAGCGACGCCGCAGCACGCTGAACTGAAACGATTGCGTCGCACCCCAGGGCGTGACGTGGCGATGGCCCTGATGTTCGACCAGATCGAACGCGCTGCCAATGGTCCTGCTCAGGCTTTCTGGGTCGTAGCGCTGCACCGGCAGGCCTGAGCATTTTTCCGGTCCGTCGGGTGCGAAGGTTGCGATAATCGCATGCCCGCCCGGCTTCACGCCGGCATGCAGGCGCTCGACATAAGCCGTGCGATCCTCTTCCCCGACCAGAAAATGAAAGGCGGCGCGGTCGTGCCAGATGTCGAGAGCGAGCGGCGGCTGCCACGCGGTCGCATCCGCCGCGATCCATTGCACGAAAGCGCCCTGCTCGCCGAGGCGTGCCTGCGCCGATTGCAGGGCGGCTTCCGACAGATCGAGTACCGTGATCTTTGCAAATCCGTGCGCCAGCAGCGCATCGACCAGCCGCGAGGCGCCGCCGCCGACATCGATGATAGAGGCGTCGCGGCCATGAGCGAATTTCTCGATCAGGCCGAGCGAAGGCTGCGGGTCTGCCTGTGTCCAGCTGACCTGCTGTTCGCCTTTGCTGAGATAGACGTTCTGCCAGTGCGACTGGCGCTCGGATGCGGTCATGCGAGCCGTCCTCGCCCGGATGGCATCCTATCGCCAATGGCGGTTGACATGCTATGATGTTTAATACCGCAATATAGATGATCTGAACATTTATAGTTGACATATTCCCCTAAATACCTAGCATGAACTCCGCATCTCAGATGCTCCAGAAATGAGTCGGCCGCCACGCGATGATCACCTCGGCGCAATTGCGGGCCGCGAGGGCGCTGCTCGGCATCGACCAGCGTCATCTCGCGGAATTGTCGGAACTGTCGGTGCCCACCATCCAGCGGATGGAGGCGAGCGACGGCGTGATCCGCGGCAATGTCGATTCCCTGATGAAGCTGATCGGCGCGCTCGACAAGGCCGGCATCGAGTTGATCGGCGACAACGCCATCAGCCAGGGCGGCGGCCGCGGCATCCGTTTGAAGACGGCGCCCTCGCCTGATCCACGTCAAGACAAGAGCACGGGCAAGAACCGTTAGGGGCGCAGCTCGATGACATCTGTTGCATTCCTCTTGCTCTGCGCTGCCGCGTTGCTGGGGGTTGCACTGCTGGCGGTTGCGAGCGCGCGCACGCAGGCGGCAACGTCGATCGTCTATAGCGCTACCCTCGTCATCTCCGTCGCTGCGGCCGTTGCGGCCGTCGCCGCTCTCGTTGGCCGCGCTGTCACGCCGGCCGATCTCGTGTTGCCGATCGGCTTGCCCTGGATCGGTGCGCATTTCCGGATCGACGCGCTCGCAGCATTCTTTCTCGCTATCGTCAATGTCGGAGGCGCGGCAGCGAGCCTCTATGCCCTCGGTTATGGCCAGCACGAGGACGAGCCGCATCGCGTGCTGCCGTTCTTTCCTGCTTTCCTCGCAGGTATGAACCTTGTCGTGCTGGCGAACGATGCCTTCAGCTATCTGCTGTCGTGGGAATTCATGTCGCTCGCCTCCTGGGCACTGGTGATCGCGCATCACCGCGCGCCCGAGAATCGACGCGCCGGCTTTGTCTATCTGATCATGGCGGGCATCGGCACGCTTGCGCTGCTGCTCGCGCTCGGCCTGCTGACCGGGTCTGATGGAAACTACACTTTCGAGGCCATTCGCGCCGGCACGCGCACGCCGGTAACCGCGGCGATCGCGCTCGTGCTTGTCCTGATCGGCGCGGGATCCAAGGCGGGCCTGGTGCCGCTGCACGCCTGGCTGCCGCTGGCGCATCCGGCCGCGCCAAGCCATGTCTCCGCGCTGATGAGCGGCGTGATGACCAAGGTCGCCGTCTACGGCTTCATCCGCATCGTATTCGATCTCGCCGGCAGTCTGCCGTGGTGGTCCGGTGCGCTGGTGCTTTCCGTCGGCGGCTTCTCCGCCGTGATCGGCGTGCTGCAGGCCTTGATGCAGGACGACACCAAGCGGCTGCTTGCGTGGTCGACGATCGAGAATATCGGCATCGTCTTCATCGGTCTCGGGCTTGCGCTCGCCTTCCGCGCCAACGCGATGGAGGCCGCCGCCGCGCTCGCCATGACGGCGGCGCTGCTGCACGCCCTCAACCACTCCCTGTTCAAGAGCCTCTTGTTCTTCGGCGCCGGGGCCGTGCTGGTCGCGACCGGCGAGCGCAACATGGACCGGCTCGGCGGGCTGATTCATCGCATGCCCGTGACGAGTTTTCTCTTCCTGGTCGGCTGCACCGCGATCTCGGCGCTGCCGCCGCTCAATGGCTTTGTCTCGGAATGGCTGACCTTCCAGGCGATCCTGCTCAGCCCCGACGTGCCGCAATGGACGCTGAAGGTGATGGTGCCGGCCATCGGCGGATTGTTGGCGCTCGCGGCAGCGCTTGCCGGCGCCACCTTCGTCAAGATGTTCGGCATCACCTTCCTTGGCCGTCCGCGCAGCAACGAGGCGGCGGCCGCGCGGGAAGTCGATCGATTCTCGCTCGCGGCGATGGCGCTGCTGGCGCTGCTCTGTCTTATCACCGGCGTCGTGCCCGGCTTCTTCATGGACGCGGTTGCGCCGATCACACGGCAACTCACCGGCGGTGCGCTGCCTTTGCAGGCGAGCCTGCCATGGCTGACGATCATTCCGGCGGTTGCCAGCGGCAGCTCCTATAACGGCCTGCTGGTGTTCCTGTTCATCGGTACGTCCGCGATGCTGGCGGTGTGGACCATTCATCGCTTCGCCTCGCATGCGATCCGCCGCGGTCCGGCCTGGGACTGCGGCTTCCCCGATGCCAGTCCTCTGACACAATATTCCGGCAGCAGCTTTGCGCAGCCGATCCGCCGCGTCTTCCTCGCGCGCACTTCCGTCACACAGGAAGAGATCGCCATGCCCGCGCCCGGCGACGTCAGGCCTGCCCGCTTCACGCTTGTGGTCACCGATCCCGTCTGGACGTGGCTGTACCAGCCCTTTGCCGGCGCCGTCGAATTTGCCTCGCTGCAACTCAATCATCTGCAGTTCCTCACCATCCGCCGCTATCTCAGCCTGGTCTTCTTCTCGCTGGTGGCGCTTTTGCTGGTGCTTGCGGTATGGAGCTGATCTCCGCCCTCCTCGTGCAGTCGATGCAGATGCTGCTGGTGCTCGCCGCAGCACCGCTGTTGACCGGCTTCGTGCGCAAGGTCAAGGCGCGCCTCCTGCGCCGCCGCGGCCCGCCGATCGTCCAGCCCTATCGCGACATATTGCGGCTCTTGAAGAAGGAGGTCGTGGTCGCCGACAACGCCTCGTGGATTTTCCGCGTCGCACCCTACGTGATCTTCGCCACGACCTGGGTTGCGGCCG
>Ga0081540_1004579_pt1 | contig 10474 bp, 12 predicted proteins | sample TabmetS2T1R1_FD_71024 | JGI IMG/M metagenome (GOLD analysis project Ga0081540, IMG submission 71024) | Tabebuia heterophylla rhizosphere microbial communities from the University of Puerto Rico - S2T1R1 | ecosystem: Host-associated > Plants > Roots > Rhizosphere ... | reverse complement strand
TACCGCACCTGACTTCGAAGCCGAGACCACCGAAGGCAAGATCAAGTTCCACGACTGGATCGGGAACGGCTGGGCGATGCTTTTCTCGCATCCGAAGGATTTCACCCCGGTTTGCACCACCGAACTCGGCGCGCTCGCCAAGCTTAAGCCTGAATTCGACAAGCGCGGCGTCAAGCTGATGGGCCTGTCGGTGGATGCGGTCGACCGGCACGCCAAGTGGTCGGAAGACATCAAGGAGACGCAGGGTGCGGCGCCGAACTATCCAATGATCGGCGACACCGACTACAACGTCTCGAAGCTCTACGAGATGTTGCCGGCCTCGACGTCGGGCGATCCCCTCACCCGCACACCGGCCGATAACCAGACCGTGCGCAACGTCTTCGTCATCGGGCCTGACAAGAAGATCAAGCTGGTCATGGTCTATCCGATGACCACCGGGCGTAACTTCCAGGAGATTCTGCGCTCGATCGACTCGCTGCAGATGACCGCCAAGCACCGCGTCGCCACCCCCGCCGACTGGAAACAGGGCGAGGACGTCATCATCGCGGGCTCGGTGTCCGACGACGAGGCGAAGACGATCTATCCGCAGGGCTGGAAGGCGCCGAAGCCGTACATCCGCATCGTGCCGCAGCCGAAATAACTACCCCCTCGGCACGAGCCAATTGGCAACAAGGAGACCGGCGGTCGACGAGACCGCCGTCACGACCGCACCCCAGGTCACATCGACGACGGCAACCGCCCAGCTCCAGTGCTTGAGCAGCGCCAGCGACGTCAGGTCGAAGGTGGCATAACAGAACAAACCAAATAGCGCGCCGAACAGCAGCGTCGACTGCCACGTCGCCGCCGCGGAGCCTGAGACGAAAATCAAAACGCCGGCGACATAGAGCAGATAGAACAGCGCCGCCGGCAGAAGCTTGATCTCGCCCAGCATGTTGCCGACTTGCGAGGTGAAAAAATCCTTGGCGACGATGCCGAGGAACAGGAAATCCAGCGGAATGAGGACGAACAGCGTCGCCAGATAAAGCACGGCATATCGGTTCAAGGCAGCCTCCCACGCGGCCCTTGCGGGCTGGCCTCAGGTCCAGGAGGAATTACGCTGCCGGTCGGCGCAGGTTTCAGCCACGGCAATGCGGTGGGCGGGCGTTATGCCGCCCGCACCCCGCTGAGGAACTTGTCGACCTCGGCCTTCAGATGCAGGCTCTCGCCGGACAGCGCCTGCGCCGCCTCGAACATGCGGCCGGAGGTCTCGCCGGTCTCGCCCGCGCCCCGCGCGACGTTGCCGATATTGACCGCGACGGACGCGGTGCCGCTGGCGGCGGCACGAACGCTCTGGGCGATGTTCGCCGTGGCCGAGCTCTGCTGCTCGACGGCGGCCGAGATCGAGTTGGCGATCTCGCTGATGCGCTCGATGGTCTGGCCGATCGCCTTGATGGCGGCAACCGACTCTTCGGTCGCGATCTGCATGTTGCCGATCTGGCTGGAGATCTCCTCGGTCGCCTTGGCGGTCTGGCCGGCGAGGCTCTTGACCTCCTGCGCCACGACAGCAAAACCGCGGCCGGCATCGCCCGCGCGCGCCGCCTCGATGGTGGCGTTGAGCGCCAGAAGATTGGTTTGCTCGGCGATCGAGGTGATCAGCTTCACTACGTCACCGATGCGCGTTCCCGCCTGCGACAGCTCGGTGATGCGCTGGTCGGTCGCTTCCGCCTGGCGGACGGCTTCGGCCGCGATGCCGTTGGATTCCTGGACGCGGCGGGTGATTTCCGCGATCGAGCTCGACAGTTCGTCGGACGCCGCCGCCGCGGTGCGAACGTGCTCGGAGGCCGTCTCCGAGGCGCTGGCCGACTTGCCGGAGAGTTCGGCAGTGGTACGCGCGGTTTCGGTGAGCTGACGCGCGATGCGCTCGAACTCGCCGGAGGAATTCATCACCTTGTCGATGATGCCGCCGACGCCGGTCTGGAAATCATCGACGAAGTGCCGCAGTTCCGCCTTGCGCTGCTCGACTGCAGCCGTAGCCGCGGCCGTCTGCTCCTCGCGCATGCGTCGCCGCTCCAGCGAGTTGCTCTTGAACACGCCAATCGTGCGGGCAATCTCGCCGATCTCGTCGTGGCGCTTCTCGCAGTCGTTGGCGACGTCGCTCTTGCCTTCCGCGATCGCGGTCAGCGAAGCCGTCACCGAACTCAGCGGCCTGGTGATGCGGCGGACGATCACCATGGTCAGCAACATCACCAGCAGCGCCGCGATGCCCGCCGCGACCGCCATGGTCTCCATCGCCTGCTTCAGCATGTTCTCGAACTCGGCCATGGCGATGCCGACATATATGATGCCGATCACCTTTCCGGACGGGTTCATCACCGGATAGTACGCGGTCATGAAGCTCTTTCCGAACAGCACCGCCGGACCCTTGTAGGCCTGGCCCTTGCGCAACGGCGCCTGGCCGGGATGATCGGGCGCAAGTTGCGTGCCGACGGCGCGGTCGCCGTTCTCCTTCTTCACATTGGTGGTGCGGCGGATGAACTGGTTGCTGGCATCGTCATAGACGAACAGCGTGGCATTGCCGCCGGTGTAGGACACCGCGCGATCGACGATCGCGTGGTCCTTGAACTCCGGCATCTTGGCCATCTCGGCCTTGGTGAGCATGCCGTTGCTGACGGTGATTTTGGCGTCGGAGTGGGTTTCGGCGAAGGCCAGCGCCAGCGTACGCAGGTTGACCTCGATGTCGCGATAGGCCCGTTCGTTGAACTCCGAGGACAACGACCAGTAGGCGGCGCCGATGACGAGACCGGTATTGAGTGCGATCAGCAGGACCGCGCAGACGACGGCCTTGGTCCCCAGCTTCAGCTTGAGCGACGGCATGATTTTCCCCAGGCGCATGTCAGCCATGCAAAAGCGCTTGAAATCACGTCACATTTGACGGTTTTTCTTTACGAATGCCTTAACGAACACAACCCGCAGCAAATGCTCAGGAATTCATTGCGCGCATGACGAGCCCCCGGCCCATCATCGTCTGGTTTCGCGAGGACCTGCGGCTCTCCGATCACCCCGCGCTTCATGCCGCCGCCAAGACCGGCGTGCCGGTGATTTGTCTCTACGTTTTGGACGAGAAGAGCGAGCCGCGCCCGCTCGGCGGCGCGGCGCGATGGTGGCTGGCGCAGTCGATCCGGGCGTTGCAGGCGAGCCTGCAAGTGGCGGGTGCGCAGCTCGTGCTTCGCAAGGGCGACGCGGCCAAAGTCATCACGAAGATCGCGCGAGAGGCCGAGGCGAGTGCGGTGTACTGGAACGACATCGCGCAGGCGCAGCATCGCGCGTCGGCGGATCGCGTGACGACCGCGCTAGCCGAAATCGGCATCGCCCCGCAAAGCTTCGCCGGCGACCTGCTCGTGGCACCCGAAAACATCCGCAACAAGGAGAACCGCGGCTTGCGGGTGTTCACGCCGTTCTGGCGACGCGTGCAGGCGCTCGGCGATCCGCCCTCGCCGCTACCCGCGCCGAAGAAGCTGACGGCCGGGCCCAGGCTTGCCGGCGACGCGCTCAAGAGCTGGCAACTGGAGCCGACACGTCCCGATTGGGCCGGCGGTCTGCGCGACAGCTGGAAGCCGGGCGAGGCCGCGGCACAGCAGCGGTTGAAAACTTTCCTCGGGAATGTCGCCGGCTATGCGAGCGAGCGGGACCGCCCCGATCGCGACGGCACCTCACGACTCTCGCCGCATTTGCGCTTCGGCGAGATCAGCCCGCGGCAGGTCTGGCACGCCGCGCGCTTTACGGCGGCGGAGCACCCTCGCCTCGCCTCCGACATCGACAAGTTCCTGAGCGAGCTTGGCTGGCGCGAATTCTGCCGGCACCTGCTTTACGACGTGCCTGACCTGGCCGAACGCAATCTGCAATCCAGCTTCGATACGTTCCCATGGAAGCGCGACGCCGAAGCGTTGCGGGCCTGGCAGCGCGGGCAGACCGGCTACCCCATTGTCGATGCCGGCATGCGCGAGCTCTGGCACACCGGCGTCATGCACAACCGCGTCCGCATGGTGGTCGCATCGTTCCTGGTCAAGCACCTCTTGATCGACTGGCGCGAGGGCGAGAAATGGTTCTGGGACACGCTGGTCGATGCCGATGCCGGCAGCAATCCCGCCAACTGGCAGTGGGTCGCGGGCTCAGGCGCGGACGCCGCACCGTATTTCCGGGTGTTCAATCCGATCCTGCAGGGCGAAAAGTTCGATCCCGATGGTGACTATGTGCGGCGCTGGGTACCGGAGCTGGCACAGCTGCCGAACAAGTTCATTCATCAGCCATGGGAAGCGACGCCGCTCGAACTGGCGAGCGCCGGCGTCACGCTTGGCAAGACCTATCCGCATCCGATCATCGATCACAAGGCGGGCCGCGAGCGCGCGCTGAAAGCCTATGCGAGCATCCGCAAGGATTGATTTCTCATGCGCGGCGATTGACCAGAAAGACGGCGGCGGCACAGGCAACCATGCCGGCGATCGCGACTGCATCGAGCCGTTCGTCGAACAGGAAATAGGCCATGACCGACGTCACGGCCGGCACCAGATAGAACAGGCTCGCCACCGATGTCGCGGCCTGATGCCGGATCAGCCAGTACAAGAGGCCAATCGAACCGATCGACAGCACCACCGCGAGCCAGCTCAGCGCGAGCACGAATTCGGTCGTCCAGTGCACCGTCCGGTTCTCGAACAGGAATGCGCCGACGGTAAAGAACACCGCGACACCTGCGTACTGCACCAGATTGCCGCTGCGCCAGTCGATACGGCTGCAATAGCGCCGCTGGTAGAGCGTGCCGAGCGTGATGCTGACCAGCGAGACGGCCGATGCGATCCAGCCCCAACCGGCCTGTCCGCTCATCGGCCGGTCGTGCAGGATCAGCGCCACACCGGCGAGCCCGAGCAAGAGCCCGCCCCATTGCAGTGGCGTGACGCGCTCGCCGAGCCAGCGGTTGGCGATGGTGGAAGTGAGAATCGGCTGCAAGCCCGGGATCAGCGCCGAAAGGCCCGCCGGAATCGACAGCGAGATCGCCACTGCGGTGCCGCCGAGATAGAAGCCGTGCACCAGGACGCCGGCGACGAGGCTGTGGCCGATCTCGCGGCCATTCGGCCAGGTCGGGCGCGTGATCGCGCAAATGATGGCCATCAGCACCACCACGATGGCCATGCGAATCGCGAGATAGGTCAGCGGATCGGCATTGTGGATGATATATTTGGTGCCGACGAAACCTGTGCTCCAGAGCACGACGAAAATCGCCGGCGCCGCGCGGGCGGCAAACTTGTCGAAGTCTTGCGTCATTTGCCGCGCACTACTGCCCAATCCCGCGCCATGCAGCAAGGCGGCGCAGCGCATGCCATGGTGGGGAAGTGCGAGGTGTCGGTATGGGTCGCAGACGAGACGTCAGCAAGGCAGAGCCGTAAGCGCGATCACCACTCTTCCGGGCAGGGATCGACGATCTTCCAGAGATCGGCGCCGTTCTTGATCTTCTTCATCTCGTTGGTGAGCCCGCCATTGCGGCGGATCCAGTCCTTCACCGTGTCGGGGTAATAGGACATCAGGTCCGAGGTGCCTTCGGCACTGGTGACCTTGATGCCGAAGGTGAAGGCCTTGTCGTAGTAGGCAAGGTGGAAGCCGACACTCGCCCGCGGCGTCACACAGATCTTGTTCATCGGCACGATGCCGAACACCAGCGTGCAGGCGGAATTGCAGATGCCGTCAATGATGACGCGCTCGCCCCTGTCGCGGATACGCTTGAATTTGGTCTTGTACTCTTCGACATAGCCGCCGTGGTCGCGCGTGATGTGCAAATCCGCGCGCGCCGGGCCCGCGGCGAGGAAGATGGCGGCAGCAATGGCGAGAAGCGTGACGCGCATGACCAAAAACGGGTACCGAAACAGCCTTCTGAGCCGTGAAATTGCCAGTCCAGGACCGGACCAAGCCCCAAGACTCTGGCGGGACTGTGTTGGCAATTCGTTAAGTATCCCAAATCAGAGGAAAAAACGCCGCTGTGGCCATTTTTCCGCACTTTTGGCCGCAATTTGCGTAAGATGGGGCTCGGATCGGCCAAAAAGCCCCCGGTTTGCCGGGGGATAGCGGAGCAACGTGATGAGAAAACTGAAGATTTTCGCCGCCACCGGCCTGCTGGCGGTCGTTTGCATCGCACCGAGTCTGGCTGAGGCCCGCCATCATTACCGCTACTGGCGCGCCAATCCGCTGCCCTACCCGATCAGCTACCTGCACAATTATGGCCCCGGCCAGGTCCCCGGCACTTTCGCCTATTATGACGGCCCGGCGACCGTGAAATGCTACCAGAGCGCCGCCGCCTATATCGGCCAGGACCGCCGCCGGCACCCCTGTTACTGAGCAGCAGTCGCTGCTGGCAGGGTTTTGCCGGTTCTGATAAGCGACCGGACAGGCGCTCGTAGCTCAGCTGGATAGAGCATCGGATTTCGATTCCGAGGGTCGGGAGTTCGAATCTCTCCGAGCGCGCCACGGCTTACCCATGAGACCGCGGCCGGGTTCCGACGAAACACTTTTCCGGACCGGACGAAAAACTCTGGAAACAAATGCCTCCCTATGCTGGCGCCAACAAAGACAAAGGTGGCGTCATGGATTTTGTTGCAGCGTTCCTGGCTCTGATCAGTATTGGCGTGTTCGCGGCCCACACCCTGGACGCACTGCGCGCCGACTAGCCGGTCCCGCCCAGCCGGCGGCTTGACTTGCCGATCGGCCCGGCCCTAGCCTATCGCCCAGGTCGGCTAGGCGACCTACGGGCCGCGTAAAGGGTTCAACCCACCTTTTCAGCTGATACTGCTGACATCCCTTCTTTCTGCCCGAGAATTGCGGTCGCCGGGCGCATGGAAAGAAGGTGTCCCATGCCGCAGGCATTGCCCGCGAATCCCGATCTTGACTGGTTGAGGAAGGCCGCAAAGAAGCGGCTTGTTGAACTGCGCGTTGCCAAGCCCGGCGCGAAGCTGCATCAGGCGCAGCTTGCCGTCGCCAGGGACCATGGCTTTGCAAGCTGGCGCGAGCTGAAGGCGCATCTCGATGAGATCAATGGCGTAGCCGGCGAACGCGAGCGCGCCTTCGATGCCGCGCGCCGCGGCGATGTCGAGGCGGTGCGGCGCGCCTTTACGTCCGGCTTCGATCCGGCGACGCAAGACCGCGATGGGCGCACGGTCTACCAGATCGCCAAGGAGCTGCGGCATGGCGCGATCGAGATCCTGGCGCAGCATATCCGGGGCGGCAGGCTCTTTCCGGAGGCCGAGCAGGACAAGGTGCAGGCCATCGCCACGGCGGCGCAATCCATCGACGCCGCAGCCCTGCGTGAACTTCTCGACGCCAATCCGGAGCTAATCGACGCGCTGGCAGGGCGCTATCTGCTGAAGGCCACGCCGCTGCATCTCGCCACCATTCGCAACCGGCACGGCGCGATCCGCCTGCTGATCGAGCGCGGCGCCGATCTCAACAAGCGCGACTTCCCTGACAATGCCGCGCCGATGCACTTTGCCGCCGCGCATGGCGACCTCGAGACGCTGCGGCTGCTGGTCGAGGCCGGCGCCGACATCGAGGGCCATGGCGATGACCACGGCGTCGGCGTGCTGGGATGGGCAACCTGTTTCCACCAGGTCCGCCACGATGTCGCGGCCTACCTGCTCGACCACGGCGCCACGCTGAATGTGTGGACCGCGATCGCCCTCGACCGGCCGGATGAGCTGCGGGCCATGATCACGCAGGACCCTGCCCTGCTCGCGGCCCGCATGAGCCGCAACCAGCATCGCCAAACGCCGCTGCACCATGCGGCGGCCAAGAACCGGCTGCGGATGGTACAACTGCTGCTCGATCTCGGCGCCGATGCGAACGCGAGCGATGCCACGGGCGCAACGGCTTTGACCACGGCCTCCCAGGAGCACGCCGATCCGGCCGTGATCTCGGTACTGGCGGCCGCCGGAACGCAGCTCGACCTCCTCACCGCCATCAACACCTCGCGTTTCGACGAGGCGGAGGCGATGCTGCGCGAAAACCCCGATCGTATCGGCCCCGACGGCGCCGACACCATTGCGCTGCATCTGGCGGTCAACAGGAACAACCTGTCCGCGTTGCGCTGGCTACTTGCGCACGGCGTTGCCGTCAACGCCAAGCGGATGATGTGGGACTGCAATCACACAGCGCTGCACATGACCGTCGAGAACGGCGCGATGGACATCGCGCGCCAACTGCTCGATGCCGGCGCCGATCCGAACATCCGCGACGACAAGTTCGACGCCACCGCACTACGCTGGGCGGAGCATTTCGGCCGGTCGGATTTCGCGGAGCTGATCCGCGCCAAGGGCGGGGTGTAGCGGCGACGAACGACGGTGCATCTCATCGGTCAATGGCCCTGCCGGAAATTCCGGCAGGGTTGACCAGCAAAGCTGGCAAGAATCACCCTCCGGTTGTTTGAGGACCTTCCCGCCGGGTCTACGATGGAGCCTTTCATGGAGGCTCATTTGAGAACGATATTTATCCTTGTGGTGATGGCGCTGTTGGCCGCGCCTGCGGCCCGCGCGCAGATGCTGGTGGATCCCGCCAAAGTCGCGCCCGAATATCGAGAGGCCGCCGAGAAGCGGCGGGCTGAGCAACTTCGGCAGCGCGAGTGCGGACAGAAGGCGTCCGTGGAAAAGGTCCTGCCGCGCGACCGCACGGCGTTTGTCAATCAATGCCTGGATGCCATGGCCGCCGCCAAGCCGTAGGATTGACGGACCTGACTGAGACCTGGACGGACGCATGATCCGATCCGCCGCGACCTTGCTTGCCCTGCTGTGCGCTTCGCCGGTTGCGACCGAGACGGTGGACGTGCGCGGACGCGGCGAGATCGGCCTCGCTTCATTCGCGTGCACCGACACCCCGCGCAGCACGATCGTGCAGCGCGTCTGCTACGACGAGGCGCGGCGGCATCTCCTGGTGAACGCCGGCGGCGCCTATTCGCAATACTGCCGCCTGCCCGCCGCGACATTCGAGGCTTTCATCGTCGCGCCGTCGATGGGCCAGTACTTCCGGCAGCACATTGCGGCGGCGACAACCCAATTTGACTGCGAGGGCGCAAACTAAAAAGGCCGCACGATGTGCGGCCTTCGATCAGGGTTTGGTCCGTCAAGCTTACCAGGCGCCGGGGCCAAAGAAGTTCGAGCGGGCGACACGCACCGGCTGACCGGGAGCCTTGGCCTTGCGCTTCTTCACCACGGCGTCCTTCCTCGGCTCAACCGGAACGAACTGGGCAAAGGTCTCACGGACGCGGGCCTTGGCCGTCATCTCGGCCATCGGGTCCGGACCGGGAAGTGCGGCCTGCACGGTCGCCGGCGCGGCCTGGGCGGCCTTCGGAACAATGGTCTGCTGGGTGGTGTCGAGCACGACACGCTCCGGCCATTTCTGCTCGGAACGGATGCGCAGGGTGGACTTGTCGACCGTGGCGGCGCTCTGGATGCCGTTGTCAGCCGACGCCTTGGGCGAGAAAAAATCGAATGCAAACAGCAGCGCCATCAGGGCACCGCCAACAAACACAAAATATCGAGCCAGAGGCATCATTTCGGTCACCGCTTGCTACCGCGAACCGCGCGGATCCACCCGCCCAACTGGCCGGCATGCCAGTTAGTCCGGGGGTGCCGGCCCCGGTTCAACCGGGGTGGTCACTTTTTCGGGAAATGCCGGGAACCCGGCTGCCGCAGTGCGGAATTGGGGCTAAACCCGGCTTGCCGCGACCAAGGCGCATTTAGCCTTGTCGGCGTTAACGTTGACGAAGCCGACATGAAGCCGGGTGAAGGTCTTGCGGCTCCTCATCTCCACGGCCTCGCCGATCACACGTTTGCGATCGGTCAGATGGCTGCCGTCGCGGCGGGCGAAGGCACAGGCGATCTCGATATCCTTGACCGCATAGCTGTTGGCATTGCGCAACGTGAAGGTGATCAGTGCCTTCGAGCCAAGGCCGCCGCGACGCCAGGACTGGGACGAAATCCTCAGGCCATCCAGGGGCGATCCCACCGGCGCCTCCGCGTTCACGGGGGCTTGTGAGGCGTCGGGGGCAGGTGCGTCAGCCGGCGCTGTGGCGGGGGTCGGCGCGCCGGCCTCCTCAGCGGACTTGATGACGGCCGATTGAAGGGATGCGGGCCTGTCCTCGGCATCGCTTAGGGTCGGCCACATCACCCAGGCTAGGCCGCCCGCCATCATGACTGCCGCAAGACCGGCGCCAAGACCGGCAATGGACCGCACCCGCTTCGTCATGACATCCCCTTCCACCGGGCTTTCCCGGCGCATCAAAAAAGCCGTAGCGGCGTTCACCGTACGGCTTTCAAGGACGACAGCCGCTACGGGTCCGCCACTGCGACTCAATTCCTGACGCCCCATTATGGTTGCATGCGGCCACGGCAATATTGCGGCGCTGGCAGGCGCCGGAGGATGGCCTCAGGTCAAGGGCGTCGCTAGATTGCGCCGCAACGACAAC
>Ga0081540_1004578_pt1 | contig 10474 bp, 12 predicted proteins | sample TabmetS2T1R1_FD_71024 | JGI IMG/M metagenome (GOLD analysis project Ga0081540, IMG submission 71024) | Tabebuia heterophylla rhizosphere microbial communities from the University of Puerto Rico - S2T1R1 | ecosystem: Host-associated > Plants > Roots > Rhizosphere ... | reverse complement strand
GCCGGCGCCCGGTGGTCAAGGGCGCGCAGTTTCAGGCCGGGTGGGGCGCCGTGCGCAGGACGGGCTTTTCCACGATCGGCACGTTGATCAACGCCGACAGCAGCCCGAACAGGATCGACAGCCACCAGATCAAATCGTACGAGCCGGTGCGCTCGTAAATGAACCCACCGAGCCACACGCCGAGAAAGCCACCGACCTGATGGCTGAAGAAGGCGAGCCCTGCCAGCATGGTGAGCCAGCGCGTGCCGAACATCAGCGCCACGAGGCCGTTGGTGGGCGGTATCGTGGACAGCCACAGCAGACCTAACACGGCACCGAAGCCGAGGGCGGTGGCCGGGCTCGTCGGCAGCGTCACGAAGGCCAGCACGAGGAGCGAGCGCGCGAGGTAGATCAGTGCCAGCAGGTAGCGCTTGGGCATGCGGTCGCTCAGCCATCCGGACGTCAGCGATCCGACGATATTGAACAGCCCGATCACGCCGATGGTCCAGCCGCCGATCTCGACGGGCAGGCCGCGGTCGACCAGGTATGCCGGCAAGTGCACGGTGATGAAGAAGAGCTGGAAGCCGCAGGTGAAGTAGCCGAGCACGAGCAGCAGATAGCTGCGATGAGACAGCGCTTCACCGAGCGCATGGGTGAGCGACTGGTGCGATACCGGCCCGGCCTGTTCGATGCGCGGCGTCGCCAACGCCTGCGCCAGCGGCATGATGAACAGCACCACGGCGGCAAACATCACCAGCGTATGCTGCCAGCCGAAACGCTCCATCAGCCCGAAGGCAAGCGGCGAGAACAGGAACTGGCCGAACGATCCTGCTGCGGTGCCGGCGCCGAACGAAAACGAGCGCCAGCGATCCGGCATCAGCTTGCCGAACGCGCCGAGCACCACGGTGAACGACGAGCCGGCAAGCCCCAGTCCGGTGAGGACGCCGGCGGTCAGCTGCAGCATGGCGGGCGTGGTGCTGTAGGCGGTGAGCACAAGGCCGGCGGCATAGAGCATCGAGCCCACCGTGAGCACCCGCGTGGCGCCGAAGCGGTCCGCGATGGCGCCGGCGAACGGCTGGCCCGCGCCCCACAGCAGCATCTGAATGGCGACCGCAAGCGCCACCACGTCCCGGCCCCAGTCATGCGTGGAGGAGATCGGGGTGAGGAACATGCCGAGGGCGGATCGCGGCCCGAAGCCGAGCGCACCGATGAGGCACCCGCACGCCAGGATGACGGCCGGCGTGCGCCAGCCGAACGAGCGGCCGTGCTGTCGAGCAGCGTCCATTGCGCCGTCAGGCCGTTGCCAACCGCTGCACCGGTTTCTCCACGATCGGCAGATTGATCAACGCCGAGGCGACGCCAAAGAACACCGAAAGCCACCACACCATGTCGTAGGAGCCGGTGCGCTCGAAAACCAACCCGCCGAGCCACACGCCGAGAAAGCCGCCGACCTGGTGGCTGAAGAACGCGAAGCCGAACAGCATGGACAGCCAGCGCGTTCCGAACATCAGGGCGACGAGACCGGATGTCGGCGGGATGGTCGAGAGCCACAACAGGCCGGTGACGGCGCCGAAAACGAGGGCGAGCATCGGGCTCGCCGGCAGCGTGATGAAGGCCACCACGGCCAGCGCACGGACGAAATAGATGACCGCCAGGATGTAGCGCTTCGGCATGCGGTCGCCGAGCCAACCGGAGACCAGCGATCCGACGATGTTGAACAGGCCGATGACGGCAACCGTCCAGGCGCCGACCTCGGCCGACAGTCCGCGGTCGAGCAGGTAGGCTGGCAGGTGCACGGTGACGAAGGCCAGCTGGAAGCCGCAGGTGAAGAAGCCGAGCACGAGGAGAACGTAGCTGCGATGCCCGAATGCCTCGGTAAGGGCCTGCCTCAACGGCTGCGACGCGGCGGCTCCCGGCGCGCGGGCGCCGGACGGCGCGGCGAGCGCGAGCGATAGGGGCAGGATGAGCAGCAGGATCGCCGCGAAGATAACGAGAGCCATCTGCCAGTCGAACCAGTCGATGAGCGCGCGGGCGAGCGGTGAGAACAGAAACTGCCCGAACGAGCCGGCGGCGGTTCCGGCACCGAACGCGAACGACCGCCAGTCCTCCGGCACGAGCTTGCCCAGCGCGCCGATCACCAGGTTGAACGAGCAGCCTGAGAGACCGAAACCGATCAGGACGCCGGCGGACAGATGCAGCATCGCGGGCGTCGTGGAGTAGGCCATGAGAACGAGGCCGAGCGCATAGACGATGGCGCCCGCCCACAACACGCGGACGGGGCCGAAGCGATCCGCCACCGCGCCGGCAAACGGCTGGCCGACGCCCCACAGCAGGTTTTGGATGGCGACCGCGAGGGAGAAGACTTCGCGGCCCCAGTTCCCCGACAGCGACAGCGGCGTGAGGAACTGCCCGATGGCCGACCGCGGCCCGAAGCTCAGCAAGGCAATGAGGCAGCCGCATCCGACGACGAACGCCGGCGTGCGCCAGCTGCTCCGGGCGGCCTGCAAGGTGATGGACATCAAGGTCTCCCCGAAACAGGATGGCGAGGCGTGCAAACAGAGGTGGTGAAAAGATAGGCGCTCGGGTGGCGCCCCCCAAACAAAAGTTGCTGATCCGATTGATTTTCGCCGTGCATGGCCGGCCGGTTCTTCCCCGGAAACGGCGCTCGCCAGGCTTGCTGCCGGCGAAGACAACACGAAACGGAGCAATGTCATGCGTTCTGCGCAGTCGAGCCCGGCGGCCGACGCAAGGTCCGGTCCGGTGATCCATCCGCGCGCGCTCCTCTGTCCCGACGCCTTCCTGTCGTGGCTGGAGGTCGACGAGGCGGCGCGGCGAAGCCTCAACGAGGATCTCGGCCGCGCCGGCGACGTGACGTCGATTGCCACCATCCCGCCGGATACGGCGGCGCATGCCGTGGTCGCAGCGCGCGAGGCGGGCATCATTGCCGGGCTGCCGCTGGTCGCCACGGTCTTCTGCGCCTTGGAGCCGGAGATCGAAATCACGGCGCGCGCGATCGACGGCGCCGCGGTCGCGGCCGGGAGCGAGCTCCTGACCATCGTTGGTCCGGCAAGGGCGGTGCTCGCCGGCGAACGGGTCGCTCTCAACTTCCTCGGCCATCTGTCCGGGATCGCCACGGCGACGGCGGCGTTCGTCCGCGCGGTCGCCCATACGCGAAGCCGCGTGGTGTGCACGCGCAAGACCACGCCGGGCCTGCGCGCACTGCAGAAATACGCCGTGCGCTGCGGCGGCGGCTTCAATCACCGCTTCGGTCTCGACGACGCGATCCTGATCAAGGACAACCACATCGCGGTCGCCGGCAGCATCCGCGGCGTGCTCGAGCGCGCGCGGTCGGCGGCCGGACACCTGGTCAAGATCGAGATCGAGGTGGACACGCTCGACCAGTTGCGCGAGGTGCTCGATGCCGGCATGGCTGACGTCGTGCTCCTCGACAACATGGACGTGCCGACGTTGCGCCGGGCCGTCGAGATGGTGGGTGGCAGGCTGGTGACCGAAGCGTCAGGCGGGATCACGCTGAACACGGTGGCTGCAATCGCCGAGACCGGAGTCGACTATGTCTCTTCCGGCTCGATCACTCACTCGGCGAGCAATCTCGATGTCGGGCTCGACATCGCGATCAGCTAGCTTGAGATGGCTTTTCTTTGAATCGCCATCTCGCTCTAGTTTTTTATTGTTGGAGCATGATCTCTTCCGAAAACCGGCATCCACTTTTCGGCATCATGCTCTAACGCCGCCCGGCCGCGACGTTCTCCACCAGCTCGACGATGGATCGACGCATCTTGCCGTCGTTGAGCTGGGCGTAGGCGCGCAGGAGCCGCAGCGCCCCCGGCACCGTGAGCAGCTTGAGCGGCGACGACGCCGTGCCGCGGTCGCTTCGCTCGATCGCGCCCGCGTCATGGGCGCCGAAGAACGTGCTGACCGGTACGCCGAGCACCTTGGCGATCTTGGTCAGCCGCCCGGCGCCGACGCGGTTCACGCCCTTTTCGTATTTCTGAACCTGCTGGAAGGTGACGCCGAGCTGTTCGGCCAGAGACGTTTGCGACAATCCGCTCTGCAACCGTTGGATGCGAATGCGCTGCCCGACCTCTACGTCAATGGGGTCGGGCTTCTTGGGTGTCATCATTGCTTCTCCTTCACCGCGTAGAATCGTGCTGCCGCAATAGCGGCACCCTATTCAGACTGCAGGAAGAGAGCAACAACCGCAGCGTGCGGCCGGCATCAAGATGACAGCGTGAGGTTGAATTTTCGCGTTTATCTCGGCCTGATTGGCGATATTATTAACAGCCGAAGCGCGATCGACGTCAACCGAGCGCGCGAAACGGCATTATGACACCGACGAAAGTCGGGTCAATTGGGCAATGATGTCTTCTCGACGTCTTCGTTCTCGGCGCAGTAGCGGATCATCGCCACCATGTGGCCGACCTGCGGCGATGTCAGTGAGAGGCTGCCTTTGCGATCCCAGTTCGCAGCGATCAGTGCGGGTTCGTCGGACATGGTGAGGAAGGCCTCGAGAGCCGCCCGCGACGACTCCGACATGCCCATGATGGCTCGCATGACTTCCAGCATGCCGGGTTCGCGGCTCCAGTAATACATTTCAAAGAAGCGAGTCGGCTCCTCCGCGACCAAGCCGGTGAGAATATCTTTCGAAGCAACGTCCAACTGAGTGTTGTCTGTTGGCCGTCGAGGCTTCACGCGGATCATGACTCTATCTCCCTGCAAACGCCTGCGGACTCATCCGACGGTGCGGCGGTTAGGCGCGCTACGTTGGCCAACGTTAAGTTATCATCCCTCCGCGCTCCACCCGGGCTCCCGCCGCAGGAGATCCGGAGGTCGGCGCATCATTCCATTTCGTCGAAGCGTACAGGCCCCCGTAATGCAACACTGCGGCCCGCGCGTCTATTCCTTCGTCCTGATCGAATTCGACTGCGGCGCTGCTGCCCCGAGCCACGCCTGCGGCCTAGTTCGGAAGCGCGGGTATTTCCAACGCGTCGAGTGCGCTTTCGTAACCCTCGGGCGCGAGCTTCTCCGCGTGCAGCGAGTTCAAAATCAGCCGACCGGCCGAATCCCAATCGGCTGAAACCGGTCCCCGTTCGAACGAGGCTGTTAGGAAGGCCTCGAGAGCGGCTCGCGCGCCCTCCGGCATCGCTACAATGGCTCGGACAATTTCGAGCATGCCTGCCTGGCGGGTCAGATGGCAGATCTCGGCCAGCCGTCCGGCATCGCATTCGTGCGCGATCAGCGCTTGCAGGATATCGTCGGCTGACCGCTGTCTGGAACGTCGCTTCGGCGGCGGTCGGGAATTTACGCGTGACATGGCTGTTTCCTTTCTGTCGGACCTTCGCGGACTTCTTGTCTGTGGTGCTTGCTCGATGCTTGTGGGGACGGCGGGCCAACTGGGGTGGCGCGGACGAGTACCGCTCACCCGGCGGCGACACGCGGCTCGGGCATCGCGGGCTCGAGCCCGTTCCACACCAGGACCGAACCCGGCACGGATCGTCGCATGCAGGTCTCGACCCAGATCTCCTCGTTCACGTCGGCGACCACGCCGATGCAATTCATCCCGTTGATCATGGTCGGCAGTCCGAGCGGCCGCAGGCGCCAGCCCAGGTCCTGAAAGCGCGGCAGCCACCACGTTTCCATGACGATGGTGAACTGGGAGATCCCCTGGGCGAGGGCGTATTCCATGGTCCCCGCCATGATCACGGACTCGACGCGCGGCTGAGCCTGCTCGCCACGGCGCTCACGGATCACGAATACGCGGGACAGTTCATAGGCATCCGGCCGCCTGATCAGCCCGCGAATTGCGAGCTGCGGAAACAAGTCGCTCATCAAGGTCGGCTTGATGGTCGGAACGAGCCGATGCGATCCGACGACGCGGCGTCCGTCAATCGCCATCAGATAGACAGTATCGGGCGTGTCGAACTGATCGATCTCGCGGCCGTCGGGCTTCGCCAACTCCATCCAACGGCGTTCGTCTACGTAAATCTTGTGGCGTAGGCGGAAATACTCGTCGAGGACGTCTTCGTAGAGGTCTTTATTCGCGTGCGTTACGACATGCAGGTCGGTCATCGATCAGTCCCCCGTGATTTTTCACAGGGAACGATGCGGATTCGGGAGGGTAAGGCGGTATTGTCAGAACTGACAATTTACAGTGCGATCTCGCCGCGACGGAGTGCATTCACGACGGCTGCGATGCGGTTCGGCGCGTCGAGCTTGCGCGCCGCCGAAGCGATATGGGCATTCGCCGTGCGCTCGCTGATGTTCAGGATGACGCTGATTTCCCAGCTTGTTTTGCCGGCCGCGGTCCAACGCAGCACCTCGCGTTCGCGCTCGGTCAGTATCCTTTTTGCGGCCGCGGGCCGCAGAAGGAAGCGCATGCGATTGTGCGCGTAGAGGGCCATCAGGTGCATGGCGGGCCGGATGCCGCGGCCGAAGTCGGGCCGCTCGCCGGAGATGCTCACGGCGGCGCCGGGCCCTTCGCCGTAGTGGATGGGAACACAAAACCCCTGGGCCATGCGGAAATCTTTGGCCCGCTGCATGACCATGTGGGCGCGCGGCTCAGCCTCCGCATCATATCGGGCTTCGCTCCAGTCGAACGGTTCAACGGAGCGCAGGCAGTGCCGCTCGACCGGGTCGTGCGGGGCCAGATCCTCGCGCAGGTAGATGGAAGACCATTCCGCCGGCCAGCCGTTGGCCAGGATACGATCGCGAAAGTTGGTTTGAGCGTCGGGCAGTCCGCACATGACGTACGCACTGAAGCCCGCCTGTGCGATCTCTTTTTCGAACAGCAGCGCCCCCTGGTCGGGCGACTTCGTCGCCTCGACGGCGTCGACAAAAGCAAAGGCCCGGCTGTCCCAATAAATGTCACCGGGCTCGTCGCGGGTCATGAGCTCGCTTCCCCTTGTCAGCAGGTAACGCCAAGCCGCCGCAACTTGCAAGATATTCTCCTTGATCAACGGCCGAAGCGAAAAAACGTCCCATAAACTTCAAGACGAGTTTTTGTGATCGCCTCTTCCTCTGGTTGCAGAGGCAGTGCGCGGGCCACCCGTTCAAATCTCCACGGATGGGCGGCGGCCCCACCGCAAACGAGAAAGCTTAGACGCGAATTTCGCCTGCGCGGATCGCGTCGATGATGGCCTGCATCCGATTGCTCGCGTCGAGCTTATGGACCGCGCGGGCGATAATTCGATTGACCGTCCGGTTGCTTATCCGGAGGATCTTGGAAATATCGCACGACGATTTTCCACGCGCGGTCCAGGTGAGGACTTCACGCTCGCGTTCGCTGAGCCTGGCCGGAATTGGTTGCAGACGGTCCGATCTTCTCAGCGTGACGGCCTTGGCGTGGGCATACATGCTGATGAGATGAATGGCGCGCTTGGCGCGTGGATCGAAATCGGGAGACTGTCCCGCCATGGTCACGCAAGCGTGTTCGCCGTTCCCGCGAAGAATTGGGACAAGAAATCCTTTTTTCAGTCCGAAATCGGCGGCACTCGCCATGATCTCGGCGGCACGTGGCCATTGCTCGGCATCGTAGGTGGCTTCGGACCACTCGAATGGGTCGATCGACCGGCGGCAGTAGGCCGCGACCGGATCATCCGGATAATAGTTGCGCTCCGAATAAAGCGTGATCCAATCGGGCGGAAAACGGTTGAGCAGGAAGTGTGGCTCCACCCGCTCCGGCGGTTCGGGGAGTCCGGTCACAAGGAAGGCCGTGTAGCCGAACCGCGAGAGCACGGCCGCTATCCGATCCATGACCCGTTCGGCGCTGACCAGCCGATCGAATTCGTCAATCAAATCGAAAGCCAAGCGAACGTAATCAACTGACGTCCCCGGCATGGGCCCCCAACTATTGGTTTTATTGGCGCAAGAAATCCTATGAAAATCTGATCGCATGATCAAGGCAATTGAATGGATGGAATCCCTGGGTTGTAGGGGAATACCAGCCTTGATCCGCCGAATGCATCAATTCGATCCAACGGTAGATTTCCTCTGCCTGTCCCAGCCAAACGGCCCGGTTCCGTGCCCCTAATCGTTAGAAATGATCGTCATCAGCTTAAGCATGGATCGCTTGACCTGGGGCGGAAGCCGCCCCCACAGAAGCATGAGACGCGGAGCTGTACCATCCTTCTCGAAAGCGGCGACCGCCTCTTCCAAGTGTCTGCCGGCGTCGCTGCGCGGGGGAGGGCCAGCTACGCCCTGCAAGAGCCACGCCGGAGCAACCTTCAGGACTGCGCAGATTTGCAGCAGCCGCGAAGTCCCGATCCTGTTGGCGCCCTTTTCGTATTTCTGCACTTGCTGAAACGTCACGCCGATCTGACGACCCAGTTCTGTCTGGCTCATTCCGAGCATTTTGCGGCGCAGGCGGATACGTGAACCGACGCGGATATCGACTTCCTGCGGACCACGCTTCGTTGGCTTGCGGGCCACGGATTTCTTCCTACCCGCCGTCAAGCCATCGCCGCACCCACGCGTTCGCGCGGCAACTCACATCCGCGGGGTCCGCCGGCGCGGCCTCGCCCGGAAGAGAATCATTCAGCACCCACCAATCGACCTGATGATCGGCGATGACCAGCGCCCATTTCCTGCTGCGATCGATTGCGAGCAAAGGGACGATGCGCGGCCGCGACCGCACCTCCATCGGCGAGGCCACCATGGCGCCGATGCGGTAGAGGTCGTCGCCTGGGATGACGGCCCATGCACTGGCCAGAGACGCACCGGCCAGGGCATGCGAGTCCGGCTTTTTTCCCTGCGACAGCTGATCAAGAACTTCTTGCGCCCGGCCAAGGGTCTCGATCGCGGTCAAGATCCAATGCTCCGATGAGTTCGAAACGATCCAGGCAGGAAACTGTCGCTGCCGTAGCAGTCAGCGTCGCCACGATACGCGGATTAGTCCATCTTCAGGTCGGCCCGCTTCAGACCAGCAAAGGATAAATTCAGATGTATCGCGACTGTCAGAAATGCTGGGTTGGAAGATGCGAATGACGAATTCACTAAACCTGTATTTCGCCTGCACGGATGGCGTTCACCACCGCCTGCGTGCGGTTTGCCGCGTCGAGCTTGCGGATTGCACGAGCGATAAACCAATTCACCGTGCGCTCGCTGATTCCGAGAATCATCGAAATATCCCATGACGACTTGCCCATGGCGGTCCAGGCCAGGATGTCGCGTTCGCGGTCAGTAAGAATTCCTGATGAGGGTCCTTTTCCACAGACTCCCAACAAGGCGACGGCCTTGGCATGGGCATAAAGGCCGATGAGATGAATGGCACGCTTGGCCAACGCGTCGAAATCGGGGTTCTCTCCCGCCATCGTTACGCAGGCATGCAAGCCGTTGCCGCGAACGACCGGCACGATAAAGCCCTTTCTTAGGCCGAAGTCTGCGGCGGAATTCATCACCTCTGCGGCACGCGGCCAACGTTCCGGATCATAGGCTGCCTCGGACCATTCGAAAGGATCGACTGACCGTCGGCAGCAGGCCGCGACGGGATCATCCGGATAGTAATTCCTCTCGATATAGAGCTTGCTGAAACCCTCCGGCCATCGATTCATCAAGATGAAAGGATCGATGCGCTGCGGCGGTTCCGGAACGCCGGTTATCACGAACGATGAATAGCCAAACTTGGCAAGCGCCGCCGACATGCGTTGCATGACCTGGTCGGCGGTCGCGAGACGATCGAACTCGTCGATCAGATCGAACGCCAGCCGAGCATAATCAACCGCTGCTGCCGCCATAGCCCAAAACTATTCGTTTTTCCCCCGTCACAAAATCCTAATGAAGAACAACCAACAGCTTCAAGCTGTCTTTTCATTTGCTTTGGTCACCGTGGCGGATGCGTTGATGGCGCTGGCGACGGGCTGCAATCTCCAAGACTTGTGCGTGCCATAACGCCTTAACGCCACCTCACAGCTTCGCGGCGGCCTCGCGGGTGGCGGCGGCGCTGCCCCACGTCGGGGCATCCTCGCCGTCGCCCCAGCGGCGCGGACGGTAGAACGAGTGCACGCCGATGCGGGTGAGCTTGCGCATGGTGCGCACCCACCAGGGATGCACCCAATAGGCATGGTAGTGGGTGGCTTTGCCGATCTCTGGCAGCCAGATCTTGCCGTCCAGGGTGGCCTTGGCCACGCGGGTCGCGCGCTCCCACGCCTCGGTCTCGGTGACCATGTCGGGAATGCCGTCGCACGCGAAGGTGAACTGGCAGGCAAGATGCCGGTGGGCATTCTGGTAGACGACCCCGCAGACGTCCCCCGGATAATAGCCGGAGAACACCCGATTCATCACCACCTGGGCGACGGCGATCTGCCCGCGCACCGACTCGCCGCGCGACTCGAAGTAGATCGCGTTGGCGAGGCACTTCTCGGCGTGCTGGCGCGCGGGCCCGGAAAGCTGGAGCCGTTCGGCGGGACTGTTTGGGCGCAGGCCCTCGCCGGTCACCTCGCCCTTGCCGGCAACGGTCTCGCCGCCACCCGCCTCCGGCGCC
>Ga0081540_1004577_pt1 | contig 10475 bp, 9 predicted proteins | sample TabmetS2T1R1_FD_71024 | JGI IMG/M metagenome (GOLD analysis project Ga0081540, IMG submission 71024) | Tabebuia heterophylla rhizosphere microbial communities from the University of Puerto Rico - S2T1R1 | ecosystem: Host-associated > Plants > Roots > Rhizosphere ... | reverse complement strand
GCGCCTGCCCATGACGGGCGTGACCGGGCGGGGCCGCAGCTCGACCGGCACCACGGGCAGCTCCTTCACCTCGTGGATCGCCTCGACCAGCCGCTCGTCGAGCCCACCGGTGACGACGACGAGGTCGGAGACGAGGATCCGGTAGGCGTTCAGGTAGCCGGTCGAGACCTCCGCCGGCTGCGAGACGCTGGTGACGAGGACACGCGCACCCGTGTCGATCGGGGGGATCGCGGCGCCGCTGCCGTCGAAGATCACGAGGTCGGGCTCGCGCTCTGCGGCCAGCGCGGCCCCGGCGAGCACGTTCGACTCGCCCGGCGAGCCCGCGAGGCCACCGCCGCAGCGCCGGCAGCCGATCGTGACCACGCCGGCGAGCGCCGCCGTCTCGAGGTAGTCCGAGGCGGCGTGCCGGCCGGCCCGCGAAAGCTCGAGCAGCCGCTCCAGCGTCGGCGCGACCTCCGCGACCTCGGGCTCCGTTGGGCCGCCGCGCCCCATCGCGACGACGACGACGTCGCGGTCGCGGGCGAGGAGCCGCGCAAGGTGCCCGGTGACAGCCGTCTTGCCGACACGCTTCCCCGTCCCGACCACCGACAGCGACGGCCGCGGAAACGGCGCGAGCTCAGGCGGATCGAACCGAAAGTCCGGCCCGGCGTAGGGCAGCCCCTGGGCGAGCACCCGGCTCGCGACCCGCAGCCGCTCGCGCGGCCCGAGCACCGGCTCGTCGGAGAGGTCGATCACGACCTCCGGCTCCAGGTCGGCCATTCCACCCTCGAGCGAGCTCACCACGGGCACGCCGTAGTCCTCGCCGCCACGGAGCTTCTCGCCTCCACCGGCCAGCCAGAGCCCGACGAACTCGTAGGGCAGCGCCGCCAGCGCGTCGCGCACCACGGGCGCGTAGTGCTCGCCATCACAGACGGCCAGGGCGCGCATCAGGTCCTCGCCGTGACCTCGTCCTCGATCCGGGTCGTGTACTTCTCGAACGCGCGGGTCTCCGTGGAGAACTGGATGATCCGCTCCTGCCCGTGGAACGGGTACTTCCGCCAGACGTCCACGTGGCGGTCGGTGACCTCGATCACGTTGTAACAGGGGCGCGTCTTGCCGCGCAGGCGCTGCGAGGAGACCGTCCCAGCGTTGACGACGAACAGGTTCTCGAGCCGCCACGCGTACGGCACGTGCTTGTGGCCGGAGAGGACGAGATCGACCCCCGCCCGCTGCAGGCACTCGATGCAGTCGCCCGCGTCGTAGACCACGTTGCGCTCGCGCCCCGTCCCCGGGACCGGCAGCAGGTGGTGGTGGAGCACGAAGATGCGCAGGTCGGCGTCGCCCGAGAACTGCTCTTCGATCCAGCGGTAACGGCCCCGGCCGATCTGGCCGTGATCGAGGTCGGGCTCGGTGGAGTCGACCGCGACGACGGTCACGCCTCCGAGCCGCAGCACCGAGTTGCGCTCGCCGAACATGTCCTCGAAGTGCACGTAGCCGACGTTGCGAGAGTCATGGTTGCCCGGGATCACAACCAACGCGTCGCACTCGATCTGGTTGAGGTACCCCTTGGCCATCGCGTACTCGTGCTTGAACCCGAAAGTGGTGAGATCGCCGGAGCAGATCACGAGATCCGGGTTCAGCTCGTTGATCTCCGCCACGGCGCGCTCCATCAGGTTCGGGACGAAGTCGGGCCCGCCGCAGTGGATATCCGAGATCTGGGCGATCGTGAAGGAGCCGTTTCGACCCTGCGGCATGGGCGCAGTGTAGAGCCCCGCATTGCCTGGTAGCAGGGGGTTTTCGATGGTACGGTCGAGCGCAGATCTCTCTTGGAGGAGCGATGGAGTACCGGGTTCTGGGGTCGCTCGAAGTGCTCGACGCGAGCGGGCAGCCCCTTGCGCTGGGCGGCACCAGGCAGCAGACCGTGCTCGGGTCGCTGCTGTTGCGCGCCGGAGAAACGGTTCCGCTCGAGCGCTTGGTCGACGAGCTCTGGGAGCGGCCTCCCGACACGGCCGCGAAGACCGTGCAGGTGTACGTCTCGCGCCTGCGGCGCCTCCTCTCGCCCGGTGCGATCGAGAGCAGGTCGGGCGGCTACGCGCTGCGTCTGGATGGCGACCAGCTCGACCTGACCCAGTTCGAGCAGCTCGCAGACCAGGGTCGCACTGCGCTGAGCGCCGCCGAGTGGGAGCGCGCGGCGTCGCTCCTGGGTGACGCGCTCGCGCTCTGGCGTGGGCCGGCGCTCGGCGGCCTCTCCGCGGACGCGCTGCGCCGCGAGGCCGAGCGGCTCGAGGAGGCGCGCCTGCAGGTGCTGGAGGACCGCGTCGAGGCTGATCTCGCGCGCGGGCGCCAGCGCGACGTCGTGCCCGAGCTGCGCGCGCTCGTGGCCGAGCACCCGTTCCGCGAGCGGCTCTGCGGGCAGCTGATGCGCGCCCTCTACGCCGCCGGCCGCCAGGCGGAGGCCCTCGAGGTCTACCGCGAGACGAGAACCCGGCTCGACGAGGAGCTCGGCCTCGAGCCGGGTGCGGAGCTGCGCGAGCTCGAGCGCCGGATGCTGAGTCACGACCCCGAGCTGGAGCGCGTCGCGGCGCCGGCGCCGCGGCCCGAGCCGGCGACGGTGCCGCTGGAAGCCGCTGAGCCGATCAGAGCGCGCCGCCCGGCGACCGTGGTCTTTGCCGACGTCGTCGAGTCGACGGCGCTCGGGGAGCAGCTCGACCCCGAGTCGGTGCACCGGATCCTGGAGCGCTACTCCGAGACCGCGACCACGATCCTCGAACGCCACGGCGGCACGGTCGAGAAGTTCATCGGCGACGCGATCGTCGGCTTCTTCGGCCTGACGGAGGTGCACGAGGACGATGCCGAGCGGGCCCTGCGCGCGGCGGTCGAGCTGCGCGGTGCGGTTGCCGAGCTGTGTGACGAGCTTCGCGGCACGCACGGGATCGAGCTCGGGGTCAAGATCGGCGTCAACTCCGGCGACGTGTTCGTCGGGGCAGGCTCTCGGCGCGAGATGTTCGCCACCGGAGACTCGGTCAACGTGGCCGCACGGCTCGAGCAGCACGCGAACGAAGGCGAGATCCTCCTGGGCGCGCGCACCTTCCGCCTCGTCGAGGAGATCGTCGACGCCGAGCCGCTGGAGCCGCTCGCGGTGAAGGGCCGGAAGGCGCTCGTGCCGGCGTGGCGGCTGGTCGACCTCTCGTCCGCCGAGCCGCTTTCCCACCGGCACCAGGTGCCGTTCGTCGGCCGTGAGCAGCAGCTCGAGGAGGTGCGAAATGCCCTGGCGCGCGTCCGCGACGAGCGGTCGTGCCTGCTCTGCACGATCGTCGGGCCGGCCGGCATGGGCAAGTCGCGGCTCGCCGAGGAGTTCGTCGGCGAGCTCAACGGCTCGGCGACGGTGGCGGTGGGACGCTGCCTCTCCTACGGCGAGGCGATCACGTACCACGCACTGGCCGAGATCCTGCAGGAGCTCGTGGGCCGCGAGCCGGACCGGCGCATCGCGGAGCTCGTCGGCGACGACGCGGAGCTGGTGGGGCGACGCGTACGGGCGACGATGGGCCTCGAGCGGGACACCGCCCCGGCCGAGGAGACGTTCTGGGCGATCCGCCGCCTGTTCGAGTCCGCCGCCGCCGAGCGCCCGCTAGTCGCGGTCGTCGACGACCTCCACTGGGGCGAGCCGCTGCTGCTCGACTTGCTCGAGTACCTGGCCGGCTTCTCGACGGGCGCGCCGATCCTGATCCTCTGCCTCGCGCGAAGCGAGCTGTTCGAGGCGCGACCGTCCTGGGCGGCCGGCGAGGTGGTCGCCCTGCAGGCACTGGCGGAGCCCGAGGCGCGCGAGCTCGTGCACGCGATCGGCGATGGGGACATCGAGCCGCCCGAGGAGTCGAGGATCGTCCGGACGGCCGAAGGGAACCCGCTCTTCCTGGAGCAGCTCGTGGCGACACGCACGGAGTGCGCCGAGCACCTGCCGCCGAACGTGCAGGCGTTGCTCACGGCCCGCGTCGCGAGCCTCGACCCAGCCGAGCGATCGGTGCTCGAGCACGCCTCCATCGAGGGCCGCAACTTCCGCTGGAGCGTCGTGGCAGAGCTGCTCCCCGAGGAGGCCCGCGGGACGCTCGGGCGCGACCTGATGGCGCTCGTGCGACGGCAGCTGATCGAGCCCGACCCGTCGGTGTTCGCAGGCGAGGACGGCTTCCGCTTCAGCCACGTGCTGATCCGCGAGGCGGTCTACGAAGGGCTGCCGAAGGAGGCCTGCGCCGATCTCCACGAGCGGCTCGCCGACCGCTTGCGCCAGGAACCGGGCAGCGAGGACGAGGTCGTCGGCCACCATCTCGAGCAGGCGTTTCGCGCGAGGTCGCAGCTCGGCCTCGTCGGCGAACACGAGTGGGAGCTGGCCCGCGAGGCGCAGGCTCGGCTCGACGCGGCTGCGCAGAAGGTCCTCCTCGGCGGAGATCCCGACGCAGCCGCGGACCTGCTCGCGCGCGCCGTCTCGCTCCTTCCCGCAGACGACGCGTCTCGAGTCGGCCTCTTGCCGCGACTCGGGACGGCGCTCTTCGAAGCCGGCCGCTTCACCGAGGCCGACGAGACCCTGAGCGAAGCAATCGACCGAGCCGGCGGCGATGAACTGCTCGGGGCTCGCGCTCGGCTCGAGCAGCAGTTCGTGCGGCTCCAGGCCGAGGGTGCGATCGACGAGTGCGAGCGAGTCGCGCAGGACGCCCTGCGGATCTTCGAGGCCCACGGCGACGTCCGCGGCCAGAGCCGAACGTGGTGTCTGCTCGCCACGGTGGACTGGATCCAGGGCCAGTCAGAGAAGGCAGACGAAGGCTGGCAGCGCGCAGCCGACCTCGCGCGCCTCGCCGAAGACGAGCTGGAGCTGTTCGAGATACTGGCGTGGCGAGCCTCCGCGGCACCGGTCGGCCCGACTCCGGTCCCGGACGGGATTGTCACCTGCGCCGAGATTCGGGAAGAGGTCGAGGGTAGCCCGTTGGCGACGGCGCAGATGCTGCCGCCGTTCGCGGCGCTCTACGCCATGCAGGGCGACTTCGAGACCGCCCGCTCGCTGGTGCGGGAGGCCAACACGCTGCTCGGGGAGCTCGGGCGGATCTACACCGTGGCGCTTGCGCAGTGGGACGCGGCGGTGGAGCTGCTCGCCGGGGAGCCGGGAGTCGCCGAGCAACGGCTCCGGACCGCCTACGAGCGCCTCGACGAGCTGGGCGAAAAGGCCCTGTTCGCGTCGATCGCGGCGATGCTCGCGCACGTGATCTATGCACAGGGCCGGTACGCGGAGGCGGGCGAGTTCTGCCGCGCGAGCCGAGAGGCTGCGGCGGCGGATGACCTCGACGCGCAGGTCGAATGGCGCGGGGTCGCGGCGAAGCTGCTCGCTCAGCGCGGCGAGACCGCGGAGGCCGAGACACTCGCTCAGGAAGCTGTCGAGCTCGTGGCGCGGACGGACTTCCTGCGCAGCCACGGGGATGCGCTTCTCGACCTCGGCGAGGTCTTGGCCCTGGGCGGACAGCCGCAGAAGGCCGCGGCGGCCGTTCGTGCCGCACTCGAGCTGTACGAAGAGAAGGGGGACACGGTGATGGCCGGGCGAGCCCGCGCGAGGCTCGACGCCACAGGATCGGCCTGAGCCACGACCACGGAGGTAGGAAGGTGAAAGGACAGTTCAACTCTCCCGTCAACTTGCCAGGCGACATCAGGGACCCGGTCCCGGTGTCGGGCCCCTTGCTGCAAGTCGATCCGGAGGCCGACGAGGCCAGCATCGTTTGCGTGCTCGTTCAGGGCGATCTGGACGCAACGCCGGCCGAATCCCCGGTCTGGGTCGAGGGGAAGGGGACCTGGAAAAAGGGTCAAGGCGACTGGACGGGGGAAGTCAGCCGCGAGGGACGCGTGATCGGGGAAAACGGCGTAAGCCGCATGCTCGTGGCTGGACCGGCCCGCGGGATCGCGATCGCGGTGGCCGTCACCGAGGAGGAGCCGGCTGCAGACGGCAGGATCGTCCCACCGCGCATCGACACGATCACGTGGTGCGTCAACATCGAGCTCCAGTAGGCATGCGATAGGCAGCCGCGCGCCGAGCGTTGCCCGGCGCGCGGCTGTGAAAAGCGTCACGCCTGGTACGCCAGAACGTGCCTGCGTCGACGAAGCCGTTCGACCCGGCCGGCAAGCGCAGAGCCAAGCCGAGCCCAGCCCGGGTACCCGACTTCGTCGGGCGTAAGCCCTCGCGAGCGGCGCATCTCGTCCGTCAGCCAGTCGGCGTGTTCATGCACGAGCTGGAGGCGAATCTCGGTGTCGTTGTGGTGAAGCATCGGTTCTCCTTTCGGTCGTCGGTTGCCTTGCTCCTTCGCCAACTAGACCGGCGGGCGGTAGCAGCGCGGTAGCACACCGGCAGCAGACTCCGATCGCCGCACGGCGACACAGAACGGGCCCCGTTCGGGGCCCGTTCTGCGTGACGCGATGGTGACTACGAGGTACCGAGGCGGCCGTGGTGCCGTGCCCCCAGAACGCCCAGCGTGGCGAATGCCATCGCTGCTAGCAGCACGCCCGCGCCGATTCCCGCGTCGTCCCACGCGAAGCCGGTGGAGGTATCGGTCGGGTTCGGAGTCGGAGTCGAGGCGACGAGGTTTCTCCTGTTCGTGCCGATCGCCTTCGTGTTCCCCGTCGGGTTGTCAACTGTGAAGCGCTCGTTCGACCCGCGCTCGAGCGTCAGCGAGTAGGTTCCGAGGCCGTACTTCTTGTTCAGGCCCTCGCTGCGCGCCATCAGCGCGTGGTACTCGGCGGGGTTCATCCCGAACGCGTTCTGGCTCGGGTTGTCGCTCGGGAAGCGCTGGTTCAGTCCCTGCTCCAGCGCGACCGCCGACGGAATCGGGTTGACGGATGCGGTGGGCTTTGCGACCGCCTGGCCGACGAGGCCCAGCGCGCCGACGGCTACGACGGTTCCGATGATTGCCAGCTTCTTCATTGGGGGGTTCTCCTTTCTCGTCCTGATGCCAACCGGACGAGGACGCGGCAGCAGGCCGGTTGCAAACCGGTTGCATGCGCGGCGGGAGCTAGAAGATGCCCTGGCCGGGCCAGTAGACCGCCGCGGCGACGAGCGCCACGGCCGGAGGCGTGGCATCGGGCGGAGCCTTGTACCACTTCGGGTCAAGGGCCGCGTCCGCAGCCGCTGCTACCCTGCATCCTCGGGTGGGAGAAATCGCCGATTTCCAGGCAGATTCCGCGAAGGAGCCGCCGAGGTTCCAGAACGAGGCCGAGCGCGAGTGCGCCAAGGTCCTCGACTTCTACGGCGTCCCCTGGGAGTACGAGCCGCATACGTTCGTGCTCGAGGAAGGCGAAGACGGCCGCATCGTCGAGGCCTTCACGCCCGACTTCTTCCTCCCCGAGCAGAACCTCTACCTCGAGATCACGGTGATGAAGCAGCGGCTGGTGACGCGCAAGAACCGCAAGCTGCGAAAGCTGCGCGAGCGCTATCCCGAGGTGCGGGTGAAGCTCTTCTACAAGCGCGACATCGAGCGGCTGGCCCAGCGCTACCGCCTCGACCTGGCGTCATAGGCGACGCATCGGCATCGGCAGCGGACGCGCGCGTCGGCGAGATCTTTCTCGGCGCGGACGAGCTACGCAGTCGCGTCGAGGAGCTCGGCGCCGAGATTTCCCGCGACTACGAGAGCCGCGACCTGCTGCTCGTCTCGCTGCTGAAGGCGAGCTTCGTCTTCCTCACCGACCTCTCGCGGGCGATCCCGATCGAGCACCAGATCGACTTCGTCGAGCTGACGGGCTACAACGGCGCCGACACCGGCGGCCACTCGCGGGTGCGCCTGTTGAAGGACTGCGCCATCCCCGTCACGGGGCTCGACGTGCTGCTGGTCGAGGACGTAGTCGACACCGGCCTGACGCTCAACTACCTGCGCAAGCTGCTCGAGCTGCGGAAGCCCGCGAGCCTCCGAATCGCCGCCCTGCTCGACCGGCCGTACCGCCGGCTGGTCGAGGACCTGCCCGTCGATTACGTCGGCTTCACCGTCCCGGACGAGTTCTTCGTCGGCTACGGCTTCGACGTCGACGGCCGCTGGCGGAACCTGCCGGATCTGCGGCTCGCAAAAGTTTAGGCAAGCCTAAACTCTGGCTACACTGAGGCCATGATGGCCACACGGTCAGGCGCGGTCGCGGCCGGCAACCTGCGGGCGCAGGATGCGCTGCGCGGCTACCCGCGCAGCTGGCGGATCCTGCCCTTCCTCGGCCCCGCCTTCGTCGCGTGCGTCGCCTACATCGACCCGGGCAACTTCGCGACGAACATCGCGGGCGGGTCGAAGTTCGGCTACACGCTCCTGTGGGTGATCCTCGCCTCGAACCTGATGGCGATGCTGATCCAGACGCTGTCCGCCAAGCTCGGCATCGCCACGGGACGCAACCTCCCGGAGGTCTGCCGGCAGCAGTTCTCGCGCCGCGCCTCGACCGGGCTCTGGATCCAGGCCGAGCTGATCGCGATGGCGACCGATCTCGCGGAGTTCCTCGGTGCCGCGCTCGGATTCCACCTGCTCTTCGGCATGGACCTCTTCCCGGCTGCGGTCCTCACCGGTTTCGTGACCTTCGCGATCCTCGGTCTGCAGCGCATCGGCTTCCGCACGTTCGAGGCCGTCATCGCGGGCTTCGTGGGTGCGATCGGCGTCTGTTACCTGGCGGAGGTGTGGCTCGCACACCCGCCGCTCGGGACCGTCGCGCTGCACGCGGTGAAGCCGCAGTTCGCCGGCGGCGAGTCGCTGCTCCTGGCGGTCGGGATTCTCGGCGCCACGGTGATGCCGCACGTCATCTACCTGCACTCCGCGCTGACCCAGAACCGCATCGTCCCGCAGAACGACGAGGAAGCCCGCCGCGTCTACCGCTACACGAAGGTCGACGTCATCGTCGCAATGTCGATCGCCGGCCTGATCAACATGGCCATGCTGGTGATGGCCGCCTCCGTCTTCTTCAAGTCGGGCCTCACCGACATCGCGTCGCTGGAGACCGCGCACCAGACGCTCGAGCCGATCCTGGGCAGCGCCTCGGGCACGCTGTTCGCGCTCGCCCTGCTCGCGTCCGGTCTGTCGAGCTCGACCGTGGGCACCCTCTCGGGTCAGGTCGTCATGCAGGGCTTCGTCGACCGGCAGATCCCGCTGTTCGTCCGCCGCCTGGTGACGATGCTGCCGGCGCTCGTGGTCGCGGCGATCGGCCTCGATCCCTCCCGAACGCTGGTGATCAGCCAGGTCGTGCTCTCGTTCGGAATCCCGTTCGCCCTCATCCCGCTGGTCTGGTTCACGAGCCGCAAGGAGCTCATGGGCCCGCTCGTGAACCGGAAGACGACGACAGCCGTGGCCGTGGCCGTGGCGGCGCTGATCACTGCGCTGAACGTGTTCCTGCTGGCGCAGACCTTCGGCGTCTTCTAGCGCGCTACCAGCGGTACCAGCGGGCGTCGGCCCGGTGCGCGAGGAACCCGATCAGCCAGAGGGCGAGGATGACCGCGGCGACGACCCACAGGAACTTCACCGCGAAGCCGATGCCGAACAGGATCAGCGCGAGGAGTAGGACGAGTAGCAAGACGAGCATTCGGAGCGGCCTCCCTTTCGTCCCCTGCGAGATGCCCGTTCTGCCGTGATTTGGAACGCGGATACGGCTACAGGTAGCCGAGGGGATCGACCGGCGCGCCGTTGATCCGCACCTCGAAGTGGAGGTGCGGCCCGAAGCAATGGCCGGTGCAGCCGACGTAGCCGATCGTCTGGCCCTGCGAGACGACCTGGCCGACGCCGACGGCGACGCTCGACTGGTGGCCGTAGGCGGTCGAGACCCCGCCGCCGTGGTCGATCGCGACGAGGTTCCCGTAGCCGGACATCCAGCCGGCGTAGACGACGCGGCCAGCAGCGGCGGCGCGGATCGGCGTGCCGTCGCCAGCGCCGATGTCGATGCCCTCGTGCATCCGTCCCCAGCGCGGGCCAAACCCGCTTGTCACCGGCCCGTTCACCGGCCAGATGAAGCCCGCGGCGGAAGGCGTCGTGTCGCCCGGAACCGAGAACGACGACCTCGACTGCGCCGAGCGGATCTGTGCGGCGAGGTCGGAGCTCGCCTGCTGCAGGCCCTCCGCCTCGTGCAGGAACGCCGACTTCGACTCCTTGACGTCCTGGAGCGCGCCGCGCTTGCTCGCCCGCGCCGCGGCGAGCTGGTTCTCGTTCGCGATCAACTGGTCGCGCAGGGCGCGCACCTGGTTCGTGCGCACGGCGATCGTCCGTAGCTCCGCAGCGACGAGCGAGCGGAACTTCTTCGTGTGCTCGCGCTGGACGCGGACGCGTTCCCTGGCGGTGCCGACCTGTCCGGCGATCGACTTGTCCTGGGTCGCCAGCGAGTCGACGACCTGCGCCTGGTCGACCAAATCGTCGAAGCTCTTCGCAGCGAACAGCACCTCGAGCGAGCTCGGCTCGCCCTGCTCGTAGAGGTCGAGGAGCCGGTTTCCCAGCCGGTCGATGAGGGCGTTGTACTCGCTGCGG
>Ga0081540_1004576_pt1 | contig 10476 bp, 8 predicted proteins | sample TabmetS2T1R1_FD_71024 | JGI IMG/M metagenome (GOLD analysis project Ga0081540, IMG submission 71024) | Tabebuia heterophylla rhizosphere microbial communities from the University of Puerto Rico - S2T1R1 | ecosystem: Host-associated > Plants > Roots > Rhizosphere ... | reverse complement strand
CGCCGGTCAGCGATACCCAGGACAGGATGGTCGAGTGGATCAGCATCTGGAACGCCAGCGTCACGAAGGCGAAATAGATTTCCTTCAGCCGCACGCAGATGGCGCCGATGACGAGAGCGACGACAAGCGTGATCGTCAGTGTTGCGACGAAAGCCACCGGGACTGAAACGCCGGTCTTCTGCATCGTCAGCCCGAAGCCGTAGGCGCCGAGGCCGAAGAACATACCGTGGCCAAACGAAATCAGGCCGGTGTAACCGACCAGGAGGTTAAGCGAGGTCGCGAACAGGCCATAAGCCGCGCAGCGGATCACGAAATCGAGCAGCAATTTGCTGCTGAAGACCATCGGCAACAGCGCAAGCACGGCGAAGACCGTAAGCGCGATCAGGGCATCCCGATTGCGCCGCGGCTTTGCCTGGACCTGAGGGACTTCGATCGCCCGCGCGCCCTGGCCGGCCTGCAATTCGGTCATGCGACCTCCTTGCCGAACAGGCCGGTCGGCCGCGACACCAGCACGATCACCATGAAGAGATACATCAGCCCCTCGGTAAACAGCGGGAAGCCGAGGGAGCCGAACGACCGGATCAATCCAATCAGCAGCGCGCCGATCAGCGCGCCCAGGATCGAGCCCATGCCGCCGATCACGGTGACGATGAAGGATTCGATCAGCACGGAAAATCCCATGCCCGGCGTCAGCGACCGCACCGGTGCCGCGAGCGCCCCGGCGAGCCCCGCCAGCATGCCGCCAAGCGCGAACACGCCGCCATAGATCAGGCCGGTGTTGATGCCGAGTGCGGACACCATGCCCGGATTATGCGCGGCCGCTCGGATCACCTTGCCGATCCTGGTGCGGGCAAGGCCAAGCCCGAGGATCACCGCGGCCGCCAGCGCGACGCCGATCAGCAGCAGATAATATGGCGGCACCACGCCGCCGGCGATGAACAGCGGCGGCACCTGGAAGGCCGTCGGCATCCCCATCGACTTGAATTCCGGGCCCCATACCATCCGTACCACGTCGTCGAAGATCAGCACGAAGGCGTAACACACGAGCAACTGCATCAGCACGTCGCGGCCATAGACCCGGCTCATGAAGGCGCGCTCGAAGACCAGCCCGAGAACGGCGGTGCCGGCTGCGCCGCTCAGCATCGCCAGCGCAAAGCTGCCGGTGACCTGATACGCCGTCATCGCGAAATAGGCGCCGAACATGTAGAAGGCGCCGTGACTGAAATTGACCACCTTGAGCACGCCGAAGATCAGCGTCAGCCCTACGGCGACGAGAAACAACAGCATGCCAATGATCAGCCCGCTGGTGGTTTGCGTCACCAGGCAGGCAGGACTGACGAGGCAGCCGGCGAGCGCGTCGAGATCCAAGACAGAACATCCATTGTAGTGTGGCGATCAAGCGGCGCGAGAAACATTCCGTAACAAACAGAGGCGGCTTACGCCGCCTCCGTTGTCGCTGATCGATCAGGTGTAGCCCTTGCTCTTCTTCCACTCGGCTTCGAGTTCGAAGATGGTCTTCCAGTCCCCTACCTTCACTTCCGGCACATAGGGCTCCTGCGGGATCGTGGTGCCCCATCCGATCGCGTAGCCGACCAGGGTGCGATCCTCGGCGCGCATCGTGACGGTGCCATCGGCGCCGAACGGGCACTTGATGGTGAGGCCGGTGAGCGCTTCCGCGACCTTCTTGCCATCGGTGGAGTTGGCTTTCTTCACCGCCTCGGAGAGCAGCATCACCGCGGTCGCGTTCTGCCACGACCAGTTGGTCGGATACTCGTTGTATTTTGCCCGGTAGGCATCGCCCCAGGCCGCGTTCTCCGGCGTGGTGGGGAACGTCTTGATGTAGCGGTTGCCGGAGTGAATGCCCTTCGGCAGGTTCTTCACCACCGTCAGCGCGGTGTAGTCCGCCATGTTCACCGCAAAGACCTCCATCTGCGTGAACAGCGCGTAGATGTTGGCCTGATCGATGTAGGAGGTGAGATCGCCGCCCCACAGGCAGGAGTAAAGCGCCTGGGGCTTGGCCTGCAGGATCTTGGTCACCACTTCGGTGTAGTCGGGCTGGAACAGCTTTGGCCAGGACTCGCTGATGACCTCCACGTCGGGCGCGAAGCGCTTGAGGTACAGCGTGAACTCGCCGGTGGTGTCGCGGCCGTAGGCGTAGTCCGGCGAGCAAGTCGCCCACTTCTTCAGCCCCTTCGCCTTCGCGATCGACGCAGCATAACTGCCGCCGACGATCGAGTCGTGAATGCCCTGGCGCACACAGCGGAACGCATTCGGGATGTGCTGTTTCGGATCGGCGGTCAGCGACGACGCCTCCGAACAGGTGTGAATGCAGAGCACGCCAAGATCGCGCGCGACCTCGTGAACCGCAAATGATCCCGATGACGCCTCGCCGTCGAACAGCATCTCGCAGCCGTCGGTATTGACGAGTTCGCGGGCGATACGGGCGGCTTCCTGCGGCTGCCCCTTGGAGTCCCGGATCACCATCTCGATCTGTCGTCCGGCCAGGCCGCCGGCAGCGTTGACCTTTTCGACTTCGAGCATCACGGCGTTGCGCGACGAGGTGCCGAGCTGCGCAACGCGCCCGGACAGAATTGTCGGCATGCCGATCTTGATGGTCTTGGCTTGCGCGCGCGCCACCCAGGGCGTCGCAAAACTTACGGCCCCGGCGCCCATCATCGCCAACGTCGCGCGACGGCTCACGCCCGGTTTGCGGGTTCTCGTCATTGCTTTCTCCCTCTGGGGTTTTGCGTTCCCTGCCGGAGATCTTGTCGTCTCCGTGGCAAAGAGAATTTCAGAGCAAGGGGGGTGACGTCAAGCCAAATATGAATTACGAGTCAGAATTCATATTTCGGAAAACGAACACGGAAATCCGGGTTTCGCGCCGCAAATGATCAACCTTTCGAGCTTCATCGCATTTCATGCCAGGCGGACGCCGGACCGTTGTGCGCTGAAATATCGCGGCGAAAATGTCTCCTATGCCGAGTTCGACGTCCGCATCCGACGCGTCGGCGGATGGCTTGCCTCCCGTGGGATCGGCCCCGGCGATGTCGTCGCGGTGCTGATGAAGAACAGCACCGCCTTTCTCGAACTGGTGTTTGCAACCAGCCACATCGGCGCGGTGTTTCTGCCGATCAATTACCGTCTGTCCGCGGACGAGGTCGGCTACATCGCCGGCAATTCCGGCGCGCGCATCCTGATTGCCGATGACGAACTCGCGGGTATCGCGGCCGGCGGCGCGCCGGTGGTGCTGCTCGACGAAGCCGCGCAATCCAATTCCACGCGCCTTGCGCCTGACATCGCGCCTGCCCCGATGCATGTCCGACAGCCGCGCGACCTGATGCGGCTGATGTACACCTCAGGCACCACCGACCGCCCAAAGGGCGTGATGCTGAGTTACGAGAACATCTACTGGAAGTCGGCAGACCAGACGCTGGTGCTGGGACTAAATGTCGAAACGCGATTGTTGGTGGTCGGTCCGCTCTACCATGTCGGCGCGCTCGATCTGCCGGGGATCGTGGTGCTCTGGCACGGCGGAATGCTTTCCATCCACCGCAACTTCGAGCCCGAGCAGGCGCTTGCCGCGATCGAAGCAGAGAAACTCAACGCCGCCTGGTTCGCGCCCGTCATGACGACCGCCATCCTTACCTGCCCGACCCGCGGCCGCTATGATGTGTCCAGTCTCCGCTGGGCCATCGGCGGCGGCGAGAAGACGCCGGAGGTGAGGATCCGCGCGTTCTCCGACTACTTCAAGAACGCCCGCTACATCGACGCCTATGGCCTGACCGAAACCTGCGGCGGCGATACTTTCATGGAGGCTGGCCGCGAGATCGAAAAGATCGGCTCGACCGGCCGCGCCATCGCCCATGTCGAGATCGAAATCCGCGATGATGCCGGCAACCGGCTGCCATCAGGCACGAACGGCGAAATCTGCCTGCGTGGTCCGAAGGTCACGCAAGGCTATTGGAAGGATTCCGAGAAGACCGCGGCCGCGTTCTTCGGCGACTGGTTCCGCAGCGGCGATGTCGGCTATCTCGACGACGATGGCTTCCTCTACCTCACCGACCGCAAGAAGGACATGATCATTTCCGGCGGCGAGAATATCGCCTCCTCCGAAGTGGAGCGCGTGATCTACGAACTGCCGCAGGTGCGCGAGGTTGCGGTCATAGGCCTCCCCGACGCGCGCTGGGGCGAAAAGCCGGTCGCGGTCGTGGTGCTCGGAGACGGCGCCATGCTGGAATTTCCAGAGCTCACCGATCACTGCCGCGCTCGCCTCGCCGGCTTCAAAGTGCCGAAACAAATGATCATTCGCGACAGCCTGCCGCGCAACCCTTCCGGCAAGGTCCTCAAGCGCGTGCTGCGCACTGAACTGGAATCTTTCGCATGACGCAATCCTCGCACGCCGCATCCGGCAAAGTCGCAAAGCTCAACCGTGTTGAGCGCAACGCCTGGACCAAGCGCAAGATATTCGACGCCGCGACCAAGATCGTCGGCAAGTACGGATACGCCGAGGCTTCCGTCGCCCGGATCACCGAGGAAGCCGGCGTCGCCCAGGGCACGTTCTATAATCATTTCGAGAACCGCCAGGAACTGCTCGACCAGTTGTTGCCGAAGATCGGCATCGACATGGTCCATTTCATCCGCGAGCGCACTGGCTCCGTGGATGCCGCCAGGCAGGAAATCGAGCGTTTCGGTGCGTTCTTCGAGTTCATCCGCGAGGTGCCGGAATTTTTGCGCATCCTCAACGAAGCCGAGTTCTTTGCGCCGAGCGGCTACCAGAAGCATCTCGACAATATTTCCACGGCCTATGTCCGCATTCTCCGGCGCGCCCGCCTTGCCGGTGCGATAACGGATTTCAGCGACGAGGAATTCGAAGCCATCGTTCACATGTTCATGGGCGCACGCGGCTATCTCAGCCGCCGTTATTCGTATGCGGGCGGTAAAGTCACCGCCGTGCCGGAACATGTCATCACTGCCTACCAGAAGCTGGTCACGCGCGGCCTCTTCAACACCGAGAAGGGCAATAGCCATGACCGCTGAAGGTATCGTGCTCGTCACCGGCGGCAGCCGCGGCATTGGCGCGGCAACCGCAACGCTTCTGGCAGAACAAGGCCGGCGCGTGGTGATAACGGACATTGCGCCGGAACCGCTGGCGGGAACGCAGACGATCCTGTGGCCCGCCCCCTTCGATGTCGCCAGCGAAGGCACCGTTGTCGCCGGCATCGCCGATATCGAGGCCGCACACGGCCCGATCACCGGCCTCGTCAACGCCGCCGGGGTGTTCGGCAAGATGCACCGCATCGAGCGCGTGCGGATGGATCAATGGGACCGCGAGGTCAATATCGACCTGCGCGGCACGTTCCTGGTCGCCCGCAGCGTCGGCGTGAAGATGGCTGAGCGCCGCCATGGCGCAATCGTCAATGTCGCCTCTGTTGCCGGCATGACGTCAGGGCCTATCCACGCCTATACGGCCGCGAAGGCCGGCGTCATCCAGATCACGCAGACGCTGGCCGCCGAATGGGGCCGGACCGGCGTCCGCGTCAATGCGGTCTCGCCCGGGTTCACCCGCACCGCGATGCTGGAAGCCGGCATCGCTTCCGGCGCGCTGAACAGGAAACTGCTTGAAGGCCCCACCGCGATGAACCGGCTGGTCGAGCCGATCGAGGTGGCGCAGGCGATCGCCTGGCTGCTTTCGCCGATGAGCAGCGGTGTCACTGGAATCAACCTGCCCGTCGACGCCGGATATATCGCAGGCACCTCCTGGGCCGCCTATGGCGGTCTTCCGGAAGCGCCCAACGCGTAACGAGGACATCAGCATGAACATCGAGCTCCCGCGCAAGAAACTTGATCTGTCGTCGGCGATTGCCGAGGGCGATATCCGCGTGTTGCTGATGGTGCTGGTCCACATGACCGGCGACGAGCGCTGGCTGGAGCCGCCCTACAAGCCGAAGCGCGACGTGCGCCTGATCCCGGACCCGCACGCCGGTGTCCCGCCGGAAATACAGGCCGAAATCCGCGACGCGGTGCTGAAGCTCTTCGCCAACGGCGAGCCGACGCCCGTCATCACGGACCCCGGCAACGAACTGATGCTGAAGATGATGCGCGCGACGCTCGGCGAAAACGTAGCGCCCGAATATGCGCCGCTGATGCGCGAGGAGATGGGATTTGTGCCGCGTGAGGCGCGCTGGACCAAACGCCCGACGGACGAGAAGCTGGCGCAACAGCATGTTCTAATCGTCGGCGCTGGCGTCTGTGCGATTGCGCTGGGGGTCACCCTTGGCCGGCTTGGCATCCCCTACACCATCGTCGAGAAGAACGACGATCTCGGCGGCACCTGGTATGTCAATCGCTACCCTGGTTGCGGCGTCGATACGCCGAACCACTCCTATTCCTTCTCATTCGGCGCGCGCAATCCATGGACGCGCTATTTTGCACCTAGGCAGGAATTGCTCGACTATCTCAGGAAGGTCGCGCTCGAATACGATATCCGGAAGCATTTGCGCCTCAACACCGAACTGACCTCGTCGCGTTGGGACGAGAGCAAGCGGCGCTGGATATCGACGTTGAAGACCGCCAATGGCGAGGAGATCGTTGAATCGACCACGCTGGTCAGCGCGATCGGGCAACTCAATGACCCCGCGCCTGCGCACTTCAAGGGTGAAGAAAATTTCAAGGGCGAGATGCTCCACTCCGCCCTGTGGTCCGACGACGTCAAGCTCGACGGCAAGCGCGTCGCGGTGATTGGCACCGGCGCGACCGCGATGCAGCTCGTGCCGTCGATCGCCGATCGCGTCGCGTCGGTCACCGTCTATCAGCGCACCGCGCAATGGGCCCGGCCGGTGGCGGGCTATTCCGATCCCATCACCGAAGGCGCGCAATGGCTGCTCGCGCATCTGCCGTTTTACGTGCAGTGGTATCGCTTCAACATGTTCTGGCGTTATGGCGACGGCTTGTTGCCGTTCCTGCGCAAGGACCCGGCCTGGCCGCATCCCGATCGCGCCGTCAACAAGGGCAATGACCGGCACCGCGAGGAATTGACCAACTTCATCTTGTCCGAGTTGAAGGATCGTCCCGACCTGATCGAGAAATGCGTTCCAACCTATCCACCGTACGGCAAACGCATCCTGCTCGACAACAACTGGTTCAAGACGCTGACCAGGTCCAATGTCGAACTGGTCACCGACAGGATCGACCATTTCGCGCCGGAGGGCATTGTCGCATCGGACGGCCAATTGCGGCCCGCCGACATCATCGTCATCTCCACCGGCTTCAAGGTGACGGAGATGGCCGCACGTCTCAATATCACCGGGCGCGACGCCAAGAACCTCAAGACGGTCTGGGCCAACGACAACCCGACCGCCTATCTCGGCCTCACCGTGCCGGATTTTCCCAACCTGTTCGTGATGCTTGGTCCCAACTCGGGTCCGGCACATGGCGGCAGCGTGATCTTCCAGTCGGAATGTCAGAGCCGTTACATATCTTCATGTCTCGTCGAAATGATCGAGCAAGATATTGCCGCCATCGATGTTCGCGCCGAAGCGCACGATCAATACATCCGGAAGGTGGATGCCGAGCACGAGCAACTGATCTGGACTCACCCCGGCATGACAACCTACTACCGCAACGCGCAGGGCCGGGTATTCTCGGCAATGCCGTGGCGCTTCGTGGACTACTGGGCCATGACGCACGATCCCGATTTGCGGGATTATCGCCAGACAAAAGCCTGATGCGGCGCGGAACTCGCGATGGAACCGCAAGCGATCGCTTGACACTGATCCGTATCTGCCGCAGCATTTCGGACGCTGCACCTGCCGGAGTAATGGAGCGTCCGGCTCCCTCCTCCGCAGGCAATGGCGCCCCGGTTAAATGATCGAGACGACACGCAGCGGAAGCGGACGCAGGTCCGTTGGCCAACTCTTGGAGAGGAGCATGACTCCACCGGATCAGACCGGTGACCTTGCCCAGCGCAAGGTCGAGGTGCGGTAGAGGTCATTGCAGCTGCGAGCCCCATCGCGCCTTCCACAATTTGCACACATACGCGGGATTGGAGCGCAAAGGCCACGCGCTTTTCGAATCCCGAGCTAACACTGGTGTCTACCAGAAATCCTTCGCATAGGACGAAGATGCCGGGCCCCGCGATGCTACAATGCACCGGGGCCCATTCGTTTTTGCAGCATCAAAAGCCGCATTGCACGGGTTCCATGCTTTATTCGGATCGGGGATAATCACCCCAGCCGAACAAGGAAACGTCATGGATAAGCCGCGCGTACGCATCTACACCGACTACAAAAGTCCCTACGCGTTCGTCGCCAACAAGCGGCTGTTCGAACTTGAAGAGAAACACGGCGTCGAACTCGAATGGCTGCCCTACACGCTGCGCATCCCTGAATTCATGGGCACGGTGGAGGAGCGCACGCCGCATTTCTGGCGCAAGGTACGCTACGCCTACATGGACGCGCGCCGCTATGCCAATGCGCAGGGCCTCACTATGAAGGGTCCGCGCCGCATCTATGATGCCTTCTATGCCAGCGCCGGCATGCTGTTCGCGCAGCGGCACGGCCTGTTCCGGCCGTATCACGACACGGTATTCCGGCGCTTCTGGAGCCATGACCTCGAAATCGATGAGCTAGCGGATATTTCGGGCGTGATCGCATCGATCGGCGGTTCGCCCGTGGAATTTGAAGCTTACGTCCACGGCCCGGCGCGGGCCGAGCATGACCGCATCATCGATGAAGCCGAAGCGCTCGGCGTGTTCGGCGTGCCGACCATGGTATTCAATGACGAATTGTTCTGGGGCGGCGATCGCGTCGACATGCTGATCGAGCGCATCCAGAATCCCGAAACCGTCGCGATGGCGCTGGGCAGCCGGCACCGGAAGTAAGGATTTCCCGACCGCCTAGCTGGCAGCCAGATGGGGCCAGCATCCGGTGCGCTCCAGCACCGGCCGCAACGCAGCCCGGCTCTCCGTATCCAGCGCAGAGAACTTTTCGCGAAGCTGCTGCAGGCACTTCACCTGATATTTGAACGGCGCGAGCGCATAAGGCAGTCCCCAGACCTCCATTTCCAGTCGTTCGACACCGTTCGCGAAAGCTTCGGCATTGGCGACCAGGAAAGGCAGATAGAGTTCGCCGGCGATCTTCAGCAATGCCTCGGCCATGCCGCCAAGCGCCTGCTCGCGCGGATGCCACACGCCCTCGACACCGGAGGCATCGTCCAGCCGACGCACCCAGTGATCGGTGAACGGCGCCTTCGCGCGCATGATCCGCATCGGTGTCGGATCGGTCGCCATCTCGCTGAGCTGCCCGAACCAGGCGAAGTCGGCGAGCGATGGCCGGCTGCCGAACAGATAGTTGCTCATGCCGACATGCGGCTCGAACGCCGCAAGCATTCGCAGGTAACTCTCTTCCAGCAGCGGCTTGTTTTCCGCGGTCGCCCCGAGAATGACCATGCGCGATATCTGGCGCTGGCGGAATTGCTCGATTTCCTCAGCGCTGCCGGTTTCGGCCTCCGACACCGACCACTCCTCGCCAGCCCAGCGCGAGACATAGGCCTGGTCCTCCGGATCCCACCAGCGATAGAGAAACAGCGGCTTGACCGCCCATTCATCGGCTAGGTCTTCCAGGAGATCGCAGACGAAGGCGACCGCCTTGTCATCCGGAATGGCGGATCGGCCCGCGTGACGTCCTTCCAGATCGTAGGCCAGCGTCGTGGTCTCGCCGCGATAGGTGCCGTCTGGATACTGCAGCACCGGGATCAAATTGGGCCGCAGGTGCGCGGTCGCCTGCCGTAGCGCCTTGGTCATGATAACCCAGTCGAAGGGAATCCTGCGGTAGCGCAGCAGGGCACGCAGTTTGATCGCGTAAGGCGACGCGGTCGAGCCAATCAGCCGATAGCGTTCTTCGGTCATGGTGCCTCCCTTTCTTGCTTGACGCCATAGCGCATTCGAATTTTGCCCGCCAGACCTGCAATAACGCCTGCGGGCTCGCCTTGCGGCGCAGCGAAATTTGCAGCTATCCTGCACGCTAATGATCGGTCACGATGGCCGGATAATTCCTTTCTGCGGAGAAACGCCATGAATTCACCCGCCATCAAGGTCGTGAAATCCGTCCGCGAGCAGGTCAGCGCGGAGGAATGGCAGGCGCGGGTCGATCTCGCGGCGTGCTACCGCCTCACGGCGATGTACGGCATGACCGAGATGGTCGCCAACCACATCTCCTGCCGGGTGCCGGGGACGACCGATCAGTTCCTGATCAACGCTTACGGCATGCTCTACGAGGAGATCGATGCATCCAGCCTGATCAAGGTCGATGTCGAAGGCAACACGCTGCTCAATGCTTCCGACTATGACGTCAATGTCGCCGGCTTCGTCATTCACAGCGCCATCCACATGGCCAAGCACGACATGGATTGCGTGGCGCATACGCACACGCCGGCCGGCATGGCCGTCTCGGCGATGGAGTGCGGATTGCTGCCGCTGGC
>Ga0081540_1004575_pt1 | contig 10476 bp, 10 predicted proteins | sample TabmetS2T1R1_FD_71024 | JGI IMG/M metagenome (GOLD analysis project Ga0081540, IMG submission 71024) | Tabebuia heterophylla rhizosphere microbial communities from the University of Puerto Rico - S2T1R1 | ecosystem: Host-associated > Plants > Roots > Rhizosphere ... | reverse complement strand
TAAGCCTTCTCCTCCGCCAGCACCGTCGCTACCGCCGGCCGCCCTTCCATCCGCTTGCGATGCGCGACGACCTTCGGCAGCTTGGACAGATCAACGCCGTCGCCCTCCAGCCAGCCGGCGATGGTGTAGAGATAGGGATCGCAGATCGTGTACTGCTCGCCCATCACCCAGGGTCCCCTGAGCATGTCGCGCTCGATCAGCGTGAAGCATGCGGTCATCGTCTCCGGCACCTTGCGCTTGAAGTCGGCGAACGACGTCTCCTCGGTCGCCCAGCGCGCCCCGCGCATCTTGTGGGCGTGCGCCACATGCACGGTGGAACAGAGATAGTTGTTGATCGACTGCACCTGCGCGAATGCAAAGGGATCCTGCGGCACCAGCTTCGCGTCCGGAAAGCTCTGCGCAATGAAGGCAAGGATCGCCGGCGTCTCGGTCAGCACCCCATTGTCCGTGAGCAGCGCGGGCACGCGGCCCTTGGGGTTGATCTTGAGATAATCCGGACTGTTCTGCTGGTTGTTCTTGAAGTTCAGCCGTTCGGCGCTGTAGGGCGCGCCGACCTCTTCGAGTGCGATATGCGAAGCGAGCGCACAGGTGCCGGGGGCGTAGTAAAGCTTGAACATGGCGGTCCTCATGGGGAAAGCCGGACGTTAACGGCATGCCCCCGCGCCGTCCACCCCCGGCGAGTGGAGTACCCGCTCGCAGTTCAACTCGGTCGCGGCTGAAGCTTTCCCTCGATATAAACGCTGACGATCGTATCGTCGGCGGGATAATGCTCGGGCGCCACCGCCGTGATCTGGGCCTGGATGCACTTCCACGTGCCGTTTTCGAACAGGTACGTGTCGGTGTACGTGGTCATGCCGGTCACTTCGGCGCCGTCGCGGCGGCGGGTGCATTTGTTGGTGGAACGGACAAGCGCCACGTCCCCGATCACCGTGATGAGCTCGTCGCGGACGTCCCAGTAGACGATGACCTTGGGGTCGAACGCGGTCGCCCAGTATTTCAGATAGGTCGCGCGATCCCATCGTTGGCCGGTCGGCCAGATATTGATGAAGTCAGGGTGAAGCAGCGCGTCGTGCGAGGCCACGTCGTTTGTCACGAAATTATGGATGAAGCGGGCGTTGATGGCACGCAGTTCGTCGATCGTTCGGGCCGATGGATCATTCCGCAGGGCATGCTGCATTGTTGTCTCCCGGGCTTTGTGAAAGGGCCAATTGGCGTGCCTTCTCGGCGGTCGCGTCATCAGCCGGAAAGAAGCATTCGATCTTGATTTGCTGCAGCGCCGCGTCCATCGGCATCGCCAGCGTCGTGAAGGTGGAGAAGAAGGCGAGACAATAGTCCCCCTTGGCGAGGTGCATCGTCATGACCGGAGAAGATGCCGACGCTTGTCGCGGAAGCCTCCATTCGGACGACATCTCGGGATAGGCCATGATTTCGTCGAGCAACTGCGCGGCTGCCCGGCTGCCCTGCGCGACATCACGATGAAGAATCTGAATCAACTGGCCTGCGAACTCCGCCCAGTTCACCATGAACTGCCGCAGCCCCTTTGGATGAAAAACGACATGCATGGCATTGTCCGCAAGCCCGTTTTCCATTTCGTATGAATCGCGAAACGGCTTGAGCAGGCGTGCCGATCCCTCATTGCGCATGCGTACGTCCCAGCGGCCATCGATCACGATCGCCGGATACGGCTCCTGTTGCCGCAGAATGAAATCAAGCGCCTGCTGTACCGGCTGAAGATTTTCCGCCGCCAGCCCCTTGTCGCCATAGGGCGGCACGAAGCCCGCCGCGACGTGCAGCGCGTTCCGCTCCTCGAGCGGCAGATCGAGCGCGCTGCCGAGCAGTTGCACCATCTCGCGGCTCGGCTGCGACCGGCCGGTTTCCAGGAAGCACAGATGCCGGGCCGACACGTTCGCGTCCGTCGCCAATTCGATCTGGGTCAGCCGGCGAACGCCACGCCAGTGCTTCAGCAGTCGGCTGAATTGCCCGGCCGGTATTTCGTGCGAGTTCATGTCTGAAGCAGCCATGCCGACAATCTAGACCATCGCATCAGGACGGCAATTACCTCGGATGTAAGTGACGAGCCGCGCAATCCCCTGCAAAGTGAACCCCATAGCGACCGAAGTTCAAGGACAGCATCGATGGACAAGAGCGCAATCACGAAAACCGTGACGCAATACATGGCAGCATGGAACGAGCCAGACGAAGAGGCCAGGCGGGCCTTGCTCGCGCAATGCTGGAGCGACAGCGGCGTCTATCTCGATCCGAACGTTTCGCTGGCCGGACGTGACGCGCTGGCGACGAAGATCGCCGAGGTGCTGGCCGGCCGGCCCGGCGCGCGGCTCGAGTTCATGAGCGGTATCGATATGCATCACAACATGGTCCGCTTCCTCTGGCGCCTGGTGCGCGCGGACGGAACCTGCGGCGATACGTCGATCGACTTTGGCGAGGTTGGCCCCGACGGCCGGCTGGTCAAGATCGTCGGTTTCTTCGGCCCGGCCCCGCCGCTTCCGTAAACCAGGCCGTGTACCGCAAACTTGGTGGCATGAAGCGCTGAAGTCTATGTCCGCTTTACTCACAAAGCGACCTAGGTCGTGCGGCGGTACAATATGTCGCGATGGGCCAGAAGCGGAAGCTCAACCCGTGAAAGGGTCCGTTTACCAGCATCTCGACGTCGCTTCGTAAGCCAACTAGCCACGGTCGCAAGTCGATATCAACATTGGTACTCTCAGTGGATGGCAAGGTCGGTAATGCTCAGGACTTTTCGAGGTGTGTGCCTGATTTGCCTATGCATCTTGGGAGGTGCCGTTATCGTGGCACTCCTAGAGCTTGTCGCTTATCCCATTCTATTGAAATCAACTGGGTGCAGTTGGACCGAGGGACTGCAGAGGTTCACCTGCGGAGACGGTTGGGTCGGTCATTCGATCGCAATTGTCCTCAACCTGCCGATACTATTCTCCTACGCGCGAACGTTTACTCTTTTCGGGGCCAGTGCACCGTTTGGTCGAGAATTCACGCTTTTGCTCTACTTGTTCGACGTTATCTTCATTCTCGCTCTGACCTATCCTCTCCTGATCCTCTTTGCGCGGAAAAGCGGTCGGCGGAGCAGCTAACATCCGCAATGGGTCACTTGCGGAAGTCTTACGCTGTCCTGCTCCGCGTCCGCCTTACTCCTGAGACCGGACGTGGAAATCGCAGCACCGAAGGTCTGATGAGGGCCCGAAGCGGACATAGTACATAGTCAACTTCTCGCATTCGATAAGTATCAAACAACCAGACGATTTCAGAGCCAAGGCAGACTTCACGTTAGGTCAGGCCAGCTCGCCTCCAGGATGCGAGTAGCACCGGCACACCCCTTGATTTTGCGCGATCTCCGTGGTAGCTACGCCTCATGATCAAAACGTCGTGCGCATCGTTTACCCGTAAAAACGTGACCCGCTCTCGCTGGGCCGTGGAAGGAGTCGTGCGCTAGGAATTTGACGACGCGATCTTTTCACCAGGCCCCGCCGGCATCGGACGGGGCCTTTTGTTTGGTCACGCTTCCTGCCGGCACAACAGCAGGAGCATCCGATGTCACCCCAACAGACGAACCTCACATCCGAGACCGGGCGCGATGCCGCTGGGCTCCGCCTCGACCTCGCCATCCCCTCGGTGAAAGACGCCTCGGGCAATGCTTTTGCCGAGGCGTGCCCCGATGCCTCCATCGCAGCGCTGAGGGACGCTTCTTCGGAAAAGGAAGCGGCTGGACCACCAGTCGCATCGACGCGGAGCGTCTTGAGTGTGCTCCAGGGATATTGGCGTGCGTTCAGAAAACGGCGCCAAGCCGAGAGTTTGCACAACCTGAGTGACAGAGAGCTGACGGATATCGGCCTGACACCCAGTGACATCGACCACCTCGTCGCTCGCCGAGCTATTGAAAGGCTCAGAGATGGCACGACGTATCTATGGCTGTCTCGTGGTGTGTGATGGTAAGTCACCGCCTGTTCTGCACTTTTACTGGCAGGCAGTCCGGCGGATCAGCGAAGCGTGATCCGCCACTTTTCTACAATCATCGTGACATGGCGGATTACGCTAACGCCGATCCGCCATCGAGCTGCGATCGCGACCATCACCACTTGCCGATAGCGCAATCTTTTTCGTCCGCTAAAGGTCAGGCTTGGAAGAGCCTTTGGTGCCAAATGCTAGTCCGCTTTCATTCCGGCAGCAGACGCGGACACTGAGCGAGTGGTTCGGCAGCTAGGGGCCAACAGCCGACAGCGCGGCATTGACACTCGGCGGTATCAGAACGCACCTTCGATGGCCTCGATCGCGTTCTCAACTGAACTGCCTTCACTTGGATGCGTGGAGCTTCTTTAGAATGAACGACCTATCAGATGATCCGCTGAATGAGAAATTAGCCGGCATACAATTGGCATTGTTCGAGTTGATTTGGCCCGCATTCACATGGATCAAAGGTATTTACGCTGCCGCCGACCCACAGAAGTGTTTCATTCACATACGAGCCGATGAACCGCCATCGGATGCTGAGTGGGACGACTGCGTTCGACTACTCAATGAGATATTGGCTTCGGCCGTAGGGAATTCAAAATTGCGGCTAGAAGCAGTATGCAATGAAACCCCGCCAGCGGGCGCGGCTTTCAAGGAGATTATGTCACAGGCAATCTTTGAATTGATTGCTAGAGATATGGCCCCTTGGCGATTGGATACTGGTCGATAACGGCTGCACAGCCGTGAGGTCTGCACGGGGTCATTTTCAACCGATCCTGCGAAGCGTGTCTGCTAGTCGACGTCCGCTTTGCCCCGAAAGCGTCAGTGCCGTGACCGAGCCGGGAGCATTGTGTTTGGCCGGACGCCCGCGAGCGTTAATGAGCCCACACCTCACCGGGACTTACCGCTCCTTCGCAGTTGCCCACTGCCGCCCCCTCATGCCATGACGCCCGGGAAGCAACAGGGGCGTACCATGACGGTTCTCATCGCAGGCGGCGGTATCGGCGGGCTGACGCTGGCGCTCAGCCTGCACCAGATCGGCGTTCCGGCAAGAGTATTCGAGAGCGTGCCCGAGCTGCGGCCGCTCGGCGTCGGCATCAACGTGCTGCCGCATGCGGTGCGCGAACTGATCGAACTCGGGCTGCACGATGCGCTCGACTCCGCCGCCGTGCGCACCAGCGAGCTCGCGTATTTCTCCAAGCACGGCAAGCCGATCTGGAGCGAGCCGCGCGGCATCGAGGCCGGTTACAAATGGCCGCAATTCTCGATCCACCGCGGCACGCTGCAGCAGATCCTGCTCGACGCCGCGATCGAGCGACTGGGGAAGGAAAACATCCTCACCAGCCATCATCTCTCAGGCTGGAGCGAAACCGAAAGCGGCATCCGCGCCGAATTCATCGACAAGGCGACCGGCAAATCGCAGGGCCAGCACGACGGCATGCTGCTGATCGCGGCCGACGGCATCCATTCGGCGGTTCGCGAAAAGCTCTATCCCAACGAAGGTCCGCCGATCTGGAACGGCCGCATCCTGTGGCGCGGCATCACCGACAGCGACGCCTTCCTGTCCGGCCGCACCATGATCATGGCGGGCCACGAAATCCTGAAATTCGTCTGCTATCCGATCTCGAAGCAGGCAGACAGCGCGGGCAAGTTCAGGATCAACTGGGTGGCCGAGCGGCACATGCCGCCGACCTATCAGTGGCGGCGCGAGGATTATAATCGCACCGCAAAACTCGAAGAGTTTCTGCCCTGGTTCAAGGACTGGAAATTCGACTGGCTCGACGTGCCCGGCCTGATCGAGAACTGCCCGCACGCCTACGAATATCCGCTCGTCGACCGCGATCCCGTTGCGCAATGGACGTTCGGCCGCGTCACGCTGATGGGCGATGCCGCCCATCCGATGTATCCGATCGGCTCCAATGGCGCATCGCAGGCGATCCTGGACGCACGCGTCATCACCCGCGAAATCCTGGCGCACGGCCCGACCCATGCTGCGCTCGTGGCTTATGAAGCGGAACGCCGGCCGGCGACCACCGACCTCGTGATGCTCAACCGCCGCAACGGGCCCGAGCAGGTCATGCAGATGGTCGAAGAGCGCGCGCCTGATGGCTACAACGTCGTCACCGACGTGCTCTCGCTTAAGGAGCTGGAAGACATCGCCGCCAACTACAAGCGCGTCGCCGGCTTCCAGGTCGAGGGACTCAACGCCAAGCCGCCGATCGTCCGGCTCACGCGGGAAGCGCCGCGGGCGGCGAGCTAGAGCATGATCCGGAAAAGTGGATACCGGTTTTCCCTCGCGACAAACGCGGAACGCGTTTGCGCGGAGATCATGCTCAAATCAAAGAGATAGAGCGGGATGACGATTCGAAGAAAAGTCATCCCGCTCTAGTGGGGGATCGCCGCGGTCAATCGCGCGCGGACGCTTTCGATCGCGAGTGGACTGGCCGCCACCGCGACGATGGCCAGCCATAGCCCGCATTCAACGAAGAACCGCAACGGTTCTGCCAGCGGGATCGCCAGCCGCAGCGCCGTTCCCAACGCCCAGCCGGCTAGCGTCACCGTGGTCATGGCGGCGGCCAGGAACGAAAGATGCCGCAGCGGATGCTGCAACGTTTGCCCGATGACAATCCGTCCCAGCACGCCGAACTGGACCAGGAGCTCGCTGGCGACGACGGCAATGGCCGCCCCGAGCAGGCCGATCGAGGGAATCAGGATCGCCGACAGAACGAGGAACAGGACGAGCTGCAGCGCCTTGGTCCGCAGCAAAAGCGGCCCCCGATCGCTGTAATTCGCATAGCCCAGCGCGAGGATCGAAGGCGCCACCGCCGCCGTCCCGATCAGCAAGACAAAGGTGAGCGAGCGGTCGTAAGGGACCGCCCCGTGCGTCCAAAGCGCAAAAAAATCCTGCCAGAACGGCAACAGGCCGGAAACCACGACGCTCGCCAGCAAGGCCACCAGCACGGAGCCCCGCGCATAGAGGCCCTGCAACCGTTGCCGGTCGCCGATGGCATAATCGTGACCGAGTTCGGCGGCCAGCGGAAGCGTCGTCTGGATGCAAAGCGTCCTTATCAGCCCGGCAACGACGCGGGTCAGGCCCCATTGCGCCACCGCGACCCTGTCGGTCACGAACGCGCTGAGCAGCAGCACCGGCAGGTTGAGCAATGCCAGATCGGCGGCGCTGGCGACCGCGAATGGAGCCGCCTTGCGAAACTGTCCGGCGATCCAGCCCGATGAGCACGTTGCACGCACCCCGCGCAGAAACGGAAACAGCCGCGGCGCATCGAATAGCAGAAGGTAAGCCGCAGCCAGCAGTTGCGCCGCGACATAGACGATGGTGACGTAAAACAGGTTTTGGGTGAGCGTGATGGCGACCAACTGGCCGAGCAAGGCTCCCAACATCCCCAGGTTGACAAGCTTGACTGCCCGTCCGTAGAGGCCACGCGCGCGATAGAGCGCCGCCGCGATATTGACCGGGAGCGTGAGCAGCGTGCCGACAATCATCGCGCCGAAGGCCAGGTCAAACTGCGCGATCGACCCAAAGCCCAGCATGGCGGAAGGTGGAAGCGCATGAACGAAGACCAGCGTCACGACGGCGAGCGTCCCCGCTAGCCCAAGGTAGATCCGCCGCAGTTCGGCGTAGAACTGTGCAGTACGGCGATCGCTGTCAACGCTGGACTTGAACGCCAGAAAGCGGTTGATCGCGCGGAATTGCAGGCCGGCATCAACGACCAAAACGAGATTCCCGGCGGCATAGATCGCCAGCCATGCGGCGAGCATGTCGTTGGACCAGTAGTGCAGGAAAACGGGAACCAGCGCGACCTGCTGCGCAATTCCCAATGCCATCTGCAGGAGATTTGCCGACCAGCCTTCCGACAGACGGCGCGCGCGGCTTGGAAAACCGGTCATCGATGCCCTCTCCGGGACGGCGCGCTCCGATGGCATTCGGTCAAGACGGCAACGGCCTAGCCATACATCTCGACCGGTTTTTGGGACGCCACGAAATACAGATTGTGCCGCGTCGGATAGATGGTGTCCCACACGCGCACGAACTTGAAGTGCGGCGTGAAGAAGCGCCGCAAATCTTCCTTGTCCTTGAATTCATACTCGTGAAGCGCGTTGCTCTTCTTGCCGGTCTTGTCCTCGGTGAGCGTATAGCCGCTGAGGACGCCGTCGGCGCCAAGACGCTCGACAATCGCGCCCATGATGGTATCGATCTCTTTCTCGGTGAAGTGCTCGATCGCCGCATCCCAGACGATGTTGTCGAACGGCCCCTCCGGCAGCCCGGCGCGAATGTCCTGCTTGACGAAAGTGATGTTCGGCGCGGAATTGTATCGCCTGGCGTGGGGGATCGCGTCTTCGTCGAAGTCGAGAGCGATGATCGACTTCGCCCTGGTCGAGTAGAAATGGCGGGGGTTGAAGCCGTCACCGCAGCAGATCTCGAGCATTCTCGAGTTCTCCTTGAGGACGAGCCGCGAAAACACGCCGCGCTCCACCCACAGGCTGTTATTGGTTGCGCTCCACTGCCAGTACTGATCGAGATAATGATCGAACCATTCCGGCCTCGGCTTGGTACCCCACTGCAGAGCGAACTGCGCAAAGTGGGTCCAGCCCACGAGCTTGCGCATCACCCAATTAATGCCCTTTAGGACCGATACCAGAAGCCGCTTCAACGAAAGTCTCCCCGTCTCGATGATCTGCGCCCCCGAATCGTAGGGTTGCCCTGTTGCCGTACAAAGCCGCGTTTCGCCGTCACTAACTTATGGAACAGCGCGCATCAAGCCCGTCCGGCCGCGCCGAACCACCGCCGTTGTACACACTGCAACCGTAGGTGCCGAGCCGCTTTGAAAATGTTACACACACGTGGCAAGCAGCTTTTGGCTGGACCCGGGTCCCCTGCCATGTTAGCCAATGATCACCGCCCCAACATTCAACTATCCACTTGGCATTGCAATGAAATTTCCTTCCGTCGATCAGGAGCATTGCCTGGTGCTGCGGGTTACGCCCGAAGATGTTCGAAAGTTTTCTGAGCTATCCGGCGACCGCGCCCCCCTGCACACCGATCATGAATTTGCTACGAAGCACGGATTCGACGGCACGGTCGTTCACGGCGCCCTGCTCGGCGCCTATGTGTCGCAGCTGGTCGGCATGTTCCTGCCAGGACCGCTTTCGGTGATGGAGCGCATGGATCTCGGTTTTCGTCGTCCATGCATCGCTCCTTGCGAATTGCATTTGAGGGCGAAGGTTCGCCAGGTCAGTGAGGCCGTAGCAAGCGTTGTGATGGACGTGGTCGTCTCGGATTCCGAGCAACACGTCCTCGCTTCCGGAAAAACGTGGCACAAAATATTGCAAGAGGCTTAGTAGTGATGGATGCAGCAACCAAGTGGAGAGTGCTCTGTGACGAAATGGAGCGCTCGTTTCCCGTTCTAGCCTCGGTTTGGACGCAAGCGCCCATGCGCTTTGGTTCCCAGTGGCTGCCCGAAGCCGTCAGCAACGTCGAAGCCATGTATGGTCCGATTGAAAGCTCGCTGTCCCCTCGCCTCCTGGACGCTCTCGAAGGTTACGCCGAGTTTGCCAATGACTCGATGCGAAACCAGGTCTTCTACGAACGAAACGGACATTATAAAGCGTCGAACTACCAGGAAGTTCGCGAACAGATGTACGAGAACGAGGAGCATATGACCCGGCGCTATCTGCCCGGTATGTTCCTTTCGCATTATGTGTGGCCGCAGCACTACAACATGCTTCGCGGTTTCAGGAACGGGCTGCTGCCTCGCATTGCGGGAAGCCGATTGTTCTTCGAGGTTGGCGTGGGTTGCGGTATGTATTCCAAGCTAACGTTGGAAGCGATGCCGTCAGTGCGCGGTGTGGGCTTTGACATCAGCCAGTTCGCATTGGATTACACGGCTGCAGTTATGCGGGCATTCGGCGTTGGCGACCGCTATGCCATCGAGTGTCGCGATATCCAGTTTGCCTACCACGAGCTGGCCGACTTCCTGATTTGCCAGGAAGTCCTGGAACATCTCGAGAATCCCGCCGAGTTTTGCCGCTGGCTGTTCGCAATGGTCCGCCCTGGCGGGCACGCGTACATTACGGCCGCGCTGAATGCCGCTCATTCCGACCACATCTATCTGTTCCATAATCCTGCGGAGCTTGAGGAGATGCTGAGGGCCGCAGGTTTCCAGCCGCTCAGCAGCCAGGAGGAATTTGCTGCCGGCCTTAAGCCACGTCACATCACTCCAAGCCTTAGCGGCTTCTTCTGCCAACGGCCGGCATGACGAACACGTCAACAGCGACGCCTGCCAGTCCCCAGGCATGGCGACTGGCAGAGCTACCTCTTCACAAGCTGATCGCGTCGGGACGCAAGGTATCGCCGCAGTCCTGCGCTCGCGTTGTGCGGATTGCTGTGCTCGGTGACGCGGCCACGCAGCACTACTGTCAGGCGCTGGCCGCGACGATGAAGCTTCGTGGCGTTTGGCCGGAATTGTACGAGGCCGA
>Ga0081540_1004574_pt1 | contig 10479 bp, 6 predicted proteins | sample TabmetS2T1R1_FD_71024 | JGI IMG/M metagenome (GOLD analysis project Ga0081540, IMG submission 71024) | Tabebuia heterophylla rhizosphere microbial communities from the University of Puerto Rico - S2T1R1 | ecosystem: Host-associated > Plants > Roots > Rhizosphere ... | reverse complement strand
GCTCGGCGTCCGCCCGGCGCTCGGGCGTGGCTTCCTCCCCGGCGAAGACCAGGCCGGAGGCCCGCGCGCCGTCGTCCTCACCGACGCGTTCTGGCGGACCCGGCTCGGCGCCAACCCGGGCGTCCTCGGAACGACGCTCAGCCTCGCCGGCGAGCCCACCACCGTGGTCGGCGTGCTTCCCCCGGGCTTCCCCTTCGCGCCGGGAGGCGAGGCGCGCCTCCTGGTCGCCGTCCAGGCGCAAGGCGAGCGCGCCACTCGCCGGAACCTCAACTGGATCCGCCCCATCGCCCGGCTCCGCGACGGCGCCACCGTCGCCCAGGCACGCAAGCAGCTGGCCGCCTTCGAGGATGCGCTCCGCGAGCGCTTCCCCGACGCGATCGGCGGCGTGGTGACCGACGTCGCTCCGCTCCGCGACGAGCTGGTCGGCCGGGTCGAGCCGGTGCTCGTCCTTCTCTTCGTCTGCGTGAACCTGGTGCTCCTCGTCGCCTGCGTGAACGTGGCCAACCTCCTCCTCGCCCGCGCCGCCGGCCGGCACAGGGAGCTGTCGATCCGCGTCGCGCTGGGCGCCGGACGCGGACGGCTGGTCCGGCAGCTGCTGACCGAGAGCGCGCTGCTCGCCGCGGCGGGGGGCGCGCTCGGCCTGCTCGCCGCGAAGCTGAGCCTGCCCCTGCTGCTCGCCGGAATTCCCTCCCGGGACCGGGCGGGGATGCCGTTCCTCGAACGCCTCGGCGTCGACGGCCGGATCCTCGCCTACGGCGCCGCGGTCGTCGTCCTCACCACCCTGCTCTTCGGGCTCCTCCCTGCGCTCCGGGCCTCACGGCCGGAGGTCCAGGGCGGTCTCAAGGACGCGGCGCCGAGCCGCTCGGGGCCGCTGCGGCACCGGGTCAGGGACGTCCTGGTCGCGGTGGAGATCGCGCTCGCGGTCATGCTCCTCGGCTCTGCGGGGCTCATGGGGAAGAGCCTCCTCCGCGTCCTCTCCACCGACCCGGGCTACCGCCCCGAGGGAGCGCTGGGCATCGAGCTCTCCGTCGCCGAGCCCGGCGCCGCCCAGACCCCCGACGCCCTCGTCGCGCTGAGGGGCCATCTTCAGGAATCGGTCGAGGCAATCCCCGGCGTCTCCGCCGCAGCCCGGGTGAGCCGGATGCCGGGCACGGGCAACGCCTTCTCGCACAGCTTCCTCCGCCCCGACCGCCCGCGCCCCACCGGCCCCGAGCCCGAGGCGTACATCCGTGACGTGAGCCCGGGTTACTTCCGTGCCCTGGGCATCGCCGTGCTCGGCGGCCGCGACTTCGGGCCCGAGGACCGCCGGAGCTCGGCACGGGTCGCCGTCATCAACCGGGCGCTCCAGCAGCGGTACTTCCGGGACGAGGACGCCATCGGAAAGACGATCCGCCTCGTGTCCTCCGACACGCCCATCACCGTCGTCGGCGTGGTGGGAGACCAGACGCTGGGCGGGCTCGACGAGCCCCGGCCGCCCATCCTCTATTATCCGGACACGCAGTCGGTCTCGCCCCGGTGGACGCTGCTCGTCCGCTCCGCCCGGACCGGGATCTCCGAGGAGCTCCGGCGCGCCCTCCGCGATGCAGCGCCCGGCCTCGTGGTCGGGCCCGCGCGGCCCCTCGACGACGTCCTCCAGCAGGCGCCGAGCATGTTCCTCCGCCGCTACCCCGTCTTCCTCCTCGGCGTCTTCGCCGCGGTGGCGCTCCTCCTCGCCTGTGTCGGCATCTTCGGAGTGGTCTCGTTCGGCGTCGTCCAGCGCACCCGCGAGTTCGGCGTGCGGATGGCGGTGGGCGCGGAACGCGCCGACATCGTCCGGCTCGTGCTTCGTGGAAGCAGCGCGCCGGTCCTGCTCGGCGCCGCGGCAGGGCTCGCCGGGTCCGTCGCGCTCGCCACCGTCTTCCGGGGCCTGCTCTTCGGCGTGGGGAGCTCCGATCCGCTGGTCCTCGGAGGCGTGGTGATCCTCCTCGGCGCCGTCGCCGTGGCGAGCGCGCTCGTCCCGGCGTTCCGGGCCGCGCGCGTGGACCCGGGCGTGGCGCTGCGCTCCCTCTGAGCGCACGTCACGTTTCCGGCGGGCGTGACGCCAGGTCCAGCAGCTCCGCGACGTGAATCGCGGAGCGTCCGGTGCCTCCGTGGATCTGGTGGCGGCAGCTGAACCCGTCGGCGACCACCACGACCTCCTCCGGTGCCTTGCGTACGGCCGGAAGCAGCGTTCGCTCCGCCATCGCCTGGCTCACCGCGTACGTCTCCGCCCGATAGCCGAACGTCCCGGCCATCCCGCAGCAGCTGGACTCCACGGTCTCCAGCTCCAGCCCCGGCACGAGCTTCAGCGCCTCCTGCACCGAGGACATCAGGCCGAAGGCCTTCTGGTGACAGTGACCGTGCAGCAGCGCCCTGCGCTTGCCGGTGCCGGGAGTCGGGAGCTGGAAGCGCCCCGCAGCCCGCTCCTGGCGCACCCACTCCTCGAAGAGCATCGACGCTCCGGCGAGGCGCTGCGCCTCGGGACTGGGGAGCACCGACAGCAGCTCGTCGCGCAGGGTCAACAGACAGGATGGCTCGACGCCGACGATGAGGATTCCACGCTCCACGAACGGTTTCAGGGTGCGAAGCGTGTCCTCCATCTCCGACCGCGCCTCCTCCACGAGCCCCGCGGAGAGGAAGGTCCGTCCGCAGCAGAGCGGCCGACGCGTCGCCGACGGGAGATGGACCCGGTAGCCCGCCCGCTCCATGACCCGCAGCGCGCTCCGGGCCACCTGGGGCTCGAACCAGGCGGTGAAGGTGTCCACCAGCAGCACCACCTCGGGAGCGCCTGCGGCCACGGGACCCCGCTCCTCGCGCTCGAACCGGAACGGCCGCGCGCTCCACCGCGGCAGGCGCCGGCGGGCGCTGAAACCGCTCCACCCCTCCGTCACGCGGGCCAGCCATGGCCAGCGGTCGCGGAGCTCGAGGAGGAAGCGCAACCGCTGCGCCCAGGGCGCGAATCTCGGGAGCCAGGCCACCAGCCGGTCCTTCATCGAGAGGCCCTGACGCCGATGGCGCTGGTAGAGCACCTCGATCTTCATCTTCGCCATGTCCACACCGGTGGGGCACTCGCGCCGGCATCCCTTGCAGGAGACGCAGAGGGACATCGCCTCAGCCATTCCGTCGGAGAGCAGCGCGTCGGCTCCGAGCTGACCGGTGAGCGCCAGGCGCAGCGCGTTCGCCCTCCCGCGGACGCCGTGCTGCTCGTCCTGGGTCACCATGAACGAGGGGCACATCACCCCGGGGTCGCGCTTCCGGCAGGCCCCATTGTTGTTGCACATCTCCGTCGCCGCAGCGAAGCCGCCCTCGGCCGACCAGTCGAGACCGGTCTGCAGGGGCACCGGCGCATAGGTCGGCCCGTAGCGGAACAGCGTCCGGTCGTCCATGCGCGGCGGCCGGACGATCTTCCCCGGGTTGTAGAGGTCCCGGGGATCGAACGTATCCTTCACCTCCTCGAAGGCGCGGACGAGCCGGGGCCCGAACATCTCGGCGTGGAACTCGCTCCGAACGAGCCCATCCCCGTGCTCGCCGGAGTGGCTCCCCCCGTACTCCCGCACGATGGCGAAGGCCTCCTGGGCGATGGCCCGGAGCTTTCGCACGTCGAGGTCGCTCTTCATGTTCAGCACCGGCCGCACGTGCAGGCAGCCCACCGAGGCGTGCGCGTACCAGGTGCCCCGGGTTCCGTGCTTCTCGAAGAGCCGGGTGAGCCGGGCGGTGTACGCCGCGAGGTGCTTCAGCGGCACCGCGCAGTCCTCGATGACCGAGACCGGCTTGGCGTCGCCCCGCATCGAGGTGACGATGTTCAGCCCCGCGGAGCGGACGGTCCACAGCTTCGCCTGATCGCCCGCGTCGACGACCGGGACGTTGCCGCCGGGGAAGCCGAGCCGCTCCATCACCCGGTCCAGCTCGGCCAGCTTCTCTCGCAGCGCGGACGGGTCGTCGCCCGAGAACTCCACCAGGAGCAGCGCGTCCGGCTGGCCCTGGACGAATCTCGCCAGGATCGGCGCGAACTCGGGCATCGCCCGCGAGAGCTCGAGGATGGTCCGGTCCACCAGCTCCACCGCCACCGGCCCGAGCTGGACGATGGCCTCGGTGGACTCCATCGACGCGGCGAAGGTCGGGAAGTGGCAGACCCCGAGGACGCGGTGCTTCGGCAGCGGCTGGAGGAGCAGCTCCAGCTCGGTGAAGAAGGCCAGCGTCCCCTCGCTGCCCACCAGGAGACGCGCGAGGTTGGGATCCTGCTCGAGCAGATGGTCGAGGTTGTAGCCCCCGACCCGCCGGAGGACCTTCGGGAAGCGGGCGGCGATCTCCGGAGCCTCGCCACGCGCGATGGAGAGAAGGCGCTCGGCCAGCGGCGCGGGCACGGTGCTGCGGCCGGGACCGAACCGGGCACGGGTTCCGTCGGCGAGCACCGCCTCCACCGCATGCACGTTGTGCACCATGTTCCCGTAGACGATGGAGCGGCTGCCCGAGCTGTTGTTCCCGGCCATCCCACCGAGGGTGGCGCGGTTCGCGGTCGAGGGATCGACCGGGAAGAAGAGCCCGTGCGGCTTCAGCGCATGGTTGAGGTGGTCGAGCACCAGCCCTGGCTGGACCCGCACCCGCCGGGCCTGGACGTCCAGCGCCACGACCTCCCTCAGGTGCTTGCTCACGTCGACCACCACCGCCCGGCCGACGGTCTGACCGCACTGCGACGTGCCGCCTCCGCGGGGAAGGACAGGCAGCGAGGCGTCGCGACACGCGGCGAGCGTCGCCTCCACGTCCTGAGCATCGCGGGGGATCACCACCCCCAGCGGCTGCACCTGGTAGATGGAGGCGTCGGTGGCGTAGAGGCCGCGCATCAGCGCGTCGAAGCGAACCTCTCCGCGCAGCTCGCGGCGGAGGCGCCGGTGGAGCGCCCCGCCCTCGAGGGAACCGCTCACGTCGGGGCCACCGCCTGGCGCGCGGGACGAAGACGCTGGATCACTCCCGTGATCAGCGGCCAGAAGAGCAGCAGCAGCGCCAGGGAGCTGATGGTCGCCGAGAGCGGATGAGACCAGAACACCCGGAGGTCTCCCCGCGAACCGAGGATGGCCTGTCGGAACGCGTCTTCCGTCCGGTCGCCGAGGACCACCGCCAGCACCAGGGGGGCCAGCGGGTAGTCGAGCTTCTTGAAGACGTAGCCCACCACCCCGAACACCAGCATCAGCCAGATGTCGAACATCGCCCCGTGCACGCTGAAGGCACCGATGGCGCAGGCGACGATGATCAGCGGGGCGACGATGGCGAAGGGGATGCGGAGGATGGCCGCGAAGAGAGGAACGGTGGAGAGCACCACCACCAGCCCGGCGATGTTGCCGAGGTACATGCTGGCGATCAGCCCCCACACGAAGTGCGGCTGCTCGACGAAGAGGAGCGGCCCAGGCTGGAGCCCCCACACCATCAGCCCGCCGAGCAGCACCGCCGCCGTGGCCGACCCGGGAATGCCCAGGGCCAGCATCGGAAGGAGGGCGCTCGTACCGGCCGCGTGCGCCGCGGTCTCCGGGGCCACCACGCCCTCCAGCGCACCCTTGCCGAAGCGGTCGGGGTCACGGGCGAACTTCTTCGCCAGGCCGTAGCCCATGAAGGAGGCAGCCACCGCTCCGCCGGGGGTGATGCCCAGCCAGCACCCCACCGCCGAGCTGCGGAGCAGGGTGAGCCAGTAGCGGGGGAGCTGTCGCCAGGTCTTGAGGACGACCTGGAGGTCGAGCGCGGCCTTCTTGCCCTTGAAGGCCAGCCCTTCCTCGAGGGTGATGAGGATCTCGCTGATCCCGAACAGGCCGATGACCACCACCAGGAAGTCGAAGCCGCGGAGGAACTGGCCGACGCCGAAGGTCATCCGCAGCTGTCCGGAGATGGTGTCCATTCCCACCGCGGCCAGCCCGAAGCCCAGCGCCATCGCCGCCACGATCTTGAGCCGCGAGCCCTTCCCCATCCCCACGAAGCTGCAGAAGGTGAGGAGATAGACCGAGAAGAACTCCGGCGGCCCGAACTTGAGGGCGAACTTCGCCACCAGCGGGGCGAGGAAGGTGATCAACACCACCCCGCTGAGCGCGCCGATGAACGAGCCGGTGAACGCCGAGGTCAGCGCCTCGCCTGCCCGACCCTGCTGCGCCAGAGGGTAGCCGTCGAAGGTGGTGGCCACGCTCCACGCCTCGCCGGGGATGTTGAAGAGGATGGAGGTGATCGCCCCGCCGAAGAGCGCTCCCCAGTAGATGCAGGAGAGGAGGATGATCGCCGAGGTGGGCTGCATGCTGAAGGTCATCGGCAGGAGGATGGCCACGGCGTTGGGCCCCCCCAGGCCGGGCAGCACGCCGACCACGATCCCCAGGAGGATCCCGGTCAGCATCAGTCCCAGGTTGTACCAGCTCAGCGCGACCGCGAAGCCCTGCATCAGATGAACGAGGTCGACCATGCTCAGTGCCCCGACCGGGGTGGACTGACCGCTGCGATGGCCGATCCTCTCGCTGCGACGCGCAGACTCGGCCCTGCGCTGCTCGACGTACCCCGCGGCACGCCTCCGCTGCTCGCTCCTCGTGTGCGCCGTCTCGCTTCGGTCTCTGCCATCTCGCTCTGCTCACCCCACCCCGGTCGGGGCACTTAGTAGCCGAAGAGGGCCTCCAGCGGCCCCTTGGGCATCGGGACCACGAACTTGATCTCGAAGATCCAGAAGAGCACCGCCGCGCTGATCACGCCGGTGAGCACGCTCTTCCACACCGGGTACTTGCCGATCACCTTCATGAAGGCGGCGACGAAGAGCGCCGAGGCGACGTACATCCCGGTGAGCTGGATCAGCGCCACGTAGGCCAGCATCGGGACCGAGACCTGAAGCACCGGCTTGAGCTGATCCCAGCGGACGAAGGTCACGTCCTTCGGCATTCGCAGCGCCTGCACGGCGATTCCCACGCTGCAGAGCGCGAGGAGCACTCCCATCCGCAGCGGAAAGTATCCCGACTGCGGACCGTCGTCGGACCAGCCGGCGCCGAGGCGGGCGTTGGAGACGATCATCAGCACGCCCAGGGCGAGCAGCAGCACCGCCACCCCCATCTCCACCATCCAGCGGGCGACGCGCGGTCCCGGCGCTGCCGACTCCTCCACGTCCGGGCTCACTTGGCGATGAATCCCGCGGCGGCCATGAGATCCTGGTGCCGCTTCTCGTCGCCCTCCAGGTACTTGGTGAAGTCAGTGCCGGTGAGCAGCACCGGCTTGAGGGCGTTGGTTTCGAGGTACTGCTTCCACTCCGGCGTGGCGGTGATCTTCTTGAAGAGGCCGACGTAGTACGCGGCCTGGTCGGCGCTGACCTTCCCCGGGAGGAAGATCGAGCGGAGCATCAGGTAGTCCACCGGAACGCCGACGCTGCGGCAGGTGGGGATGTCGCTCCAGGCCTGGTCGGTGGTCACCTTGGCCGGGTAGGGCATCTTCTCGGTGTCGAACACGCAGAGTGCCCGCACCTGCCCCGCTCGCCATTGCGCCACGCTCTCCGACGGGTTGTTCACGTTGGAGTCGATGTGCTTGCCGACCAGCTGGGTGCTGCACTCGCCGCCGCTCTTGTAGGGGATGTAGGTGAACTTCAGCCCGTTCCCCTTCTCCATCGCCGCGGTGATGATGTGGTCCTCGCGCTTGCTGCCGGTGCCGCCCATCTTGAACTTGTCGGGCGCCACCTTGACCGCGTCGACGTACTCCTTGGTGGTCTTGTAGGGCGTCTCGGAGTTCACCCAGAGCACGAACTCGTCCTGGGCGATCATCGCGATGGGGGTCAGGTCCCGCCAGTTGAAAGGAAGCTTGGTGGCCAGGGGGATGGTGTAGATGACCGACTGGGCGATGAGGAACTTGTGCGGGTCACCCGGCGACTCCTTCACGTCCATCATCCCCTCGGCACCGCTGGCCCCGCCCTTGAGCTGGATGATCAGCGGCTGCTTCATCAGCTGATGCTTGGTGACCGTGGCCTGGATGATGCGGGCCATCTGGTCCGAGGCTCCGCCGGCGCCGGCGGGGACGATGATCTCCACCGGCTTGGTCGGCTCCCAGGCCGCACGGGCCGAAGCGGAGACGAGGAGCACGGCGGTACAGAGCAGGGCGGCACGTCGGCGGAGCGTTTCCAAGCGGACCTCCAGGCGTTCGAGGGGGGACGTGGGCTTCAGGCACTGACCCGCAACGGCGCGGAAATGGCGAGGGGAACGGCAAGCCGTTCGAGGGCGGCGGACACTCCCTGGTCGGCGTGGGGGATGCCGGCGGCGCGGAGCCCGAGCTCCACCCCGCAGAGCGTGCCGAGGAGCATCAGGTCGTTGAAGTCGCCCAGGTGCCCGATCCGGAACACGCGGCCCTGGAGCTTCCCCAGCCCCGCGCCCAGCGAGAGGTCCCACCCGTCGAGGGTCAGCGAGCGGAAGCGGGCCTCGTCGTGGCCCTCGGGGAGGAGCACCGCGGTGAGCGAGTTCGAGTACTCGGCAGGAACGAGGGGCAGCAGCTCCAGTCCCCAGCCCCGCACCGCGGCGCGGGTGGCCTCGGCGTGCCGCGCGTGTCGGGCGAAGACGGTGGGCAGGCCCTCCTCCTGGAGCATCGCCAGCGATTCGCGCAGGCCGTAGAGGAGGTTGGTGGCCGGGGTGTAGGGGAAGAAGCCCGCGGCGTTCGGGCGGAGCATCTCCTGCCAGTCCCAGTAGCTGCGGGTCATCCGGGCCGAGCGAGAGCGGGAGAGTGCCTTGTCCGAGACCGCATTGAAGCCCAGGCCGGGAGGCAACATCAGCCCCTTCTGTGAGCCGGCGATGGTGACGTCGACCCCCCAGGCGTCGTGCCGGTAGTCGATCGAGGCCAGCGATGAGATGGTGTCGACCATCAGCAAGGCCGGGTGACGGGCGCGATCGATGGCCCGGCGGATCTCGGCGATGCGGCTGGTCACCCCGGTGCTGGTCTCGTTGTGCACGACGGCGACGGCGCGGATGGTGTGCCGGTCGTCCTCGGCGAGGTGGCGCTCGATCTCCTGGGGCTCGACGCCGTGGCGCCAGTCGCCGGGAAGAAAGATCGGGGCGAGCCCCAGCCGGCGGGCGAGACCGTGCCAGAGGGTGGCGAAGTGGCCGGTCTCCGCCATCAGCACCCGGTCACCCGGGTCGAGGGTGTTGACCAGGGCGGCTTCCCAGGCGCCCGTCCCGGAGGAGGGAAAGACCAGGACCGGGCCCTCGGTCTGGAAGATGGCCCGGCAGCCGGCAAGGACCTCCTGGCCCAGCGCGGCGAACTCCGGTCCCCGGTGGTCGATCGTGGGGCGGTCCATCGCCCGGAGCACCCGGTCGGGGACGTTGGTGGGGCCCGGAATCTGGAGGAAGTGTCGCCCGCGGCGCACCATGGCCCGTTCACCCCTCCGCGGCGGGGCGCCGCAGAATTGCATGCAAAATAGCCGGCGCACGCTGGCACAGCGCCTCGCCTCCCGAAAGCCGCCCTGCGTCACGACGCACGGGTCCCGAGAGCAGGGACCCCGAGCGGCTTGTGAGCCGAGCCATCGTTTGCATGCAAATGCCCTCAACGCCCCACCCTCCTCCAGCTAGAGTGGGCGCGGAGACCGAGCCTGCCCTTGCGCCGTCCCGCACGCCAGACTTCCCGGAAGCGCGCCGCCCGGCCGCCGACGCTCCACGACGACGTCCTGGGCCGGCTCCGGTCCCTCATCGTCGAGGGAGAGCTGGCACCGGGGGACCGGGTCAACGAGCGGATCGTCTGCGGCCGGTTGGGGATCTCGCGGACGCCGCTCCGCGAGGCGCTGAAGGTGCTCGCTTCCGAAGGACTGGTGCAACTGTTGCCCAACCGGGGTGCGCGGGTGACTCGCCTCACCGAGCCCGACCTCCGGGCGATGTTCGAGGTTCTGGCCGCGCTGGAAGCGCTGGCGGGAGAGCTGGCCTGCGTGCGACTGAGCGACGCGGAGATCGCCGAGATCCAGTCGCTCCACTACCAGATGGAGGCGCACTTCCACCGTCGCGACCTCTCGGCGTACTTCGCGCTCAACCAGGCCATCCACCGGCGGCTGCTCGAGGGAGCGGGCAATCCGGTGCTGCTTGCCCACCACGCGCAGCTGAACGCCCGGGTCCAGCGGGCGCGCTTCCTCGCCAGCCGCCTCAGCGAGGATCGCTGGCAGCAGGCGATGGGCGAGCACGGCGAGCTCCTCGAAGCGCTGCGCCGTCGGGATGGACCGCGCCTGGGCGGGCTCCTCGCCCACCACCTGCGCAACACCTGCGACGCGATCTGCGAGCAGCTCGTGCCGCGTCCGGCGGCGCTCGCGGGCTGAGACGCGGACGCTGCCTGCCGAGCAGTGAATGCCCTCGGCAAGTCGCTTCGCCGGCTCGGGCGCTACAGGAGATTCAGCTGCTTGCCTCGCGTCAGGTACAGCGCCGAGAGCTCGAAGCCGTTCGGATCGACCGCTGTCTCACCTTTTCTGACAGCAACGAAGTATGGCGAGACGTCCAC
>Ga0081540_1004573_pt1 | contig 10479 bp, 9 predicted proteins | sample TabmetS2T1R1_FD_71024 | JGI IMG/M metagenome (GOLD analysis project Ga0081540, IMG submission 71024) | Tabebuia heterophylla rhizosphere microbial communities from the University of Puerto Rico - S2T1R1 | ecosystem: Host-associated > Plants > Roots > Rhizosphere ... | reverse complement strand
TCATCGGCGTGATCGAGGGCCTCCAGTACTTCACCGAGGGCTACGTCGCGAGCACCGTGGCCGCGGGCGGCTCGGGCGGCGGCGCCGGGGATGCGATCAACAACCTCGGCTACCCCCAGGACTCGACCCTCTTCTACCCCCTGCTCCTCTACCAACAGGGATTCCGCTACTTCAACATGGGCTACGCGTCCGCGATGGCGGTTCTGCTCCTGATCGTCTCGCTCGCGGTGACCGTGGTCATCCTGCGCCGCTCGGATCGCTTCGTCCACTACGCCGGGGCCCCGAGGTGAGCTGAGTGGAAGCAGCGACTCACCCACTGCCCATCCCCGTCGAGCGGCGGCGCCCGCCGAAGGAGGTCCGGCGCAAGCGGCTGCTGCTGGCGGTCGCCGATCACAGCATCCTGATCGGGCTCGCGATCGCCTTCCTGGCGCCCTTCCTCTTCATCTTCCTCACCGCGTTCATGACCAACGACCAGGCGCTCTCCTCTGACCTCTGGCCGAAGCCCTTCCACGCGAGCAACTTCAGCGACGTCTTCGACCGCGCCCCGCTGGTCCGCTACGCGGTCAACTCCTTCCTCTATGCCGGCCTGGCGACCCTCGGGGTGCTGATCTCGAGCGTGCCGGTCGCCTACGCGCTCTCCAGGCTGCGCTGGAAGGGGCGGAACGTCGCCTTCGTCCTCGTCCTGGCGACGATGATGCTGCCGCCGCAGGTGACGATCGTCCCGCTCTACGTGATGTTCAGCAAGCTGCACCTGGTCGGCTCGATCTGGCCGCTGATCATCCCCAACTGGCTCGGCGACGCCTTCTCGATCTTCCTGCTGCGCCAGTTCTTCCTGACCATCCCCGCGGAGTACTCCGACGCGGCCCGGGTCGACGGCGCCGGCGAGTTCCGGGTGATGCTGGACGTAGTGGTCCGCCTCGCCAAGCCGGCGCTCGTTGCCGTGGCCCTGTTCAGCTTCCTCTTCTGCTGGAACGACTTCTTCGGGCCCCTGCTGTACACGGGTGAGAACCCCGACCACTGGACCCTCTCGGTCGGCCTCGCCCAGTTCCGCAATGTCCACCAGGTGCAGTGGAACCTGACCATGGCGGCGACGCTCCTCTTCATGCTGCCCGTGATCGTTCTCTTCTTCGCCGCGCAGAAGGCCTTCATCGAGGGCGTGACCCTGACGGGGGTGAAGGGATGAGCGGCCTGAAGGTCGCCGTGATCGGCGCCGGCTCCACCTACACCCCGGAGCTGGTCTCGACGATCTCGGCCGCCGAGGAGGGGCTTCGAGTCCGCGAGCTCGTCCTGCACGACATCGACGCCGAGCGCCGCGACGTGGTCGGCGCGCTCGCCGCCCGGATGCTCTCCCGGCAGGGCTTCGAGGGCAGCCTCGAGCTCACCTCCGACCTGGACCTGGCGCTCCGAGATGCCGACGCCGTGCTGATCCAGATCCGCGTCGGCGGCCAGGCGGCGCGGCTCTCAGACGAGACGGTCCCGCTGCGCTGCGGCTGCATCGGCCAGGAGACCACCGGCGCGGGCGGCTTCGCCAAGGCGATGCGGACGGTCCCCGTGGTGCTCGAGATCGCCGAGCGCGCGCGGCGGCTGTCAGCTCCCGGGGCCTGGATCGTCGACTTCACCAACCCGGTCGGGATCGTCACCCGCGCCCTGCTCGATGCGGGCCACCGCGCGGTGGGCCTCTGCAACGTCGCGATCGGCTTCCAGCGCGAGTTCGCGCGCCTCCTCGGTGTGCCGGGGAACCGGATCGCCGTCGACCAGGTCGGCCTCAACCACCTGACGTGGGTGAGGTCGGCCTGGCTCGACGGTCAGGACGCGCTGCCGCCGCTGCTCGACTCGCACCTCGATGAGATCGCCGAGGGTCTCGAGCTGCGGCCGGAGCTGATCACCGAGCTGGGCGCGGTCCCCTCGTACTACCTGCACTACTTCTACGACCACGACGAGGTTCTCGAGGAGCAGCTCGCGGGGACGCCGCGGGCGCAGGTCGTCGCCGAGATCGAGCGCGATCTGCTCGAGCTCTACCGCGATCCGGAGCTCGACGAGAAGCCCACCCGGCTCGAGGAGCGCGGCGGCGCCTTCTACAGCGAGGCGGCCACCGCTCTGGTCCGGTCGCTGTTCGACGACACCGGCGACACGCAGGTGATCGACACCCGCAACGGCGCCACGCTCCCGGGCCTGGCGCCCGACGACGTGGTCGAGGTCCCGGCCAGGATCGGCGCCGACGGCCCGGAGCCGCTCGAGCAGCCCGAGCTCGCGCCCGAGCTCCTCGGCCTGACGCGGCACGTCGCCTCCTACGAGCGGTTGACGGCCGCCGCCGCGGTCAGCCGCGACCCCGTAGAGGCAAAGAAGGCGCTGCTAGCTCACCCGCTGATCGGTCAGGACGAGCTCGCCTCCAGGCTGCTCGAGCAGCTGGCGGCGGCCGAGCGGTCGGGCATTCCCCTGCCGGTGCCGGAGGGGGCGGCGTCGTGACCGAGAAGCTGGCGCTGGCGGTCGACGGAGGCAACTCGAAGACCGACCTGGCCCTGATCAAGGAGGACGGGGCGGTCCTCTCCGCGGTGCGCGGCCCGGGCAGCTCGCAGCAGAAGCTGGGCGTGGACGGCTCGATCGAGGTGCTCGGCTCCCTGCTCGAGCGAGCCGCCGCGGACGCCGGCGTTGAGATGAACCACCAGCCGGTGGCCGAGGTCGGTCGAGTGCTGATCGCGGGAGCGGACCTGCCCGAGGAGGAGGAGATCCTGCGGAAGGCGCTGGCCGACCAGGGATGGGCACCGCGCACCGAGGTCGGGAACGACACCTTCGCCGTCCTGCGCACCGGGACCGACCGCGGCTGGGGAGTGGCGCTGGTCTGTGGTGCGGGGATCAACTGCGTCGGCGTCGCCGAGGACGGCCGCGTCGCCCGGTTCGCGGCGCTCGGCCGTATCACCGGCGATTGGGGAGGCGGCGACGACGTCGGTCCCGAGGCGCTCTGGGCCGCGGCGCGGAGCGCGGACGGCCGCGGGCCCAAGACCACGCTGGAGCGGGCGGTCCCGGCGCACTTCGCCCTTGCCGCGCCAATTGACGTGGCGCGGGCCATTCACTTCGACGAGCTGCCGTACGAGCGGCTGATCGAGCTCGCCCCGGTCGTCCTGGCGGAGGCGGCGAGCGACCCGGTGGCGGGCCAGATCGTCGATCGCCTCAAGGCGGAGATGGTCAATCTCGCGCGGGTCGCAATCGAGCGTCTCGACCTGGCGGGGGAGTCTTTTGAGGTCGTACTCGGCGGCGGGATGTTCCGGGCGGACGGCCGGGAGCTCGTCGATGCGGTGCGCGACGGTGTGGGCGAGTTCGCGCCCGACGCCACCGTGACAGCCATCGACGCCCACCCGATCGTCGGTGCGGCGCTCCTGGCCCTGGACGAGCTCGGCGCGGACCCGGCGGCGAAGGAGCGCGTCCGCCATTCCCTGTCGGAGGCGGGATTAGGCTGATGGAGAGGAGAGGGTTGCCCAATGGCTGAGATTCGCTACGAGAAGGCCACGGCGGTCTACCCGGGGGCCGAGACCGCGGCGGTCGCGGAGCTGGACCTGGACATCGCCAACGGAGAGCTGCTCGTCCTGGTCGGCCCATCGGGCTCGGGCAAGACGACCGCTCTGCGGATGCTGGCCGGTCTCGAGGAGGTCTACGCCGGGAACATCTTCCTCGGCGAGCGCGACATCACCGACCTGCCGCCCAAGGACCGCGACGTGGCGATGGTCTTTCAGAACTACGCCCTCTACCCCTTCCTCGACGTCGAGGCCAACATCGCCTTCCCGCTGAAGATGGAGAAGGTGCCGAAGGCGGATCGGCAGCGGAGGGTCCGCGAGGTCGCGGAGCTGCTCGAGCTGACCGACTACCTGGCTCGAAAGCCGAGCCAGCTCTCCGGCGGTCAGCGCCAGCGCGTCGCGATGGGCCGAGCGATCGTGCGCCAGCCGAAGGCCTTCCTGATGGACGAGCCGCTCTCGAACCTCGACGCGAAGCTCCGGGTTCAAATGCGCGGCGAGATCTCCTCCCTGCAGACCCGACTCGGCGTGACGACCGTCTACGTCACCCACGACCAGGTCGAGGCGATGACGATGGGCCATCGCGTCGCGGTGCTCAAGGACGGCCGTCTCCAGCAGTGCGCCTCGCCGCGCGAGCTCTACGACCGGCCCGCCAACACCTTCGTCGCCGGCTTCATCGGCTCCCCCGCGATGAACCTGATCCGCGTCCCGTTGAGCCCTGACGGTCACGCGATGCTGAACGGGAAGGGCCTCCAGCTGGAGGAGCCGGTCCAGGCTGCGGCGGCGGGCCGCGAGGTGATCGTCGGGCTGCGGCCCGAGGCTCTGGAGCCCGCCGACGACGGCCTCGCCGCGAGGGTGGAGCTCGTCGAGGAGCTCGGCTCAGACGCCTTCGCCCGGTGCACCGCCGAGATGCCGGGCGGCGAGACCACGCTGACCGTCCGAATCGATCCCTGGGAGGCCCCGCAACGCGGCGGCCGGGTCTCACTGCGGCCGCGCGCGGGCCAGGCCCATCTCTTCGATCCCGAGACGGGCGATCGCCTCGGGTGACCGATCGACTGAGGCTGGGTCGGTGAATACTCAGACCAAGGCCGGGGCGGCGGCGAGGCCGTCCCTGCTCCGTCACCTGAACGAGCGGGCGGTCCTGGAGGCGATCCGCGACGGCGCCCCGATCTCCCGGGCCAAGATCTCGCGGGCGGTGGGCGTCTCCAAGCCGACCGTGTCCGTCGCCCTCCGATCGCTCGTGAACGCCGGGTTGGTGCGCGAGGCAAGTGAGACCGGCGATGGTCCGAGCTACGGCGCCACCTTCTTCGAACCGGTGCCCGACGCTGCGATGGTGCTGGGCCTCGACCTCGGCGCCCGCTTCCTAAGGGGGGCGATCTGCGATCTCGGCGGAGAGATCAGCGCCCGCCAGGACGTCGAGCTGCCCGACGCCGAGGTTCAGACGGCCCTCGCCGCCGCGGCCGACCTGAAGGCGCGCCTGATGGCGGCCGGCGGTGTCGGCGATGCCTCCATCGATGGAGCCGTCGTCGGAGTCCCGGGCGTCGTCACCGGCGACGGAGAGGTGGCCCAGGCGGAGAACGTCCACGGGCTCGAGGGCATTCGAGTCAACGCCGAGCTCGAGCGCCTGCTCGAGGTGCCGGTCACCCTCGAGAACGACATCAACCTCGCGGCGCTCGGCGAGCAGTCCCGCGGCGTGGCTCGCGGGGTCGACGACTTCGTCTTCCTCTCGGTGGGGACCGGCCTGGGCGCAGGCGTGGTCCTCCACCGCGAGCTTCATCAGGGGCACCACGGTGCCGCCGGGGAGATCGATTTCGCACTCGGATCCGGGATCGAGCGCGACACCGACCCGGCCGCTCCGGCGATCTCGGACTTCGCCCGCCGCTTGGTCGAGCGGGACGGGCGACAGAGCGCGATCGGCTCCTCCTTCGAGGTCCCGGAGATCTTCGGCGCGGCGCGGGCCGGAGACGCATTGGCTCTCGACGTGGTCGAGGAGGAGGCGCGCCGCATCGCCCTCCACATTGCCCCGGTCGCGGCCGTGATCGACGTCGAGCTCATCGTCATCGGCGGCGGGATCGGCGCCAACGGCGACCTGCTGCTGGCCCCCACCCGCGCCCGTCTCGATGAGCTCCTCCCCTACCCGCCCCGGGTCGAGGTCTCGAGCCTCGGCGATGCCGCCGTACTCAACGGCGCCCTGGCCGTCGGCCGGGCCGCGGCGCTCGACAGCGTCTTCGAGAACCGCGCCCGCGCCTAGGCCGTCAAGATCCCTGCGTAGATGGCGACCGCTGAACTGACCGTGATCGGGCTGGGCCGCTCGGACCCGAGCGCGGGCACCTACATCGCCGAGATCCAGCGCCGGCTCGCCGCCCAGGACAGGGTGGGCTACGAGCTCCACGCGATGGGGACGAATCTCGAGGGCTCGACCGAGGACATCCTCGCCCTGGTCGCCGAGCTCCACCGCGTCCCGTTCGAGCTGGGCCTCCCCCGCGTCTACTCGGTGCTGAAGCTGGACGAGCGGCGGGACAAGGAGCAGACGCTCGCCGACAAGGTGCGCTCCGTCGAGGAGCGACTGGAGTGACTCGCTAGCCTCGTCGGATGGGAAGTTCGACGAGTCCGCTCAGCCCGAACCTCTCTGAGGGGCAGATCCGGGCCCTCGCCGCGCACGGCGAGGAGCGCACGGCCGAGGAGGGCGAGTTCCTCTTCAGGATCGGCGATGCGACCTACCCGCTGATGGTCGTGCTCGAGGGCGAGGCTGCGGTCCTGGACGGCGCCGGGAACGTGATCGCGCGCCAGGGCCCGGGTGGCTTCCTCGGCGAGATGAACCTACTCAGCGGCCAGACCGTCTTCGTCGACGGCGTGGCGACCAAGCCGATGCGCTACATCGCGGTCGAGCGCCAGGAGCTGAAGGCGCTGCTGTTCGAGGACGCCTCACTCGCCGACGTCATGCTCAACACCTTCATCCGGCGGCGGGAGATCCTGCAGGAGCGCGAGGGCGTCGGCTTCGAGGTGATCGGGCCGCAGTCCTCGGCGGCGACGCGCCACCTGATCGAGTACGCGCGCAGAGGACGCGTCCCCCACGTCTGGCGCGACACGGACCGGACCGACGACCCCCAGTACACGGAGGCGATCGCCGAGCTCGAGCCGAATGAGCTGCCGCTGGTCCGCCTGCCGGGGGGCGTCGAGCTGCGCAACCCCAGCGACGGCCAGCTCTGGCGGGCGCTGGGGATCGGCCTCGAGCTGGAGCCGCGTGAGGAAGTTGACCTGGCGGTGATCGGCGGTGGTCCCGCCGGCCTCGGCGCCGCGGTCTACGGAGCCTCAGAGGGGCTGAACACGCTCGTCGTCGAGGGCACCATCCTCGGTGGCCAGGCCGGATCCTCGCGCCGGATCGAGAACTACCTCGGCTTCCCGGCGGGGATCAGCGGCTCGGAGCTGATCGGGCGCGCGATCACCCAGGCGCGCAAGTTCGGCGCGCGCACGGCGACGCCCTATCGCGCGGTCTCGCTCGAGCCCGGCAACGGGACGCACCGGATCGGGCTCGACGGAGACCGAACGATCGTCGCCCGCGCCGTCCTGATCGCGACCGGCGCCGACTACCGGCGCATCCCCTGCAGGTCGCTCGAGGAGTACGAGGGCCTCAGCGTCTTCTACGCCGCCGGCCCGCCCGAGGCCCAGGGCTGCGGCGGCAGCCGGGTCGGGGTCGTCGGCGGCGGCAACTCCGCCGGGCAGGCGGCGGTCTGGCTCGCCCGGGGCGGCGCCCTGGTGACGCTTCTTCATCGCCGCGGCGACCTCCGCGAGACGATGTCGGACTACCTGATCGCCGAGCTCGACCGCTACGGCGTCAACGTGCGCGACCGCAGCGAGGTCGGCGAGCTCCACGGCGAGGACGGCCGGCTCCAGGCCGTGACGCTCAAGGACGGCGAGAAGCTGCCGCTGAGCTACCTCTTCTTCTTCATCGGTGCGGACCCGTGCACGGACTGGGTCGGGGACGCGGTCGCCCGCTGCCCCAACGGCTTCATCCTCACGGGCGGCGAGGCGGGCGCGCGGGGACTGCTCCAGACCAGCGTCCCCGGCATCTACGCGGCCGGTGACGTCCGCGCCGGCTCGACGAAGCGCTGCGCCACCGCGGTCGGCGAGGGCGCGGCGGTCGTCGGCCACATCCACGAGCATCTCGCAAGCGTCCCCGCGTAGGGCCTACGGGAGAAGTGCCGGGGGTGGGATTCGAACCCACATGCCCCCGAAGGGACCACGGATTTTAAGTCCGCTGCCTAGACCAGTTTGGCCACCCCGGCAGGCTGAAGATCACCCGAGGTCGTCGCGCCGGCGGTACTAGATCGCCAGCGAGTGGTCCTCGAGCGCCTTCGCTAAGAGCTCGCGCAGCTCGGCGCGCTCCCGGCCGTCGAGGTTGCCGAGGACGTCGTGCTCGACGGTCTCGAGCTCGCGCTCGGCCTTCTCCACGGTCCTGAGGCCCTTCGGGGTGATCGCGACCAGGTGCCGGCGGCGGTCCTCGGGATCCCGAGTCCGCTCGATCATGCCCTTCTCCTCCAAGCCGTTGAGAAGGAGCACGGTGTTGTTCGCGTCCAGCATCAGCGACTCGGCCAGCCTCTGCTGTGTCGCCCTGGTCATCTCGCGCAGGTAGAGCAGCGTGACGAACTCCTTCGTCTTTACGCCGAGCAGCTCAGGGGTGGCGGTTCGGTAGACGACGCGGGAGAGGCGCGTCAGCAGGTTCATCGTTCCCGCGACGGATGGTGCTTGCGTGCTCATCTCTCTCCCAATCGTAGCCTGATCCACGGATCATCCTTGACTTAATGATCATCCCTGTTATAGTGACAATCCACGTGGAAGCTACGACCCACACATTAGCGACTAATTCGGCTCGCAGCGACCGAAAGCGCTGGATCGCCCTCTTCGTCGTCTGCCTCGGCCAGTTGATGGTCATCGTCGACACGACGATCGTCAACGTCGCCCTGCCGTCGATCCAGTCGGACCTTCACTTCAGCCAGTCGAGCCTCACCTGGGTGATCGACAGCTACCTGATCACCTTCGGCAGCCTCCTGCTCCTTGCGGGCCGCCTGGGCGACCTCTTCGGGCGCAAGCGGATCTTCCTGCTCGGCGTCCTCTCCTTCGTGGTCGCCTCCATGCTCTGCGGCCTCTCCCCCAGCGGCGGCGTCCTGGTGGCCGCCCGGCTGCTCCAGGGCGCCGCCGCTGCCCTCGTCTCGGCCGTGATCATCGCGATCATCGCCGTGGAGTTTCCCCAGCCGGCCGAGCGTGCCCGGGCGATGAGCCTCTACACGTTCGTGATCGCCGGCGGCGCCTCGCTCGGCCTGCTGCTCGGCGGCGCCCTCACCGAGACGATCAGCTGGCACTGGATCTTCTTCGTCAACCTGCCGATCGGCCTGGTTGCGTACGTGCTCGGTCGCCGGCTGATCGCCGAGAACGAGGGCATCGCCCGGAATGGCCGCATCGACTGGCTCGGCTCGGTGCTGATCACGGGCTCCTCCATCGCCGCGATCTACGCCCTGATCAAGATTCCCGAGTGGGGCTGGACCGGCGAGCGCACCGTCGCTCTCGCCGGCGTCGCCGCGCTGCTGCTCGCCGGCTTCGTGGCCCTCGAGTCCAGGATCGCGAACCCGATCATGCCCCTGCGAGTGCTCGGCAACCGCAGCCTGGTGACAGCCAACCTGGTCCGCGGCTTCCTGGTGACGGGCGCCTACTCCACCTTCTTCCTCGGCGCCCTCTACTTCCAGCACGTCCGCGGCTGGAGCCCGATCGAGATCGGCCTCGCCTTCCTGGCGATGAGCCTCGCCCTGGCGACCATGTCGGCGGGCCTCGCCGCGCGGCTGGTGGAGCGCTTCGGCCCCAAGCCGACCCTGATCGCCGGCATCGCCGGTCCGGTGGCCGGCCTGCTGCTCTTTTCCCAGGCCGGGGAGTCGACCCCCTACTTCCCGATGATCTTCGCCGCCTTCGCCCTGCTCGGCTTCGGCTTCGGCGCCGCCAATCCCCCGCTGATGATGATCGCGATGGACGACGTGCCCGCCGAGGACGCGGGGCTCGGCTCCGGGACGATCCAGGTCTCCATCCAGCTGTCGGCCGCGATCGGCCTGGCCGCGCTGGGGACGATCGCGACCAACCGGACCAACTCCCTCGCGGACGCCGGCCAGAGCGCCACCCAGGCCCTGAGCGGCGGCTACCACCTCGCCTTCCTGATCGCCGCCTGCGCGGCGGCCATCGGCATCGCCATCGCGATCTTCGCCCTGCGCTCCCCCGCCCCGGCCGAGGTCGAGGCCGAGATCGACGAGGCCGCCACGGTCGCCGTCGAGGGCGAGGCCGCCGAGCTCCGCCAGGCCGCTTAGGCAGCCCTTAGAACGGTCGGGGAGAATGCCCGGCACAAGAGGAGGAAATCCCCGCAAATAGCGGCTGAAACGCGCGCTTACGTCCCAGATTTCCAGGGGATTAAGCATCCGCTCAGCGCAACCAGGCCGCTGCTACGGTGTTCGTTTCAGCAGGGAGAGCAGCTTCCCCCCGCCATTCACCTTGGAAGCTTCGACGCTCACACACGCCCAAAGGCGCGGGCTTTTCGCCCGGCGCTCGCCCCTCCTCCGCTTTCAGGAGGACGAGAAGCTCGTCGCCCTGACACGCAAGGGCCACCAGCACGCCTTCGACACGCTGGTGGAGCGCTACCAGTCCCGCCTCCTCGGCTTCTGCCGCCAGATGCTGGGCTCGACCGAGGACGCCGAGGACGTGCTCCAGGAGGTTTTCGTCGCGTCCTACAACGCGATGGTCGCCGACGAACGGCCGATCGCCGTCCGCCCCTGGCTGTACCGGATCGCCCGGAACCGCTGCCTCAACCACCTTCGCAAACCCACCGCGGACGGGCAGGACACGATGGACACCCACCCTCACATGAACGGGGTGACGACCCACGAGCGAGTCCAGAACCGCGAGGAGTTCCGCAGTCTTCTCTCGGACGTGGGACAGC
>Ga0081540_1004572_pt1 | contig 10479 bp, 9 predicted proteins | sample TabmetS2T1R1_FD_71024 | JGI IMG/M metagenome (GOLD analysis project Ga0081540, IMG submission 71024) | Tabebuia heterophylla rhizosphere microbial communities from the University of Puerto Rico - S2T1R1 | ecosystem: Host-associated > Plants > Roots > Rhizosphere ... | reverse complement strand
GGCGCGCTCGCTCGGGCTGTCGCAGTGGACCGCAATGCGGTACGTGATCCTGCCGCAGGCGGTGCGCAACATCATCCCCCCGCTGCTGAACGACTTCATCAGCCTGCAGAAGGACACCGCGCTGGTCGGCGTGCTCGGTGCCATCGAGGCCAACAACGCCGCCCAGATCTACGGGAGCACCGTCTTCAACTACTCCAGCTTCACCGTGGCGGCGATCCTGTTCCTCCTCCTCACGATCCCGCTCGCGCGGTTCACCGACCACCTCATCGAGCGCGACCGCAGGCGGCGCCTGGCCGGTGGGGTGACGTGACCGAGCGCGAGCCGGAAGGCGACGAGGCGATCAGGATCGAGGGGCTGCACAAGTCGTTCGGGCCGAACCAGGTGCTCAAGGGCGTCGACCTCCGCGTCGCGACGCACGAGGTCGTGTGCCTGATCGGGGCCTCCGGTTCCGGCAAGTCAACGCTGCTGCGCTGCGCCAACCTGCTCGAGCCCATCGACGCGGGGACCATCTGGCTGTGGGGCAGCCGGATCACCGGCGCCGGCATCGACCAGAACCTCGTCCGCCGGCACGTCGGGATCGTGTTCCAGTCCTTCAACCTGTTCCCCCACATGACCGTGCTGCGGAACATAACGCTGGCCCCGACCAAGGTCCTGCGCACGCCCCGCGCCCTGGCCGAGGACGAAGCCCGCGCGCTGCTGGACAGGTTCGGCCTGGCCGGCAAGCAGGACGACTACCCCGACCGGCTCTCCGGCGGCCAGCAGCAACGGGTGGCGATCGTGCGGGCGCTGGCCATGAAACCGCAGATCATGCTGCTGGATGAGGTCACGAGCGCGCTCGACCCCGAACTGGTGGCCGAGGTCCTGGACGTGATCCGGGAGCTGGCCGCCGGCGGGATGACCATGCTGATCGCCACCCACGAGATGGGGTTCGCTCGCGACATCGCGCGCCGGGTGTGCTTCCTCGAGGAGGGCCGGATCATCGAGGACGCCCCGCCGGCTGAGCTGTTCACCAGCCCGAAAGACGAGCGCACCCAGCGCTTCCTGCGGCGCATCGTGGACGCCGGCCGCCTGTGAGCCAACCGGCTCCGCATCGGGACCGGTGCATTGCTGATTTCGGTACCCCCAGCAGGGCAGAAATGGCGGCCGATTTTCGTTCTAGATGCCCAGGTGGGGCTGGTAGATCCTGCCGGCCTCCTGCGTACGGGGAGGGGCATGGGCAGCAGGCCAGGAGTGGCCGGATTCCTGGCGCATCGCGGGCTGATCGCGTTCGCCACTGGGACCGCCATGGCCGAAGCCGGCCTGCTGGCCGCCGCCGCGCCGGCGGCACGCGTGCTCGCCCCCCAGGTCACCGCCCTGCCGCCGCTTGCGGTCTTCCATGATCTGCGGTGGCTGTACGGCGCGCAGCGCTCCTGGCTGGAGTTCAACCTGCTGCTGGCCGCGCTGATCGTGGCACGGTCGGCGGTGAACTCTCTGCTCGTCCGCCTGGCCTGGCCGCGCGCCGCGGAGCCGCCCGCACCACTCGCTGCGCTGCGCTGCGCGATCGGCTTCACCGTTTTCGCGTTCCTGCTCATGTCCCCGGTGGTGAGCCTGACGCTGGGGGTGGCGATTCTGCCTTTCTCCTGGCCGTTCCTCGCTGTCGTCCCGGTCATGCTGCTGATCGCGGTCCCGCTCAGCCACGGCGGCGTCGCCGGCTACTGGTGGCGGATGCTTCCACCGCGGGCGGCGGTGGGCTGGCTCCTCGCTGACTTCGCCGTCCTGTCGGTGACGGCGGCGGTGATCGGCCGCCTCTCCGTGCTGGCCGCCGTGCCGGTAGCGGGGCTCGGCGGCCTGGTCAACGCGCGCGCCTGGTACGGCCTGACCGGAGCCGTCGCCGGTGCCCACGCCCGGGCGGCCGGCTGGCCCGCCGGCGCGCGGCTGATCCCGGCCGTGCCGGTGGCCACGCTCGCCGCGATCGTGGTGATAACGCTGATGACCAAGCTGGTGTTCGTGGTCGGCATTCCCACCGGGAACCCGCCCCAGGCCGTAGCGGACCAGGCGGGTCAGGTGCCGGTCGCGAGTGCGCGCACCGCCAGCCAGGCAGGGCCGCCGACATCCTCCGGCCGCGCCCAGCCCGCGCACGCCCGAAAGGACCGGCCGAGACACCGGCCCGTGCTGGAGGTAGCGGGGTTCGGGTCATGGTGCTGCGGGCACGCCCGGTCGCTTGGCTACATCATGCCGGGCACGCTCGTGCAGCAGTTCTCCTACCGTGGCCTCGGCCGGGCGGGTCAGCCGCTGCCGTACGGTCCCGAGGCGAGCGATCTGCCACTGCCGGTGCTCGGCGACCGGATCGCCGCCCAGGTGTGGCGGCTGCACGCCAAGACGGGCCAGCGCGTCGACATCGTCGCCGAGAGCGAGGGCACGCTGGGTGTGTACGCCATGCTCGCCCGGCATCCCGACGTGCCGGTTGCAGCGGTCGTGCTGCTGAGCCCGATCGTCGCGCCCGGGCAGGTCAGCTACCCGGTCGGCGGCGGGTCGGCGCTGCTCCCCGCGGACGAGTTGCGGGGCGTGGTGTGGTTCGTCGGGGGCCTGTCCCCGTTCGGCACGTCCGGAGCCCAGACGCTGCTCGACTCGGTCAACCAGGTGGGCGCGCGGTTCGCCGAGCAGGCCGCGCGCAACCACGGGCTGCGCTGGCTGGAACTTGTTCCGCTCGCCGACGCGGTCACCCTGCCGGCCTGCAGCCTCCCGTCGAACGTGCTGGTTGTGCCGGCGCTCCACGGCGCACTGCTCGACGACCCGTTGTCGCTGCGGATGGTCCGCGACTTCCTGACCGAGCGCCCGGTCAGCGGCGCGTCCGGGTTGCGTACCACCGCCGAGATCGTCGCCGCCGCCGCGAGCGCCTGGCGGATCCCGCAGGCGACCACCCCGTCGCCGCCGTGCCGGCGATGACGGCCGACCCGTAGCGCAGCCGTGCCGGCGATGACCCCCGGCTTGTGGCGCAGCCGTGGGAGACGGCGGCGCCGCCACGGGCCGCGGGCGCTCAGCCGCTGAGGGGAGGGCCCTGGCGGATGCGGTTCATCGCGTCAGCCGGGGTGCCCCGCCACCAGCCCAGTGCCTCGATCCACCAGGTCAGCCCCGCGTCGGCGTACGAGGCGACGAGCCGACCGCCGCGGTCGCCCGCGGAGCCGTCGGTCCGCCCCTCCAGCGCGACGTCGAAGGCCCCCTCCGCCGTCCGGTGCTCCCGCGTGTACCGGATGACCGCCCGCAACTCGTCCGGGGGCATGGTCTCGCCCAGGCCGTAATCGGCGTGGATGGGCATCACGCCGTCCCACCGGGCCGCGCGGCGGAACGGCGGTTTGGCCGGCCACCGGCCGCCGCACCAGATCGGGATCCGCGGCCGTTGCACGGGTCGCGGCAGCATGGTGACGCCGGTGGCGGTCAGGTACTCGCCGTGGAACGTGACCGGCTGGCCGGTCCAGAAGGCGTCCAGCAGGTGCAGGGACTCGTCAAGCCGGGCTGCCCGCACCCGGGGGTCGGCGGACTCGCCGAACGCGGTGAATTCGGTGTCCTGCGACCCGAGCCCGGCGCCGAAGGTCAGACGGCCGCCGGTCAGCACGTCCAGGGTGACGGTCTCGCGCGCCACCTTCGCCGGCCGCCGCCGCGCCAGCATGTTCACCATGATCCCGACCCGGATCCGCTCGGTGCGCGCTGCGACGGCGCTGATCACGACCGTCGGGTCGGCCACGTACCACTCCGGATCGCTCCAGAGCAGGTGGTCCCAGAGGAAGAAGCCGTCCCAGCCCGCCTCCTCGGCGGCCACCGCCAGGTCCACGAGGAGCCGCGGGTCACCGAACGGGCCCACACAGGGGACCCCCACCGCACAGCGCGGCCGCTCTGCCATGGCGCAACCCTAGCGGGGCGGAAGTTACCGCCCGGCGTCAATGGCTGTCTTCCCAGCGGCCCTGGTAGAACCTGAGGTCGAACCGCTCCAGCTCCTCGTTCTTCGCGCCGAACCCGGTCACCGACTCCAGCGCCACGTCCCGGGGCAGGAGCAGCGAGGCGAACCGCACCTCCGGAATGTCGGGACAGTCGTAGAGCGGCACATCGAGCGTGCTCCCGTCCTGGACCTTGATCTCCAGCCTGCGCACGCTGGGATCCACGCGTGCGAGCAGGGTCCGCGGCCCCTCGTCGCCGCCGCCGGAGGTCACGTTGAGCATGCGGCCGGGGTACAGTGGCGGGCCGGTTCGGCCGGCACCGTGCAGAATGCGGCCGGCGGCATCGGTCACGCGGATCATGCTGAACAGGTCACCCTTGCGCGGCTCGTGCCGCCTGGCCCAGATGACCCAACTTAGCCCGTCACCGTTGCTGCCCTCAGCGACCACATAACGCCCGCTCATATGGTCCTCCCCCTGGCGGTCCCGACAGTGGGTTTCAACGAGGTTACCCGCGCGCCCGCCACCCCCACCATGAGATGAGCGGCATCGCCGACCGGATCGTGACAGGACCGGCCACGGCTGGCGGGCACGCCCTGGCCGGCTGGCCGGCCGTGGCACGCTGCGGGCCGGCCGTAGCCGTCGTCCCGGGCACTAGCCCACCGGCCCGCCCGCGGCCGATCATGAGAGGGTGACGTCTCCGATCGAGGTCCGCGGTGTGGTGATCCCGCCGGAGGAATTGTCCTGGCGTTTCTCCAGGTCGTCCGGTCCGGGCGGGCAGTCGGTGAACACGACAGACAGCCGGGTCGAGCTTTCCTACGACCTGGCGGCATCGGACGCGCTCGACCCGGTGCTGAAGGAGCGTGCGCTGCGGGCGCTGGCCGACCGGCTGGTGGACGGGGTCATCACCGTGACCGCGTCCGAGCACCGCTCCCAGTTGCGCAACCGGCAGGCGGCGGCCAGCCGCCTCGCCGCGCTGCTGACCGAGGCGACCGCCCCACCTCCCGCGGCCCGCCGTCCGACCAGGCCGAGCCGGGCAGCCAGGGAACGGCGGCTGGCGGACAAGCAACGCCGATCCGAGCTGAAACGGTTGCGTCGGTCCCAGGACGACTAGCGTCCGCCGTGGGAGCCGGCTACCGGACCCGGCGCCCGCGCCGCCGCCCGACAGCGATGATCGGCGGCATGGCGCCTCGGGCTGGATGCGGCACGGGGGTGACCATGCGCGTCAGCCGGGCCGGTGTGGTACCGGCCGCGGCACGAGCCGGACAGGTCAGAGCAGGCGCCCAGGCGGCGCAGAGGGTGGATCCGGCCGGGGCGCCTGCGTGCCTCTCCCGGCCCCCAAATGTGCTTGTACAGCATCGGGAGAGACACCCCACTATGAGCGGCGAACCTGAGCCTTCGCTGGATACCTGCTGTAAGAAACCTGCCCAGTTGCCGGGTGTGCGCCAACCACAACGGCCTCATGCCGGGAGCGGGCTATTTGGCGTCCGCGTAGGTGGACACCACCGCGGTCGTCACGGGGAACCTGACCGGAGTCGGGCCGAACACCAGCCGCCCCGCCTCCGCGGCCGCCGAGCGGACGGCATCGGCCACCGCACCGGCCATGGCCTCGGGGCAGTGCACGATCACCTCGTCGTGCTGGAAGAAGACCAGCCGTGCGGCCGTGTCGCTGCCGCCCGGCGGGCTCCCGCCATGCGCAGCCTCGCCTGGCCGGGCCGCGGCCTCCGCGGTGGCCAGCGGGCTTGCCCCGTTCTGCGGCGAAATCGCCGCCAGGCGGCGGCGGAGGGTGGCAAGCAGCACGATCGCCCAGTCGGCCGCGCTGGCCTGCACGACGAAGTTGCGCGTGAAGCGCCCGCGCGCCCGCAGCCACCGACCCGCCCGCGCCTCGCCGGTGTCCGGGTCGTCCGGCTCCGCGGTCAGCCCGCGCCATGCGTCCGACGGCGGTGGGCAGGTGCGCCCAAGCCGTGACCGGACGACCCGGCCCTCCTCCCCCGCCCTGGCCGCCGCCTCCACGTACTGGGCGGCGAGCGGGAACCTCCGTCGCAGCACCGCCAGCAGCTGGCCCGCCTCGCCGCCCGCGCCGCCATACATGGCGGAGAACAGCGCGACCTTGGCCTTGCTCCGTTCGCCGCCGAACGAGGAGGCCAGCGCCTCGTACAGGTCGCCGGTCGCCGCCGCCGTGGCCAGCGCGCGGTCGGCGGCCAGCGCGGCGAGCACACGCGGCTCGAGCTGAGCGGCGTCGGCGACCACCAGGACGTGGCCCGGGTCGGCCACCACCGCCTTGCGCAGCACCCGGGGTATCTGCAGCGCGCCGCCGCCCCGGGTGGCCCACCGGCCGGACACCACCCCGCCGACCACGTACTCCGGGCGGAACCGGCCGCCCGCCACCCACTCGTCCAGCCAGGCCCATCCGTGAGCCGCGTGCAGCCGGGCGAGTTCCTTGTACTCCAGCAGCAGCCCGGCCGCCGGGTGATCCACGCCGCGCAGGACCCCGGACCGGGTCGAGGGCACCCGCACCCCAACCGCGGCCAGCGCCCGCAGCACCTGGGCGGGCGAGTCCGGGTTCACCGGGCGGCCGAGCGCCTCCGAGATACGGGCCGCCAGGTCTGCTACCTTGGCCGGCCGCAGGCCCGGCACGGGGCGCGGGCCCAGCAGCGCGGTGAGCAGCTCGTTGTGCACGTCCGCGCGCCACGGCAGCCCGTAGGAGCCCATCTCCGCCGCGACCAGGCCACCCGCCGATTCCGCCGCGGTCAGCAGCGCGAACCGGTCCGGGTGCTCGTCGGCCGCGATCCGCCTCATCTGGTCGGCGTGAACGGCGACGGTGGCGGCCAGCGCCGCGGCCGGTTCGGGGAAGTCCGGGTCGGCCGGGTCGAACAGGGCGTCCTGCCCGGCGCGCGGCGCCACCGCCGGCCGTTCGCTCCCGCCCGCCGGTGCGGCTGCGCCGCTCAGCCGGGCCCAGGCACCCGCCAGCGACGCCGGCTCGCCCGACCGGCCCTCCCGCCCGAGCAGCAGCGCCTCGGTCAGGGCGATGTCGTGGCAGCGCTCCACCCGCACCCCCGCCCGCAGCAGCGCGGGGTAGACGCCGGCGGTCGCCGCCCACACCCACCGCACGCCGCCGGATCGCTCGTACCCGGCGACGGCCGCAGGAAGATCATCATGCCGAACGACGGGCCCGTGGCTGGTGCCGTCATCGGCCAGTTCCGACAGCCAGCAGCCGTCCTTCGGCCCAGCGACGACAGCGACCCGCACGGATCAGATTGTCGCCCGTGGGGCCGACAGGCGCGCGCAGCGCGCCGGGCCCGTGAGCACGCGTCGAGTGGTGTCTGGGCCCCGATCCGGTCCCTGACCCAGGCCGGACCGGGGCCCAGACGCTCGCCCTCAGCCCGACCCGGTGCCCGGCGGAGTTGGCGGGGCTGCGTGGTTCCAGCCGAGCCCGCCGTGCAGGGAGGGCAGGAGGGAGAAGTCGAGGATGCTGACCGCGGTGGCCGTGCCGCCGCTGTCCGTGGCCGTCACCACCACCTGGTGCCCGGTCTTGACCGAGCCGATGCCGTTGCGTTCCGCGTCCACGTTCGTGGAGCTTGTCACCTGGTAGGTCTTGGCGAAACCGTCGGCGCTCTTGACCGTGATGGAGGTGTCGCTGACGGCCGTGACCGAACCACGCTGGGTGTCGATCGTCTGGTAGCCACCGCCGGACTTGGGGACGACGAACTGGCCGTGCACCGCGCTGAACGGGCCGCCAAAGCCGAAGAACCCTCCGCCCGGCCGGCCCGCGTGGGGCATCGCGGGCCGGGCAGACGGCGACGGCGTGGCGGCGAGACCGCCCGGCGACGCCGCTCCCGTCCCCGACGACGGCGAGCCCGATGTCGCAGCCATGGCCACGCCGGCCCCGGCGAGCACGGCGGCGACGGCGACTCCCGCGAGGATCAGCGGCCTGCCGGGCAGTCTGCGGTTACCAAGCATGCGACTTCCTTCCGGGTCGGCTCGGGCCATCGGTCGACGGGTCCACGCCAATACTCGCCAGGCGAGTTGGGCCCTTGCTTAAAAAGTGCTGAGAATATCTCCAGAACGCCCGGAACGGCCGGAACGGCCGACGGGCGCGCGGGCCCCTTACCCGGTTATCCCGGCGCACCCGGAATACTCGCTCCGCCGGTAGACGTCAGGAAGGCGGCGAAGCCGACTGCCAGCGCGACCGCGACGTGCTGGCGGAACCCCGCGCTGGACAGTTTCGCGGCGTCGCCGGCGTTGCGCATGTTGCCGCACTCGATGAAGACCTTCGGCACGGTGGACAGGTTGAGCCCGCCGAGATCGGTGCGGACGTCGAGGCCATGGTCGCCGACGTAGTTCGCGTAAGGCTCGCGGGTGATCCGGCGGTAGGCGCCGCGGATGTCGAGCGCGAGCCGGTGTGATGGGCCAACGATGGCCTCGTTGTGACCCGCTATCAGCCCCGGCTCGATCACGTCGAAACCCGAGCCGCCGGGCGGTCCGCCGTCGGCGTGGATCGAGATCGCGGCGTCCGCGTGCGCCCGGTTGCCGATCGCGGCCCGCTGGGTGATGCACGGGCCGACGCCGTGGTCGTTCGTGCGGGTCAGGATCACCTTCGCGCCCTCGGCCCGCAGCAGCCGGGTGAGCCTCATCGCCACGTTGAACGTGAAGGCGTGCTCGCTGTAGCCGGCAAGGGTCTCGGTGCCGGTGGTGTCGCACGGCTTCGTCTCGGTGATGACGTTGACGGGGCGGTTGATGACGGCCGGATGTGACCAGTTCTCGCCGTTGTGCCCGGGGTCGAGCACGACCACCTTGCCGGCCAGCGGGCGGCTCGGCGCGGTGGCACTTCCCGATGGGGCGCCGGCGGGAGAGCGCGTGGAGCCGCCGTGCGGGGGGATGGTGGCGCCGTGGCTGGGCGCCGTCGCGCCGCCCGATGCCGACGTTGCGCCGGGCGCCGGTGGTGCTGCGCCGCCCGATGCCGACACGGACGCGACCGAGCAGGCGGCGAGCGGACCCGCCAGCGCGGCAGCGACGGCGAAGGCCGCGGCCGCGCGGGTGTGACGGCGCCCGTGCACGCCACAGATCATCCAGACACGCCCCAAGGACCAAACTCACGGCAGCATTCAGGCACGATGACAGGTTTCGGCCCGACCCTACCGAAGCGCGGCGGGCCGGCGGCCAGCAAAGCTCAAACGGCTGCTCCAGAGTATGCTGAGGATCCTGACGTCGCCCCAGGATAATACCACAGATGCGAAATCCAGTTCGCCCGTGATCTGGGGTCACTGTGGTCAGGACCCGCACTCAAGTCATGATCACGAGCTGCCCGGCCAGAATCAGGTGACAGCTGGAGCCGGGCGCCTCCTGCCCGCGCTCATCGCTCCTGCCTGGTGAGCCTGGTAAGCCACGGAACCCCCTGGACCCGCCCTGGGCATCGCCTTGGCCACCCACGGCGCCGCCGCGCGTGGCTTGCGCTCATTCCGCGCGCGGCTGCGGGATCCCCGCGAGCAGGGCACGGACCTCGGTCTCCCGGTAGCGGCGGTGGCCACCGAGGGTCCGGATGGACGTCAGCTTCCCGGCCTTTGCCCAGCGTGTGACCGTTTTGGGGTCCACGCGGAACATCGTCGCGACCTCAGCCGGCGTCAGCAGCGGCTCAGCCTCGGGCGTGCGTGCAGACATGTGTACGGCCTCTCCTCCTGGACCGCCAAGTACTACGATCCCGCGTTCCCCACCCTGCATGGCTCCCCTGCGGAGCCCGCCGTGGATGTCCTATGTCCCATATGTGGCCTACTTAGACCATATTGCCATCACCAGCGGTGACAAGTCGACCACCAGGAGCAAAGATTCTGGGACACATTGCCCTGGTTTATCCGATGGCTGCCTCACGTTATGTAATATCACAAATACGTATTGTCGTTATCACGGGGGCCGCGGAATCCGCGGTCCCGCTGCTCAGCTGGCGTTTTCCAGCGCGGCCAGCGCCTGCCAGCGCCTCGCCACCCTTCCGAACATCGCGGTCGCCATCTCGAGCTCCCCGCTGGTGATCGCCTTGATCGCGGCGGAGACCTCGGCCACAGACTGGTCGGCGCGGAGCGCCCCGTCGTCGAGCAGGTTAACCAGCCCCCCGTAGTCGAGTTCCACCAGGGCGTCAGGGTGGAACTCCTCCAGCCAGCAGCCGATCTGCTCCAGCTCGGTCACGACGCGCCGCGCGGCGTCGTCGGCGAGAGCGTCCGCCGGCGTCCCCGCGCGCCGGAACGCATCCAGCGCGAGGCTCAGCCGCCTGCGCGCCCGCGCCATCGCCGTGGCGTAGACGAGCGTGCGGGTCGGCGTGACCGTCGCCCGGCCGCCGTCCCCCCGATCGCTGGTGGCGCCGAGCACGAGCCAGCGCTCGTCGGCCGCGAACGGGATGAACCAGGCCGGAGGAACCGCCCAGGTCCGGGCCTGGATGTGGACGCGCAGCGAGGTCGCCGCCTCCTGCGAGCGGGCGAACGCGCCGATGGCCGCGTCCATCGCGGCAGCGCTGGACGCGGCCGACCACAGTTCCGGAACCGTCGTCCTCAGCCGGGACAGGCCGAGCCACGAGCGCAGCCGG
>Ga0081540_1004571_pt1 | contig 10479 bp, 11 predicted proteins | sample TabmetS2T1R1_FD_71024 | JGI IMG/M metagenome (GOLD analysis project Ga0081540, IMG submission 71024) | Tabebuia heterophylla rhizosphere microbial communities from the University of Puerto Rico - S2T1R1 | ecosystem: Host-associated > Plants > Roots > Rhizosphere ... | reverse complement strand
CGCCGGCCAGCCCGGCACCGCCCGGATCCCGGCCAGCGCGGCCCGGGCCGACGCGCCGGCCGCGCCGAGGTCGGCCACGGTCGGGCCGACCACCACCGGCCCGGCGCCGAACTCGGGCAGCAGCGGCCGGGTGCCGACCATCGCGTCCTTGACCCCGCCGAGCACCACGACCAGCCGGTCACCGGGCACTCCGGCGAGCACGTCGATCCCGGCGTGCCGGGCGGCCCGCTGCACCGCGTCGAGGACCTGCTCCGGGTGGCCCTTCGGGGCCGCGCCGATCACCACCGCGACCGGCGTCTTCGCCGCCCAGCCGAGCGCGCTGGCCCGGGACAGCAGCGTCTCGTCCACGTCGCCGCGCAGCAGGACGTCGACGACCAGCGCCTCCAGCCGGGCGTCCCAGGCCCCGCGCAGCTCGGCCACCCCGGCGTACACCTGGGCGGCGGCGAAGGCGATCTCCCGGCTGTAGCGCAGCACCGCCTCCCGCAGCTGGGCCTGCTCGCCGGGCGCGCCGAAGCCCTCGACCTCGCCCTCAACGACCTCGACGGTGACCCGGACCAGCTCGACGGCCTGCTGGAGGTTCACCGAGCGGGCCAGCTCCTGCGGGCCGGCCCGGAACACCTCGGTGGTCAGCCGGGGCGCGTCGCCGGGCGAGCGCAGCCACTCGACGAACGAGGCGATGCCGGCCTGCGCGATCAGCATGACCCAAGACCGCTGGTCGGCCGGCATGTCCCGGAACCAGGGCAGGGTCTCGTCCATCCGGGCGACGCTCTTGGTCGCCAGCGCCCCGGACGCGCGCTCCAGCCGGCGCAGGGTCGCGGTCGCCGGCGGGGTCGTGGTCACCCGATCACCTTGCCACTCGCCGCGGTGACCGGACGGGGCAGGATGGGGTGGTGACCGCCCCGCGCGACCCCGTGGACGACCTGCGCCGCATCGCCTTCCTGATGGAACGCCGGCACGAGGCGACCTACCGGGTCCGGGCGTTCCGCCGGGCCGCCGACGTGCTGTCCGAGATCCCGGTCGACTCGCTGCAGCGGCGGGTGCAGCTCGGCACGCTGCGCCAGCTGCCCGGCATCGGCGAGAAGACCGCGGCCGTGGTCGCGCAGTCGCTCGCCGGCGAGCTGCCCGACTACCTGGTCGACCTGGAGCAGGGTGCGGGCGAGCCGGTCAACGAACGGGCGGGCGGCCTGCCCGGCTCCGACGGGCCGACTCCGGCCGGCGTGGCGTTGCGACACGCGCTGCGCGGCGACTGCCACACGCACTCGACCTGGTCCGACGGCGGCTCGTCGATCCGGGAGATGGCGCTGGCGGCCCGCGACCTCGGCCACTCGTACATGGTGCTGACCGACCACTCGCCCCGGCTGACCGTCGCCAACGGGCTGACCGCCGACCGGCTGAGGGCCCAGCTGGTCGAGGTCGCGCTACTCAACGAGGAGCTGGCGCCGTTCCGGATCCTCACCGGGATCGAGGTCGACATCCTCGAGGACGGCGGCCTCGACCAGGAGGACGACCTGCTCGCCCAGCTCGACCTCGTGGTGGCCAGCGTGCACTCGAAGCTGCGGATGCCGCGGGCGCCGATGACCGAGCGGATGCTGGCCGCGATCCGCAACCCCTACACCGACGTGCTCGGGCACTGCACCGGCCGGATGGTGACCGGCACCCGCGAGCGGCCGGCCTCGGAGTTCGACCCGGACGTGATCTTCCCGGCCTGCAGGGAGGCCGGCGTCGCGGTGGAGATCAACTCCCGGCCGGAGCGGCTCGACCCGCCGAAGCGGCTGCTCCGGCAGGCGGTCGAGGCCGGCTGCGTGTTCTCGATCGACTCCGACGCGCACGCGCCGGGCCAGCTCGACTGGCTGCCGTACGGGTGCGAGCGGGCGGTCGCCTGCGGCGTGCCGACCAGCCGGGTGATCAACACCAAGGACGCGGACAAGCTGCTGGCCTGGGCGGCGACGTGATCGTCCGGGCCGGCGAGCGGGCCTCGACGGTCACCGACTGGCTCGACTCGCGGCACTCGTTCTCCTACGGGTCGGCGTACGACCCGGCGAACACGCACTTCGGCCTCCTGCTGGCCTGCAACGAGGACCGGCTCGCGGCCGGCGAGGAGGCGCCGCTCCTCGGTGTTCCCGTGGCGATCAAGGACAACATCGACTACGCCGGCGAGGTCACCACTCACGGCACCGCCGCCTACGGCGATCCGGCAACCGAGGACAGCCTCGTCGTCCGCCGCCTCCGGGACGCCGGCGCGGTCATCCTCGGCAAGACGAACCTTCCCGAGCTCGCGATCTACGGCTTCACCGAGAGCCCGACCTGGGGCGACACGCGAAATCCCTGGGATCCGTCCAGGACTCCGGGCGGCTCGAGCGGCGGAAGCGGCGCCGCCGTGGCCGCGGGCATGGCGGCGATCGCCCATGCGACCGATGGCGCCGGGTCGATTCGCTGGCCGGCCGCCTATTGCGGGCTCTTCGGGCTGAAGCCGCAACGCAACCGCGTCTCGCTCTCACCCGACCGCGATCACTGGCATGGGCTCTCGGTCTCGGGCTGCGACAGCCGTACCGTGATGGACACGGCGCTGTACCTGGATGCGGTCAGCGGTGCGGAGAAGGGCGACTTCGACTCGCCGCCGCCCTTCGAGCGCCCGCTGGTCGAGGCGGCCAGGACCGCGCCGGGGAAGCTCCGGATCGCCTGCACGACGAAGACGATCCTCCCGGTCCCCATGGCCGACGAGGTGATCACGGCGTACGAGGAGACGATCGCGTTGCTCCGCTCGCTCGGGCACGAGGTCACCGAGGCCGCGCCGCAGGTCGGCCGCCTCGTCACCGACTTCTATCCCCTCTACCTCCGCGGCATTCGCGACGAGGCGATGTCGCTGCCTCACCGGGAGCGTCTCTCGGCCCAGACCAAGGGCTTCGTCCGGCTCGGCGGTTTGTTCAGCGACCGCCGGCTGGCCAAGATCCGCGACCGGATGCCGGCGGCGTCGGCGAGGATCCTGGAGCTCTGGCGCGACCACGATGTCCTGCTCACACCCGCCACCGCCCAGCTCCCGGTCAAGATCGGGCGCTGGCGAGGCCAGGGCGCGCTGCGGACGCTCAACGGGATGTCGAACGTCTATCCGTTCGGCGCCACCTGGAACTACACCGGGCAGCCGGCGGCGGTGATCCCGGCCGGCTTCACCGGGTCGGGGCTGCCACTGTCGGTGATGCTGATCGCCCGGCCGAACGACGAGGCGACGCTGATCTCGCTGGGCGCTCAGCTGGAGAGCGAGCGGCCCTGGGCGGACCGGACGCCCGACGTCTAGGTGGTGACGCCGGCCTTCGCCGGACTGCCGACCTCGATCTCCTGGGTCTCCGCGGCCATCTCGATCGCGCCGTCGGTGCCGCCCAGCTCGGCCCAGCGCTCCTGTGCGGTCTCGTGGAAGCGATCGAGGAAGTCGTCCGAGTGGAGGGGGTCGTGGTGGAAGAGCATCAGGCGGTCCGCCTCGACCCGGCGCGCGAACGTGAGCGCGTCGGTCAGCTTGGAGTGACCCCAGCCGACGTGCTCGGGGTACTCCTCGTCGGTGTACTGGCAGTCATGAATCAGGAGATCCGTGTCACGGGCGAGGTCGAACCCCGAGATCCACTCCGGCTCGAGCGTCTCCAACGAGGCGCCGAGGCCGGGCTCGTGATCTGAGATGTAGGTGAGCGTCGTGTCGCCGTCGGTGATCCGATACCCGAGCGTGGGACCACGGTGGGTGACCGCCTCGGCGCGGATCGTCGCCGGCCCGATCTCCCACTCGGTCGCCGGCGTGTCCCGGAAGCTGATCCCGCAGGGAAGCTCGCGCACCTCGACCGGCGAGAGCGGGGCGGAGATGTAGCGGGCGATCCGCTCCTCCAGCGAGGCCTCGGGCGAAGACGGGCCCCAGATGGTGATCTGGGACTCCGAGCGGAAGCAGGGCGCGAAGAACATCAGGCCCTGGATGTGGTCCAGGTGGAGGTGGGTCAGGAGGATGTTGATCGTGGGGAGGGACTCGGCGATCCCGACGCCGAGCGTCCGGATGCCGGTGCCGGCGTCGATGATCAGCTTCGTGCCGTCGGAGAGGTTGACCTCGACGCAGGAGGTGTTGCCCCCGTACCGGTTCATCTCCGGCCCGGGAGCCGGGACCGAGCCTCTCGACCCCCATACCTTGACCCTCATTCGAACCTCTCCATTCCTCTCTCCTCAGAGGAGCCTATAGGCCTCTCTTACCCAGCGCGCGAATTGTTCTGCGTCCAGAAGAAGATCATCGCCCCCTCCTGGCCGCCCTCCGCGACGATCGGGAGAGCGCTCGCCTCGATCTCGAACACCTCACCCTGTGCCGATCGGATCTTGAAATGCCCGTGCGCGGGCTCGCCCCGGCGAAGGGCCTTGGTCATCTCGCGCTCCTCGATCGGGGCGAGCTCGCCGGTCTCGTCGAAGGGAGCGAGGCGATGCCCCCAGTCCTTCGCCTCCATGCGGCCGGACTCCTCGAAAGAGATCCCGAGCAGTGCGCCGGCGGCCTCGTTGTAGAAGATCAGCGCGCCGCTCTCGTCGACCAGGAACGCCGGGGTGGAGAGGCTCGTGAGGAAGTTCCGAGCCAGGATCAGCTCGAGCGGCTTCTGCGCCATGGGCGGGAAGTCTCCCGTATGCTCGCGCCCCGATGCGTCGACGGGGTTGCGGGGCTCGAGCAGGAATGATCGCGGGGCTGATCGTCGCCGCGCTCGCGGCCTGCCCCGGGCCGGCGGCCGCCCAGACTCCCGGCGCACCCGTCGTCCCCATTCCCGATCCCCAGCGTCCACTCGTGCCGGGCTTCGAGGGCACCACCGCGACTCCGAACCCGGTGAACGGCGGCCCCGCCGCGCCGCGCAACCCGTTCATGGCGCCGAATCCGGGCAACAACATCCACGACGACCCCTACATGAGCGACACCTACCGCCTGCCGGGCCCCCTCGGCGACGGGGCCGAGCCGTCGGCGTACTTCCCGCCGGGACACGAATGCGGCTCGATCACCTTCGACTCGCAGGGCCGGATCGTCACGGTCTGCGTCGGCCTCGACCGCCCAGTTCTGGTGCTGCTCGACCCGCACAGCCTGCAGGTCCTGGCGGCGATGCCGCTGCCGCCGCGCAACGTCACCCCCGGCGGCAACCCGTTCACCGACTTCTCCGGCGGCGGCTACTTCTACCTGGACCAGCGCGACCGGGCCGTGGTCCCGACCAACGACCGCCAGATCCTGGTCGTGTCGATCACGGCCGGCCCCGGCTTCCAGGTCGACGCCGACTATGACCTGAGCAAGGTCGTGCCGCAGGGCGAGGGGATCGTCTCCGTGCTTCCCGACTGGTCGGGGCGGCTCTGGTTCGTCACGCGCCAGGGACTCGTGGGCACGATCGATCGCGGCAGCGGCAAGGTCCGGACGAAGAGGCTCTCGGGCGAGGGGATCTCGAACTCCTTCGCCGTCGATCAGACCGGCGGCGTCTACATCGTCTCCGACAAGGCGCTGTACCGGTTCGACGCCAACTCGAAGGGCGGGCCCGCCGTGAGTTGGCGCGTCGTGTATCCGAACTCGGGCATCCACAAGCCCGGCCAGAGCGATGCCGGCTCCGGCACCACACCCACGCTGATGGGCGGCAAGTGGGTGGCGATCACCGACAACGCCGACCCGATGAACGTCGACGTCTATCGCCGAGCGCTCAAGCTGAAAGGCAAGGAGAAGGGCAAGCGCAAGGCGAAGGCACGGAGGGTCTGCTCGGCGCCCGTATTCGCCAGGGGCGCGAGCGCCACGGACAACTCCCTGATCGGCACCGATAGATCGCTGATCGCCGAGAACAACTACGGCTACACGATCAGCGCTGCGAATCTCAGTGGCGGCGTGAGCTCTCCCGGGCTGACGCGTATCGACGTCGTCAAGAAGAAGGCGAAGAAGGGCGGGAAGGGGAAGCATCGGGCGAAGTTCCGCTGCCGCAAGGTGTGGACCAGCGACGAGCGGGCGCCGTCAGTGGTCCCCAAGCTCTCGCTCGCCAACGGGCTCGTCTACACCTTCACCCACCCGGTGCGCTCGGACGGGATCGACTCCTGGTACCTGACGGCGCTCGACTTCAGGTCGGGGCGTACGGTCTACAGCCGCCTGGCGGGTACCGGGTTCGCCTTCAACAACAACTACGCCCCCGTGACGCTCGGGCCCGACAGCACGGCCTACGTGGGCGTCCTCGGGGGCGTAGTCGCGTTCCCCTGACCTAGCTGGGCCCCAAAGGGGGCTACGGCGCGCGGCCGACCTACTTGACCGTGATGTCGCCCTCCATGCCCATCTCCTTGTGGCCGTCGACGGGGCAGTAGAACTCATACTTCCCGGGCGGCAGGTTCACCGTCAGGGTGCCGCTCTGTCCGGGCGCGACATCACCCTCGATCTCCTGATCCTGGCCGTTGACGTCCTCGATCTCGAGGGAGTGAGGCTGCTGGCCATCGTTCTTCAGGTCGAAGCTGACGTTGCCCGAGTCCACCGTGGTGTCGGAGGGGTCGAACTTGAAGTCGACGGCCGTCATGTCCACCGCCTGGCCTCCGCCACCTCCACCGCCCGCGGTGGTCGAGGCCTGGGTGGCCTCGCCGCCACTCGTGTCGGCGCTGGTGCTGTCGTCATCGCCCCCACCGCATCCCGCCAGGGGAATGGCGATCGCGGCTCCGATCACGAACAGCGCTGCGAAATGTCGCCTGAAGCGCATCCACACCTCCACTGCGTTCGTAGGTGCGACCGCGGTCCGCGGCCTCCACAAGCACTACGGGGGCGGCCGGCTGGCGGATTGAGCCCTGGATGACGCTGTACGACCTGATCGCCACCGTGATGCTCCCGGCGGCCTGGTGGGGGCGGCTCCGCACGCAAGGCCTGGACGCCGTCCCGGCCGAGGGGCCGGTCCTGGTCGTGCCCAACCACGACAGCCAGTGGGACCCGGTGCTCGTCGGGCTGGCGCTGCATCCCCGGCGTCGCCTGCGCTTCCTCGCCCGGGCGAGCCTCTGGCGCATCCCGGGCCTCGGGCCGATCCTCGACGCGATCGGCCAGATTCAGGTCAGGCGGGGGGAGGGGGACACCGCCGCGCTCGAGCTGGCCGTCGACGCCCTGCGGACAGGCGACGCCGTCTGCGTCTTCCCCGAGGGAGGTCTCTCCTGGGGTGAGCGGGCCAGGGCGCGAAGCGGCGTCGCCCGCCTGGCGGCGGCGTACCCGGAGGCACGGGTGGTGCTCTGCTCCGTGCGCGGGACGACCGAATACGTGCGGTTCCCGCGCCGCCCCCGGGTGCAGGTCGAATTCTTCGCGCCGGAGAGAGGCGAGCCTCGGCCGGAAGCAACGCCGGCCGAGGTCGCGACCCGCCTGCTCGATCAGATCAGGGCACGCGTCCCGCCAACCCCGGCGGGCCGCCGAGCACGCGTGGGCGGTCCCCCACGCGTACGGAGAGCCAGAGCTAGGAGAGCTTCCCGATCTTGAAGATCTTGGTCCCGCAGTCCGGGCAGGTGCCCTGAATCGCCGGGCGGCCGTTCTTCATCGTGACCTGCTGCGGATCCTTGATCTCGACCTTCTTGCGTTCCTTGACGCAGTAGCCCTCAGGCATCGAGGACCTCCTTTCGAGAGCCGATTCCGCGGGTCAAGCTAGACGACTCGGCGGACGAGCGTGGGTGCTGGGCGTGCACTTAGTGCCGTACGGCACTAACTACTTGCCCTGCTTGGCGCCGCCGGGCGTGGTCGTGGTCGTAGCGGTGGTCGTGGCCCCCGCCGCGGCGCTCTGGTTCGCCGCCGCGGCGTTCACCTGGGTCTGCAGGGCCGAGATCGTCGATTGCGCCTGTGTCTGCTGCTTCTGCAGCGTCGAGAGAGACTGCTGGAGCTGCGCGATGGAGGCGTTGAGGGCGTTCTGGGTGGCCTTGCTGTTCTTCGTCACGGCCCCCTGCAGCGAGTCGACGCGTGCCGACAGGGCGTCGAGGTCCTTCTTGGAGGCGCTGTCGGAATGCGTCGTCAGCCCGAAGTAGAGGGCGGCGCCGGCCGCGGCGAGGGCCAGCAGCAGGGCGAGACCGCCGAAATAGGTGATTCGCGCCTGCTTGCGCTCCATCTCCGCCATCCAGCCCTGCATCCCCTCCATGCGCTCCTCGAGGCTGGGCTCGGGCGTCTTCGGGCCCTCGCCTGGCTTGGTCTTCTCCGCCGAATCGCCCTTGTCACCGGGCTTGGCCGCCTCCGGCCTGGCCGCATCCGCCGGCTTGGCGGCGTCGTGGGGCTTGGCGGACTCGTCCGGCTTGGCGGACTCGTCCGGCTTGGCGGACTCCTCGGGCTTGCTGGGCTCCTCGGGCTGGCTCAGCGGCTTCGTGGCCGTCTCCTCCTCCACCGCCTTCGTGTCCGCCTCCGGGTTCGCAGCCGTCTCCCGCTCCATTGTGGAGTCCGGGTCGGGCTGCGAGCCGCCGAACCGCGGCATCCGGATGCGGGGCATCTGCCTGCCGTCCGCCATGCGCGCATCCTAGACCGGGTTCCGGGGGAGGCGCCCCGGTTCGGCTCCCCGTACCATTCCGCCTCCGTCAACTGCGCAACCACTTTCGAAGGAAACCGAGGAGATGCCCGAAGCAGTGATCGTCGACACCGTCCGCACGCCCATCGGCAGGGCCTTCAAGGGCTCGCTCGCGCAGCTTCGCCCCGACGAGATGGGCGCCTTCGTGCTCGATGAGCTGCTCGACCGAAACCAGGAGGTCCAGCCCTCCGACGTCGAGGACGTGTTCTGCGGCTGCGGCATGCCGCAGGGCCTGCAGGCGTTCAACATCGCCCGGATCATGGTCCTGCTCTCGAAGAAGCTGCCCGAGACCGTCAACGGCGTGACGATGTCGCGTTACTGCGCCTCCAGCCTCGACTCCATCCGCCACGCTGCCAACGCGATCCGCTCGGGTCAGGGCGACACCTACATCGCGGCGGGCGTGGAGTGGGTGAGCCGCTACAACGAGCGCACCGAGCCGGCGGGTGCCGCGGATCAGAACGAGAAGCTCCAGGGCAACGACGGCCAGCCCAACGCCTACATCGAGATGGGCCTGACCGCGGTCAACGTCGCCAAGCGCTACGAGGTGAGCCGCGCCGACATGGACAAGTACGCACAGCGGTCCCAGGAGCTGGCCGTGAGGTCCCAGGAGGACGGTTTCTTCGACCGCGAGATCGTCCCGGTCGAGCTCCCCGACGGGACCAAGGTGAGCAAGGACGACGGACCCCGTCCCAGCTCGACCCTGGAGAAGCTCGCCGAGCTGCCGGAGGCCTTCGACGGCGGTGGCGGCGTCACCGCCGGGAACTCCTGTCCGCTCAACGACGGGGCGGCCGCCGTGCTGATGATGTCCGAGGACCGGGCGAACGAGCTCGGGCTGACGCCGCGCGCCAAGGTCGTGACCGCCGGCACCCACGGCAACGAGCCCGAGTACATGGGCGTCGCCCCGATCGGTGCCATCAAGAAGGTGCTCGACCGGGCCGGCATGTCGATGAAGAACGTCGACATCGTCGAGCTCAACGAGGCCTTCGCCGCCCAGGTGATCCCGATCATGGCCGAGTGCGACATCCCGCTGGAGAAGCTCAACACCCACGGCGGGGCGATCGCCCTCGGACACCCGTTCGGCATGACCGGCGCCCGCATCATGGGCACGCTCATCAACGTCATGGAGACCGACGATCACGAGGTCGGCCTGGAGACGATGTGCGTCGCCGGCGGCCAGGGCGAGGCGATGATCGTCGAGCGCCTCAACTAGCCGCACGCCCGGCAGCAGGGCGCGAGTCACATAGGTTCCGCTCCGGATGGAGCTGGTCCCGACCACGATCAGCGCCGGCTACGCGGCCGGCCTGAACGCCTACGGCACCGTCTTCCTGCTCGGCCTGCTGGGGCGGGCCGGGTTCGGCGAGGTGCCGCATGACCTCACGACCACGCCGATCCTGATCGCCGCGGGTGTGATGTACGCGATCGAGTTCGGCACCGACAAGGTGCCCCTGCTCGACACCACCTGGGACCTGCTGCACACGGCGATCCGGCCGGCGATCGGCAGCCTGATCGGCGTCTCCTTCGCCGACCTCGACAACGTGACCGGCGCCGAGACCGTCGCCGTCGGCGGGGCGAGCGGGTCGACCGCGCTGGTCGCGCACGGCCTGAAGGCGGGGATCCGGCTGGGCATCAACAGCTCGCCGGAGCCCGTCTCGAACATCATCGCGAGCCTGGTCGAGGACGGGATCGCCGCGGTGGTGGTCGCCCTCGCGCTGAAGGAGCCCTACATCGCCCTCGCCCTGGTGTTGGTGCTGCTCGCGATCGGGATTGCGCTGGTGCTCTGGCTGCGCAAGCGGATCAAGCGGGCCCTCGAGCTGTGGCGGGCGTATCGACGCCGGCGTCAGTCCGCGGCGGAGCCCTGAGTCGCGTCTCGGGCGGGAACGGCCCCGCAGGCTAAGGGGTACTTCCGGAACCGCCCCGCCCGAAACGCGACTGGTCAGGAGGGCCTCCCAACCAGCAAGCG
>Ga0081540_1004570_pt1 | contig 10480 bp, 12 predicted proteins | sample TabmetS2T1R1_FD_71024 | JGI IMG/M metagenome (GOLD analysis project Ga0081540, IMG submission 71024) | Tabebuia heterophylla rhizosphere microbial communities from the University of Puerto Rico - S2T1R1 | ecosystem: Host-associated > Plants > Roots > Rhizosphere ... | reverse complement strand
CCCCCGTCGACCACCGCCAGCGCCCCGTCCACACAAGCAACCTACGGGGGGGGTACGACAGAATCTGGGAAGGTCCACAATGGACGGAGGCTGGGTCAGCCCGCCGAGGGGCGGCGCAGGGTGAGCGACTGGAACCGGTAGCCGCCGCCCGTGTCGACCGTGTGGAAGTCGACCACGTCGAAGCACGCGGCGGCGAAGCCAAGCAACTGTTCGTCGCTGCGCCAGGAGAAGAAGCGCGGCGGCACGTGCTCGTCGTTCGCGGCAGGCCCTTCTCTACTCTCCACGCCGCCGTCGGCACCCACCAATCCGTGCACACCGACGAAGAACAGCCCGCCGGGGCGCAACACCAGCGCGATCGCCGCCAGGACCGTGGGCAGGTCGCGGTTGGGCACGTGCAGCAGGCAGTTCATCGCGAACACCCCGTCGAACGAGCCCGCCGGGAAGTCCAGCCGCAGGAAGTCCATGACGTGGGCCTCGACCCCCTTGGCCCGGCAGTGCTCCACCATGACCGGGGACAGGTCGGTCGCGACGACGGCGATGCCCTGCTCGTGGAAGTACGCGCTGTCCTGCCCGGTGCCGGCTCCGACCTCCAGCAGTCGCGCCCCTGCGGCCAGCCGGTCACGGAATGCCTGCCGCTCCGCCAGCTTCCACGCGGCCTTCGCCTGCCTGTCACGCCACGCCGCGCGGTCGTCGTACGCCTCGCGCAGCCGTCCCAGAACCTCCGTATACCGCAGGCTCATCCGGCCCCTTCGAGGACCCGCTTGAGTCTGGCCAGGTCGGCGGTCACGAGGCCCTCGTCCCGGGCGAACTCCTCGTCCGTCATGCTGGGGAGCCGGCGGAGCGTGAACACCACCTCGCTGCCCGTCCCGTCGGAGGTCACCCGCATCGGGATGTAGACGACCTCGCCCGACGGCGGCGTGACATGGTGGTCGAGCACGCCGAAGTCGTTGCGCCGGGCGAAGGTGACGGCGACCCGACCGGCCGGAGTGTCGACGAACCACTGACCGTCGACCTCCTCGACCGCGGTGCCGAGCCCCGGGGCCCACCGCGGAATGTTGGCCGGGTTCGAGACGAACTCGTAGACCTCGGCCGCGGAACGGTCGATACGTTCGGCGATCTGCTTGGATTCCGAAGGCATGGTGTCCATCATGCCGGACGGGACAGCACGAACACCCTTGGGCTCAGCGTGCCGACCGCCCGGCGCGAGCAGGTTTCAGCCCGATGGTCGGCCACCGGCCGCCGGAGCCTGGCTCGTCGGCGGTGCGCTGGTCGGCACCGGGCAGCCGGCGGGCGGGCAGGTGGGCAGCGTGGGCGGCGGTACCGGGATGCTGGTGCTCGGCCGCGGCGCCGCGGACCGGGACGGAGGCGCGGACGACGGCGCGGCCGGCGACACCGACGCGGTCGCGGGAGGCGGCGCCGACGCGCTCTCCGACGGGAACTTCGGCGCCTCGAAGCGGAACTTGTTGGCGTCCAGCTTCATCGCCGCCGTCGCCGCCGTCATGAACTGCCGCCAGATCGGCGCCGCGTTGGTCGCGCCCGAGACCGAATGGCTGCCGGACTTCGTCACCAGCGCCTTGCCATCCGTGGTACCCACCCAGACCGCCGCCGCGATCGCGCCCGTGTACCCGACCATCCAGGTGTGCGCGCTGTCGACCGTGCTGTTGCCCAGTTGCCAGGTGCCCGTCTTGCCGGCCGTGTCCCAGCCGTTGTCCAGCTTCGCGGCGGCCACCTGGCGCAGCGTCCAGTTCAGTTCGTCGATCTTCTCCTTGTCCAGGCCGACGTCGTTCTGTGACAGCTTCTCCTGGTAGACCTCGTCGCCCCGGTGCGTGACCGACCGGACGAAGTGCGCCTGGGACCGCTTGCCACCGGCCGCGAACGTGGCCATTCCGTTGGCGTGGTCGAGCACGGTCACGCCGTACTGGCCGATGCCCAGCTCGGTCGAGAAGTTCGGCATCAGCTCGGCGCCGGACTTGCCGCGCAGGTCCACCCGTACCGGCAGCGGACCACCCTGCCGGTCTGTCCACATCGAGTCGATGCCGGCCTTGCTCGCCATGTCCAGGACGTTGGCCGGGCCGATGTGCTCGGTGAGGTCGAAGAAGGTGACGTTGAGCGAGGCGACCGTCGCCTGCCACAGCGTGCAGTCCGGCTGGCAGTCGGCCGTGCTGGAGTTGCGCACCGGACCCGCCGGGCTGCCGTTGGTGCGCCCGCTGGCCGGGAACTCCTTGCTGGCCGGCGAGTCCCAGTGCGACTTGACCGACACGTTCTGGTGCAGCGCCTCGGCGAGGTCGTAGACCTTGAACGACGAGCCGGCCGGGTGTTCGCCGAAGCCGGCCGGGTTGCCCTGCGCGTCGTAGTACCAGCCGGCGTAGTCGGCCCCGGACGCCGAGTTTCCGCCGTAGTAGGCCAGCACCCGGCCGGTACCCGGCTCGACGGCGACGAGCGCGGCCTGCCAGTCGGCCGGCTGGCCCTGGTCCACCTGCGGCGCGGTGGACCGACGGATGTCGGCGGCCGCCTCGGCGGCGTCCTGAGCCCGCTTGTCGATGGTCGTCACGATGTGGAAGCCGCCGTTGATGAGGTAGTCCTCGGGCTTGCCCTTGAACGCGTCGGTCTGGCGCAGCTCGCTCAGCACGTGGTTGACCGCGACCCCGGTCGGCTTGTCCAGCCCGGACTGGTAGGCGTCCGGGTTGTCGTCGAGCACGGTGTCCGGGTACCGCAGGGCGTCGGCCTGTGCCGGCGTCAGGTAGTTCAGCTTCACCATGTTGCCGCGGATGTAGGCCCACCGGCCCTGGGAGTTCTGCAGCGCCAACGGACTGCGCTTGGGGTCGTACCCGGGATGGCCGTCGGGATCGGACGGGTCGCGCTCGGGCTGCTTGACCATCGCGGCCAGCACCATGGCCTCGGAGACCGTGAGCTGGCGCTCGGCCGGCGCGTTGCGGTTGGCCGTCTTGCCGAAGAACGCCTGTGCGGCCGCCTCGATGCCGTAGGCGCCCCGGCCGAACGACACGGTGTTCAGGTAGAACTCGAGAATCTGCTGCTTGGAGTACTTGCGGCTGAGCTTCCACGCGATGACCGCCTCGCGCAGCTTGCGGGAGTAGGTGACGCCCTGCAGGTCGGCGGCGATCCGCGCGTACTGCTGGGTGATGGTGGACGCGCCCTGGGTCTGGCCGCCGGTCAGGTTGTTCCACGCGGCGCGCAGCACGCCGGCGAAGTCGATCCCCTTGTTGGTCCAGTAGGTCTGGTCCTCGGCGGCGACGATGCTCTGCCGCACCGCGTCGTTCATCTCGTCGAACGTCAGCAGCGTGCGGTTCTGGGCGCCGAGCCGCGCCATCACCGTCTTGCCGTCGGAGTAGTAGACCGTGGTGGCCTCCGGCAGCGTCAACTGGGCCGGGGTCGGCACACTGTCCACATAGTACACTCCGAGCACGGTGCCCAGGCCGCCCAGCAGGACCAGCAGCGCCAGCGTGGCGGCGATCCAGCGGCGGCTGCGCAGCCGTTTGGGCACGACCACCCTCGGCCGCACGACCCGCGTCGGGGTCGGATGCATCGTCGGCACCCGGTCCGCCGGTGGCGCCGCGGGCTCGGTCATCGTGGCGCGGTCGGGCATCTCGGTGGAGGCCGTCGGCGCCGGGGCGTCACGATATCCGTCACGATTCACACAGGTCTTTTCCCGATACCGTTCGGAGCCAAACCGGACCCATCCGCCTGCGGTCGGGCCACGGGTAGAGTCACGGTGAACACCGTGCGGCCCGGGCGGCTGGCCACCTCCACCCGGCCGCCGTGCGCCTGCACCACGGCGTCCACAATGGACAGACCCAGGCCGGTGCTGCCCGCCGCCCGCGAACGCGACGTGTCCGCGCGGGCGAACCGGTCGAACACGTCGGGCAGCAGCGCCGCCGGGATGCCCGGGCCGTCGTCGGCCACCCGCACCAGCACGGTACCGGCGGCGGGCGCGGCCAGCCCGACGGTCACCGTGGTACCGGCCGGGGTGTGCGTGCGGGCGTTACCCAGCAGGTTCGCCAGCACCTGGTGCAGCCGGGCCGGATCGCCCGGTACCGTGACCGCCTCGTCGGGCAGCTCGATGCGCCAGTGGTGCCCGGGCCCGGCGACGTGCGCGTCGCTCACCGCGTCGACCACGAGCCGCGACAGGTCGACCGGGCCGGTGGACAGCGGCCGTCCGGAGTCGAGCCGGGCGAGCAGGAGCATGTCCTCCACGAGCGCGGTCATCCTGGTCGACTCGGAGTCCACCCGGCGCATCGCGCGGGCGACATCGTCCGGTACCCCCGCATCGAAGCGCCGGACCAGCTCGGCGTACCCGCGGATGGCCGCGAGCGGGGTGCGCAGTTCGTGGCTCGCGTCGGCGAGGAACTGCCGCAGCCGCGTCTCGCTGGCCTGCCTCGCGGCCAGCGCCGCGGCGACGTGCCCGAGCATCCGGTTGAGCGCCGCGCCCACCTGGCCGACCTCGGTGCCCGGGTCGGTGTCCACCTCGGGTACCCGCACGGACAGCGCGACCTCGCCCCGGTCCAGCGGCAACTCGGCGACCCGGGACGCGGTGGCCGCGACCCGGTTGAGCGGGCGCAGCGAGCGGCGCACGATGACCGCGCCGGCGAGCCCGGTCAGCAGCAGCCCGAACAGCGCGATGCCGGCCTCCACCGCGGCCAGCCCGGTCAGCGTGGACTCCAGGTCGTGCAGCGGCAACCCGGTGACCACCACGTCGCCGTCCGGCACCTTCGTCGCGACCAGCCGGTAGTCGCCCAGCTCGCCGATCGTGCGGGTGTACGGGCGGCCGTCGGTCGGCAGCGCGGTCAGCACGCCGTAGTCCTCCTCCGGCACCGCGTCCCCGAGGACCACCGAGGCCCGGTCGACCGAGCCATCTGCCACGTGCGCCTGGAGAGTGCCGGCGGCCTGGCCGGTGACCGGCGGGAAGTCGTGCGGCTCGCCGTCGAATCCACCGCGTTGCGGCGGGTTCTGGGAGGAACGGATGCCGGCTGCGACGAGTTGGTTGTCGATCTGGTGCATGAGGAACCCGCGCACGGCAAGCTCGGTGGCCGCCCCGACGATCAGGCACACCACCGCGAGCAGGCCGATGACCGCGGCGACCAACCGGGTGCGCAGCGGCAGCCGGCGCAGCCGCCCCCGGATACGCAGGCGCCGCTCAGACGGCCGGCCGGAGGACATAGCCCGCCCCGCGCAGCGTGTGGATCATCGGCTCACGGCCGACGTCGATCTTCTTACGGAGGTAGGAGATGTAGAGCTCCACGACGTTGGCCTGCCCACCGAAGTCGTAGTTCCAGACCCGGTCGAGGATCTGCGCCTTGGACAGCACCCGCCGCGGGTTGCGCATCAGGAAGCGCAGCAGCTCGAACTCGGTCGCCGTCAGGTCGACCGCCGCGCCGCCCCGGCGCACCTCGTGGCTGTCCTCGTCCAGCGTGAGGTCGCCGACGGTCAGCACCGCGTCCTGCCGCTGCGCCGTCATCCCGGCCCGGCGCAGCAGCCCGCGCAGCCGGGCCACGACCTCTTCGAGGCTGAACGGCTTCGTCACGTAGTCGTCGCCGCCCGCGGTCAGCCCCGCGATGCGGTCCTCGACGGAGTCCTTGGCGGTGAGGAACAGCACCGGCACGGCCGGGCTGCGGTCGCGCAGCCGGCGCAGCACCTCGAGCCCGTCGATGTCCGGCAGCATGACGTCGAGCACCACCACGTCCGGCCCGAACTCCCGGCCCGTCCGCACGGCGGAATGCCCGTCGCCTGCGGTGCGCACCTCCCACCCCTCGTACCGCAGCGCCATGGACAGCAACTCGGTGAGCGACGGCTCGTCGTCGACGACCAGCACCCGCACGGGGTTGCCGTCCTCGCGCAGCAGCCGCCCGGGACCAGGACCGGGACCAGGATCGGACATGCACCCATCCTGCTCCGGCTCGCTGTGGCCCCGCTCCGACTTTCCTGTGTGTCACCTGTGCGCCTGGCCGACCCGCGCACATGCGATTCACAGCAGGCCCACAACGCCGATCCAGCCTCCCGGGGAAGTCTTCAACGGACAACCACACGAGGAGGCCTCATGGGCATCAGGGAGCGGGGACTGCGGCGGGTCGCCGTGGTGACCACGGGACTGGCCGCCGCCAGCGTGGCCGGGTCCCTGGCGGTCGCGGCCGTGGCACACGCCGGTACCGCCGCGCACCAGACCGTGTCGACCGGTACCGGGAGCGGAAGCAGCTCGGACGGCAGCGGCTCGAACGGCAGCGGCTCGAACAGCGGTGGCCTGACCGGCGACTCAGGCTTCGGCGGGCAGGTGTCCGGTACCGACAAGGGGCCGCAGGCGACCTCGGGAGGGTCGTGACCATGCCACTCGTGGACACGTTGCCGGTCACCCCGGGCGTTGCGCAGTGGTCGGTGTGGAGCACCACCGCCCGGCTGGTGGTCACCGATCCGGCCGCGACCGGCGAGGCAAGTCGCCTGGTGGCCGGGGAGCTGGCAGAGGTGGAGCTCGCGGCCAGCCGGTTCCGCCCCGACTCCGAGGTGATGCGCGTGTACCGGGCCGGCGGCCGGCCGGTGCCCGTGAGCCCCCGCCTCGCGGAGCTGGTCACCACCGCACGGGCCGCCGCCGCCCGTACCGGAGGGGACGTCGACCTTACCGTGGGCGCGGCCATGCTGCGGCTCGGCTACGACCGGGACTTCAGCCTCGTGTCCACATGCGACAGTCAGTCGGCGGTGAGCGCGCCTGGTGGCGGGTGGCGCGCGGTGCGACTGGAACGGGGCGAACTGACCGTGCCGGCCGGTACCCTTCTGGACCTCGGTGCCACGGCCAAGGCGTGGGCGGCGGACCGCTGCGCCGCGCTGGTGTCCCGCCGGCTGGGCGTCGGTGCCCTGGTGAGCCTCGGTGGCGACATCGCCACCGCCGGCCCGGCGCCGGACGGCGGCTGGTCGGTCCTGGTCAGCGACGGCCCCGGCGAGCCGGAGTGCACCGTGGCCATCTCGGCCGGGGCGGCGCTCGCCACGTCGAGCACGGTCAGCCGGGCGTGGCGGCACGGCGGCCGCAGCGTGCACCACATCGTCGACCCGCGCACCGGGCTCCCTGCGCCGACGGTCTGGCGCACCGTCTCCGTGGTCGCCGACCGGTGCGTCACCGCCAACGCCGCGTCCACGGCCGCCGTCGTGCGCGGCGTCCGGGCGCTGCCGATGCTGCTCGGCTGGGGGCTCCCCGCCCGGCTCGTGGCCGCCGACCGGCGGGTCGTCCGGGTCGGCGCCTGGCCGCCGGGGGGTGCGCGATGACGGACGCGCTGTGGTACCTGGGGCGCGGTACCGGGGTTGTGTCGCTGGTCCTGCTGTCCCTGGTCGTCGTGCTCGGGATCGCGACCCGGTCCGGCCGGCCGCTGGCGGGCATGCCGCGCTTCGCGATCGGCGCGCTGCACCGCAACGCCAGCCTGCTCGCCGTGCTGCTGCTGGGGATCCACGTCGGTACCCTGCTGGCCGACCCCTACGCGCAACTGCGCCTGGTCGACCTCGTGGTGCCGTTCGCCGGCCGGTACCGGCCGCTGTGGCTGGGGCTGGGCACGGTCGGGCTGGACGTCATCACCGCCCTGGTCGCCACCAGCCTGCTGCGCCACCGGCTCGGTCAACGCTCCTGGCGCGCCGTGCACTGGCTGGCGTACCTGTGCTGGCCGGTCGCCGTGCTGCACTCCCTGGGTACCGGCACGGACGCGGGCCAGGGCTGGTTGCGCGGGGTCGTGGTGGTGTGTGTCGGGGCGGTTGTCGGGTGCGCGGGCTGGCGGATCAGCGAGGGCTTCGGCGCGCGACCGGGACGGGGCGCAGGTGACCACAGTGGTCAGTCCACAGTGGTCAGACAAGCGACGGCGAGGAGTGGTGGACGATGACCGCACCGGCACTGACCCGGCCCCGCCTGCTCGGTGGGCCGCCGGGGACCCCGTTCGCAGGGGTGGACCTGGCTTCGCACCACGGACGGCACGGTCCGCTGCCAGCCGCGGCCGGGCTGGTCGAGGCGGTCCGCGCGGCGGGGCTGACCGGCCGGGGCGGCGCGGCCTTCCCGACCTGGCGCAAGCTCGCCACCGTTGCCGAGGCCGCCGCCCGGACCGGGCGCGATCCGGTCGTGGTGGCCAACGCCGCCGAGGGCGAACCGGCCAGCCGCAAGGACCGGACCCTGCTGCGGCACGCTCCGCACCTGGTACTCGACGGGCTGCGGCTGGCCGCTTCCGCCGTCGGCGCCCGGCGCGCGTACCTGTACCTTCCGCCCGGGTACGCGGACGGGATGCGGGCCGCGCTCGCCCAGCGGCAGGGCTCCGGCTGGGACCGGCTGCCCGTCGAGCTGGTCGGTGCCCCGCCCCGCTTCGTGGCCGGCGAGGAGTCGGCGGTACTGGCCAGGGTCGAGGGCAGGCCGGCGGTACCGGCGGACCGGCTCCGCCCGGTTGCCGAATCCGGCCTGCGCGGCGCGCCCAGCCTGGTGCAGAACGTGGAGACGCTGGCCCATCTGGCGCTCGTCGCCCGGCACGGCTCCGACTGGTTCCGTGCCGCCGGTACCGCCGAGGAGCCGGGGACCTTCCTGGCTACGGTGAGCGGTGCGGTCGCCCGCCCGGGAGTTTACGAGGCCGGCTGCGGTGTGCCGCTGGCCGAACTGCTCTCGATGGCGGGCGGCCCGGCCGCGCCGGTACAGGCCGTCCTCGTCGGCGGGTACCACGGCGTGTGGTTGCCCGGCTCCCGGCTGGACACGCCCGTCAGCCGGGCCGGGCTCGCGCCGTTCGACGGGGCGCCGGGGGCGGGCGTGGTCGTCGTGCTGCCGGACGGCGCCTGCGGGCTGAGGGCGGCCGCGGGCATCGTGTCCTACCTCGCCGAGGCGTCGACCGGCCAATGTGGACCGTGCCGCAACGGCCTGCCCGTGATCGCCCAGGAGTTCGCCGCCCTGGCAACGGCGACCCGCGGCTCAGACCGAGCGGACAGCGGCTCGGCGGACCGGCCGGTTGATCCGGCGCGCATCGACTGGCTGGCCCGGCTGGTGACCGGCCGGGGCGCCTGCCGGCACCCGGACGGTACGGCCCGGCTGGTGGGAAGCGCTCTGCGCGCGTTCGACGGTGAGGTGCGCCGGCACGCGGCCGGTGCTTGCACGGAAGGAAGCGCCGCATGACCGCCCAGCGGCTGCACATCGACTGGACCCGCTGCGATCGCCGGGGATCCTGCGCCGAACTGCTGCCCGAATTGTTCGCCGAGGACCCGTGGGGGTATCCGCTGGCCCGGGACGGGAGCCGGGAGCCGGCGGTACCCCCGGAGCTGGCGCGACACGCGAAACGAGCGGTGGCACGCTGTCCCCGCCTCGCGCTACGCCTGACCGGGTGAGCGGGCCTCGGCCGGCTACGCCATGGCCAACAGCTTGGTGACCGTGTTCCAGTTGCGGGTCGTTGTGAGCAGCTTGGTCTTCTTGTCCCAGAAGTCGACCGGGATGCGGCTGCCGCTCGCCCCGTTGGGCAGCCAGAGGTAGATCTCGCGGTCGCCGATGTGGAACTCGTCGGGCGCGAACCCGGCCGGGTCGATGCCGTCCACAGTGGACGGATCGACCCCGCCGGACAGGAAGCTCACCATGAGCTTCGCGCCGTCGCCCGCGTGCTCGGGGAACGGGTTGGCCTCGACAACGGCGGCCAGCTCGGCTGCGGTGCGCACCACGCAGCGCACCTTCATGCCGAGCCGCTCGCTGATCCCCCGGTCGAGCTCGGCGCACACCTTGTCGGCCCGCCGCCGGGGGCTGGAGAACACGACGTTGCCGCTCTGCAGCAGCGTCGCGACGTCCTCGTAGCCCAGGTCGGTCAGGACCGCCCGCAGGTCGTGCATGGACACCCGGCGGCTGCTGCCGAGGTTGATGCCGCGCAGCAGCGCGATGTATCTCGCCACGCGAACACCGTAGCGCCCCGCCGCGGTGTCGGCAGTCCGACGGTATCCGCCCCGCCCGGCGGCCCTCCAACCCGGTGACAGGCAACGACAGGAGGAAGGCACCGCAATGACTGAAATCGACCATCCACCGGTGGAGCCGGTGGCCGGCGCGGGGCTGTTCGACGTCGACCCGGACCAGGACCGGGTCAGCCAGGACCCGGCGACGCCGGTACCGGGCGACCTCGACGCGCTCCCCGAAGACTTGGAGCTGTGACATGGGAACCGTGGAAGGCATGGTGGGACAGGCACTCGCCCTGCTCGCCGAGGGAGTGGGCGAAAACCCGCCCGGCTCGAACCACAACAAGATCACCGTCTGGTACGGCTTCGACGGGCCCTGGTGCGACATGGCCGTCAGCTTCGAGGCCGCCCATTCGGACAACCTCGACGCCGTGTGTGGCAAGTTCGCCTGGACGGTGGCGCACGCCAAGGCGTTCCGCGCCCGGGGCCGGTGGCGGTTCGGGCTGGCCGGCATCCGCCGCGGCGACGTGGTGTTCTTCGACTGGTCGGGTACCCGGCTGATCGACAACATCGACCACGTCGGCCTCGTCGAGTCGGT
>Ga0081540_1004569_pt1 | contig 10483 bp, 11 predicted proteins | sample TabmetS2T1R1_FD_71024 | JGI IMG/M metagenome (GOLD analysis project Ga0081540, IMG submission 71024) | Tabebuia heterophylla rhizosphere microbial communities from the University of Puerto Rico - S2T1R1 | ecosystem: Host-associated > Plants > Roots > Rhizosphere ... | reverse complement strand
CTCCCCGGAGCAGGTAGGGGCCTGTGACCTGGGCGCGCTCGGAGGGACTCGAACCCCCAGCCTTCTGATCCGTAGTCAGATGCTCTATCCGTTGAGCTACGAGCGCCCGATGCCCCGATAGTCTACGGCACCTCTCGCGCCTGCCGTCCGGCAAGCAGGATCGCCATAGCTTCACGGCATGGGCAAGCGGGCGGACATGATAGCCGTGGGGTCAGGCGGCGGGATGGATCAGAGGCCGGCAGACACAGAACGAAAGGGCCACACGATGACCAGCGCTGAGCTGCTTACCGACGCGTTCGGCAGAATCCAGGAGGCTGTCCACGACGTTGTGGGAGGGCTGACGCCGGAGCAGTTGGCGTTCCGGGTCGACCCCGACGCGAACTCGATCGCGTGGCTGGTGTGGCACCTGACGCGGATCCAGGACGACCACATTGCGGACGTTGCGCTGACCGAGCAGGTCTGGACGTCCGGCGGCTGGATGGAACGGTTCGGGCTGCCGTTCGGTAGGGGCGCGCATGGATACGGTCACAGCTCGGCCGAGGTTGCCGCGGTCCGCGTGGATTCGGCCGACCTGCTGACCGGTTATTACGACGCGGTCCACGAGCAGACGATCCGCTTCGTCGAAGGCCTCACCGATGCCGACCTCCCACGCGTCGTCGACGAGGGATGGGATCCGCCGGTCACACTCAGTGTGCGGCTGGTGAGCGTCATCGCCGACGACCTTCAGCACGCTGGCCAGGCTGCCTTTGTCCGCGGCATCATCGACCGGCAGTAGCCCGCGGTTCGTGGCCCCTGTCCTGCGAAGATAGTCGGATCCGGCATCGGACAGGTGCGCGCCTTGGGCAGATGGGCCAGCCGGGTAGCTTGGGCCTATGGGCTCTGATTGACCTTGCCCGTGGGAGCGGAGGAGAGGAGCTGAGGCATGCCCGACGAAACCCGCCATGAGTCCGAGGATCTGGAGGACTACCAGGTCCTGGACGCGTCCGACACGCTGGAGGGAGACCCGGGGGACGACCCACTCGACAGTGGGGTGATCACCCCGGAGCACTGGTCGGCCGGGATGCGATTCGGTACGACGGAGACCGAGCAGGAGGAAGGGGAGTCCCTCGACCAGATGCTCGCCGAAGAGGAGCCAGACGTCACAGCCGACGTCGACGACGAACGGCTCGAAGACATTGCCGGGGACGCGGACGCGGGGGATGAGGACGTTGACGGGCTCTTGCTCGACGACGGCCCGGATCCTCGTGCGGGCCGACTGGTGGCCGAGGATGAGGGAGCCCATCCGGACGCCGAGGCCGACCTGGTCGCGCGCGACGTGGGCATCGACGGCGCCGCGGCAAGCGCCGAGGAGGCAGCGGTCCACGTGGTGGAGGACGACGACACCGACATCCGCTCGGACGACGACACCGACACCTCCTCGGACGAATGACAAGTGGCCGCGGGCGCAGCGGGCAGATCGGCCACACGCTTCCCGGAGTGAGCAGATGGACGCCGCCCAACGCGAGTTGAGCGACCAGATCGACCACGCGATGCAACGCCTGCTCGGCACGGCACGCGTCATCGCCGAGCCGGACCTCCGGCAGCCGTCACTGCTGCCGGGCTGGACACGGGCGCACGTCGTGGCGCACCTGGCCCGCAACGCCGACGCGATGCGTTACCTGCTGGTCGGGGCATGGTCCGGTCAGGAGCGGCCCGCTTACCCGAGCGCGCAGGCGCGGGAAGCCGACATTGAATACGGCGCGAGGCTGAAGGCCGAGGACCTCATGGCCGATCTCGCCGACTCGGCGGCCGCCTTTCGCGCCATCAGCAACCAGCTGCCCGATGACGCCTGGCGGTTCCCGGTGCGGGTCCTCGACTCCGTGCCGTTCCCGGCCGCGCAGCTGCTGACCCGGCGTCTGGTCGAAGTCGAGCTGCATCATTGCGACCTCGGCACCGGGTACGGCCCGGACGACTGGCCGGTCGCCTTCGCCACCATGGAACTCGCCGAGCCGATGCGGACGCTGCGCCAGGACCGGCTCCAGCGTGCGCAGCAGCCCTGACGGCCCACGAAGGCCCGGCCCACAACGGCCTGGGCGAACGTTGAGGCGGGAGCCCGGTTTATCCGTTCTGCAGGTAAATGACGGTTGAGTCAGCTGCGGCCGGGATCGCCGATCCACGCGGCCAGCAAAACGGCGCTGCACGGTCTGATGCACCACTTGGCGCCGGGGTGGCCGGATCGGGGCGACGGTCAACACCATCGTGCCGGCGCCCATCGCCGGCACCCGGATGCTGCCCAGCGGTGACGGGTCGGGGCACCTTCCGTTGCCGATCCCCGTGGGACGCCTGGGGCAGCCGAAGGACGTCGCGGACATGGTCCTGGCCATATTGATCAACCCCTACCTAACGAGCAAGGTCATCGCCGTGGACGGCGGGATCTTCTGGCCTGACCGGGCCTTCGCGCGACCGCGGCGTCCGGCAGGAGCGCCGTGACCAGCAGCAACACCCGCTGTCGGCCCGGCGCGGCAGCTAGGTTGGCGGCGCGGCTAGAGTTGGCAGGCCAGCCAAGCTGACAGGTGCCGCCCATGCCAGATGCTCCAGCGATGCTCGTCGTCGATGACGATCCGCAGACGCGGGGGCTCGTCGAGGGGGAGCTTCGCAAGCGGTACGGGTCTGACTACCAGGTCATCTGTGTTGACTCGGCCGCGGACGCGCTCGCCCTGCTCGCCAAGTTCCGCGACGAACAGCGCGCGGTTGCCATCGTGCTGGCCGGTCAGTGGCTGCCGCAGCTGACCGGCACGCAGTTGCTTGCCCGGGTCCGCGACTTCGACAAGACGGCCAAGCGTGCTCTGCTGGCCGGTTTCGCGGACCAGGCGACCTGGGAGCCGACCGTGCAGGCCACAGCGCTCGGCCAGATCGACGCATACATCGCCAAGCCCATGACGGCGCCGGACGAGCGGTTCCACCGGGCGGTTACCGAGCTTCTCGAGGATTGGGCCCGGTCACACCCTCCCGGCTTCGAAGCCGTGCGGGTCGTGGGCGAGGAGTGGTCGGCCCGCTCGCATGAGATCCGGGATCTGCTGGGCCGCAACAGCATCCCGTTCGGCTTCTACCCGGCGGGCAGCGCACGGGGAAACGCCCTGCTGCAGCAGGCCGGCGCCACCGCTGCGGCCCTCCCGGTGATCATCATGTTCGACGGGCGGGTCATGGTGGACCCGTCGAACAAGGACGTCGCCGATGTCCTTGGGGTGAAGACCAGCCCGGGCACGGGTCTGTATGACGTGGCGGTGATCGGCGCGGGCCCGGCCGGCCTGGCGGCAGCGGTCTACGGGGCGTCCGAGGGCCTGTCCACGGTGGTGCTGGAGCCAGAGGCGCTCGGTGGCCAGGCGGGCACGAGTTCGCACATCCGCAACTACCTGGGCTTCCCGACCGGCGTGAGCGGTGAGGATCTGGCGGTGCGGGCCTACACGCAGGCGTGGTATTTCGGCGCCGAATACATCTACGGGAACCAGGCGACGGGCCTGCGCGCGGCGGGGCCGGAGCGCGTGATAACGGTCGCCGGCGGGAGCGAGGTCCGCAGCCGGGCTGTGGTCATCGCCACCGGCGTCTCCTACCGGCGGCTCGGCATCCCCTCACTCGACACGCTGACCGGCGCCGGTGTGTTCTACGGCGCCGCCACCTCCGAGGCCAGGGCCATGAAGGACCAGGAGGTGTTCGTGGTGGGCGGCGCGAACTCCGCTGGGCAGGCCGCCGTCCACCTGGCAAGGTACGCCGCCAAGGTGACAATGCTGGTTCGTGGCCAGTCGCTGGCCGAGAGCATGTCCGAATACCTATTCACCGAGATCGCCAGCACCCCCAACATCGCCGTTCGGTACAACGTGGCGCTGATGGGCGGCACCGGAGCGGGCCGCCTGGAAAGCCTGACCCTCCGGGATGGGTCGTCCGGGGCGGTCGAGACCGTTCCGGCCAGGGCTGTGTTTGTGCTGATCGGAGCCGAGCCGCGCACCCAGTGGCTGCCCGACGAGGTCCAGCGCGACCGGTGGGGATTTGTCGTCACCGGGGGCGACCTCCTGGCCGGCGGGCGCCCTCCGGAGCGCTGGCCGCTCCAGCGTCCCCCCATGCTGCTCGAGTCCAGCCTGCCCGGGGTCTTCGCGGCCGGCGACGTTCGCCGGGGCTCGGTGAAGCGGGTGGCGTCGGCGGTCGGTGAGGGCTCGATCGCGATCCACCTGGTGCATGACTACCTGCGTGGCAACTGACCTGACCCGAGATGCCGCTGCCAGCCGGGCAGCGCACGTCCCCCCCGCGGCAGCTAGTGAACTGCCAGCGACGCGTCAGCCCGTGGTCCAGGGACGGAGTTTCTCGGGGTTGCGCACAACCCAGATGTGCCTGATCCGGTCGTCCGCGACCTCGAATGCGAACACCGTCACGGTGACGCCATCTTGCTCAGCCACCAGCCCAGGCTGGCCGTTTACAGTGCGTTCCAGGAACGTCATGTTGCTGGTCACCCGGTTGGCGATCTCAATCCAGGCACGCGCGATCGGCTCGCCGCCTTCGATGGGTAGCAGGAAGGTAGTGGCAAGGCCGCCGCCGTCGGCGACCGCCGTGGCGTTGGGGTCGAGCAGAGCGATCAGGGCGCCGATGTCCTTGGCTTCCCATGCGGCCTTGAATGCCCTGACGATGCGCGCCTGTTGGGCTGCCGGGGTCGCGGGCGCCCGTGACGAGCGGATGCGGCGGCGCGCCGAGGAGGCCAGCTGGCGACACGCCGCCGGCGTACGGCCGACGGCCTCGGCCACGTCGGCGAAGGGGTAGCCGAAGACGTCGTGCAGGATGAATGCGACGCGCTCGGCCGGGGTCATCGATTCGAGCACGACGAGGAAGGCCATGGCGACCGACTCGTCGAGGGTAACCCGGTCGGCTGGGTCAACCGCGGTGGCGCCCGGCTGACCAGCGACCCATTCCGTGCGTTCGGGCAGCGGCTCAGGTAGCCATTCGCCGACATAGCGCTCTCGCCGGGCCCGTGCCGAGCCGAGCAGGTTGAGGCAGATTCGGCTGGCGACCCTCGTCAGCCAGGCGCCGGGGGATTCGATGGCATCCTGCTGCTCCTGGGTCATGGCGTACCAGCGGGCGTAGGCCTCCTGGACGGCATCCTCGGCCTCGGCCAGGGAGCCGAGGAGCCGGTAGGCGAGATTGATCAGCTGACGCCGCTCGCTCATGATCGCGTCCAGGCCCGGGTCGGGCCGACCGTGCCCCGGCATGGACTGCGTGGTCATGGTGTCGTCGGCTCCTTGGTCGCATCTGCACTCACCAGTCCGACAAGACAGCGCACCGGAATGTGAGGCTGGCGCGTCGCCTGACATTCCGCAGGTTTGCATTGTCGTACTGCTTAGAAGCACACCATGCGCTACGACCCGCCACACCTCGACCAGTCCAGGAGGCACCGTGACTACCCCCACCGCGGCAACACTGTTCACCGACCCGGCGCCCGCGCAGCGCCTGGAGCGGGCGGCCACCGCGCTGACAGCACACGGCTTCACCGTCGAAATCCTCGACGACGCCGCCGACGCGCGGAGGCGCATCAAAGATCTGATACCCGAGGGCGCCATCGTGTTCACGGGAGCCAGCGAGACCCTGCGCCTATCTGGCATCGATGAGGACATCAACACCAGCGGGCGATACGACGCCCTCAGGCAACGCACCCGGGGGATGGACCGGGCCAGTGAACTTAACGAGATCTGGCGGCTGATTTCCACTCCCGACGTCATCGTGGGCAGCGTCCACGCGGTCACCGAAACCGGCTCCCTCGTGGTCGCCTCGGCCAGCGGAAGCCAGCTCCCCGGCTACGCCGGCGCCGCCGCCCGCGCGATTTGGATCGTCGGGGCGCAGAAGGTGGTACCCGACCTGAACACCGCGCTGCGCCGCGTCGAAGAGCACTGCCTCCCGCTGGAAAGCGCCCGCGCCCAGAAGGTCTACGGGCAGCCCAGCGCCATCAACCGCCTCCTCGTCCTGAACGCAGACCTCAACCCCGGGCGCGGCACCGTCCTGCTGCTCCGCGAAGCTATCGGATTCTGAAACCACTAGGAGTCGTCCAGCCGAGAACCTGACCATTAGCAGAGACCGGACAGCCGGGCTCGGGGGTGGCATTGGGTTCTGAGGTCCGCCTCATCCAAATGGCCTCTCGGCCACACAGCGGCCAAGAGCATTGAGGCCATGCAACGTGTAGGGTCTCACCGCGCATGACATGTCGATCATGTGTGACCTTGGCTTTCCCGGTCGTCTCACGGCGATGACACCGAGATCAGTCTCAAAGCCGTGGCATTTTCTTAACGTCAGCCGCGCCGGGGTCCCGCGCGCCGCCGCGGCGGTGGGGTGCGCGATCGCCCAAGGAGGTCACGCTGACCCGATCGGGTGAAGCGAGTGGAGCCCGGAGAGGGCTTCGACCCTGAACTCACGCCCCGAGCACCGGCAGGACGCCCAGGGATTGTGCGTTCCCGGTGCGCGCAGTGCCTTGTTCGCAGAAATCTGGGCGAATCGGCATGTGGTGACGTTCGCGAACCGCCCGCCGAGGTCTGCTCGAATCATGCGCGCCGACTGCTCTCCGGCTCACGGTCTGCACCCATCCGCCTGGCACCCGGCGACGAACCCAGGGCAAAGGGGGGCGCTCAGGGGAGCGTCTCTGAGGGTGACTGCCACAAGGAGTACCGATGCCCGGAGCACTCACACTTCCCGGCTGGAGCCTGCCGAGATGAACGGCGGCGTGGCGGGCCTGAGCGGATCGCTGGCCCTGGTGCTGCTGCTCCCGATGGAAGCGGGCGTGCCGATCCCGGTGCCCGCCGATCTGGTCATGTTCGCGGTGGGAGAGCGGGTCGCGGCGGGAAAGTTCCCGCTGTGGCTGGCGGTGGCCGGCTTCGAGGTCATCGCCGTCCTTGGCACGACCGCGCTGTTCCTGGCGTGCCGGGGTCCCGCCCAGCGGATCATCGCACGGTTCGGGCCGCGCCTCGGGTTGACCGAGGCTCGGCTGCGCCGGGCCGCGGTCTTCGCCGAGACCCGGGGGAAGCCCGGGCTCGCGCTGGGACGCGCGACGCCGGGGCTGCGGAGGCTCACCGTGATCGCGGCGGCCGTGTCGGGGCTGAACGGACGGCGCGCGCTGCCCGCGCTCATCCTCGGGAGCAGCGTGTTCCTCCAGCTCCACCTGGTCCTCGGCATGCTCTTCGGGCCGCTAGCCGACCGCGCTTTCGACCGGGCCAAGGGTCCGGCCCTGGTCGCGGCGGCCGTGCTGGTCATCGGCATGGTGGTCTTCTGGCGGGTCAGGCGGCGCAGGCGGGCGACGGCGCCCGGCGCCTGGATGGAGGCGACCTGCCCGGCGTGCATCGGCGTGAGCCTGCTCGCCGGGCGTGTACCCGGCGTGGCGGGGCTAACCGCGCCGGATCCGGTCGGACCGCCGAGCCGGTGCTTTGACGGAGGTCAGCAGGTCGAAGAGCCAGCCGGGAACGTCGCGAGCACGTAGCAGGGCATTGGCGGTCGCGTCGAGCGATCCAGAGGCCAGCGCCATGATGAGCCCGCGGCGATCGGCCCCCACCACAGCGGCCAGGTCCGGATGGCCACGGCGGCAGTCAGCGCGATCACAACGCCGACCAGATGTGCTCCGCAGGCTTCCACTGTCTCAGTCGCACTCCACATGTGCAGCCGAGGTGCAGGCACTTCTGAGAAGGTGCAGCAGAAAATGAGACCCCACACAACTGTAGGGTCTCAATTCGCCTGACATGTTGATCTTGTGTGACCTGCGAGTCTTCGGCTGTCTCACCGATGGCCACACCGGTTCAGTGTCAGTTTCATGGCATTTCTTCGCAGGGCGTGGGCGTCACCGCGGCGCTCACGGCCAGGGTGCTCGTGCCAGGACCAGGAGTGCGCCAGATCGGCTCCTCTCTGTCAAGGGGCTGCCGTTTTAGCTGTTGCTTTCGGCCCCAGTGATGAGGTCGTGGTGGGGCCGGCTGCTGGCGTCGAGGATCTCGATGCCGACGAGGCGGCCGTCTTTCCAGTCGAGCGCGACGAACCCCTCGGCGCCGGGCGGGCTGCTGGCCTGGATGGTAGTGCGGCCCGGTGTGAGCGGGTCGCCGGTGAGATAGATGCAGGCCGCGCCGGGGGTGGCGGGGTAGCGGATCTGGGTGACGGCCATCATGTGCACGGCGTGGCCGGTCCGGCGGTTCCCGGCGCGGGAGAGCCGATGGCGGATCTGGTCACCGGAGGAGACGCCGGTCCGGCGCGGTGCCGTGGTAGCTGGCGAAGGTGTCCGTGGTGGCGAACCGGGCCACGTCACCAACCTCAGCCAAGATCGGCCCGGCGATCACCGGCCCGATGCCGAACAGGGCGGTCAGGCTGGTGCCCGAGGCCGTGACGAGGGCGGCGATCTGGGCGCCGAAGAACTTGAGTCTGGCGTCCAGGACGCGGATGTCGGCGAGGTGGCCGCGGGCGATGTGCACCCGGACGCGGCCCACCTCATCGGCGGGGCGGATCCGGGCGAGCAGCGCCTGGGCCTTGTTCGCCGTCAGTTCGCGGCGCATCCCGCCGGGGGTCAGCTCGGCGAGCAGCCGGTGCAGCCGGCACACCGCCTGGGTCCGCTGCGCGGCGAGCTCCTCCCGCCGGTCACACAGCAGCCGCAGGCTCACCAGCGCACCGTCACCGGCTACCGGGAGCACGCCGGTGCCATCCAGCGCCGCCAGGCCGGCCCAGACCGCGTCGTGCTCGCCGGTCGTGCGGCCATGCCCGCACGAATACACCCGCACCCGGGCAGCGAGCTTGGCCGGCACATCCAGCACCACCTCGCCGTCAGCGACCAGCCGCTGAGCCAGCGACCGGCCCGCCCCCAAACATCCCTCCACCGCCAGCGGCGCTGCGCCCACCGGGCAGCGAAACCGGCCCTGGTGCGATCTTCGACCCCGCGATGTGCACTCCCTACAGCAAGCAGCACGTCACCGTCCGCGCCCGTACTCGCTGCCGCCTGGCCGTGCTACCGCGTGACCAGCTCGACAGCCAGGCTGCAAGCCCACAACACCAACCCGGCCGACGGCGACTCATGGGTGGTGACGAATCCGCTGCCAGGCCCGACGATGGCCGCGGCTAGTCTGTGCCTGGCCCGCTTTGCCCGGCGCCGAAAAGAGAACGAAATCGGCGGAACTGGAACTCCATCAGCGCCACCAGGATGACCACGCCCACGATCCCGCCTGCGACGAACCCGGCGACCCCGGAGTGACCATCGGCAATGGCGGCCAGCAGGCCGGCCGCGGAGCCGGCCAGGACCGCGGTGACGACGCCCACCATGCCGGCGACGGTCAGGAAGGCCTGCCAGTATCCGGCCCGCAGGCCCTGGATGACCAGCCGCTGCGGAGGCGGGACGCTGGCCAGGTAGGGGATGAGTTCTGGGGCACAGTCGAAGTAGTAGGCCCTTAGCCGCGCGATCCGTTCCGCATAGCCGTGGTCTTCGATCCCCGACTGGAGCACGCGCTGGAAGGTCACAAACCCCACGAACGCCAGCGTCGAGAGCAAGATCAGGCCGAACGTATAAAACGCCGTGCCGATCCGCGTGGCTGCCGCGATCAGCCCGAGGGCAACCAGTCCCGCCGACACCGAGCCGAGGAACATGGTCGCCCGGCCGGTCGATTCCGCGGTCGTCGCGGCCCGCGCTCCCTGAAGGGTGAAATGCTCGGTGGTCACGAAGGTGACCGCGGCCGGCCGTGGGTCCGCGCCGTGTGCCCCGGCCTCCCCGCTTGCGTTGCTGCCCGTGGTCCCACCAGCTTTCGCACCATGGTCGCGGTGCGATTATCGCAGCAGGAGCAGCCACACCACTGCCACGGCACGGGCGAGATTGCTGACGGCCGCCATATCTGCGGCCTGCTGGTTCGCGCGTGGTACCAGGCCCTGTGCCAGAACGCGGCGGAGAACGTCGTCGCCCGGCAGAGGCCGGTGGGCACCGGCGCGGTGTGCAACATGGACGCACCTGCTACCTCTGCCTGCCAAGGAGATGCTGCATCCGGGCGGCCGGTTCCAGATGGCCGTGACCTGCTGGAGACCTACCTGCTGTGGCTGAGCGAGGCGCACGCACATGCGCCGGAGGCAGGCCGCGTGCGCATCCGGCCCGGGCCACGCAGAATGAGTCAGATCGGTACGCGCCGTCAGCGCCCCTGGGCGGACGAAGGGTTGTGGTGATCGCTTCATCTACCGGGGCTTCGCCCTACATGAAGCCGACACGCCGCCCTGGTCAGCCCTTCTGCGCCACCCTCCTCAGATCAGGATGAAAAGGGCTCAGTGAGCCAAGTGTCCTCCTCCTCCCCCTCGGCGTGTCTCAAGATTAATCTGCACAAATGCAGCTTAGGTGCAGCCGTCTTTGAGGACGTGCAGCCGAAAGTGAGACCCTACAAGGAAGATGTAGGGTCTCACCGCGCATGACATGTCGATCTTGCGCTACCTGGGGTTTCGGGGTTGTCTCAAGGCGATGTCACCAAGATCAGTCTCA
>Ga0081540_1004568_pt1 | contig 10483 bp, 10 predicted proteins | sample TabmetS2T1R1_FD_71024 | JGI IMG/M metagenome (GOLD analysis project Ga0081540, IMG submission 71024) | Tabebuia heterophylla rhizosphere microbial communities from the University of Puerto Rico - S2T1R1 | ecosystem: Host-associated > Plants > Roots > Rhizosphere ... | reverse complement strand
TCGGGGCTCGGCTCGAAGCTGAGCCTGGCGTTGACGACCGTGCGAGCGGCGCTCGAATGAGCATGGCCGGCGCCCGCGGCGCGAAGACGCCGCAGCAGGTGCAACCGGCCCGCACCTGCATCTGAGGTCGCAGGCGGACGGTGCTACCGCCTTTCGATTGACGCAAGGGGGTGTGGTTTTTAGTGTCCGCGGCCGGAGAGCCGCTGATGTCAACCCTCGACGCGCAGGTTCCGGCGCTGCACGAGATCGCCGAAAACTCGAACGCCTGGCCGTTCCAGGAGGCGCGCAAGATCGTCGCGCGGCTCAAGAAGCATCGCAAGGACGAGGTGGTGTTCGAGACCGGCTATGGCCCTTCCGGCCTGCCGCACATCGGCACGTTCGGCGAGGTCGCGCGCACCACCATGGTACGCCATGCCTTTCGCGTGCTCACCGAGGACAAGATCAAGACGCGCCTGATCGCCTTCTCGGACGACATGGACGGGCTGCGCAAGGTGCCGGACAACGTCCCCAACCGGGATATGATGGCGCAGCATCTAGGCAAGCCCCTCTCGCGCGTGCCCGACCCGTTCTCGAACGAGTATCCTTCGTTCGGCGCCGCCAACAACGCGCGGCTGCGCGCATTCCTCGATCAGTTCGGCTTCGAGTACGAGTTTCTGTCCGCGACCGAGTGCTATACGTCGGGCCGCTTCGACGCCACGCTGCTGCGGGTGCTCGAGCGCTTCGACACGGTCATGGACATCATGCTGCCGTCGCTGCGCGAGGAGCGCGCGCAAACCTATTCGCCGTTCCTGCCGATCTCGCCGCGCACCGGCATCGTGCTGCAGGTGCCGATTCTGGCGCACGACGCCGGGGCGGGGACGATCACCTACGAGGATCCGGATAACAAGGAGCGCGTGACGACCCTCGTCACGGGAGGACGCGCAAAGCTGCAGTGGAAGCCCGACTGGGCGATGCGTTGGGTAGCGCTCGGCGTCGACTACGAGATGGCGGGCAAGGATTTGATCGATTCCGTCAAGCTCTCCGGCGAGGTGTGCCGCGCGCTCGGCGGCACGCCGCCGGAAGGTTTCAATTACGAGCTCTTCCTCGACGAGATGGGCCAGAAGATCTCCAAGTCCAAAGGCAACGGGCTGACCATCGAGGAATGGCTGCGCTATGCGTCACCGGAGTCGCTCTCGCTGTTCATGTACCGCGAGCCGAAGGCGGCAAAGCGGCTCTATTTCGATGTCATCCCGCGCCACGTCGACGAGTACCAGCAGTTCCTGGAAGGCTATGAACGGCAGGACCTCAGGCAGCGGCTCTCCAATCCGGTCTGGCACATCCATGCGGGCAACCCGCCCAAGCCGGATATGCCGATCTCCTTCTCGATGCTGCTGACCTTGGTGGCGTCCTCGAACGCCGAGAACGCGGAGACGCTGTGGGGCTTCATCGGGCGCTATCGCCCCGGCGTGACGCCGCAGACGCACCCGAAATTCGACGCGCTCGTGCGCTACGCTATTCATTATTTCCGCGATTTCGTGCTGCCGCAGAAGCGCTTCCGCGACCCGAGCGAGAGCGAGCGCGCCGCGCTGCTCGACCTGCGCGAGGCGCTCGCGCAGCTCCCCGCCGACGCCACCGCCGAGGACATTCAGCAGGTCGTCTACGAGGTCGGCCGGCGCGAGCCGTTCCTCGACAAGACCGGCAAGATCAAGACCAAGGACGGAAAGCCGGGTGTCGCGCTCGACTGGTTCAACATGCTCTACCAGGTGCTGCTCGGCCAGGAAAAAGGCCCGCGCTTCGGCTCGTTCGTGGCGCTTTATGGGCTCAAGAATACGATCGACATGATCGACGGCGCGTTGGCGAGATCGGCATAGTCATCCTGCAATGGCCCCTTCCGTCCTGGCTCTGTTAGGAGCCACCATCGTTTTTTCTTCATTTCTTTCCGGCGTGTTCGGCATGGCCGGAGGCATGATCCTGCTCGGCGTTCTGCTCAACTATTTCGACGTCGCCACAGCCATGATTCTGTTCTCCATCATCCAGCTGTTCGCCAATGGATGGCGCGCGCTGCAGTGGCGCGGCTACGTGCTGTGGCCGATCTTCGGCTGGTATGTGCTCGGCGCCGCCATCTCCTTCGCCGGCATGTGGGCGATTGCCTTCGTGCCGGACAAGGCGATGGTCTTTCTCACCCTCGGGCTGATGCCGTTCGCGATCGAGGCGCTGCCCGCCTCCGCGCGTCCGAACATCGAGTGGCGCGGCGTGCCGTTCCTCACCGGCGTGGCGACGACGGTGATCCAGATCCTCGCCGGTGTCGGCGGGCTCTTCCTGGACATCTTTTTTCAGAAGAGCGCGCTCGACCGCAAAACGACCAACGCCACCAAGGCGGTGACGCAGTCGTTCAGCCACGTCGTGCGCGCGCTCTATTTCGGCTCGCTCTCCGGGATCGGCGATGTGCCGCTGTGGGCCACGGGGCCGGCGATCCTGTTAGCAATCGGGGGCACCTCGCTTGCGCCTTTCGTGATCGAGCGCATGACCGATCACGGATTTCGCCAATGGACGCGAGTGATCATCTTCGCCATCAGCGTCGTTTATCTCTTCCGCGCCGGCTGGTTGATTTGGCATCATTACTGAATAGCCGGCGGGTGGCCGAGGCGCCCATCGTTCAGCTGAACATCTCCATCTTGCCGTCAAGGGCCATGAGGCCGGTCTGCACCCCGAGCTGCGGATGACGCTCCCCGACTTGCTTGCGGAATTCCGCGAGCGCCGCCCTGTGCGTCTCGGTTTCCGCCTGCGGGGTTGCGACTTTCGCCTCGCCATATGCGATCTTGGCAGCGCCGCAATCGCGATGGTCGATGGCGATGACTCTTTTGATGCGGTGCAACTGGATCGTCGTGGCGAGATTGTCCCAAAATGCCTTGTGCCAATCCTTGAACGCAGGGGCGACGACGCCGATCGCCGCGCCTGCGATGACGAACTGGCTGAACTTTCCGGTCAGGTTCTGCTCGACCGTGTATCGGTGCACCGGCTCCTGCATGCGAGGATCGATGCAGGCCAAAACCATCGCCTCGTACTCCCCTTCGGCCGCGAGCGCGAGATCGGGAGCGAAGGCGAGCGTAGCGCCGCCGAGTCCCACGGCGCGCAAGAACCCTCGGCGATGGAGCATGGCTGTAACACCGCTGCAGCACGCGCAGAAAGCCTCATGCAATTTTGTCATTGTCCCTCTCTTTACGATAGCGGCGCGCGAATCGCGCTTGGCGGAATGCATCGGTCCCAGGCACACAGGCCGACAAAGGCATGCAGCAGTATCACAAGCCGCGAGCCTTGTCGCAAGCGCCGCGGACGTGGCGTTCCGCACTCGCTCACCTCAAGGCTCCGCGCAATCCACAGCCCCTCGACGCCACCCAAAAATTGTGCAGTACCGGAGTTCTAGGCTCTCGCCGTCCGGCGGCTTATGAGGTTAGAACTAATAAAAGTAATGTTTGTGGGGCCGCACCGTGGCGACCATTTACAAGATCTGCGCGGACGCGCTTTGGCGTCAGGCCGAGCGTGAGGGTGTGTTCCGCGGCGCGCCCGTCGATGTGCGCGACGGCTTCATCCATTTCTCCTCCGCCACGCAGGTCCGCGAGACCGCGGCGAAGTATTTTGCGGGTGCTGACGATTTGATGCTGATTGCGGTCGACGCTGATGCGCTGGGCGATGCGCTGAAATGGGAACTTTCGCGCGACGGTGATTTGTTTCCGCATCTTTACGGCGAGCTGCCGCTCGCCGCGGTGCGATGGGTCAAGCCGCTGCCGCTCGGGACCGATCAACGGCACATCTTTCCGGAGCTTGCGCCGTGATCGGGCTTCTCGAATCGCTGGCGCGCCCATTGCTGCGCATGCTCGATGCCGAGGACGCGCATCGGCTTGCGATCAACGCGCTGAAAATCCCGCCCTTCGTCAAGCTGGTCGCCGACGATCCGCGATTGGCCGTGCGGGCTTTCGGGCTCAACTTTCCCAATCCGGTCGGCATGGCGGCAGGCTTCGACAAGCATGCCGAGGTGCCCGACGCGCTGCTCCAGCTCGGGTTCGGCTTCGTCGAGGTCGGCACTGTCACGCCTTTGCCGCAGTCCGGAAATCCGCGCCCGCGCCTGTTTCGGCTCGACCGCGACGAGGGCGTGATCAACCGGCTGGGTTTCAACAGCGAGGGTGCCGCCGCCGTGCTGCGGCGACTCGCGGCGCGCGCGGACAAAGGCGGAATTGTCGGCGTCAACATCGGCGCCAATAGGGGCAGCACCGATCGCATCGCCGACTATGTCCGGCTGATCGAAACCTTCGCTCCGGTGGCGAGCTATTTTTCGGTCAACATCTCCTCGCCCAACACTCCCGGCCTGCGCGACCTGCAGCAGGGCAAGATGCTCGATGATCTTCTCGGGCGCATCGTGGATGCGCGCACCCGTGTGAGCCAAGTCGCGGGGACGACCCCTGTGTTGATCAAGATCGCGCCGGATCTTGCGCTCGGCGACCTCGATGACGTCGTCTCAGCGGCCCGCAGCCACCGAGTCGACGGCATGATTGTCGGCAACACCACCGTCGCACGACCGCAGGTGTTGCGCGATCGCACGACGGCGCGGGAAGCTGGAGGGCTATCGGGCCGGCCGCTCTTCGCGCTGGCGACGCGGATGCTGGCGGAGACCTACGTGCGGGTCGAAGGGGCCTTCCCGCTCGTGGGCGTGGGCGGCATCGACTCGGGCGAGGCGGCGCTTGCGAAGATCAGGGCGGGCGCGTGCTTGATCGAATTCTACAGCGCGCTCGTGTTCCACGGGCTGCGGCTGGTCGCGACCATCAAATCCGAGCTGTCGGATGCGGTGCGCCGCGAGGGACGCACGAGCATCGACGAGCTTGTCGGGACGGACGCGGCGGCGATCACCGCGCAACCGTGGCCGATCTGACGCGCGATTCGTCTTGCGCCGAACCGCCGAGGTCTCACGAGACTCTCACGCGCTTACCGGTCTTTAGCCACCCGCGTGAGCCGAACGATCAGCCAGATCGGCACCACCACGACGGCGCCGAGCAGCAGATAGCGCCACAGCCACCGCACCGCGTCAAAGCCCATCTCCCAGACGCGCAGCACGAGCTGTCTCAGGCTATCGAAGATATTCCAGGGATCGATCCCGAGCACTTGCAGGATCACGCCAATCAGGATTGACAGCAGGATCAGCCGGAAAATAACCGATAAAGGCGGACCGCCAAAGAACCGGTTGACGTAGTTGCCCTCCCGCTGCGTCGGCATGTTCATGACAATATCCTATCACGTTGGTTCGCCGCGGCGGGCGCGGCGCGCCCGCGCTCGATCGTTTCCAGCATTCGCTCGAGCGTTTCCAGCCGGTCTGCGTCGGCGGGCCGCTTGTCCCAGCGTAGTCGGTTGATGCGGGGAAAGCGCATCGCAAGGCCCGATTTGTGTCGCGTGGAGCGCTGCAATCCCTCGAACGCCACCTCGAGTACCAGGCCTCGCTCGGCCTCGTGCACAACTTCGCGTACCGGGCCGAACCGCTCTACCGTGTTGCGGCGGACGAAGCGGTCGATCTGGAGGAGCTCTTCGTCGGTGAACCCGAAATAGGCCTTGCCCACCGGCACTAGCACCTCGCCCTCCTCGCCCTTGGTCCACACGCCGAAAGTATAGTCGGAATAATATGACGAGCGCTTCCCGTGGCCGCGCTGGGCGTAGATCATCACGGCGTCGACGATGAACGGATCGCGCTTCCACTTCCACCAGAGGCCCCTGGGGCGGCCTGGCATATAGGCGGCGTCGCGCCGCTTGAGCATGATGCCCTCGACCGCGTCGGCATCGGCGCCTGCGCCGGCCGCGGCCGGGTTTCCCCGCGCTGCGATCAGCTCGTCCCAAGTAACGAACGCCACCAGCGGCGAGAGATCGACGCGCGCATCGTCGAGGCGGGCGACGAACTGTTCGAGCCGCGCCCGCCGCTCGACGAAAGGACGCTCGCGTAGGTCTTCCTCGCCATCGACCAGGAGATCGTAAGCGCGCAGGTGGGCGGGAAATTCCGCCAGCAGCTTGGCGCTCACCGTCTTGCGATTGAGCCGCTGCTGCAGCACGTTGAAGCTTTGCACGCGTCCCTCGCGCATGATCAGGAGTTCGCCGTCGATTGCGCCCGCCTGCCGCAAGGAATCGGTCAGGTCGGGAAAGCTGGCTGAAATGTCCTCGCCGGTGCGCGAATAAAGCCGCGCAACGGACCTGCCGTCCTCGCCCGTGCCGGCGACGGCCTGGACGCGAATGCCGTCCCATTTCCATTCGCCCAAGAAATCCTTGGGATCGAGCGCGCCGAGGTCGCCTTTCTCGATCGCATGGGCGAGCATCGGCGGCCGGAACGGAGCGGGGTCGCGGCTCATCGGCTTGTCGCCGCGCCCTTCCAGCCAGGCGAACAGCTCGAGATAGGGCGGCCGCATGGCGGGCCAGATCAGCTCGGCCTCTTGCGGGTCTTTGTCGCCGAGCGCAGCGGCCGCGGTCTTCGCGAGACGCGCGGACACGCCGATCCGTAACTCGCCGGTCACGAGCTTGAGCAGCGCCCAGCGGCCGGTCTCGTCGAGCTGGTCGAGCCAACGCGCGAGGTGTCCCGGCAGATCGGCCTTGCTGAGCGATGAGAGCGCGGTAACCACCGAAGACAACAACAGCTCGCTAGCCTGCCGCGCATCGGCGGCGTCCGGTCCCCGCATGTCCGCCGCTAAGGCGGAGGGCTGGGCATCGCCTGGCTCCGGCGCCCCATCCCGCTGCACGCGTGCTTTCCACATCAATGCGACGGTCTCGGAGAGGTCGCCAACATAGTCGTAGGACAACTCGAACAATACCGGATCGACCCGCTCCGCGATCAGCGCGCGAAGCATGCTCGGCTTTGCGTGCTGAAAGCTCAGCGCCCCGGTGAGCGCGGCAAGCGCGTAACCGCGCTCGGGATCAGGCGTGCCGCGGAAATAATCCGTCATTAGCCGCAGCTTGTTATTACGTCCCGGCTCATAGGCAAGGCGATCGAGCAATTCGGCGAAGCGATTCATCACGCCTCGCCGGGATTTTCGGACAGGCCGTCGGCCTCGTCCTCATCGCCGTAGCCGACAATATCCAGCGCCCGTGCTTGCAGCCCTTGCGTCACGCTCCAGTGCACCAGCGCCTCTTCTTGCCCGTGCGTGACCCAGATCTCGGAGGCGCCCGTTGCGGCGATGGTCGCGGTAAGGCCGTCCCAGTCGGCGTGATCGGAAATCACCAGCGGCAATTCGACCAGATGCTGGCGCGCCCGCGCCCGCACGCGCATCCATCCCGAGGCGAAGCAAGTCACCGGATCCGGGAAGCGCCGGGACCACACATCCTTCAATGTCGAGGGAGGACAGAGCGTAATCGTGCCGGCGAGATCTGCCTTCTTCGCATCGCGCGTGAGCGCGACGCGTCCGAGATCGATGCCGCTGCTCTGGTAGTAACGCGTGATCTTCTCCATTGCACCATGGACATAAATTGTCTGGTCGTATCCAGCCGCGCGCAGCATCGCGATCACGCGCTGCGCCTTGCCGAGGGCATAGGCGCCGACGAGATGCGCACGCTCGGGAAACAAGCCGACAGAGCGCAGCAGTTTTGCAATTTCAGCTTCGGAATTACCGTGGCGGAAGACCGGCAGCCCGAAAGTGGCCTCGGTGATAAACGCGTTGCACCGGACCAACTCGAATGCCGTGCAGGTCGGATCGGCGACGTTCTTGTAGTCGCCGGAGGCGACCACGCGTAGCCCGTTTGCCTCGATGGCGACCTGCGCCGAGCCAAGCACGTGGCCGGCGGGATGCAACGTCACCCGTGCACCCCCGAGCGCGACGGTCTCGCCGTAGCGCATCGCTTGTGCCGAACCGGCGAAGCTTTCGCCGTAGCGCAGGCGCATGAGATCGAGCGTCTCCTGCGTGGCAAGCACGGCGCCATGGCCGGCCCGCGCGTGGTCGCCATGAGCGTGTGTGATGACAGCTTTTTCCACTGCCCGCGTCGGATCGATATGGAAGCCGCCGATCCTGCAGCAGATCCCGGCGGGTGTTCGCAGGAGAATGTCTTCGGGCCGCATTGCTCTGAGATATGATGTAAATGGCGCAATGACAGGTGCGTTCCGCCGTTGGAGCCGCGCCCGTGATGCGCATTAATCCCGCCGGAAAACGACGGATGCGAACCAGCCGGTGGCGATTGCCATCATCGCGGTAGCAAGTCCGTAGAGCACGCCATGTTCGCGCGCGGCGGCGGTGACAACCTGCTCGAACCCGGATTTGTAAACTTCGAACGGAGCAGGCGTGCGCGCGATCTGCGCGCCGTCTACGAACAGCCGGACGTCAACCTCATAAGTACCCACCGGCACCTCGGCCGGCAACTGTATCGAGGCGCGGAACAAAGCCGGCGCGAGGAACGTCACTCCGTTGGAGACTTCGCGGTAGAGTCCCTGATCGGTCTTGATCTTGATGAAGGCGAGGCGGAAGGGATCATCGCTTGCAGCATCGGCGATATTGACGCTGGCGCGCTGCAGCAACGGGATGTTGTCGAGGCCGAGCTGCAGGCGGCGCAGCGTTTCGGTGTTTGTGACGGCGTCGAGGGGCCGGTTTGAGAGCACGGCGAGATAGGCCGGCGCATTCTCCAGCACGCGGGAATCGGCGTTCACCCACAGGCCGAGTATCCGCTCCTTGCGGAAGGTCACCATGTTTTGCCGCGGCCCGGTGACCGTGACGATGATGTCATAGCCGGCGCGCCGTGGGCGTGACGCCGCATCCTGCTCGATTCCGCCGAACAGCACGAGTTCCTCGCCGACGAAATTCGAGGTTATCATGACGCGATGATTGGAAAGCGAGGCGACCAGCCGCTCCGCCGCGGCAGGTGCGGCCGATGCGATGAGCGCGCCGAAAGCGGCCGCGAGAGCAGCTAAAGAAACGCGCGTCATATGTCGCCGTCCATCGCGCGGACGGAATAGAGGGTCTCGGGCGGCACGACCAGATTGACGGCGAAACGAATTCCGACCGCGAGCACGAGCAGACCGAGCAGGAGGCGCAGCCGCTCGCCGCTCATCTTCTGTCCGGCGCGTGCGCCGAACTGCGCCCCGATCACTCCGCCAACCATCAGAAACACGGCCAGCAGCGCATCGACAAGATGGTTGACGGCCGCGTGCATGACCGTGGCGGAAGCCATGGTCACCAGTGTGAGGACCATCGACGTGCCAATGACCGTCGCGGTGGGCACCCGCAGCACGTAGATCAGCATCGGCACCAGCAGAAAGCCGCCGCCGATGCCCATGACGGCCCCGACAAAGCCGATGATGAATCCGATCCCCCAGACCGGGATGGCGGAGACATAGATGCGCGAGCGCTTGAAGCGCAACTTGAGCGGCAATCCATGGATCCAGGTATGGCTGCCGGGCCTGCGCAGCTCCACCGGCTTACCTTGCCGCGCGCGGAGGATGGCGCGCATGCTCTCGGCCACCATCAATGCCCCGACAATGCCGAGGAGAAGGATGTAGGAGACACCGATGGTGATATCGAGTTGACCGATCGCGCGCAGAGTCGTGAACAGCCAAACGCCGAAAGCGGTGCCGATGATGCCGCCGGCGAGCAGCATGAAGGCGAGCGCGAGATCGATGGCCTTTCGATGCCAATAGCTGATCGCGCCGGACATGGAGGACGCGGCAATGTGGCCGGTCACGCTTGCCACGGCAACCGCCGGTGAGATGCCGAGGAATATCAGCAGTGGAGTCATGAGAAATCCGCCGCCGATCCCGAACATGCCGGAGATGAAGCCGACCGCGAGCCCCATAGCCAGGATGACGAACACGTTGACCGGCAGGTCTGCGATCGGGAGATAGATCTGCAAGTCGTGCGGTCCTTGGCTCGAGGCTCATATGCCGCAGGGCAGCTCGTGGCTGGCGCCTGCGAAAAAGCTGGCGAGTCTCGACCGTATCGCGGCGTCAGCCGCTAACGGCCGTCTAACGAAATCGCGACAACGATCGGCAGGAGCCGATGTCCGCTAATCGCGGCGAGAGGGCATCGCCGGCACGACACCCGCGAAATGGGCTCAGGACTGAGCGGACAGGCGAGGCATTCTACCGATGTTCGCCGCGCACAGCACGCCTTGACACTTTTTTATTGCGCAGGACGAGGCATGGCAAGGTCGAGCTTCGTGCCAACCACAGAGGGTAGGGGCTTGACGGACGCTGCTGCGGCTGCTGCTGCGGTGCCTGTCGATAGCGGAACCTTTCCGGTCACTTCCAAGTCGGGCGCCGATCCAGGGTGCAACGGATTAGCTGCGGATGCGGCGAGAGCGGGATTGCCGCCGCTGGCCAGGTCCCGAACGTCGCTGGGCACGAGATCGGGGGTGATGTCGCTGGGCGTGATGAGGGCCGTTTCAGTGGAAGGGCTGACCACGATTCTCGCGATCTGCAGCAAGCCAAGAACGATGAGAATAGCGGCTGTTGCGCCAATCAAGACGTGCAGTCTTGCGATGCCGGCCGGCAGGAGAACAG
>Ga0081540_1004567_pt1 | contig 10486 bp, 10 predicted proteins | sample TabmetS2T1R1_FD_71024 | JGI IMG/M metagenome (GOLD analysis project Ga0081540, IMG submission 71024) | Tabebuia heterophylla rhizosphere microbial communities from the University of Puerto Rico - S2T1R1 | ecosystem: Host-associated > Plants > Roots > Rhizosphere ... | reverse complement strand
CGGCTTGCTTCACATGCTGTGACGGGCAGCCGGAGTGGTATCGGCAACGGCAAAGTTCGCCAATAGCATTGTCTGGCAGTGCGGTGTTATAATACCGTAATCCCCGGGCAAGTGCCTGAAGAGCCTCGAATTCGAAGCCGCGGCGCCGCTTATCAGAACTCTCGCCGCTTCAGCCAGGCGCGCGCGCCCCAATGGGCGAAGCACCAGGCGGATTTGACCGGCGAAAGCTGTTCCACGTTGCGGTAGATGTGCCAGACCCAGCCGGCGGACCGGAGCGGGCGGCTGGAGACCGAACTGCCCCGGACGCGGTAGCGGGCGAGATCCTCGTTTAGCCCGTGGGCGACCTGTCCCGGCTTGAGGATGCTCAGCCAGAGACAGAAATCGTCATACGGCTCGTTCTTCATGGCAATGTTGCCCGCGATATCGCGGTCGACGATTGCCGTCAGGGTGGCGATCGAGGTGTTCTTGAGCAATTGCTCATAGTTCAACGAGGCCGGCACTTCGATCAGGCGGCCGGTGACCGATCCCGTCTCGTTAATGCGGCGAAACGCCGTATAGCTCAGCGCCGCACGCCTTGCCTGCGCGAAGGCGATCTGCCGCTCGAGCTTGGCGGGCAGCCACAAATCGTCACTGTCGAGAAACGCGATGAAGCGGCCCTGCGCTTGATCGATCGCGGCCTGGCGGGCAAGCGCCGGGCCTCCGTTGCGGGGCTGGCGGATCAGCTTGACCCGCGGATCCTGCGCCGCGTGGCGTTCCACGATCGCGGCGGTCTGGTCCGTCGAGCAGTCATCGGCGATCAATAGCTCCCAGTCCGTCATCGTCTGGGCCTGAACCGAGGCGATGGTCTCGCCGATCAGCGTCGCCACGTTCCACGATGGGATGATGATCGAAACGAGCGCCATCGAGAAGCCTTTTAACCCGCTTGGCGCGGTTCGGTGATCGCAGACAGCAACGAAGCCGCAAATGTGTCGAGCTGCTTCGAATCGCTGATATAGAGTTCGCCCGGAAACGATTGCCGCCAGGCGGTTTCGAAATAGGGCGCGGTGTCGGCAGGGTCGAACGGCGGCGCGGCCAGCGCGTCGCGAAGCCGCTGCGGAACGTCCGCGAGCCGATCGACGGCGAACACCAGCGGGCAGGAGCGATAGAACGCATCGCCCATCACCACGACCGGCTTGCCGAGCAGCACCGCTTCGGCGCCCGACTTGCTGTTGACCGAGACAATCGCATCGGCGCGGCCAAGCACGGTGTAATTGTTGGTCTGCGGCGGCAGCAGGATGAAATTATCGAAGCGGCGCGCGAGTTCGAACAGGCGGCCGGCCGGAATCGCTCCGATCTGCGCCGGATGCTCCTTCACCACGAGAGCGTGCGTATCGGGAATGGTACGCAGCAGGAAATCGATGGTCGCGACCTGATCGAGATATTCCGGGGAGCGAAGCGTCAGCGCCATATCGGCCGGCACGTGCAGGGGATAATAGATGAACGGTCCGTCCGGCATCTCCCGATAGAGTTTCCGCAGCCGCGTCGCGCCGACGGCCATGGCGGCATGCGCGCGGGCATGGCGGAGGTTATGTCCAAACTCCTGATGCTTGCCGAGTGCGAACTGGTCCCAGAGCTTTTCGACCAGGCGGCGCGCGTTTCGCGCGTTGGCGATCTTGTTGAACGCCGCCGAATATTGGTGGCGGTCCTTTTGCGGAATCACAATGGATTGCTGCCGCAAGGTGTCGTCGAGATAAGAACGCACGTCGGTGGAGACCGCGTCCGCCGGCGTCCGCATCGTATCGGGGGCAGCCAGACTGTCCGGCGTATAGTAAAGCCTGCCGCGAAAGAACGACGGCTCGATGAACCAGTTCCGGACACCGCGCTTCTTCGCGGCGTAGAAGCAGGCGATGACCGAGAGGAATCCGCCGAGCTCCTGAACCGCAACCGCCTGCCGCCCCGCGGCCGCCAGCCGATCGAGCACGACCTCCATCGCGTTGCTGTAGATCATGAACCGCCGGCGCAGCGCGGCGGTATCGCGAATGCCGAACGTGACGCGTTCATGGCTGAACAGGAAGTTCGTTCCATCCAGGCCGTAATCGGCGACCCTTGCTGCGAAGGCTGGCTGGTCATCGACCGGCGCGCCACCCTGAAGGCCGGTCCGGTACATGTTGACGACGGGAATACCTTGCGCCTCCGCCATTTCCGCGCTGCGATCGTCGAATGCGAGCAGTTGCACCTCGCGCCCCGCGCTGCGCAAACGCTGCGCCACGGGTATCCAGAACCGGGTCTGATATTCGGCCAGCGTCGTGATCAGGATTGTTTCGGACGAAGCGGTCATGCGCGGGCGGAACGTTTCTGGATTGTGATACTGGCAAGCGGCAAGCCGGTCTTCGCGCATCGCGCGCGCTCCACGTTAAAGAGCGACGGGTCGCTTTTGTCGTGGGCGGCGATCTGCTCGAGCAGGCGCCTGACGTCGGAAGGATCGATGCGCTTTTCGCGCCGGGCCGGATTGAACCGGGTGCGCAACCGTTCCGTCACCGCCGACCCGAACAGCAGGCTGGCGGCGCCCTTGGCGATCTGCCCGAGGCTCGGATTCGGCCGCGTGCCACGGAGTACGCTCGAAAGCGAGACGAACGGCGCGCGGCGGTCGTTGACGCCGACCAGGGCGTCGGCCACGCGTTCGGCGGCCCGTCCGTCATTGTGATGGAAGAAGGGGTGGATCTCGGCGGCGTGAACGCCGGCAAAATCGAACTTGCGCGTTTCCGCGTCGATGTCGTCGACCACGGCCAGCAATTCCTCGAACGACATGGTGCGCCGGCTGGCCCGCGCCGGCAGCAAGGCATGTCCTGCCGTGGCCGGCGTATTGAGATATTCGAGCTGGATCGGCAACTTTCCGAGCAGCACCGCCTCAATCGCCGTACCGCAGTTGAGATGGATGACGGCCGCCGCGTTTTGAATCATGTCGAGGACGCTGCCGGCGCCGTCGACGACGACGTTGGCATGCTGGCCCAATGCCGCCCGATAGACCTCCTCGCGCTCGAAAGGATGCGGGCGAACCAGGATTTGCCGATCCGGCCTGGCCGCGGCCAGGTGGCCGATCTCGACGAGATAGTTCTCGAAGACCTGCTTCAAGTCAGTCAGCAGGCAGTCGATATAGGCCGCGGTAAATCCGAAGCGGATCATGGCCTCACGCTCGTCATCAGGCCTGCTCGTGAAGCGGGAATTGACCAGCGGAAAGTTGGCATTGACGAGCAGGTAGCCGCGCCGTTCGCCGTCGAGTAGCGAGCGCAAGCGCGGCGACGCGAAATCGAAACGGGGGCATCCGGTGAGGTGAAGCTGCTCCGGCTTCAGTGTGCCGCCAGCTTTGAACGCTTCGTGCAGCCGGCTGCCCCACAAGAAGTAACCCGACAGGATGTTGCTGTACCCCATATCGCGGATTTGCGCGGCCAATGCCGGGGGAGAGTTGCCGCCTTTATCGGCGAGTATGCCGCCTTCGGTGTCGAGAACGTACAAGGCAAGGCCGGCCTTGGCAAAGGCGCGCATCAGATCGAGATTGGCGGCGCGGGCATAATTGGCGACCAGCGTATTCAGTCCGAGGCGCGGCACGTCGACGCCCTGCTCGTACATCGGTATGAGGGCAACGGATGCCCCGCGCGAGGCGAGCTGATACGCAGCCAGGACACTTCCCGCCAAGTCACGCTTGGGGTGATCGACCACCCATCCGATACGCACGATCTTCAGCTCTCCCAGCGAATCCGGATCAGAGGCGCATTGCCGTGCGCTCGATTTCGTTCAAGGGGCCGACGGCGCGGAAACGGGCGGGCGGCTCCGGAAACATCCGCGGAGGCTGAATGTAGGTGGCCGTGTAAAGCATGCGGGTCCGGTCGGAGAGGATGCGGCTGCCCATGTGCAGGCACCGCGCGGTGTTGACGATGAACGAGGACAGGCGCGGCGCGACCATTTCCTTGACCGCGGACCGATCCACCCTGGAGAAGACCGTGTCATCGCTCTGGTGGCTTTTGAGCGTGTTGCGGAACGGCTTCGACGCCGGCGCCGGAATGAACGTCAGCGGTCCGTCGGCGGTGTCGCGAACGTCGGTGAGATAGATGAACAGCTTGCAGACCCGCTTGTCGTCATGGTCGAGATGCCAGAGCTGGGAATAGCTCAACGGCTTGTTCTCCGTCGGCCGCGACAGCGTCAGGAGGACATCGGACAATTGCGGCAGCTCGTGCATGAAATCGCCGATGATACGAAGCGCCGCCGGCTGCAGCGCGTAGCGCACGAACGGATGATCGGTGGCGAAGGCGCCGTCGACCAGGTCCTCGTCGAGCAGGCTCACCCAGAACGATTTGTGGCCGAGCGCCTGCTTTCCGGCGAGTTCGTCCAGCCGGTCGACCTTGCTTTGCGCGACGGCTGCGACGGCCTCCGCGAGGCTGCGTTCGACGATCGACGTTACGTCGACATGGCCTTGTTCGCTGAGCTGGCGGCTGGCCTCGCTCCATTCCGGCCTGACGGGAAGCGTGTTGAGCAGTTCGATCCGCCGGGCGCGCGCGCCCAGTTGAAGACCGGTAAGGGCGGTTTTCGTTACCCAACCCAGATCGGTCCGGTTGATGTGCCAGAGCAGGCGGCGGAACTGGTTGATCTTCTGCTTCTTGACAACCGGCGCGGTGGAGGCGGCATTGCTCATTGTCATATCGGCTCCCAGCAATACAGAAACCCGTCATTGTTGATATTCGGAGCAAAGGGCATCCGCTCGCGCGCGATGATGCGAATTCGACCCTGACGTTCCAGTTCGTCGAGTGTCGTAAAGAGTTGCGTCTGGTAGTCGACCGAACGGATATAGACCAGGCTGACCAGGTCGCGGGGACGAGTGAGGTCGAGCAGTTCAGTCGTCGGCTCGATGTTGATGACGCGCTTTGGTTTGGCGGCGATGATGTTTTCGACCACCTTCCGCACGTCGTACGGAATCTGCTCGATACAGAAATAGGTGAAGGCGGTCTCGCCCTCGATCTCGGCAAGACTGGGATCGGCCGCGTCGGTCAGATCGATACGGCCGAACGAGATCTTGTCGGACAAGGCGAAATGATCGGCGATCTCGCGTCCGGCCGCGATGCCGTTCGGCGAGATGTCGAAACCCTTGAAGGTCCAGTCCGGGTGGGTCAGGTGAAGCGCAAACAGATTGTAGCCGTAGCCGGTTCCGAGTTCCACGATCCGCCTGGTGTCGCCGCAGTGGCGCGCGATCAGTTCGCCGAGCGCGCCGATGCGATATCGATAATACTTCCCGCCGCTGATGCGCAGGATCTGGTTGTCGACCTTTCTCAGGCTTTCGTTCGGGTTCGGCGGAACCAGAAAGGCGCCGAGGTCTGCGGCCTTGATCCACGCTTTGGAGGAGAGGACATTTTGCCAGTGCAGGAGATTGTACTCGGAGTTCACCTTGTCCCGGGTGCGCTCGATGCGCCGCAGGATCAAGCGCAAGACGCTGCGTGCGAGATCGACGGCATAGGTGATCGCCCGGTCCGGCAGCGACGCCGGAGACAGCGATCCCACGATGTCGTTCGCGCCAGTCGTCTTCATTCCCGTAGGTCCAGTCAATTTTCGGTCAGTTGCTTTTTGGCGCCAGGCCCACCAGGTGGCCGATTGCGGGGAAAACGGCGCGGTGCCTTGCATCCAGGACGAGAAAATACTGTGCAACCCAACTGGCAAGGCAGAACGTTCCCGCTACCAAAGCCAATTTTATCAGGCTGTCAACCCGAATGTAACCGGCAAGAAACCACAGCAGAATGCTTCCAATTATCAGGATGATGGCCTGAGTTCCGAGCGCTCTGAGGAAGCTTCGGAGCTCGAGATTCAGTGCCCGGCGCAGCGTGCTGATTTGCCAGGGCAGCACCACGAGGCTTCCTACCGCCTGGCCGAGAATCAGTGACCGCTCGGCAAAGAATCCGAGCGTCGCAGCGGCGACCGCAGCCCAGATCAGCAATTGCAGGCCCATCAGCCAGTTCAGCCGGGCCTGGACTCCCGGGCGCGTCAGGAAAATGACGCTGCCGATCGCGAGATATTGCGTGCAGATGGGAATCACAAAGCTCAAGCCCATCCAGAAGGCGTAGGGTGCGAGCAGAGGGCCGATCCACATCTGCAGGATCTCAGGCGACAGAACAGCGGCCGCCGCCAGCGGCGGCAGCGTGAACATCGGCAGCATGATGAGGCCGAGTTCGCCGAGGCGCTGGAACGTCGTCGAACTGCCGCGTTCATCGAGGCGGCTCGCGACCGGCAGCAGGGCCGAGGTGAGAAGACCAACCAGGATCTTGGATACGCGCGCGAGCCGGACCAGCGCATCATAGGTGCCGACGGCCGTCGGCCCGAACAGCAGCCCGGCAACGAACGGCTGAATCGGCCCGCTGATGCCGCCGATCAGCTTGCCCTGGAGGAACAGCAGGCATCGATGCAGCAACTCGCGATATTCCCGAGAAGTCCAGAGCGAAAATCTCGCGTTTTTCCTTGCCAGCGCGAAGATGGTCGCCACCAGCATTGCGAGCGCCCGCGCAATGAGGGTGGCAAGATAAATGTAGGCGACAATTTCGAAAGAAGCCGAAGCCGCGGATGCCCAGACCGTCATGGCAACGTAGGCCAACGTCGATGCGAACTCTGAAATCCGCAGGACATTGTAGCGCTCGAATCCCTTGACGATGCCTTCCCACACCAGCGCCGGCACCAGCACGAGATTTGCGAGCGCCGTATAGTGCAAAATCTCGATGAATCTCCCGGCATAAGCGGAATCGACCTTCATCAGGACCATGAGATAGGGGGCGCCCAGCCAGATCGCCGCGCACAGGGTCAGCGCCAGCGGGATCGAGAGAGCGGTCAGAAACGAGAGCTGGCGGCCGACCAGGTTCCAGTCGCGGTGCTCCCTGGCGCGGGCAACGACCTGGGTGGCAACCTCGGACAGCCCAAGGTCGAGAACCGCCATCATTCCGGTCGGCAATAGCAGCCGCGTGATGACGATCAGGCCGAATTCGGTGACGCCCCAGGTGCGGATGATCACCGGGATAACGATCAGACCAAGGATTGCGGCGGCGCCAAACGCGACAGTCGAGATGATGGTGTTCTGGATCAGTCGCTTGATCATCGAAATCGCATCACCATGCGCTCAACCCGCCGTCCACCGCGATATTCTGACCCGTGACATAGGATGCCGCATCGGACACCAGGAACAGCATGGCGCCGACCATCTCGTCGGCGCGCGCCATCCGGCCGAGCGGAACGCGGGCGCCATAGCGCTGCTTGAACGTATCGTTCTGCCCGCTCTCGACGCCGCCCGGGGTGAGCGTGTTGACGCGCACGCCCTGCGCGCCCCAATAGGTGGCAAGGTGCTTTGTCAGCCCGATAACGCCGGCCTTGGACGCGGTATAGACCGCGGGCGTATTGATGGCGCGTCCGAGATATTCGGAACCTTCGTAGATACGCTGGTCCGGCGCCATCAAGCCATAGATCGACGCCGTTTGAACGATACTGCCGTAGCCGCGCTCGGCCATCCGGGTTCCGAAAACCTGGGCCACGTTGAACATGCCGTCGAGATTGACGGACATGATTTCTCGCCAGGTCTCCTGCGCATAGGTCGCGACCGGAGCGAAGAACGCATCGACGTCGCGGGTCTTGCTGGCGGCATTGTTGAGCAGGATCGACACCGCGCCGAGATCGGCCTCGATGGCATCGGCCGCACCGCGGATGGCATCGGGTTGCGTGATGTCGCAGGCATAGCCTTTTGCGTCGACGGCGTAGCGCGCAGACAGTTCGGACGCCGCGGCCTGGACCGCTTGCGCGTCCAGGTCGATGAAAGCGACCTTGGCGCCGAATTCAGCCAGGCCTTCGGCGAAACGGCGTCCCAGGATTCCGCATCCGCCGGTCACCACGGCAGTGCGTCCCGTGAGGTCGAACAGATCCTTGAACGCGGTCATGATTTGGTCTCCGTGAACGGCAGCCGTTTGCGGAGCAGCAGTTCCACCAGCGTGAAATCGAGATCGGAATCGATGTCGACGGATCGTTCTTCCGGCATCTCGAACAGCTGCGTGTCCTGGTAAAACACTGACGGATTTTCGAGAAACGCACCGACGCGCCATGCATAGATCGACGCGTTCATGTCGAAACAGCGCGGGGCGTCCTGCCGGCGCGTGATCGGTGGCTCGGCCACTTTCGACAGGCCAACAGCGCCGTCCGCGCGCGCCTCGACCAGATTGAAATAGGGCGATCTGCGCGCGGGCGCTCCCGTAATGACATTACGCGCGCCGGATTTCTTCAGAAGTTCGACGGCGCCCGTAATGTCGGATGGCAGCCGCAGCGGCGAAGTGACGTCGAGATCGACCAGGATTTCGGGGGTTCTTCCGGTGTGAACGATCACCTGTTCGAGGCAATGGCGTATCGCGGGAAGTTTGGGGGCGGTATCTGTCGCCATCTCGTCCGGACGCTTGACGGCGATATCTGCACCCGCCTTCAAAGCGGCTTCGAGAAGCGGATCGGAGTCGCTGCTGAAGGCTATCACTTCGAATAACCCCGTCTGCTTCGCCTGATCGATGGTCCAGGCGAGCAAGGGCTTTCCCAGCAGTTCGCGGGCATTCTTGCCGACGACACCCTTGGAGCCGCCACGCGCGCATATCGTGCAAATCGCATTCATGCCGATACCCAGATGCGCGACTGCAAGGCGCGTTCGCTGGCGTCGATCAGGTCCATGACGGCTAATCCTTCCGCGAACGTACAGACCGGGCCACTCCCGTTGATTGCGGCAAGATGCATGCGCGTGTAGCTCTCGTCCCGCTCGCTCGGGTACTCATGGGCCTTGCCATTGATGGTAAGGCGTCCACCGAGCATATCGGCCTCGATGGTTTCATCCGGCAGATTTACCCGGAGCTTGCGGATCCCGGGTTGATCCAGATAGTCCATGTGCACCTGAACCGCCTGCGACCGCTTCATTTCGAGCAGGAGGTCGAGGTGATCGTCCACATCGACCTGTCGCGCGCCGGACGAGCCGCCCAGCGCCGCGACACGCTGCCACGGACCGAACAGCCATAGCAGATAATCCAGTTCATGGCTGAGGTCCCGCAGGACGCCGCCTCCCGCCTGTTGCGTTGCCGACGCGGTCTCGCGGTGGTCGCGTCCCGGCCGCCAGTCGCGGAGATCCTGCCCGACATAGGCCGAGACGGTGATTGCCTGTCTGCCGCCGAGCCGCTCGGCGAAGGCTGTCATGACCGGATGAAAGCGCAGATTGTAGCCGACGACGAGACTGGCAAAGGGATAATCCGGGGCGGGCCCGGAATGCGCGAAGAGTGGCTTTTCCACCAGAACCGACCCGCGGAAATCAGCCGCGGCGAGTTGCCGAAGGGATTCGGCGTGATACGAGGTTTCGGTGGCGACGACGACATATCCAGGACGGACAGCCGCGATCGCGCTGGCGATGGATGTGTAGTCACCGTCGCCGCGACGGCTGACGGTCGTGACGCCATGGCCAAGTTCCCTGAGCACGCGTGCGTGCCGTTGCCCGATCGAACCGAGGCCGATGACAACGGCATTGGTTGATCTCACGGGAAGACCTCGTTGAATTCAGCATGCGCCTGCTCGAAGTCTTCCATCCGGCCGATATCGAGCCAATATTCCCGGATCGGATAGACCGCCACGCGGCCCTTGTTGCCGACGACGCGCTCCAGCACCGTCGGCATGTCGATGCGAACGCCGCGTTCGACATGATTGAATACGGTCGGTCCGACGACATAGATGCCGGCGCTGACGTACCAGGATTCGGTCGGCTTTTCCCTGATGGTCTCGAGGTAGCCGTCGTTGGCGGTGACGACGCCGTAGGGCACGTGCACCTTGTGCTCGCGGACGGCCATCGTGGCCTCCGCTGCGCTGCCGTTGTGGAAGTCGAGCAGGGCGCCGTAATTGATGGTGGTCAGGATATCGCCGTTGGTGACGACCATGGGCAGCTCGGAGGGCTGCGGCAACAAACCAAGCGCGCCGGCAGTGCCCAGCCGTTCGGTTTCATGGACATACTGGATCGCGGCACCAAGCGCAGAACCGTCGCCGAAATGCTCCACGATCATTTCGGCCATGTAGTTCACCGAGATGAAGATGTTGCGAAAACCCTGCTGCACGACGTTGCGGATGATGGTCTCCAGCAGCGGCCGGCCGCCGACATTGAGCGGGAAACCGTAATTGGTGTAGCACTGCATCAAGAAGGCGAAGCCGCCGCCTGCGAATCCGCCAATCAACCCTATCCAGGAGATTTTTGGCCTCGGCAAACGCAAAATCTGCGCAAGACCGTCGACAGGAAACGGCGTGAAGGCATCGAGCCGTCGATAGCCGGCCTCGCGCACCTGCTTCGCCGCCGCGGTCAGCGCCTCCGGGCTGTCGAACTCTGCGAGCAATCCATAGGCGCGCTCAGTCATGTTTTCTGCTCCTTCTCTTCTTGGAGCAATTCCTTGGTCTCGAAGATCGAAATCATCGGAATGAAGCGGATGGCGAG
>Ga0081540_1004566_pt1 | contig 10495 bp, 11 predicted proteins | sample TabmetS2T1R1_FD_71024 | JGI IMG/M metagenome (GOLD analysis project Ga0081540, IMG submission 71024) | Tabebuia heterophylla rhizosphere microbial communities from the University of Puerto Rico - S2T1R1 | ecosystem: Host-associated > Plants > Roots > Rhizosphere ... | reverse complement strand
GGGTCGCGCCCAGCATCGACATCAGCGACAGCACCGGCGTCGGGCTGACACCGCCGATCACCTCGGCATCACCAAGCAACACGGCATTCTCATGCAGCATCAGCCGCTGTGTCCGGAAGAACAGTTCGGCAGCCCGCAGCACGAAGGGGTCTTCGCAGCCGTCCAGCGCATTGCGCAGGATGACATGAACGAGCTGGTTGACGAACAGCGGCGGCAAATGCACCGAGCCCGACCGGATCAGCGCCAGATAGGCCGCTTCCAGCGTCGCATGGCGCAGCAGGAGATCGCGGAACGCCAGCACGAATTGCCAGTTCTCCCGCGCATCGGCGTCGGCGATTTCGGCAACTTCGCTTGCCTCTACCGCACGGCGCGGCTCTGCCAGCAATTCGCGATGCAGCCGCCGCTCGACCGCACACGCGTCCTCCGGCGGCATCAATTCCGGCCGGGCGAAATAGGCCTTCAGGAATTCGTCGGTCACGACCAGCCCGCCGCTGTCATTGCGGTCGAGCAGATGATGGCCGCTGGAGATCCAGAAATCGTTCATCGTCGCCGCGGCTCCAGGCTCATGTCGGCAAGGTTGAGGTTTTGGTCGGACTCGGCATCGTCCTCGACCTCCATGAAGGAGAACGCCTTGCTATGGCGATCCTGCCCTTCCTTCAACTGCAGCCGGCGAAAGGATTCCCGTACCTCGCCGTCATCCCCGATCGCGCGATGCACTGCGATCAGGCTCGAGATAGGATGCGTGCACAGCGACTCCACGAAGGCCACCTCCTCTTCGGCTGCCGGAAGCGCGGTCGGAAGGTCAGGCGCGCCGAACTTGTCGACGAGTTGTTGGGCAAGGCTCTCAACGAGCGCGCGGCGATCGGCCTCCGTGGCGTGGACGATCTGCACCAGCGTCGACCAGCCCCAGGACTGCACGCCCAGAAAACCGCTGCGGAACGCGGCACGATCCTTGCCGGCGAGCGCTGCCGGATCGCGGTCGTAGAAGCGGAACGCGCCGGACACCGCCCAGTCGCCCGGCTCTGCGGCGGCGTCGAACACAAACGTGTCGGAGGGATCGAGCGCGATGGTACGCAGCAATTTCACAGCCGCGGTCCTCCGCTGTCAGGATCGAGCCAGGTCGGCTTTGCCAGCGCCTGCGCCAGATTGAACGGCGCGGCCTTCTCGCCGCCGATCCGTTGCACCACGAAATCGCCATTGGCCTCGATACGCCGGCTGGTCTGCGGTTGCCGCTCGACCAAAGCGAGATATTGGTGCGCAAGGCCGGAAAAGCCGTCGACCTGCCAGCGGTCGAAGGCCACCATCAAGTGCCGGGCAAAACTCTCGGTGACCTCGACCGCGCCGATTTCACCGAAACCTTCTTCCTGCAGCGCGGAGGCCAGCGGATGGACGCCCGCCTCCGTTTCCGTCATCGCCACGGTGCGGATCATGGCGCCGAACACCAGCCAGGGCGGCGTTTCATCCTCGCCGATAGATTTGGGCCAGCCCAGCCTTCCACCACCGACCAGGCCGCCATCAACGCGGATCGCATCTGGCCAATCGATCGTCACCGGCTTGTTCGGCGGCGCATAGGCCTGTAGCGCGTCAGCCAGCGCCACCATGCCGGCATAGAAGGCACGGCGCGCGCTGTGCATGGCCTCGGTCGGCTCAAGCACCACGGCAAACTCGGCCAGGTCGAACCGTCCGACATAGACCAGGGTTCCAGCGCCGCTCTTTGGCGCGATCTCAAGCGCATGCGCAAACGCTTCGCCGCTCTCGCGCAACCGGACCAAAGTATAAGGCGGTGGCAGATCGATGCGTTCGGTAACGTTTTCGCGTATCCGCGGCGTCGGCAAAAGCTTGCTCCGGCTTCCTTTTTTCTGTTTAGAATGATTATACGAGCCGGGCGGCCGGGGCGAGTCCGCAATCCGGCGTTCCCTTAATCAACTCGTAGGAGTGATCGATCAAGCATGGCACATCCGCCCAAGACAATACTGATGTGCTCTTGCGAAGACACGATGCGCCTCGATACGGCCGCCGTGAAGAAGGGCTGCCGCAATAGCGAGATCAAGACCTTTCGCCATTTGTGCCGCGCGGAGATCGACCGGTTCCGCGACGCTGCGCAAGCCGAAGGACCGCTCACCGTCGCCTGCACCCAGGAAGCGCCACTGTTTGGCAACGAGGCGGGCGAGCGTGCCGACGCGATCGAATTCATCAACGTGAGAGAAACCGCCGGCTGGTCCAGGCAAGGCGGCGATGCCGGACCGAAGATGGCCGCGCTGCTCGCAGCCGCTGCCGAGCCCGCGCCGAACGTTCCCTTTGTGTCGCTTTCCAGCGACGGCGTGATTTTGATCTATGGCCGCGACGAGGCCGCGATCGAGGCCGGCAAGCTGCTCGCCGATCATCTCGACGTCACCGTCATGATCACGAATCCCTCCGAGATCACGCCGCCTTCGACGAGCGCTTTCCCTGTGGTCAAGGGAACGATCCACAACGCCAGCGGCCATTTCGGCGCGTTCGAGCTCACCATCGACAATTTTGCCGCGCCCCGCCCTTCCTCGCGCGCCTCACTTGTGTTCGACGCGCCGCGCAATGGCGCGACGTCGCGCTGCGATCTCGTGCTCGATCTGTCCGGCGGCCCCGCGCTGTTTCCGGCGCACGATCTGCGCGAAGGCTATCTGCGGGCGGATCCAAAGGACCCCGCCGCAATGCTGCGCGCCGTGCTGAAGGCGCGCGACCTCGTCGGCAGCTTCGACAAGCCGCAATACATCACCTTCGCGGCTGAGCTGTGCGCGCATTCGCGCTCCAAACTTACGGGCTGCCATCGCTGCCTCGATCTCTGCCCGACCGGCGCGATCGTGCCCAACGGCGATCACGTCAAGATCAGCGCGGAGATTTGCGCCGGGTGCGGCCAATGCGCCGCCGCCTGCCCCACCGGCGCGGCTTCGTATGCACTTCCGCCCGCAGACACGCTGCTGCACAAGTTGCGCGCGATGCTGCAGGCCTATCGTGAGGCCGGCGGCGAAAGGCCGGTCCTGCTGCTGCATGACGGGCCACATGGCTCCGCGCTGATCGACGCGCTGGCGCGCCATGGCGACGGCCTGCCGGCGAATGTGCTGCCACTTGCGGTGAACGAGATCACGCAAGTCGGGCTGGAAGCCATCGTCGCCGCCTTCGCCTATGGCGCAACAGGCGTGCGCTTCCTGCTGCGGGCAAAGCCGCTGCACGATATCGCGGGACTGACGCAAACAATCGGAATGGCCGACCCGATCCTTGAGGGCCTCGGCTTTGCCGGACGCCGCGTCGCCACCATCGAGACCGACGATCCCGATGCGCTGGGCGAAGCGCTGTACGGCATCGAGCCGGCGGCGGCCGTGACGGAGCCGGCAACTTTCCGCACCGTCGGCAAGCGGCGCGATATCCTGCGCTTTGCATTGTTCGAGTTGCATCGCGTGGCGCCTGCACCGGTCGACGTGATCGCGCTGCCCGAGGGCGCGCCGCTCGGCGCGGTCAATGTCAATGTCGAAGGCTGCACGCTATGCCTGTCCTGCGTGTCGGCATGTCCGACCGGCGCGCTGCTCGACGATCCCGAGCGTCCCGCGCTGAAGTTCGTCGAGGATGCGTGCGTGCAATGCGGTCTCTGCAAGGCGACGTGCCCCGAGAAAGTCATCACGCTGCAGCCGCAGATCGACTTCCGCCCCAGCCGCGCCACCCCCCGCCTGATCAAGGAGGAGGAACCGGCACTCTGCATCCGCTGCAGCAAGCCGTTCGGCGTGAAGAGCACGATCGAGAAGGTCGCCGCCAAGCTCGAGGGCCGGCACTGGATGTATCCGGCCGCCGCCAGCCGCGCCCAGGCGATCCGGATGTGCGCCGACTGCCGCGTCATCACCATGAGCGAGCAGCAGTTCGATCCCTTTGCCGGCGTGCCCGAGCGCCCGCTGCCGCGCACGACCGACGATTATCTGCGCGAGCGCGACAAGAAGTGATTACTTCGCCGTCGCGCGCTTGAGGAAATCCGTCAGCGCCTTGCGGTCTTCGGCCGATCCGATGCGCTGCTCCGGCATCTTGGTCCCGGGCGTGTAGGCGTTGGGACCGACCTCGAACAATTGCGACACCGTTTCCGGCGTCCACACGATGTTCATCTTCTTCAGCGCCTCGGAGAAACGGTAGTCCGGCAGCGAGGCGATCTTCCGCCCGAATATGCCTGCCAGCGTCGGCCCTGCGCGCTGACCGTCCATCTCCGAAAGCGTGTGGCAGGCCACGCAGGCACGAAACACCTCGGCGCCATGATCGCCGGCATAGGCGGCAAGCGGATCGCCCGGCGCGCCCGGCTGCGGCGAGCCGACGGGATTGCCGGTCCGCGCACTCCAGCGCCGGATCGTGGCATCGGCGCCTCCAGTGAGCAGTGTCGCACCGTCAGGCATGAACGCAACCGACCAAACCGGAAGCCCCGGCCCTGCCAGCACGCTGGTGACGCTGCGCGTCTTGCGATCGATCAGGTTGACCGTACCGCCGATGCCGGCCGCAGCCACCGTTGCCCCGTCGGGCGAAATCGCAAGCGCAATGATCGGTGTCGTGCCGGCCTGCACTTCACCTGCCGCCTTCGCATCCGCCGAGAGAAACCGCACCTTGCCGTCCGCGCCGCCGGTGACGATCTCGCCGTCGGGCGCGACCGCAACAGCGTTGAGCGGCGCCGGCAAGGTGATGACGTCGGCCGCCCCGTCGGACAAAGGCCAGATGCGAACCGTGAGATCATAGCCGACGCTGACAAGCGATTTGCCGTCAGGTGTAAACGCCACGCCGTTTACATTTTGCGAATGTCCTTCCAGCACGCGCCTGGCGCCGCCGCCGAGCGGCCACAGCCGCGCCGTGCCGTCCCAGGCGGCCGACGCCAGCGTTGCGCCATCAGGTGAAACCGCGAGCGCCACGATCGGCGCGGTGTGTCCTTCCAGGACTTCATCGGGCTGTTGGCGTCCGGCAGTCCACAGCGCGATCTTCGCGTCAGCACCTGATGTCGCCATGCGGCCGTCCCTGAGAAAGGCAACGGCGTTGACCGCATCGGCGTGGAACCGCAACACCTGCTCCGCCGAGCCGCCCGCGAGCGACCAGCGGATCGCCGCCGTATCGAAGCTGCCAGAGAGGATGCTCCTGCCATCCGCTGAAATCGCGATGGAACGAACCGGACCGCCATGTCCGGCGAGCTGCGCCGGTGCGACAGTTGCACTCAGTATCACTGCGACAATGGTGCCGAGAGTCAGGATGAACTTCATGTGCGCGAACTCTAATCTCGCTTGCGCGCAGCGCATACCCGCAAATTTTGTCTCCTTTACCGCGAAATGCCGGCGGGAAGCCTTATATTGATGGCATCCCCGCTGAGAACCCCGCGTGCTTTATCTCGAACTTGCCATCGTCACCGTCCTGATCGTCACCAACGGCCTTCTTTCCATGTCGGAACTCGCGATCGTCTCGTCGCGCCCGGCGCGGCTTGCGGGACTGGTCGAGAAGGGCGTGCGCGGCTCGCGGCGCGCGCTCGCGCTTTCCTCCGATCCCGGAAAATTCCTGTCCACCGTTCAGATCGGCATCACGCTGATCGGCGTGCTCTCGGGCGCGTTCTCCGGCGCCACGCTGGGCCAGCGGCTGTCGCTGTGGCTTGTGGAACTCGGCCTCTCGCAAGGTGTGGCCGACACCGTTGGCGTCGGCCTCGTCGTCGGCATCATCACCTACGCTTCGCTGATCGTCGGCGAACTTGTGCCGAAGCAGATCGCGTTGCGCGATCCCGAATCCGTTGCGGTGAAGGTCGCGCCCGCGATGAATGCGATGGCGAGGATCTCGCTGCCGCTGGTGTGGCTGCTCGACCGTTCCGGCAAGGTGCTGCTGTGGCTGCTCGGCCATCGCGGCGAGAAGGAAGAGCGGGTCAGCGAGGAGGAAATCCGCACGCTTGTCGTGGAGGCCGAGCATGCCGGCGTGCTCGAGCCCGGCGAGAAGGAAATGATCGCCGGCGTGATGCGGCTTGGCGACCTTCCCGTCGGCGCCGTGATGACGCCGCGCAACGAAGTCAGCCAGATCGACCTCGCCGATCCCCTGCCGGTCACGTTGGCGACCCTGCAGAAGAACAACCATTCGCGCAGCGTCGTGTTCGATGGCGATCGTGACAGCGCGCTCGGCATCGTCCAGGCCAAGGAGCTGCTCGACGTCTATCTTTCGGGCGAAACTCCCGACATCCGCGCGCTGGTGCGCGAGGCGCCGATCATTCCGGAAACGCTCGATGCGCGCGACGTCGTCGCGATCCTTCGCGACTCGCGGGTGCATATCGGTCTCGTGCACGACGAATACGGCGTGTTCCAGGGCGTAGTGACCAGTGCCGACATCCTTGAAGCCATCGTCGGCAGCTTCCACGACGAGCACGGTCCGGCTGAACCGGCTTACGTCAAGCGCGAGGACGGCTCCTATCTGATCTCCGGCTGGATGCCGGCGCTCGAATTTGCCGATCTGCTCGGCGTCGCATTGCCGCCATCGCGGCCGTACCAGACCTTTGCCGGATTCCTGCTGCAGGAATTCGCCGCCATCCCCGAAGTCGGCAACAAGATCACTGTCGGCGACTGGCAGTTCGAGATCGTCGATATGGACGGCAGGCGGATCGACAAGGTGCTGGCGGTCAGGCTGCACAACGCCTGATTCCGCAACGGCTTGCCCGCCGCATTTCGCGTTGTCTGGCATCCCACGAATTGGCCGCCCCGCCTGTTGATAACCCCACCCCTGCTATTCCCGCAGGGAGACACAGGCGGCTGCCGTGCTATCGACAGTCCGACTTGAACCGGGACGGATAAGACCATGCGGATTACCCTCGTCGGCTCCCGCCATTTCGGCGTGACGACCTTCAATATGCTGCGCGAGCACGGCGTCGAGATCGCCAGGGTCGTGGTCCATGACGGCGAGGATCGCCTTGCCGCGGCGGCGAAGGCGGCCGGAATCGACGTCGTGGTGCAGGCGAATCCCAGACTCGTGGTCGCCTCCGAGATCGCACCGAAGACGGATCTGATCATCACTGCCCATAGCCATGCCCGCATCGGCAAGGATGCGCTGGCCGCGTCCAAGCACGGCGGCATCGGCTATCATCCCTCGCTGCTGCCGCGCCATCGCGGCCTCGCCGCGGTCGAATGGACCATCAAGGAAGGCGATCCGATTGCGGGCGGCACGATCTATCACCTCGCCGACCGCATGGATGCCGGCGCGATCGCCGCGCAGGACTGGGTGTTCGTCAAGAAAGGCGAGACGGCGCGCGAGTTGTGGGAGCGCGCGCTCGCGCCGCTCGGCTTGCGTCTGCTTGCCGAAGTGATCGATTCCGCCAAGGCCAATGGAGCGCTTCCAGCCAAGCCGCAGGACGAGCAGTTCGCGACCCTTGCCCCGGCGCTGCATCCGGCCAAGCACTAGACAGAATCGGCGGTACCATGATCCGGCAGACTTGCGACGAAAGCTCACTTCCAGGTTCCCAAGCCGCTATCGAAATCAACTATAAGCAGCTGATAAGATAGGGATTTTCGTGGATACTGCACCGCATCACAGTTCTGTCACAATGTTCCCAAATAAGCCTCACCAGCCCCACATTGAGGAACTGATTCATGCGCCGCAACCGCGTCCGCTCTTTCGTTTGTGCCACGCTTTGCACCGCTGCCGCCTCGGCTCCCGCCTTTGCCGGACAGCCGTATGACGGCCAGTGGAATGTCACCGTGATGACCAAGAGCGGCAATTGCGAGCCCTCGACCTCTTCGACCCTGACGATCACCGAGGGCCGCGTTTCGGCGCCCGGCGCCGCTGTTTCCGGTACGATTGGCCGGGAGGGACTTGTGCGAGTCTCGATCAATGGTGCATATGCGAACGGTCAACTCAGTGGCAACTCCGGATCAGGGAAGTGGAATGGCGCATCAGCAGGCGTACCGTGCAGCGGTCGATGGGAAGCGTCCCGTCAGTAAGGCCAGCCGGCTAACGGAAACCTTCGCGTATTCGCGGCGGCTTGCTTGTGCAGCCGCCGTTTTTTTTGCGACATCGACCGCGGTCGGTCATGCGCAGTCCGGCCCGTATGCCGGCATGGCCGGCAACTGGTCGGGCGGTGGCATCGCCACGCTCGATGACGGCTCGCGCGAACGCCTGCGCTGCCGCGCGTCCTATCAGGTCGCGGGGCCCAAAATGACGATGTCGCTCACCTGCGCCAGCGATGCCTACAAGTTCAATCTCGGCGCCGAAGTCGTCGACCAGGCAGGCCAGGTCACCGGCTCATGGACGGAATCCAGCCGCAATATCTCCGGCATCCTGCAGGGCCGCGGCGGCGGCGGCAATTTCCAGGTCGTCGCCACCACCGCCGGCTTCAATGCCAACATCTCGCTGCGCACGGTCGGCAACAAGCAGACCGTAACGATGCGCGCCGACAGCGTGTTCCGCGGCGCCGACATCTCGCTCTCGAAATAGCTTCCGCAGCACCACGCCAAAAAACGCCCCGGCTCGATCGAACCGGGGCGTTTTGTTTTGCGCGGCGAATTGCAGTGCAGAGCTAGCTGGTCTTCGGCGCTTCGAGCTTGGCTGCTGTCTCCTTGATCGTCTTCGCGATCAGCAGCGCCTGCTCCTTGTTGAAGGCAAAATCCTGGATGCCCTTATGGGTGGTGAGCGACAGCACCATGATGTCGGGCTGATGTTCCGGCCAGCCGGTGGCAAAGCCCAGAACGACATCGGCGGTGGTCTTTCGCGTGGTGTTCATATGCAAAACTCGCTCAAGCAGCCGGGACAAAGGCGGTGACTTCGATTTCAACCTTGGCCCGCTCGTCGACAAGGCCGTCAATGTAGAGCAGCGTCGAGGGCGGAAAGTTCTTGCCCAGCGTCTCCTTCCAGGCAGCGCCGATGCCGGCGCCCGCAGCCTGGTATTCGCTCTTGCTGGTGAGATACCAGGTCAGTCGCACGATGTGCTCCGGCCCGGCGCCGGCCTCCGCCAGCAGCTTGATGATGCGCTTGAGCGCAGCTCCAACCTGCGCCGCAAGATCGGGCGCATAGTCGCCCTTCTCATCGCCGCCGGTCTGGCCGGCCAGCACCACCCATTTGCCGGGACCATCGACCACCACGCCATGCGAGAAGCCGCGCGGTTTCGACCATTCGGCTGGTTGCAGGACACGCATTTGCTTGTTTCCTCCCGAGAACTGCCGGCTTGCTTAGCACCGATCAGGTCCATGATCCCACAGCGAAAATGGGGCGCGCGCAGGGCTGCGTCGGCAGATTTGCCCATTGCCAAGGCAGACAAGGTCTCTCATACCGGCCTCCCCGCTTTTCGAACTTTCTCGCCGATGGATCGCACACCCTCCAAATCGATGGCCGCGCTGTGGATGGCCGGCTGGCTCGCACTGATGCTGATGATTGCGGTCGCGGGCCGCGAGGCGTTGCGTGAGATCAACGTGTTTCAGCTGATCCTGATCCGCTCTAGCGTCGGGGTCCTACTGCTCTATCCGCTGATTCATCGCGCAGGCGGGTTTCCCGCCATGCGAACGCAGCGTCTGCCGCTGCACCTCGTGCGCAACACCATCCATTTCGGCGCGCAGCTCGGCTGGTTCTTTGCATTGACGCTGATACCAATCGGCCAGGTGGTAGCGATCGAATTCACCATGCCGATCTGGACCGCCATCGTTGCCGCGATGCTTCTCGGCGAGCGCATCACGGTCTGGAAGGTTGCAGCAATCGTGCTCGGCATCGTCGGTGTCGTGATGATCGTCCGCCCCGCCACGGGCGAGCTCAATCCCGGACAGTTGATCGCGCTCGCCGCGGCCGTCGGCTTCGGCATTTCGGTGGTGATGGTGAAGTCGCTGACCCGCACCGAGCAGACGGTGACGATCATCTTCTATATGGCCGTGGTGCAGATAGCCGGCAGTTTGTTGCCCGGCCTCTACGCCTGGACCTGGCCGTCGCTGACCACGTGGGGCTGGGCTATCCTGGTGGCCTTCTGTGGCACGTTCTCGCATTATTGCATGACGCGGGCGATGCTGTATGCCGATGCCACGGTGGTGGTCCCGATGGATTTCCTGCGCGTCCCGCTCACCGCGCTCGTCGGCTGGCTGCTCTATTCGGAGCGCCTCGATGCCTTCACGGTGCTCGGCGCGGCGTTGATCCTCACGGGAAATCTTGTGAATTTGCGCGCTTCAACACCGGTTCCTGCGCGCGCTGCCACCTGAGCGGGCAAGCCACGTCGCGGCAATACCGCTACACGCATTCCCGAGCGATTCTCGCGTCCGTTTGTGATCCAAATCACGCAACCGCAGATGCTGTGGTCTTTACGCTGCACTTGCCGGAGGATGTCGCTGGAATCGGGGTATCCGGGCCGATTTTAGTGCGCGAAGCATGGCAACTTCGTGTATCCTCACGCCAAGCGTTACCGCCAAGAAGTTTCGATTCTACAGGGGCTTTTCAGATGCGCTACTTGACCGTCCTCTTTTCCCTGATCTGCATGGCGCTATCCGTGACTTCCGCGCAGGCCGACCGCCGC
>Ga0081540_1004565_pt1 | contig 10495 bp, 10 predicted proteins | sample TabmetS2T1R1_FD_71024 | JGI IMG/M metagenome (GOLD analysis project Ga0081540, IMG submission 71024) | Tabebuia heterophylla rhizosphere microbial communities from the University of Puerto Rico - S2T1R1 | ecosystem: Host-associated > Plants > Roots > Rhizosphere ... | reverse complement strand
GTGATCCGGGCCGGCGCTGCCGCCCGATATCCGGAAAGATCGCGCTCAAACAATTTAGCGTTCGCGCACTCAAGAATTGAGGAAACAGACCGTGACAGCAGCTCGCAAACTCGGAATCCGGGCCAAGCTTTTCTTCGCCTTCGCCGCGGTATCGGGGACCACCGTCATCGCCGGCGGCGCCGCCTGGCTGATGTTCGCGCAGGTTCGCGATCTCTTCCACGGCGTATCGGGCCAGAACATTCCCGAGATTGTCGAGACGCTGGGATTGCAGACCGACACCCAGGCGCTGGCCGGCTCCGCGCCGACCTTGCTGGCGGCGAAAACGCAAGCGCAGCGGCAGCAGGAGATGACGGCGCTGAAGGCGCGGCAGGAAGGGATCGCCAAGCGGCTCGACGACATCGCCCGCACCCAGTCCGATCGCGAGGCGATGGACCGGCTCAAGAAGCTGATCGCGGGGATGAACACGAAGCTCGCCGCGCTCGATGGCGCGGTCGACGATCGTCTCAAGCTCAGCGCCCGTGGCGAAGAGATCGTGAAGGCGGCCCAGAATACCCAGACCAAGCTCAACGAGTTGCTGATCCCGGCCGGCGAAAAGGCCCAGGCCGATATCACCATGGTGTCGATGACGCTGGGCGGCGACGCCAACCAGACCATGATGACACTGCTCAAGCTGGTCTCGACCCAGGTGCCGGTGTCGCAGGGCTTTGCTGATCTCGTCGGCTTCGTCAATCTGGCCTCCAGTCTGCTGGACCGCGCCGCGGTCGCGCCGACCGGCGACAGCGTCACGTCGCTGGAAAAGAATTTCAAGGCGATGGCGGCCAAGGTCGAGGAGAAGCTCGATATCGTCGGCACGCTGCAGCCGACCGAAGGCTTGCGCAAGGCGGGCGACGCCTGGCTGAAGCTCGGCTCGGGCGACACCATCTTCGACGCGCGCCGCAAGGAAATCGCCGCCAGCCAGCTCGGGCAGAAGCTGCTGGATGAGACGCGCAGTCTCACGGAAGAACTCGTCAAGGAAGTCGCCGGCCAGGTCAAGGCCGTCACCAACAAGACCAAGGAAGCCACCGACCGTTCCGACGAGGCCATCGGCTTCGGCACCTTCGTGATGCTGATGATCGCGTCGATCAGCGTCGCCGGCGCGGCCCTGTTCGTCTGGTTCTATATCGGCCGCAATCTGGTGGCCCGGCTGGTCGGTCTGGAGAAGACCATGACGCGGCTGGCCTCCGGCGATCTCTCCGCCCAGGTCGACGCCAGGCGCAGCGGCGACGAGATCGGCCAGATGGCCGACGCGCTCTCGGTCTTCCGCGAAGGCATGGTACAGGCCAACGCGGCGGCGGCGGAAAAGGCCGCCGAGCAGGAGGCGAAGCAGCGGCAGGCCACGCTGATCGACCAGCTCACGCGCGAGTTCAATGACGGCGCCAGCAGCGCACTGGCCGCCGTGTCGACCGCGGCATCCCGCATGAAGGGATCGGCGGAAAAGATGTCTCGGGTCGCGGCGCAAGCCAAGGAACAGACCGGCGCCGTCGCCTCGGCATCCGAGCAGGCGGCTGCGAACGTCCAGACGGTGGCGTCGGCAACCGAAGAGCTTTCGAGCTCGATCAGCGAGATTTCCCGCCAGGTCGGCGAATCCACCAGGATCGCGGCCCAGGCGGTAGAGCAGGTGGCGAAGAGCGAAGTCACCGTCACCGAGCTTGCCAACGCGGCCAATCGCATCGGCGAGGTGGTCGGCCTGATCAACACCATTGCGGCGCAGACCAATCTGCTGGCGCTGAACGCGACCATCGAGGCCGCGCGTGCGGGCGAGGCGGGCAAGGGCTTTGCCGTCGTCGCCTCCGAAGTGAAGAGCCTGGCGACGCAGACCGCGCGCGCCACCGAAGGCATCACCGCGCAGGTCACCGCCATTCAGGGCTCGACCCAGGAAGCCGTCGACACCATCAAGGGCATCGGCACGATCATCGACAAGATGTCGGAGATCGCGACCACGGTTGCCGCCGCGGTCGAGGAGCAGGGCGCGGCGACGGCGGAGATCGCGCGCAACATCCAGCAGGCGGCTTCAGGCACCCAGAACGTCTCCAACAATATCGTCGGCGTCTCGAACGCGGCCAACCAGACCGGCGAGACCGCGTCCGATGTGCTGCAGTCCTCCGACGGTCTTGCGGCCGAATCGGAAGCGCTCAGCAACGAGGTCGGCCGGTTCCTGGCCCGCATCAAGGCGGCCTGACGTCGTTCGCAATATCGCGGCGTAATGGGTTGACACGGCGCGCGCCGCGGCCACACTGATACGCATGCGCATCACTCTCGTCCACGCCCTGAAACACTCGATCGTTCCGATCGAAACCTCGTTCGCAAAACTCTGGCCGGACGCGCGGCTGATGAATCTGCTCGACGACAGCCTGTCGGCCGATCTGGCGCGCGACGGCGGGCTGACCGAGGCGATGACCGAGCGTTTCCTCAGTCTCGGCCGCTATGCGGCGAGCACCAGCTCGGATGCGATCCTGTTCACTTGCTCCGCCTTCGGCCCGTGCATCGAGGCGGTCGCCCGCGCGCACGCGCCGATGCCGGTGCTCAAGCCCAGTGAAGCGATGATCGAGCAGGCCGTCGCGCGAGGCGGCAAGATCGGTCTGCTGTCGACGTTCCCGCCGACGCTGGTGTCGATGCCGCCGGAGTTTCCTGCTTCCATCGAGATCGTGCCGAAGCTGGCGCAGGGGGCTATGGCCGCGCTCGATCGCGGCGACCGCGCGACGCATGACCGGCTGGTGGTGGAGGCGTCAAGGGATCTGCGCGGTTGCGATTTGATCGCGCTCGCGCAGTACAGCCTGGCGCCGGCGGCGGCAGCGGTTACTGAGGCGACCGGGCGGCCGGTGCTCACCACACCCGACAGCGCAGTGATGAAGCTGAAGAAGCTGCTGGGCGTCGGGGGCGCCTAAGTTTCCAAAGCGCCGGAGGCGCGCGATGACAGTGCGGTTCAGCCGGCGCGATGCATTGTTGCGAACGATGGCCGTCACGGCCGCAGGCCTGATGTCAGGCGCAACCACCCGAAGCCTTGCCGCGCCGTCCGGTCCGCAATCCCGCAACGGTGAAATCGACGCCATTTTGCAGGCGCGAGTCGATGCGGGAGAAGCGCCGGGCGTGGTCGCAATGGCCGCGGATGAACACTCGGTGATCTACCAGGGCGCATTCGGCGTCCGAAGTCTGGGCGCACCTGCAAGGATGTCGGCGGATACGGTCTTCAGCATCGCGTCGATGACGAAACTGCTAACCTCAGTCGCGGCCATGCAACTCGTCGAACGGGGCCGGCTTAAGCTCGACGAGCCGGCGGCAAGGCTGGATCCGACGCTTGAATCGCCGCAGGTTCTCGATGGCTTCGATGCGCAAGGCAAGCCGCAACTGCGCGCCACCCGCAAGCCGATCACGCTGCGCAATCTGCTCACGCATACGTCCGGGTTCAGCTATCAGCTTTGGGACGCCAACGTTGTTCGCTACGGCAAGGCCGCGCGCAACGATCCGGCGCTGCCCCGTACGCCATTGATGTTCGATCCGGATTCCAGATGGGCCTATGGCGGCAGCCTCGACCGGGTGGGCCGGCTGGTGGAAATCGTCAGCGGACAAAGTCTGGATCACTATTTCCGCGATCACATTCTTGGCCCGCTCGGGATGAACGACACCGCCTTCCTGATCACGGAGAAGCAGCACGTGCGCCGGGCAAGCCTGCATCTGCGCAAGGCGGATGGAATGCTTGCGCCGCAGCCCCTGGTGCGACGAACCGACCCGAAAGTGATTTCGGGCGGCGGCGGCATCTGTTCGACCGCGCCGGATTATCTGAAGTTGCTTCAGGCGCTGTTGAATGGAGGGAAAAGCATCCTTCGTCCACAGACGGTTGCACTGATGTCCACCAATCAGATCGGCAATCTCGATGCGGGAATTCTCAAGACGACAAATCCGGCGTTGTCCGACGATGTCGACTTCTTCCCGGGAGTGCGTCTGCGATGGGGGCTTGCAGATATGATCAACATCGATCCCGTACCGGATGGCCGCAGGGCCGGCAGCCTGACCTGGGCCGGGCTTTACAATACCTATTACTGGATCGACCCGGCCTCGCGTATCGCAGGTGTGATCATGATGCAAATCCTCCCCTTCGCCGACCGCCGCGCACTGAACGTCTATCGTCTGTTCGAACGCGGGATTTATCGCGCCCACAAGCCGGCCTGAGCGTTATCAGCGATCGACGAAGTTGAGACTCAGGCGTCTCTCCTGGCAGGCTTTTTCGCGGCCTTCTTTGCCGGGGCCCGCTTCCAGTCCGCCGCGGCGTACTTGATTGCCCGGGCGTAGCTGTCGGCGGTGTTTTCCGCCGAGTTCTGCAGCCGCTTCGCTGCGGCAACGCCATGCAGCATCGCGCTCTTGGCGGCATGCTTCAGCTGATCCCTTGCGTCCTTGTCCTTGGCCTTGGCGGCGCGGGCCATGATCTGGTCCCGCCGCTTTTTCACCGCGGCCATCAGGCTCTTGTTCTGCGCTTTTGCAATTTGCCGGATGACGGCGTCGAGATCGGCTTCAGCCATTATGGTCACTCTTGCTGCACTCAAGCCATCCGCCGCGCGCGGGGATCGTTGGTGCCAAAGGTTGATGAAGATGGGCAGCATTGTGTCGCCCGGACGTCATGATTTCAAGGGCGATTCTCCGTAACCCCTTGCGATGCTTCGATCAGCCGGCGCGAGGACTTGTCTCTCGGGAAAAACTCGAAGCCGCCATCGCGTGCCCGCGCCGCTCCGGAAGGACCGCCGCTAACTTTCGATTAACGTTGTATTGCTACCGGTACTCAACTATTGGAAGGGGCAGGCGGCATGCGCAATCTCACCGTTTATCAGCGTTTTGCGATCATCATTGCGGCACTGTCCATCGTTCTCTTCGCGGTTTCCGCTCTGCAGATCCTGGTACTGCACGATGCAGTCCTCAATGAGCGCCGCACTACGGTGCGCGACCTTGTGGACGCCGCGGCCAAAATTCTCGCTCACTACGATGGTGAAGCCAGGGCCGGCAGGGTCGAGCCGGATCGGGCGCGCCAGATGGCTTTCGCCTCGATCAGCGCCATGCGCTGGGGTGAGTATTCCGACTATGTCGGCGTTTACGGCACCGGAAGCACCGACGCCGGCGTCACCTACGTGCATGCCAATCCCAAATACATCAACGTCAACCGCTGGGACTTCAAGGACAGCACCGGCAAGCTCCTGATCCAGGAGATCGTGCGGACCGCGCGCGCCGGCGGCGGCTTCGTCGAATATCTGTCGCCGCGCTCCGCCGGCGGCGCCGAACTGCGGAAAATCTCTTATGCCGGAGCCTACGGCACCGGAGACAAGCTGCTGGCTATTCAGGCGGGCGCCTATGTCGACGACATCGACGCGGTGGTGTTTCGCCGGATGGTCTGGGCCGTGGTCGCCGGCTTGAGCGGGCTGGCGCTTGCGGCATTCGTCGCCTTCTGGCTTGGCCGCGGGCTTGTCGTTCCGCTCAACCAGACCTGCGCGGCGATGGACGAACTGGCCAAGGGCAACCTCTCGGTCGACATTCCCTTCGTCGACCGCACCAATGAAGTCGGCCGCATCGCGCGGAGCCTCCAGGTTTTCAGGGATCACCTGGTCGAGACGACCCGCCTGCGCACCGAGCAGGAAGCGATGAAGACACGCTCCGTCGAGGACCGGCGTGCAGTGCTGGCCCACATTGCCGATGACTTCGAGCGCAGCATCGGCGGCGTCATCCGGGGCACCGCCACCGCCGCCGACGAGCTGCAGAACTCGGCGTCATCGATGTCAACGATCGCGGTGGGGACGACGGATCAAAGCGCGAAGGTCGCGGCCGCCGCCGAGCAGACCGCGTCGAACGTTCAGACCGTTGCGGCCTCGGCGGAGGAGCTGTCTTCGTCGATCCAGGAGATAGCGCGGCAGGTCACGCAGTCGTCGTCTATCGCCCAGAGCGCGGTCGGGCAGGCGACCCGGACCGAGGGAATGGTCGGACGCCTGGTGGAGGCCTCGCAGAAGATCGGCGAGGTCATGGCGCTGATCCAGACCATCGCTGGACAGACCAATCTGCTTGCCTTGAACGCGACGATCGAGGCCGCCCGTGCGGGCGAGGCCGGCAAGGGCTTCGCCGTCGTGGCCAACGAGGTCAAGGCGCTCTCGCAGCAGACCGCCAAGGCCACGGAAGAGATCACGAGCCAGATCCAGGCCATCCGCGACGCGACCGGCTCGACGGTCGAGGCGATCCGCGAGATAGGCACGACGATCGGGCAGATGAACGAGATCACCGGTTCCATCGCCGCCGCCGTCGAGGAGCAGGGCGCTGCGACCAAGGAGATCGCCCGAAGCGTGCAGCAGGCGGCGCAGGGCGCCCAGGGTGTCATGCAAAACATCGCCGGCGTGCGCGAAGCGTCGGTTCAGGTCGATTCCGCCGCCACCCTCGTCCTGAACGCCGCGGCGCAGCTGACCACGCAGTCCGAGCAGCTCGAGACCGAAACCGGAAAGTTTCTCGGCAACATCCGCGCGGCGTGATCTTCCGTCACATTCGTCCGGCCGCGCCTGACGGCGGCCGGCGTGTGATGCCTGCCGAAATGACCATCGTCAGTTTTCGGCGGTCAAGGCCATTTCGCTGCAATACGCGCCGGCGCCGCTACACAGGCTGATGGTTTCCGGTCGTTGCCATGCCGAACACACAGCTGCTTCGGGCGAAATCGCTTGAATGAATCTAACCACCAGCCAAGCTAGGGTGGGGGCGCATCGCCGAAGAAACCAACGATCTTGGTCAGCTTACCTCTTGCATCGACCTCGCCAAAATCGATCGACGTCTCGCCAGAACCACCGTCGGCGTGGACCAAGCGCCAGAGGAAACGGACAACCTGGTGATGCACATCTACGCCGCTCATCATTTCGATGCGAGCGCCAGGCCTTCCCGCTTGCACTTTCGAAATATGCTCGCAGAGCGCGGTCCGCCCCCGGAGTTCCACATTCGGGTCGACGTAGGCCGCATCTTCGGCCCAACAGCGATCGAGGATTTGCTGACGCGTCGCTACGTTCGGTTCATTCCAGGCAGCCACGTAATCTAGAACGACGGCGACAACCGTTAGGTATATTGCTTCGCTCATCGCCCCCTCATCGCTCGTCCTGCATCTGCTTAAGCACGAAATCCCGCGCCGCGACCAAGTGCGAGTTCAGTGTGGCTACCGCATCCGCCGTTCGTCCTCCGCGGCACGCCGCAACGATCGCGCGGTGATCAGCGAGCCACCGCTTGCGTTCCTTTGGCAGCGCACCGTGCGCAACCGCATAGAGATCGCTGGTGGTGCGCAGACCCTTGATCGTTTCGATCTGACGGTCGTGCCCGGAAGGGCGGTAGAGCGCCTCATGAAACGACCAGTCGCCGGCGTTCCACTCGGGCGTCGCCGCGTCAATTTCGGCACGCTGGCGGATGCGTTCGATACGGTCGAGCTCGGTCTCGCTCATCCGCGGGATTGCTAATTCAAGGCAGTTGCATTCGAGCAAGCCGCGCAGGTGATAGATTTCGGCTACCTCGCCGCGGGACAACCGCGAGACCTGCGCGCCACGATTGGTCGCGATCGTGACGAGGCCTTCAGCCTCCAATATTCGCAACGCGTCGCGAACCGGAATTCGGCTCATAGCAAAGCGCGCGGCAAGATCCTCCTGGCGCAGCAGGGTACCGGGCTTGGTAGCGCCCGAGAGGATGTCCGCGCGCAGTGCCGCAGCGATCGTCTCCGGTGCGGTTCCCTGTCGCCTGCGCTGTGAAAGCATTGACGCTGCCATGACTTTATGTATCCATGTATACAATATTGGTCAAGTGAGGTCGTTTCGGATGGCCGGAAAAGAGCACTACTACCGACCAGCCGTCGTCTGGACCGGCAACACCGGCAGTGGGACTTCAAGCTACAAGGCCTATGAGCGCGCGCACATCATTAGCGCTCCAGGCAAGGCCGAGATCGCCGGTTCGTCTGATAGGAGCTTTAGCGGTGACGCCAGCCGGTGGAATCCAGAAGATTTGCTCGTCGCGTCCGCGTCCACCTGCCACATGCTCTGGTACCTGCACCTCTGCGCAGTCAGTGGCGTCGTCGTGCTCGACTATCGCGACGAGCCGGAAGGGCTGATGATCGAGGAGGCGAACGGTAGCGGCGCGTTTTCCCGCATCGTGCTCCGGCCACGCGTCAGGCTGGCGGGCAGTTCAAGCGAGCAGCGGGCGCATGAGTTGCATCATGAGGCGCACATGATGTGCTTCGTCGCCAACTCCGTGAAATGCGAGATTATAATCGAGCCGGCGTTCAGCCGTTAACGCCTGATAGTGGACCGGAGAGGCACGCTATAGTTCACGAAATGGCGCACCCGACACGATTCGAACGTGTGACCTTTGCCTTCGGAGCAATTTAGGCTGCCATACGCTGGAAAACGCCAGGGCATCCAATGTTTCGCTATCCCACTATAATTACTTGCAGATCTGGATTTTGGCTCCGTAAGCCATATCCTGCGGTACGCCCTGATTTCCTCCCAACTGCTTACGTGGTGCTTACGCGAGAGACGGGCTTCGGACCGGAGAAATTCCGTGGCTAAGCTCACCAAGCGCGTCGTCGAGGCCGCCGAACCGAAGAGCAGAGACTATGTCGTCTGGGACGATGAACTGCCCGGGTTCGGTCTGCGCGTATTCGTCTCGGGCAAGCGCAGCTACCTCATTCAGTATCGCTCAGCCGGGCGCTCACGTCGTTACACGATTGGCCTTCATGGCGTCTGGACGCCAGAGCTCGCCCGAAAGGAAGCCCGGATCCAGCTGGGTCGGGTGGCGCAGGGCGATAACCCGGCCGAGGAGCGGCAGCTCGACCACAAAGCGATCACCGTCAAGGAGTTGTGCGAACTCTATCTCAAGGACTTGGCCGCAGGCCTCGTGCTCGGCAAGCGCGGACGTCCGAAGAAAGCGACGACCATCGTAACGGACACCGGCCGCATCCATCGCCACATCATCCCGTTGATCGGCACGCGCCGCGTCAAGGATCTCGTCAAGGCCGACGTCAGCGGGGTTTTGAAGGACATTATGACTGGGAAAACCCGCGTCAGCGTCAAGACGAAGAAGCTTCGTGGCAAAGCCAACGTGCGCGGCGGCGCGGGCACCGCAACGCGCACCGTTGGTCTCCTCGGGGGCATCTTCTCCTATGGGATCGAAGCCGGCATCATCGAGCACAATCCAGCCCATGGTATCCGCAAGCCGAGAGACAATGTCCGCAATCGCCGGCTGACCGAAGCGGAATATCGGACCTTGGGCGATATGCTGCGCGCCGCAGTCAAAGACGAGAAATACACCACCACCGTCGATATCATTCGCCAGATCGCCCTGACCGGCTGCCGCCGCAGCGAAATAATTGGCCTCAAGTGGTCCGAGGTGGACACTGTAGCAAGCTGTCTTCGTTTGTCCGACAGCAAAGAGGGAGCTTCGGTCCGGCCGGTTGGGCTTCCCGTTGTGGAGTTCCTGGAGGCGCGAACAGCGCACAACCTGGGATCCTATGTTTTTTCAGGATATGGAGCCGACAATGCGTTTGGCAGCTTCCCCAATCATTGGGAGCAGTTATTCCGAAAGTCGTCGCTTTCGGATGTCACGCCGCATGTCTTGCGCCACAGCTTCGCGAGCATCGCTAATGATCTCGGGTTCACCGAAGCGACGATCTCCGCACTAGTTGGTCATGCGAAGGGATCGGTCACCAGCAAGTACATCCACACACTCGACACCGCCCTTATCATGGCGGCCGACACGATCTCCGGCTACATCCAGGGCTTGTTAGATGGAGCCACTTTCAAGCAAACTGCTTACGCGTTGGACCGCGACTCACGAAAGGTTGCTCTGGCCAGCTTTCTGAGCAAGGCCATTGGTGAAAAGTCCACGGTGAGCAAGAACGTTCAACAAATAGCTGCTTGAGCGCATTGACGCATTCGTCAACGTGGCGCCATCAACCGTTGACTAGACCTTTATGAGTGGCGGATTATCGATCCGGGTCGTTGATTTTCCTGTGTATTTGTTTGATTTCGACCGCGTCTGTTGCCATTCGTTGGGGTTGTCTCTGCGGCGAAACTGGTGCGGTGCTGTTTCGAAGTTGCGAGGGGCGACACACGGCGCAAGGCGGCTGTCCAGCAGAAGGGTGCGATCGGGGCCATCGCTACCGTGCCGCCTTTCAGTACACGCCAAGTCGGGCTTCTGCCTCACGACGACTGAAGGCGACAACGGCGATAGCGCGCGACCGAGAGCGCTAGTTTCTCGGACTCGCAGCGGATGATGCGGCCGAGCGCGTCTCGTGCGACGATCCAACTTCCGTCGCGATTGATGTAGTACGCGGCCCAGTAGCCGTCGCGGGGCCTGGCTTGGGTGGTCATTTGCTGTTCCGTCGAATGCTGCGGCTGGATCCCATTCCCTCTCGTCAGCGTTGCATCTGCAAATTCGTCATCTCCGCATGTGACATCATGTTCTCATTCAG
>Ga0081540_1004564_pt1 | contig 10497 bp, 7 predicted proteins | sample TabmetS2T1R1_FD_71024 | JGI IMG/M metagenome (GOLD analysis project Ga0081540, IMG submission 71024) | Tabebuia heterophylla rhizosphere microbial communities from the University of Puerto Rico - S2T1R1 | ecosystem: Host-associated > Plants > Roots > Rhizosphere ... | reverse complement strand
GCCCGCTCGGCCGTGAGGAAGGGATCGTAGGCGATCGCCTTCATCGAGAGGCCCTGGGCGCGGTTGGCGACGATCGAGCCGATATTGCCGCAGCCGATCACGCCTAGTGTCTTGGCGGTCACCTCGACGCCCATGAATTTCGATTTCTCCCATTTACCGGCCTGGGTCGAACGGTCGGCCTCGGGGATCTGGCGGGCAAGCGCCATCAGCATGGCGATGGTATGCTCCGCTGTCGTGATGGAGTTGCCGAACGGCGTGTTCATCACGATCACGCCGCGGGTTGTAGCGGCGGGCACATCGATATTGTCGACGCCGATGCCGGCGCGGCCGATCACCTTGAGATTGCCGGCTCTCGCCAGCACTTTCTCCGTCACCTTGGTGGCAGAGCGGACCGCGAGGCCGTCATAATTGCCGACGATCTCGCCGAGCTCGTCCTTGTCGAGGCCGATTTTGGTGTCGGTCTCGATGCCACGCTCTTCGAAGATGTTCTGCGCTGCGGCCGACAGCTTGTCGGCGATGAGGACGCGGGGGGCCATGGGGATATCTCCTGAACAGGTGTGTCTTTGGTGGCCTTCCTCTCGGTTGTCATCCCCCGCGGAAGCGGGGATCCAGCAGCATGCACGACCGATGCGATTTCCCTGGGCTGGATTCCCGCTTTCGCGGGAATGACATCGTGCGGAGAGGTGCGCGGCATTTGACGCGGCGGCAAGCTTCGCCCGGCGTTATGCCGCCTTCAGGGTCTCCGCCTTGACGGTGGCGAAGGCCCAGTCCAGCCAGGGCAGCAGCGCTTCGATGTCGGACGCCTCGACGGTCGCGCCGGCCCAGATCCGGATGCCGGGCGGCGCATCGCGATAGGAGCTGATGTCCAGCGCCACGCCTTCCTTCTCCAGTGTCGAGGCGATCTGCTTGGCGATCGCCGCCTGATCCTCGGCCGGGGCGGCCAGCACGGCAGCATCGACGATCTTCAGACACACCGAGGTGTTGGAGCGGATGGCCGGCTTATCGGCGAGGAACGCAACCCAGGGGGTGCGCTCGACCCAGTCGGCGATGGTCTTGTAGTTGGAATTGGACCGGGCCATCAGCGCCTTCAGGCCGCCGACGCCTTCCGCCCAGGCGAGCGCGTCGAGATAGTCTTCCACGCAGAGCATGGACGGCGTGTTGATGGTCGCGCCGGCGAAGAATTCGGGATCGATCTTGTCCTTCTTGGTCAGGCGGAAGATCTTGGGCAGCGGCCAGGCGGGCGTATAGCTCTCGAGGCGTGCGACAGCGCGGGGTGAGAGTATGATCATGCCGTGCTGCGCCTCGCCGCCCAGCACCTTCTGCCAGGAGAAGGTGGTGACGTCGAGCTTGTCCCAGGCAAGGTCCTGGGCGAAAGCCGCCGAGGTCGCGTCGCACAGCGTCAGCCCCTCGCGATTGGCGGGTATCCAGTCGCCATTCGGCACGCGGACGCCCGAGGTGGTGCCGTTCCAGGTGAAGAGCACATCATTGCGGAAGTCGACCTGGGTCAGGTCGGGCAGGTCGCCATAGCCGGCTTTATGGGTGTTTGCGTCCTTGAGCTTCAGCTCCTTGACGATATCGGAGACCCAGCCCTCTCCAAAGCTTTCCCAGGCGAGCACGTCGACGGGACGCTGACCGAGCATCGACCACATTGCCATCTCGAAGGCGCCGGTGTCGGAGGCGGGGGTGATGCCGATGAGATAGTCGGCCGGAACGCCGAGCAGGCTTCGGGTCTTGTCGATTGCCAGCTTCAGCTTCGCCTTGCCCTCTTTCGAGCGGTGCGAGCGGCCGAGTGTAGCGCCTTTGAGATTGTCGAGGGAGTAGCCGGGGCGCTTCGCGCAGGGGCCGGAAGAAAAATGCGGCACGCGCGGGCGCGCGGCCGGTTGGGGTATGGTCATCTTTTATCTACCCTTCCAGATAGTTGCCTTGCGTTGGGGCAAGGTGTCCCGCCGACGGCGATACTCCCGACGGGAGCGGCAGTCAATGGGTTTTGCGGAGGGTGATACTTTCGGGTGAAGCGGGTGAGATAACGCCGATGGCCCACGCGGCGGGGTTTACGGGCAGGCCTGTCTGACGGACAGTTTAAGGGAGCGCCGGGAGGTTGCCGGATCGCTGGCATGCTTCTTGCCGCTCTTGCGTGTGGAAACTTTGGGCGCCTGGGGAGTAGGAGATGTCGACAATCACCGCATCAACACCGTCAATACGTGCCACCTCTTCAAGCAGCCGATGGGGCCAGCTGCTGGCCGGCTTCATCGTGATGATGACGATCTCCAGCCCGCAATATGTCTGGACCTTCTTCACCAGCCCGTTTCAGACCGCGACCGGTGCGCTGCTCTCGGACGTGCAGTGGACAATCACCATTCTGATCGTGCTGCAGACATGGCTGTCGCCGCTCCAGGGCTGGCTGGTTGACCGGTTCGGCCCAAAGCTCCTCATCGCGGCAGGCGCCATCCTCAGCGGGGCAGGGTGGGTGGCATCGGCTCATATCACCAGTCTGCCGGCGCTTTACGCCACCTATGGTCTCCTGTGCGGTATCGGTACGGGCGTCGTCTATATCGGCGTTATCGGGCTGATGGTGCGGTGGTTTCCCGACAGGCGGGGTTTCGCAACCGGTGTCGTTGCGGCGGGCTATGGTTTCGGTGCGATCCTCACGACTTTTCCGATCGATGCGATGATGAAGGCCTCGGGCTATCAGCAGACGTTGATCGTCTTTGGCCTGATCTTTGCGGTGGTGGGGCTTGCGGCAGCGCTATTCCTGCGCGCGCCGCAGGAGGATGAAGTCGTTTCCGCTGCACTTCCAACGGTCGCAGCGACCGGATACAGCCCCGCGCAAATGCTGCGTGCCCCAGTCTTCTGGTTGATGTTCGTCATGATGAGCATGATGTCGACGGGCGGGCTGATGGTGATTACGCAGTTCACGGCCTTCGCCAAATCCTTCGGCATTACGTCGGCCACGACTGTCATGATCCTCGGCGTCAGCCTGGCCGCCATTCCGACTGCGCTCACCTTCGACCGCATCACCAATGGTTTGACTCGGCCATTTTTCGGTTGGGTTTCCGATCATATCGGCCGCGAGAACACGATGGGCATCGCGTTTATCCTGGAAGGTCTGGCGATCTGGCTGATGCTGACCTACCGCACCGATCCGTTCCTGCTCATTGTTCTGTCGGGCTTGGTGTTCTTCGGCTGGGGCGAAATCTTCTCGCTGTTCCCCTCCACCCTCACCGACACGTTCGGGGTCAAGCATGCCACGACCAATTACGGCTTCCTGTACATGGCGCAGGGAGTCGGATCGATCCTCGGCGCGCCGGTGGCAGCAAAGATTTTCGAGGCGACGGGGAGCTGGATCCCGGTCTTCACCACCATCATCTGTATGGACGTCCTGACAGGACTTCTCGCGCTCTTTCTGCTCAAGCCGATGCGAGCGAACCTGAGTCGGGCTGGGGCGGTGCAAGCATAATCCGAATGTCGCCGTCCGCTTCGGCCGGTTGCGGATCAAGAGACGGCAGCCCTCGATCTGAGGGCTGCTCAGGAGAAGGTATCTTCACTGCGCCAGTGAGCTGACCGACTGTTTCTGGAGCGACTGCGCCGTGTCGAGATGCTGCTTGAGCATGGGCAGGGTCGCCTTGGCGTATTTAGCAACCGGCCCGCTGCCACTCGCCTGTTTGGTGTATTTTGAGATGTCCACTTTATGGTCCTCGACCATCTGGTCGATGAACTCGCGGTCGAACCTCGGGCCGGACAGCTTCGACATCATTTCGTAGGTTCTTTTCTGCTTGGCGCTCGGTTCGGTCGGCACGAGCGCACCGACTTCGGTGGCCGCGGCAGTACCCTGGTCGATCGCAGCCGTGTGATCAGTTTCGAGCGTCCTGCCGAACGCGCGTACCCCTTCGCTCTGGCCTTTGCTCCGCGCGAGCTGGCCCATGGAGACTTCGGCCAGATTCCCCTGAATCGCCTCGCTGATGAATTTCTTCGCCGAGTCCTGTGCAAAAGCCGAACAGCCCGACGCCAGGAGCAACATGCCTGCCACTCCCCAGATCCGTGCGAATGTCATAACCCACTCCTTGGGATCTTCAGATACCCGCGAGAACGGCAGGCCTGCTTACAGGTTCCGGGCTGGTGGCCATTCGGCGCACCGATTTGTGCAAACATATGTGAACACTCTGCGCCCGAGGTTAGGGCGAGAGCGCAGGCGCGGATGCGGTGTCGTGCTTTCAGATGATCCGATCAGGTCCGCGAACGCATCAATTCGGCTCCGGCGCCCAGTGCGATAAGCTTGGCGGCGGCAACACTGCGAGGCAGCGGCGCCATTCCGCAATTGGTGCAGGCCTGGATGCGCTCGGCGTCGGCATGTTTGGCGGCTTCACTGAGAATGGCGGCCACTGCCTCCGGAGTTTCGATCTCGCTCGTTGCCACGTTGATGGCGCCGACCAGGATGGTTTTCCGGTCCAGCAGCCGGATCAGCGAGATCGGCACTTTAGAGCCCTGGCATTCAAGCGAGACCTGATCGATGCGGCTGTTGTTGAGGGCCGGGAAAATCGCCTCATATTGCCGCCACTCCGAGCCGAGCGTTTCTTTCCAGTCGAGGTTCGCCTGGATGCCGTAGCCATAGCAGATATGGACGGCGGTGGTGCATTTGAGGCCGTCGGCAGCGGCTTCGAGAGCGGTGACGCCCCATGCCCTGACGTCGTCCATGAAGACGTTGAAAGCGGGCTCATCAAACTGGATCACATCGATGCCGAGTGCCTCGATCTCGCGGGCCTCCTGGTTGAGGAGCTTGGCAAAGGCCATCGCCATGTCGGCGCGCCGGCCGTAATGGGCATCCGCAATGGTGTCGCAGATCGTCATCGGGCCGGGGAGGGTGAACTTCAGGCGGTGTTTGGTGTGGGCGCGGGTGAAGCGCACATCCTCGACATGAACAGGCGCAGGACGGGCGACCGCGCCGGTAACGGTCGGCACGTCCGCTTCATAGCGGTTGTTGCGGATACCCATTTTGGTCTTCCGCTGCCAGTCGATGCCATCCAGGTGCTCGAGGAAGCCATGGACGAAGTGGATGCGGAACTGCTCGCCATCCGAGACGATGTCGATGCCGGCGTCCTCCTGCTCCTTGAGCCAGATGAGGGCGGCGTCGCGCTTGGCCTCTACGAGTTCCGGGCCTTCGGCACGCCAGGGTGCCCAGAGCTTTTCCGGCTCAGCGAGCCAGCGAGGCTTCGGCAAACTTCCGGCGATGGTGGTGGGGAACAGGTGGTCGGCGGGCATGACGGTTCTCCCGGTCAACTGGGCTTTCCCGCGTCGGGTTCACTGGCGGGGCGCCATTCTCAGGAGACATTACTTGCCCTATCGGCCGGCGCGACACAATCACGATAACGATCTGGCCTGCTGGGGCGCGCCGGCTTGCGTCAATGCGCCGATGCGCCCTCGATCGCCTCGACGATATCGCCGACTACCGCATTCACCAGCGTCTCGTCATCGCCTTCGGCCATCACGCGGATGACCGGCTCGGTGCCGGAGGGGCGGATCAGGAGCCGCCCGGAATTGCCGAGACGCAGGCGGTTCTTCTCGATGCGCTCCTGGACGAGCGTGTTCTCCAGAGGCTTTGAGCCGTTGGTGCGAACGCTCTTGAGAACCTGCGGAACGGGATCGAAGCGCTTGCAGACTTCACCGACGGACTTGCCAGAGGCGATCACCACACTGAGGATCTGCAGGGCGGTGACGAGGCCGTCGCCGGTGGTGGTGTAATCGGACATGACGATATGGCCGGACTGCTCGCCGCCGAGATTGTAGCCTTCGGCGCGCATGCGCTCGACGACATAGCGGTCGCCGACCGGCGTGCGCTGCAGCACCAGCCCCATGCCTGACAGGAAGCGTTCGAGGCCGAGATTGGACATCACGGTTGCGACCACGCCGCCACCGGCGAGGCGTCCACCTTTGGCCCAGTTCTCAGCGACGACGGCAAGGAGCTGATCGCCGTCGATCAGCGTGCCGTGCTCATCGGCTATCAGCACGCGATCGGCGTCGCCGTCGAGGGCGATGCCGATATCGGCGCCGACTTGACGGACTTTGCGGCAGAGTGCGTCGGGCGCAGTCGAGCCGCAATCGCGATTGATGTTGAAGCCGTTGGGCTCGATGCCGAGGGCTGTCACCTCCGCGCCCAGCTCCCACAGAGACTGTGGCGCGACGCGGTAGGCGGCGCCATGGGCGCAGTCGACGACGACTTTCAGGCCGTCCAGGCGGATGTTGCGGTCGAGGGTGCGCTTGGCATATTCGATGTAGCGGTCATAGACGCCGTCGAGGCGCTTGGCGCGGCCCATCTTCTCGGGCGCGGCCAGGTGAGCGTTCATCTCACCGTCGACCAGATCCTCGATGCGCCGCTCATCCTCATCGGAGAGCTTGTAGCCGTCGGGGCCGAAAATCTTGATACCGTTATCCTGATAGGGATTGTGCGACGCGGAGATCATCACGCCGAGATCGGCGCGCAGCGACCGCGTCAGCATGGCGACCGCGGGGGTGGGGGTCGGGCCGAGCTGGAAGACATCCATGCCGACGGAGGTGAAGCCGGCGACAAGGGCAGATTCCACGACATAGCCGGAGAGGCGCGTATCCTTGCCGATCACCACGCGGTGGCGATGGGGGCCGTTGGTGAAGAGATGGCCGGCGGCCATCCCGACGCGAAGCGCAATGTCGGCCGTCATCGGCGAGGTGTTGGCCTGTCCTCTGATGCCGTCTGTGCCGAACAGTTTTCGCGACATGATCGTTTCCACCCTCTCCGTTCTGCCGTGCCAATCCCGTTTATTGTCGTCGGCAGCGATGGTCTTTGTCTCAGTGCAACGAGATCGTGATGAAAGTTATAACAATATAGGTACAGTGCTGCGATGCAGCTCACCAATCCTTGTCGGGTGCCGCCTCAGCTTCTATCGAAAAACCACACCTGCTGTTTATAGTGCATTGTTCTTCGCGCGTAGTAAAAAATTCTTTCATCATTTAACAATCGCGGTGGACCCCGCTCAGATCCCCTGGCCGATGGTCGAAGCAAGCCAGACATCCAGCGCCTGGCGCGTCTCGTCGACGTCATGCACGCGAAGGATCTGCACGGCCTGGGCCGCGCCGACCAGTGCGACGGCAAGGCTGCCGGGCATGCGCTGTTTCGGGTCCCGCTTGCCGGTGAGCGAGCCGATGATGCGCTTGCGGGAGGCGCCAAGCAGGATCGGCACGCCGAGGCCGTGGAACACGCTGAGACCGGCCAAAAGGCTCAGATTGTGGTCGAGCGTCTTGCCGAAGCCGATGCCGGGGTCGGCGATGAGCCGCTCGCGCGGGATGCCCACGGCGACGGCCGCTTCGATCCTGCTCTCCAGATAGTCGTAAACCTCAAGCAGCACGTCGGCGTAGACGGGGTTCTCCTGCATGGTGCGCGGATCGCCCCGGGCATGCATCAGCACCACCGGCCGCGCGAGGGCTGCCGCGATGCGCAGGCCCTCGGGGTCATGGGTGAGGGCGGAGACATCATTGATGATGCCCGCGCCAGCTGCGACGGCTGCCTCCATGACCGGCGCCTTGCGGGTGTCGATCGAGATCGCCGCACTGATGCCGGTCAAGCGCTCCAGCACGGGGAGAATGCGCTGCTTTTCCGCCTCCAACGGCACTTCCAAAGAGCCAGGGCGTGTGGATTCGCCACCAATATCGATGATCTCCGCGCCTTCGTCGGCGAGTTGCCGGGCCTGGGCTGCGGCTTTCCCGGCGTTGAGGAAGTCACCGCCGTCGGAGAAGCTGTCAGGGGTGACGTTGACGATACCCATGATGCGTGTGCGGTCGAGGGTCATGCCGCAGATCGGCGCACGTTCGGTGGTGATGCGGCCAAGCAAATTCTGGATGGCAGGCTCGGTGCTGGCCTGGAGATCGCTCGCAGAGCGAAAAGAGCGCCTGGCTGAACCGGGATCGCCTTCGATCAGCTCGGTGCCGAGGAAAGCGGCTTGGCTGCCGACCAAAGGAAGGGCGCTGCCCGTGTCTAGGGCCTGACGCGCGACATCACCCCACAGAATGCCCGCCGGCCGGAGATAAAGTTTGCCATTCACAGGACGTTCCCACCTCTATGCAAAAGCCGCCAGCCCTGAGGCGAATTGCCGAAACCAGCTCTGTGGCGACAGACAACCCCTGGCGCGAGCAATTATGGTGCAGCGGCAGGGCAGGCAGCCACCGCGACATAAGTCGGTTCGCCTCGTCTGTTCAACCGTGCAGCAGCAGGCTGTACCCGAATGCAACGGAAATCGCCCGGTCAGCGCGGCAGCTTAGCAGCCAAAACGTCAACCTTCTCGATCGTGGGCGGCGAGGCCAGCAAGGTCTCGGCATTCGCCATGAGCGCCGCTGCGATCTTGCCGTTCAGATGAGCTTGGCGTCCGTTCTCGTCAGCAAAAGCATCGAAAATGCCGAATGTGCTCGGGCCGAACCTCAGGGCAAACCAGACGGGCGTGTCGGGCTCGGCTTCAGCCAGAGGCAGCGCGCCCTCAAGGAAACGCTGCAGAGCTTCTTCCTGGCCCGGCTTGGCCTCCAGCCGGACATAAAGTGCAAGTTTCGCCATCGATTTCACCTTTCATCCCTTGGATATCCGGCCGCCACTACAGCGGGCGTAACATTATCGGTGGAGTTTGCTCCCCTGCTTCCACAGCCCGCAAGTCTGAAATGCCTTTGGAGCATTTGCTTCCTTTTTAGAAAGCCGTTGTTGATCGCGGAGTGTGCGGGGGCAAAGCAAAAGAGCCGCGACAGGTGTGTCGCGGCTCTGAATCTAGCTGCCTGAGCTGCCTCAGGTCTGCGGCTGGGGCTCCATTCCGCCGGTGTCCGGCTCGGTGGAGCGGCGGCCCTTGCCGGCGGCGGGAACCGCTGAGGACGGCCGCGTGGGCTTGTCGTCCTTGGCTGTGAACTCGCGCATCGGCGGCTTGCCGTTCAGGAGATCGGTGATCTCCTGGCCGGAGAGCGTCTCGTACTCCAGCAGGCCCTTAGCGATGGTGTGGAGCTGGTCGATGTTCTCCTCCACGATGCGGCGGGCCATGGCATAGCCCTCGTCCACCATGCCGTGGATTTCCTGGTCCACCAGCTTCTGCGTATCGTCCGAGAGGTTCTGCGTCCGGGCGATGGAGTGGCCGAGGAACACCTCCTCCTCGTTGTCGCCGTAAGCCAGCGGCCCGAGCTTGTCGGACATGCCGAACTGGGTGACCATCGCGCGGGCGAGCTGGGTGGCCATCTTGATGTCCATCGAGGCGCCCGAGGTGACCTTATCGTAGCCGAAGACAAGTTCCTCGGCGACGCGGCCACCCATGGCAACGCAGATATCGGCCTTCAGCTTCTCACGGGTGTGGGAGAGCTGATCGCGCTCGGGCAGACGCATCACCATGCCCAGCGCACGGCCACGCGGGATGATGGTCGCCTTGTGCACCGGATCGGAGCCGACCACCTTCATGGCCACCAGCGCATGGCCGCCCTCGTGATAGGCGGTGAGGCGCTTCTCCTCCTCGGTCATGGCCATCGACCGGCGCTCGGCGCCCATCATGACCTTGTCCTTGGCATCCTCGAACTCGTGCTGGGTGACGATCCGCTTGGAGCGGCGTGCGGCCAAGAGCGCTGCCTCGTTGACGATATTGGCGAGGTCGGCGCCCGAGAAGCCGGGCGTGCCGCGGGCAATCACGCGCAAATCGACATCGGGTGCGAGCGGCACCTTGCGGCAATGCACGCGCAGGATCTTCTCGCGGCCGACAACGTCCGGACGCGGCACCACCACCTGACGATCGAAGCGGCCGGGACGCAGGAGCGCGGGGTCGAGAACGTCGGGGCGGTTGGTCGCGGCGATCAGGATGATGCCTTCATTCGACTCAAAGCCGTCCATCTCGACGAGGAGCTGGTTCAGCGTCTGCTCGCGCTCGTCGTTGCCACCGCCCAGACCAGCGCCGCGATGACGGCCGACCGCATCGATTTCGTCGATGAAGATGATGCAGGGCGCATTCTTCTTGGCCTGGTCGAACATATCGCGGACACGGCTGGCGCCGACGCCGACGAACATCTCGACGAAATCCGAGCCGGAGATGGTGAAGAACGGCACATTGGCCTCGCCGGCGATGGCGCGAGCCAGCAGCGTCTTACCGGTGCCAGGCGGGCCGACCAGCAGTGCGCCGCGTGGGATGCGCCCGCCCAGGCGTTGGAATTTCTGCGGATCACGCAAGAACTCCACGATCTCCTGCAGGTCTTCCTTGGCCTCATCGACGCCGGCGACATCATCAAAGGTGACGCGTCCTTGTCGTTCGGTGAGCAGCTTGGCCTTCGATTTGCCGAAGCCCATGGCGCGCCCGCCGCCCGACTGCATCTGGCGCATGAAGAACACCCAGACGGCAATCAGGAGCAGCATCGGGAACCAGGAGACGAGCACGCCCAGAAGCGAGGGCACGTCGTCCTCGTTCGGCTTCACCGCGATATTGACGCCCTTGGTGTGCAGGCGGTCGACTAGCTGGGGATCATTCG